>Ga0179593_1304183_pt1 | contig 11346 bp, 15 predicted proteins | sample CZODoug2_1_08_16_FD_185931 | JGI IMG/M metagenome (GOLD analysis project Ga0179593, IMG submission 185931) | Vadose zone soil fungal communities from Angelo Coast Range Reserve, California, USA - CZODoug2_1_08_16fungal (PacBio error correction) | ecosystem: Environmental > Terrestrial > Soil >... | reverse complement strand
CCCTTGACGTTAAGAAAACGCAATCGTTTTTCCTACAGCACGAGTGTCTCAAAGATTGATGCCCGCTTTCTTTGTCGTGGTCTCCGTTCCCGAAAGAAAACAGAGTGGTTTTCCTACTCCGGTGTCGCGCCCGGAGCCTAGTCTCACCTGCCCCCTATTGCCCTTCTTTTTTTTTCTTGGGTGAACAAGAAGGCTTTTAAAGGGTTTTACCGGCTTTTACTCCGTTCTCTTCCTTTGGTTTTCTGTTCGTTCTTCTCCTCCCCGAGGGCCTCTTATGGAGAAATAGATAAGCGCTTTTGAACTTCCGTGACCCCGCGTCGTCACCACCTCCGTCCTTCCCCCATCTAGATGTTGGTCGCCTTCCGCATCACGTGGTCGAGAAGTACTTTCCGCGGAGAACTCTCCGTGGGCCGATAAAATGCTTTCCCGGTGTTACCGCCTACCTTCCTACCCCTCCGTTCACGACCAGTCCAGGCCCTGCGGCGCCTCTGATGGAGACCCCGGCGTTAATCTTCGCGAAACAGCGTTCCAGCCCTCCAGCCCCCTGCGTATTTTCAGGTTGTCCCTTGTAGCTTTCTCTCTTCTTCTATGTAGTGTAGGCATGCGCATCGTTGCTGCCATGTTTTACCCACTCCCGCGTACCCTCTTCCTTGAGGAATATTTTCTCATGTGCCACCACCCCTAACCTCCTATCCCAACGGACACCCCTCCTGGGAGCTTGTGAGCCATTATTGTAACCTCGGATCCCCCCCCCCCCCCATCCGGTCACTACGTCCAAAAGTTCCCGCCCGTTGCGCCCTGCTTTAATTGATGGCCTATTTTGCTATTTGATCACTTCGTCGGACGTTTTCCATACACTGACCGCGCCGGAATTACTTACCTACCTTACTCTAACATACCCTCCCCGCTGAACTTTTCCCCTTTTGTCGCCAGGTGAAAGTTTCCCGGGTTATTTTTTTTTTTCCCCCCCACCGTGGGAAAGCCTACCCCCGGTCGCAGATCTTTATATTTGTCGCCCCCTCCTTCGCCACCCCTTTGCTGAGCTCTTTTGATGTGTGCGGCGCGAGGGTCCCGGGTTTGTGTAAATCTTTTTAGTACCGCCCCTTCAGCCAAACAAAAGTGATTCTTGATATCACTCGAACAGACATCACGTTCCTCGGGTCCAATTGTTCTCCTGATCCCCAATCGGAAGTCCTGTCAATGTGATCGATGCTCCCCCTCATTGCGTCGGCCATTTTTCCAAATCGTTTTATACTATCAATCAACCCCTCTCCCCTAGCCAATGATTTTTTGTCGCTTTTTTCTCTCCCAGACGAACTTTAAGTTTGTTTTTTTTTTCAGCAGGACCAACTTTAATGGAAACCAACCTGGCTCACCCCATCACCACCTTAGTGTGTTGCCTATCGTTCGTACGAGGAACCGAGAGAACACTCCCCCTTTCTCTAACCGTATTTAGCTTTTCTTTTCCCTTCTTCCCCCGCGAGTTGGAAGGATGATGGACGAGCTTCCCGTTCAAGAACTCGGTTCCCAAGGCTCTTGATAAAAGCCGATCCTTCTTTCCTACTGGGTATTTTCTCCACCCTCGTACTTAGCGGCGACGGCCGATCCTCCCCTTAATTTCCCCCTGCCTTCCCAGCAACTTAGCGACCCTCCTCAGCAAGTCCCATTTGCTGTTGGAACCATTTCGTCGTTCTTTTCGTCTTCTGTTTCTCATCTGGAAACCTTGTGAGATCTGGGTAACTCCACCAATTTTAACCCGACTTCCCCGGATATCCCCTGACCCGTCTAATTTTTTTCTAGAGATGTCCCCAGGCGGATGGGACTTAAACTCTGCCGATCCCTTCCCTCGTTCCCTCTTTCTCGTGTGGCTCCGGAACATACAGTCCCCTCCGTTGCCCTCCCGGAAGGGCGAGTTGGCCCTCTGCTTGGTTTTATGACTCCTACGTTTCCAGTATGAAACTTTTAACCACACATCCTGCCTCCCTTCAGTTTGACTTCCCGGTCAACGATTAGTCCTCTCTCCCTCACCCCAGCAAACCCCCACTTATTACTCTTTGTCCTCCCTCAGTGAAAGTAGATCTTTCGTTATATCACACAAGAATTGATCAAGCCACTGTTTGAATTCCAGTGGTTGGAAGGGCTTTTCAGTTTAAGTCTTTTTTTTTCTTAACTCCAATGTCCTTTCTGCTTTCTTTCGCTTCCCTTGAATCTGGGAAGAGATGGTTGGCGCCCTGCAACTCTGGGGTCTCGCCGTTACCCTGGCTTGTCCCTTTAAGTTCCGGCCACTTTAGCGATGACGTCCGTTTTCCAGGTGGGGGACCGTACCAGGCTCCCCCCATCTCCGCCCGGCCTCCTATTCCAGCCTGCTCTTTGCGCCAACGTTTTCAAGGCCGGATCCTTACTCCCCGATGCCTTATAGGAAAATAAGTCGGTGCTTTGGTTAGCACTCTTTTCCGATGACTCCGGCTTTATCAACCCGCTCTTTCAATTTGCGCGTTTTGCCGTTTCCTTTGTGGGAGGACTGCGAGGCATTTTTCTTGTTTCCGTCCTTATTGAGGCGCCCCTGCCACCCAGTACCCAGCCCTCAGCTACCCCAACCTTGAACCCGGCACATTGCTAGGTTCCGCCTTCTTCCCAAATTGAATATTCTTCCCAGCCCCCCAATAGACTGGAGGCAGATTGCAACCGCTTTCCTTAGTTCACGAACGTCCACCCAGGACAATTCCTCCCGAAGCTATTTTACAGAATCAGACAGGTTCGGATCACCTGCCAAAAGGGAGTGTGGGCCCTTCTTTTTTTGCCAACACTTACTCGTCAAAGACCCATCGTCCTCAAAGACCGAAGCAGAACTGCGACCTGTTTTCTCCTCGCTGGTATGTGAAAAATCCAATCTCTCTCTTTCCCCTTGGGTGTTTAGATCTCTTTTCTTTGTCATACCCCCCATATAGGAAGGGATACATGGCCCCCTTCCCACCGACTTTTTTTTCTTGTCCTCCCGATTGGTTCTTTAATCTTTTTTCCTTTGGACAAAGCCGTGGGTCACCTCCGCCAGGGTCTTTCGGAGGACCCTTGCTGAGTTTAGGTTCCCCTCAGGGCTTTAAGAGTTATGTTGCCTTGTTTTCCCACTCGTTTTTCCGCGGTGCTCGCCAGAAAGCGCTTTCTTTCTGTTCGCCGAGGACTCTGCCGTCCCTCCCTTCCCCCTAAGTTCCGGGTTTTTTCTGATAGAGGTGTTACTGGGTTTCCTTCGCCTCCTCGGAGTCCCAGCCCCCTTCCCCATGCTTAGAGTTCCAACCACACCCCGCCCCCTCTCATGGCCAAAATCTCTCTGATTTTCTTATAGGACGTTCATCTATCCTGAAATTCCTTATCGACCTCCTTCGGGTTTACGGTACTCCTTTCTTCTGCAGTCGATGGAACCGTTTTTCTGCAAAACTCTCGTGGCCTCTTCTTAAGGTTTGCTGATTATTTCCTCTCCCCGTGATGGCAATGCCCCGGCCCTTTTCCTCGCCCTGACCGATTCCTGCCTCGCTTTTGGACAAGCCCGTCTCGGATCTTCCCCTCCGCAGTTTTTAGGCGCCCATTTTACCGTCCCCGATTGGAAAGCGTTCCCGCAGCCCCCCCTTCCCACGTTGTTTGTGTAGTTACTCAAACCCCCCATTAATTCCCTTCCACCACTTCTTTCCACCCCTTGTGTTGATGATTTTTCCTACCCCGAGCTCTTGCCCCGACTTTCCTTACACCCAGATTCGTGCTGCGATTCTCCTCCCTGTAATCGTTGTTAAAAACGGTAGCGGTAAAACGGGCAAGTTTTTCTCAATCAGTCCCGATTTCCGTAGTTATAAGAGTTTACCCTAGCCGCACTCCTTGGGGGGGTCCAAGTCCGGGGGCCTTTCCAGTGGCCCAGTTTTTTCTTTCCGTTTGAACACTTTTTCAGCCTGTTTTATACGTTTTCAACTATTTTCCCTTCACCAGCCTTTTTGCATCGCTATACCTCCGTAGACCTTCGATATAACGGGCTCAGGGGGTACTCACGACTGGTCGTTACCCCCCCCCCTTACCGCTCGTTCTCAAGGTGTTCCCTCTTCTAAATAACTTCCTCCCGACTCAACTGGCCCCTCATTGGTTTTTTTTCTTGTTTCTGCGCGCCGGTTCGATTGGGCCGGCGTCCCAGATAGCAGCAATGTTCTTCCCTTCCCCAGGTTCCTTTTGGGCGAGTGGGTCGAGCCAAACTCCCCCTCTCCAAAGGTTACCCTTTGCTCCGATTTGTGAGCCCTCTCCCTTTGTATGGATGGTATGGAATCCCGAGTTCCGGGATTCGCTTACCACGACGCTGCTTGTACTCCCCTCCCGATATCGAAATACTCTTTCACCCCGAAGTTGTCTTGTACCTCCCCGTTCGTTATTCCTCCCCTCCGATGAGGTGGACCCCTCCAGAGAATTTGGTGCGGTTTTTTCTCTAAGACTCCTGAAATTTTTTCCCTTCCCCCATCTCCTGACCGTTCCACTCTCTGGTCTCTCCCGAGCCCCAAGATATTTTTGCGAGGTGGAGTGATCGGTTCAGCTTCTTAAAAGATTGTTTGTCAAATGTCTCAGCCACTGAGTAATCAAGCTCAACCTTCATCCCCCTGCCCTCAATGTTATTTCCCCCCAATGGACGCCCCTTGACTGCCGGCCTTGTACCTCTTTGGAAAAATGAGAGCTACCTCTGATATCCTCGGCACGTTTGGGGTGGAAAAGGGAGTCTCAAGAAACCGATTGAACCCCCCCCACCCCCACACACTCTTCCTCCCCCCCTCAAAAACAACAGTCCTCCCTCTTCTGTCGAATTGGTGTCTCCATTCTGCGGTTTCCGTTGAGGCCCTCTCCCCCCCCCGTTTTGGGCCAGGCGCTACCCCTGCCTTCTTTCTGATCCCGTCCATTCCTACAAAGCTTTTTTTTCCTTATTTTTCTTCTTTTATGCGAATTCCCCTTTTCTGTTCATGCCGTCGCGTCCTTTGCTCCATACCCACGTGATCAATATCCAAAATATGGTCAGCAATGCTCATCTTCACCGGGTCCCCCTCCCTTTTTGATTTCGAGTTTCCGTCTTCCACTTGGTTTTCCTCTTTGTCTGGCAAATGTTAATTGACTAATCGCCCTTATAGTTGTGTTCCCCTGGTTCTTCAGATTTTGATTGTTGGTGCCCAATTGGCTTAAGCCCTCGTTCTCCCTCATCTCCTTTCTTAGGGGGAATGGGAATGATCCCCCCGATGTTTTTTGCTTTTCCCCAAATCGACTACTCAGATGCAATCCGTCCCCCGACTCTTTTCCTGGTCCTTGCGTCCTTACATTTTTATTTTCCTCTTATTTCGCCTCCTGATCTAGGAAGGAGTTGTGTTGTTAGTAGGCCCTCTTTCAAGCTGGTTGGTGTGGCGTCTTCCGGCGTCTTTTCTCCGGTTTTGTATTTTCGCCCGCCTCATTTCGTCGCCCCCTCCTAGGGCTAGCTGCCTTGACTGAACGCTCCCCCTTGATGTGAGGTGAACTCCGTCTTCGCGTCTTCTGTTTCTCCCTTTTTGCAATTCCCCCGCGCTTCTCTAGTTCCGCCCTCCTCCCGTGCCTTTGACGCCCTTCTCCCCGGCCCCCGCGCCCGGTCATAGAAAGCACTGTGATTCAGTCCAAGTTTTTTTTCATCGCCGGGCGTTTTCCCCCCCCACGAAATTCCCCCCCCCCCTCGACAGGTTTTCCAGTTCCTTGACTACCGAGCCAGTAACCTCCTTATAAAAAAGTTTTTTTAGTGTTCTTCCCCCTTTTCTCCCACGCCCTTGAGATGTTTTTCCCTACAGGGTTCTTGTTTACGATTTTTGTCACTCCCGGTGTGCAGCCCTCTTTTTTTCTCAGCCTCTTCCTGTCTATATTCTTAATCTTCTGTTGGTGTTTGAGAGATCGGGCAGTTTTTTTTCCCTGACCACGCCTCGGTGAATGACAGCAACGAGTGCAGACCACTTTCCTGCTAATTCTCAGCCGGCAAACTTATTGTAGAATGGCATCCACTACACCCCTTTTTTTTTTCCCTAATCGGGCGACTTCTTCCAGTAGTTCCTATCATTCTCGATTTTGCCGTAATTTTTGGGTGAACAAGAAGTTTCGTCGAAGGGTTCCTCACCGGAGGTTTACTGTCCAGAAAAGAGTTATAGTCCTTTTTTGGTCGGTTCTGGAAGTTTTTTTATGTTTCGTCTTCTTTTACCTCGCTTCTCTCTGTTTCTTTCCGTCATGAACGCGCGCAAGTACGACTTCCGCGAGCAGGTATCCCCCGCGTCCCCTCCCTTGTGGCGAAAGTTAATGAGGGCCTAGGCCTTTTTAGTGGAGACCCTTTGTTAGGTATGGCCCCTTTCCTCACCAGTTTGCATCCAGCCGCGTAGAACGAACCCTCCGCTCCAGGCCCTGCCTTTCTTTGATGCCGCGAGTCACACCTGCGCTCCGCACTTACTTGACAGACAGTGCCAGGCGCCTGCATCCTGGATTTCCTCTTGACCCCGGTAGGTGACGTCTTTTCGCTTTCTTTTTCGTCAGACGTGTATTTTCTCGTTCGTTTGAGGACCTCCACTCCGCCCCCTATCTCCCACCCCTTTATTATTTCCTTTCCCCTTTACACCCCCCCCAAAAAGAGAGCGCCTTTGACCAACAACTAGATGGCTTTGCTTTGATTACGAGCTTCCTGGGCCTCGCACCTTGTGTCTAACCCCACCCCACCACTCCGCGTCCCAAAGGATTCGGTGTCCCTCCCTTGCTTCATTTCTGGCCCATAGTTTTTCCCACTTTGGTCACTGCTTAGGCGTCCCCCCACTTCCCCTGGAAGAGGCTTCCCTACCGTTAATTCTTGAATAACTAGCAGAAAACCCCGCCTTGCGTCCTTGAGCAGGTGGTTTTAGAGGGTTCCCTTGAGTAGTGTCGCGCCTCAGTTCCCTTTTGGGAAAGTCCTCGGCGCCTAGCAGCCACTTCATGTATCCCACTTTAAATTTTCTCCTATGTGTGTGTGATGGGTTGAGTACTGCTCTTCAAGTTGGTGTGGTTTTTTTTCCCTCTTTTCCTCCCTCCCTAGCCCCCCACCCCGACGTCCCCTGGCGATCTCTCTCCCGATCTCCTTTTGTGTAAATTTCATTGTTGTCTGATGCGTTTTCCCAAGTGGTTCGAAGTAACACCTTTCCGTCTGTTCGCATTTGATTCGTTTTCTTTTGCCGAACAGATTTGTTTGCCATTTTTTTTCAACCCTCGTTTTATTCCCAAAGATTAATAACCCCTACCCGAGCCCAGATCTTGTTAGCCATCTCGCAAAAACCTATCGGCCCTTTGATCTTAATGGTGGCCGTTCCCCACTTTCAGGTGTTTTAACCCCTCCCCCCTGTGTTCGTCATCCCCGGCAAACATTCGCCGTCCTTTTGACCCCCATGTCGTCGCCAGATTCAAAGAGAGATCCTGTACCATCTCGCCGTGCCCTCGTATTCAGACTCTCCCCCTTAGTCCAAGTGGCAGGATTAGTGAAGCGAACCCTACGTCAATAAGGTTTTCCAATGTCCTCTTTACCTTAAAGACTCTTCCTGGTCTCATAGGGGTAGTGCTCTCCCCCCATCGCCCTTCGAGGATCGGCCCGTCATCCACAGGGCTTCTATCTGTCCCTTCCCCCCGAACTGCGTGTAGATCCCTCGAACTCCCCCCCATCCAGAACATGAGTTTGGTGAATTTCCCCGACCTTTTCTTCGGATGTATTTCGGATGATCATTTGGCACACCTTGTCGTAAAGATAGGCACTTGTTGTAACCGACCCCCGGTTTACGAACCCCCCCTCTTCCCCGGTCAACCCTTCCCCCTCGCTTTTTGATATCTGTACCCATTCTTTTGAGAAGGTTAACGTAACCCGTGACTCCTCACGGGCATGCGTGAAATAGTCGACTTCAGTTGAGCACCGTCACGCGGCAACGTCTCCCAAGTAAACTAAGTCCCAAATGGCAGGGGAACAGTCGGTACCCCCTCCTTCTGCGGTGGAATCATCTCTCTTCTGCCAATCTTTTTGTTTTTATGGGTGGGACCCCCTCCCCCAGGCTTTGATTGGGGGTAGTGGTTTTGGGAGGGGGGGAAACATGGTTTTTGTGGAGCAGACTTTTGCCCCCCCCTTGTCCCATGTTGTGCCACCCCCTTTTTTTGTTTCCCCCCCCCCCCCTGTTGGTTTTTTTCACCCCCCCACTTCCTTTTTTTTTTGGTGTGCCCCCTGGGTTTTTTTTCCCTGGGGGTTCCCCTTTTTTTTTGTTTTTTCCCCCCCCCCCTTTTTTTATTTTAGATCCCCTTTTTTTTTCGTGCAAAAATCCAAGGCAAACGCCTTGAAGGGGGACCTCTCTCCTTTTTCTCTCCCCCCGCCTTCACTTCTTCACTCTTTCGCTCCTCCATTTTTTCCCGCAGTTTCACTCATCCCGCCTCGCTCCTGTGTCCTCCCTTCTTTCCTATCTTTCCCACAGCCTAGCCCACCATCCAACTCCTCCCCCTCTCTCTCTGCTCCCTCCAATTTTTCTATCTTCCCTTCGCCTTCTTGCATCCCCCACTTTTCCCCTCTCCACACTGCCTCTTCCACACTCGCTTCCCTTCTCTATCACCTCTTCCTCCCACCCCGCCTCATTCTATCACCCCTCTTTACTCCCACCTTTACCTAAGCTTCCCTCACCTTATTTCCCTCTCCTCCGCTCCTCGCCTCCCCCTCTTTTTCCCTATTCCCCAGCACCTTTCTTCGTCCTCTACGTTCTCTCTCCTATTGCGCCCCACTCTTAGTCCTCCTTCCTTCCCCCTCTCATTTTCTCTCTTCCCTTTTTAGCTTCTTTTTTCTGTCCTTTTCCCCCTTTACCCTTCCTTCTTTCTCTTCCCCCAGCCCCTCCTTCCTCTTCCCTCTAGTCTACCCTTCCCCCTTCTCCCCCCTCTCTTTTTTTTTCTTCCCCCCCCCTTTCTATCCTTCTCCCTCCCTCTCCACTTTCATTTCTCTCTCCCCTCTCCCTCATTTCCCTTCTCTTTCCGTTTTCCACTGGCTCCCTCGCCCCACCTCCCCTCTTTCTCCCCCCCTCTCTTCTCCTTTCCCTCCTCTCTTTTTCCCCCTCCCCAACATTCCTTCTTTTTGTTCCTTCTCATCTCCCCCTTGTTTCTTCTCTTCCCTTCCCTCACCCTTTCTTCCCCCCATTTCTCCCCGTCCCCCTCCCTCGCCCGCCTTCTCCCCTTCCTCTCCCTTCCCCCCCCCCCCCCCCTTTCCACATTTCTTCCTTCCATTCTCTTCCCTCCCTTCTGCGCTTCTTCCTCTTTCCCCCCCTCTTCCTCTCCTTTTCCCCTTTTCTTTCTCCCCTTCCCGCCCCCTCGCCCCTTCTTTGCCTTTTCGCTCCTCCTCCCTCTTCCCTCCTCTCTCCCTCCCCCGATACTTTTTTTGTTTCTTCTTCCTTCCCCCCCCTTCCCCCTTTCCTGCTCCCCCAACCCCCCACTTTCCCCTTCCTTTCTTCTTGCTCTCCCCCTCCCTCCCCCCCCTCTCTCTTCTTTTTCTTTTTTCCCCCCCCCCCCTTCTTCTCTCTCTTTTCTTCTTCTCTCTTTCTTCCTTTCTATCTCCACCCTCTCTCTCTTGCTTTGTGTTCTTCCCCTTTTTCCATCATTCTTCCTTTCTTCCCTTCTTTTTACCTTTTGCGTCTTTCTCCCCTCTTCTTCCTTTCTTACCCCCCTTTTGCTCCCCCCCCCCTATCCCCCCATCTTCGCGGCGAATTTCTCTCTCCCCTCCCTTCCCCCCCCCCCCCCCCCCCCCCCCCCCTTTCCTCTTCTTCTTTATTCTTTCTCACCCTACCTCTTTATCCCTTTTATCCCACTCTTCTTCTTTCTTTCTCTTTGACCCTTTCCCTTGTCTCCTTTTACCCCCTCTTTCCTCCCCCCCTCTCTCCCTTCCCTCGACTTTCTCTTTCCTCTCCCCCTTTTCCCTTTGCCGAACAACCCCTACCTTCCCCTCACTTTCCTTTTTATTTCCCCCCTTTTTCCCTCTCTCCCCCCCTTCCTCCCCCTCTCCCCCCCTCCTTCCCCTTCTCCTTCTCCCCCCACTCCTTTCCATTCTTCTCCTCCTTTCCATTTTCTCCTTTTTCTTCTTCCCCCTCCTTTTCTCCTTCTTTCCCCTTCCTCTCCCTTTTCTTTTCCTTTTTCGTTTCTCCTTTTTTTTCCCTTTTCTTCTCTTTTTTTCCTCCTTCCTTTCTCTTTTCTCCCCTCTTTTTCCTTTCCCCCCTTTTCTTTCGTCTTTTTTTTCCTTTTCTTCCCCCCTTCTTCGTCCTCTTTTCTTTTTTTCCTTCCCCTTTTCTTTTCCCCCCTTCCCCTTTCTCTCCCCTCCCTCCTCTAACCGTTTTCCGATTCTTCTATCCGTCCAGACCGCAAAAACCTCCCTTTTGATTTGTCCCTCCCTCCTTTGGACTTTTTTTTTCTATCCCCCTCCCAGTTTTTCCAGAACCCTTTTTTTTACTAGTGGTGGCAGTCCCTGTTTCCCCGGTTTCTTCTTCGTCCCCACCAATTTTTTTTCAGTTTTTTTTTTGCTAGCGTTCCTTCAATCTTTGGAGCGTCTTTGTTGCGACGCAATAGTCTGCTTGCTCTTTTTTTTCGTACGTTTTACCTCTGGAATCGTTCCCTGCTATTCGACGGGCCTCAGTGGCCTCACAGATACTACCTCTCTCCTGCCCCCCAGGGACGCGATTAAAATCCGTTGTTTTAACGACCCTAATTAGATAGCTATTGTCAAGAGGAGGCACCCGACCGCTTTCGGGATCAGACAAGGTTTTCTTATGTCAATTTATCTTACGATGTCATCAAGAGAGATCACAACCCGATTATTCCTTTCAAGGGATTCCTGTACGTCTCGTATTTTTGGTTTCCCTTTTTGTGTGTGTGGGGGTTGGTGGGTTTATTTTTTTGCTGCGGTTTTTGCGGCTGCGGTTCGCTGGTGTCGGTTTGGGTTTTTGGCCTTTCGGTTTTTTTCTGCGGACGTCGATTCTAGACGTGCCGCATCCTTTCTTTTCACTTCTCACCCATGTACCTCTTATCCTTTTCCCCCTTGCCCACCTGGCCCTTTCTTTCCCTGTCGTCTGCTCCCTTCCTATCTCCTTCGCCCTATCTTTGCAGGCCCTCCTCCTTTCGTCCCTCCAGACAACCTGTCCCAGTCCTCTGACAGCTCTTTCACGAACATACGCCCCATTCTTTTGTCCGCCGCGCTTCCCTTTCCAACCGTTACCACGTTTGTGTTGCCCCCCACTTTTCACCGGTCAGCCTCCCCCCCTCTGCCGCGTACCTGGAACGATAGGACGCTTTTTCCCCTTTTTACAC
>Ga0179593_1563536_pt1 | contig 11347 bp, 14 predicted proteins | sample CZODoug2_1_08_16_FD_185931 | JGI IMG/M metagenome (GOLD analysis project Ga0179593, IMG submission 185931) | Vadose zone soil fungal communities from Angelo Coast Range Reserve, California, USA - CZODoug2_1_08_16fungal (PacBio error correction) | ecosystem: Environmental > Terrestrial > Soil >... | reverse complement strand
TCTGTTCGGATCCTTTTCCCCTCCTTGCCCCTTTCCTTTAGAGCAGCGCATCTTTTGTCGTCTCCCAGGATTGGGAGGGAGGAGTTTTTACCTGTAAGTCTGCCTCTTGTCCCCAGCCAAGTTGTCCCTTTTTCGGCTACGCAGCCATGGTTCTTCTTTTCCTGATAAATCCCGAGATCCCGGCGCCGGTTAGGGTTTTTTTTTGTCCCTGCCCAGCCTTTTCTCGATTTTTCATTGTCCGTGAGTCCCCATCGTCGTAACTAGCGCCCCTTTTTCTTAAGGTGGTGAATATTCAAATTTCTCCGAGTCTCCCACCCTTCGCATTCGAGGGACTTCATGATAATTCCTCCTTCCGGTGGTTCTTCCCTTCCGCTTCTTTTTTTATATGCAGTTGTTACCTGTCCGCAACAGTCCCTTTGTTCGAAGGTACGCACATTTCTCTTTTCCGTTTAACCCTTCCCTCATTCCAGGGTCAATTGGTTATTTTTCGCGCATACCAGGGGCCCGCAAGAACCCGAATTTTGCTGTTTCTGCCTGTCATCGCCTGGGTTTCTTTTTTTCGCGTGCGTTCTCCTAACATGGGACTTTGTCAAGCCCTCTGCTCCTGGCTCTCTCGCCGTCCTCAGGTTCTCCCCAGTGCGGACCCTCGGCCCTGATCCCTTCCCTTCGGTATCCAACGTTTTTTTTTCGAGAGCAGGGCTTCCCCCCTATTGCACCGAGGCGGTTTTCAAATTTTCCCCTCTCATCTTCTCTTTTCGATGCTGATGCTCACGGCCCCCCCCCCTCTTCAGTGGGTCTTAGAGCTCCTCCTGGTAGGAGATGCGCTCCTTTTAGCAGCCGTCTGTTTCCTCCAATTTCTTCTTGTAGCGAAGTCCGCCTCTTTCCATAGGGTATCGTCCCCCCGGTGCGATAATTTCGAGCCTCCCGAGAGAGTGTTTTTCTTCTCTTTCACGGTGGCACTTTAGACACCTAGAGTCTTTCACGTCCGAGATGTGTTTCCCGCGGTAAGCATCAGTCTCATTCGGAGGTTAGCCCAGAATTTTTCACTTTCCCGTCCCGCTTTTCACGCGGTCTTGCCACTCGGAGCGTCCTTTTTTTCTTTCGCAATAGGTGGAAGAGTTCGCCCCCTCCATGAGTTTCTGCCCGCAAGTCATTGCCTTTAAGCATTTTTTTTTTCCTCCGGTTTCCCCTTTTTCTTTGACGCCGCTGAACTTTCTCGCCGATCAACATCGTCCTGTTTTTCTGATGCTCTTTTTCTCGTCCAACAGCGTTAATTCTCCTCCTTCTTTTCCCGGTCTTTTCGTCCATTGCAGTCCCGCTGCTTTTTTTCCTTCCGGCAGGAGGTACTTTAAGGATGAGAAGCCGTACCCTGCGTCGTAGTGCGAAGCCTCACAATATTCCCTCTCCCTCCCCCTAGCGTCGGCCCGGTTTTTTTAATGGATCGCTTTCCGATTGCCCGCCCTCTTCCCCAAATGTCGGCGCTTTTCCTTTTCTTTTTCCCCCAACTTCCCTCTCCCCCTCGAAGTGATTTGGAGGTCACTCCCTTAAAAATCCCCCTTCTTTTTTCGAAAATGACTAGCCTTGCGCCTTTCTTTTTCTACGCTGCCTTGAGTCGAACCATTTTTCTCTTTCTCTCTCTCCTAAAGCCTGTCTCGGTATGGATAAAATTTTTGCGTCTCCGGCCCTTCGTTTTTAAAATTAATTCCTTTCCCCCTTTTCCCGAGTTCTGTCTAGTTCTGTAAAACGGCAGAACTCCTCTTTCAGATTCAAATGTTATTAACCCGTACACGCGAGACCGCGAGTGTTGGAAGCCTAGTTTTATTATTCTGTATGGGTCTTGTACCTCTTTTCTCCCTCTTTTTTTCCGCCATATTTGTGTTTTTGGATAACCCTCGTTTTTTTTCCCCCGCTCGTTTGGATCTTGCTAAGTTTCCACCTCCATTTTTGCTGCTGCGCAATTGAAGTTCTTGATCGGCGCCATGTACCTATACTTTTTGGCTTTCGGCGTCCTCCCCTTCTACTACTTCCTCCCTTTCTTTGGCGGTTGTTTTGATGTGATCCCTCTCTTTCCTACCGTAGCGCGTCGGTCTCGAGAAGTTCCCCCGCGGTCGGTCATCCTTAGCCTCTTTACTGAGCGTCCTTACGAGAGACGCATTTTTAATTTCCTGACTCTTACGGTTTGAATTTTTTTTCTTTTTTGACAGCCTGGCCATTATCTAGTGGGGCTCGCCAGTTGTTCAAACGCCCTTTTTTATGGAGTGCCCTTTGTAGGGGATTCCTGTTCGTTCCCCGCCAGTCCAATCCTTTTTCGCAGGTGAAACTTCCAGTTATCGGCGTTCTCTTCTTTGGCTGCTCTTGCGTTATGGGATATCCATCCTCGACAGGAAATCCTTGTTTCCATTCCCTCCGTTTGCTGATTTTCTCCATGGTTCATTAGCCCTTCTTCCCCTTAGGAGAGGCGCTGGGTCAGCACTAAATGCTGATTTTTCTCCCCCGTAAATTCTCGCCCGTTTTCTCTTTCCCCTTTCCTTTAGACTGCTCCCCTCTGTGAGGGGTCGTACCTTGAGAAATATTCACCGAGTTTTTCCCTTGAGCAAAAGTTGCTTTTTCGGAAGACGTTGGGCCCCCCCCTGGGAGATGTGACCTTTTTTTCTCCAAGATGCTTCGCTCAAAACGTCCCCCCCTTTTTCCCTCCTCGGAGAAGGCTTCAGCGAGGGTAACCCAGTTTTTCTCTTTGTCTACCTAGGCAGGTTGAACTTCCTTTTATCTACGACGGTCTTCTCGCGGGACTTTTTCGCCTTCCCTTTCATTCGCGAAAGTGGTTATCTACCCGAGGGACACTTTTTTTTCCGCGATTGGGTTTAATGTATCAGACTCATGCAATTCTGCGGTACTCCCCCCCGGTTCTGCTTGATGAATGACAGACTCTTTACGAGGATGCTCTGTATTCGCCCCTACTTTTTAGACGGTGCTAGACACTGATGTTGCTCTGTGCACTCGCAGATATGGCAGCCTGCTTGTTTACGTCCCCGTGGAAGCTTTAGCAGGAGGGGGTGCCAGACTTTTGAGGAACCTGGTCTTTGTTAGTCAGAGAGCGGTTGCGCTTAGATGCTCCCCCCCTTCCTTTTGAGCTATCTTCCTCCCTCAACCCTCCCACCCCATTTTCCTGGCCGCGTCGTGGCCGGATGTTCCCGTTGAATGAGGGTGCCCTTTTTATCGCGTTTCTTTGCAGGAGCTGTCTAATTTCCCTCCCTTGCAGAGAATGGGTGATTTCTTTTTTATCCAGGCGGAGTATTTTCGTGACCAGAATTTGTGCTAAGGGGAGAGGATTTATTCCCATCCCCCTGACTGTGAGTTCGACTCTTTACACACTCTCTCGGCACCCAGAATATCGGCGTCCCCGGCTCTCCCTTCTACCGGCTCTCGAGCGGCCGGGACTTCGGTGCGGCATCTGCAGGAGCCATTGCGTTTTCTTTTTCCACCCCCTCCCCCCCGATTGATCGATTAGTTCTTTCCCTCTCGTTGAGGAGATATTCCCTTTTTTGCCCCGTATTCATCACTTTTGACGTGATTTGCGTTGCGTTTATTCCTTCCGCCGTAATCCTCTCAAAATTGCCGCCCTCCCCCCACTTCCGGATCTCTGATCCAATCTTTTGAATGATTCGCCTTCCAAAGCTTTTCTTCGTCTCGATATAGTTGTCTTCCTCGGATAACCGATTGCTGGAGCTCTTTTCCCCTCTCCCCGCGTATCTTTCTTCTTCTTTGGGTGCGGGTGGCTTCCCTTGGTTTCTTTCTTTGCGGAAACCGAAAACCTAACGATGAGCCATTTCATTTTAGTCTATCTCCGAACTTTTTTAACTACGCTTTTCTAGCCTTTAGTCCGGGGTTTCCCCCCTGCCTTTCGAGAGGATTGCCCCCGAGCCCCTGACCAATTATCGCGTAGTATTTCTTTTTCTGCAGCTCTCTTTTTCCCTTTTCGTCGAACCCCAGGTGCTTCGTAGGAGAGTGTCAATACTAATCAATCGGTTTTCTTCAATGCTTAGCGCGTCTCTCCTCCTTTCCTGTGTTTTTTCTTTCACGACATGTTCGGAAGCCTCCACTCCTAGAGTTTCGGTAAACGTGAGTTTTCACCCCCTCCTTTCTCTGATATTGGACTACGCCTCAACGAATCCAGGCACATTATGAGGACGCGTCATAGATAGGGGTGGTGTTAGGGGTACCTTCCTTGCCCATATCTCCCCATGTCGGGCCGACCTCAGCCGTCCTGTTTTTAGTTCTAAAGGTTCTCCTCCTCCCACCGCCTCAGGGATATTCCCCCGTGATATCCGACTCCGTTGGTAATCTTTCCCTCTTTTGCCCCTCGGTTTAACAACTCCTTTTCAAGGGAGAAGATCCCTGCGGTCGGCTGATACTGGCACTTACGTAGTCGCAGTTTTCCTCTCTTTCCTCCATCTCCGGTTTAGTTCATTGATCTTTTTGCAGCTTTTTACCCCTCGATGGACCGATTTGAGGCGGCCGGCCGCAGTCTGCTTCCCCCTGTTTCTTTAGCTCATTCACTTATGCGGTCTCTCGCTGAGGTTTTTTTCTTTCCTTTGCACGGTATTCATGTGGGTCAGCACCCCCTTTGCAAAGCCCGAGCTGCCGTGCATTTTACGTCTCCTTCTCCCTTTCTGCCGGTTTCGCCGAGAAGCTTTTCCACTTTTTCCCTTTTTGTCTGTTCGCCCCGCCGTATTGCCCCCCTGAACGCCGGTCTGCGCCCGTGCAACTCGGGTGGAAATCTTCCCTTCAGATCGAAGCTCCCGTGCAGCCCTCCAGCCCCTGCAAGCCCAGCGCGTCGAAGCCCTTTTTTCTATCGCCTGGAGAGGATGGGTGACTTTTGAGTATTTAGGTATGATGAGGCTTTTTTTTTTCAACATCCCTCCCCCCCTAGGATGACTCTGTCCTCCTCCAGCAACGAGCCTTCTTTTTGAACCCGCTTTCTGTCTATAAGAGTTCCATTTTTTTTTGTCCTTGTTTCCCCCCTCTCAGTCCACTAGCTGCGCACCTCCTCCTCCCCACCTGAGCGCGCTTTGTCCCCGGGCATGAGCCGTTTCGCGACTCATTTCCTATCATACCCCCCAACTCGGCCTGGATTCTTTGGCCCCAACCTTTCCCCAGCAGACCTTTCTTGGTTTTCGGCCAAGAGACCCCTCAAAGTCCTCTTTTTTCATTGACGCGATCCTCCATTTTACTTCTAGCAGTGCGTCGCCCCCCTTTTAGGTCCTCCTTGATTTAGGTTTATACCCCCCGTCTTGGTCTGCTGCATCAATCTTCTTTTTTTCCCAGTTTCTCCGCCTCCATACAATCCCCCTCCCTTTCCTTAATGGAGGTTTTCCCAGTCGCGGTAGTCCACCTAGACCATTAATTGCATCGACCCTTTTCTTTTCTTTTTAGATACTGTTCATCATTGGGCGGGGATTCACTTTTTCTTTCTATTAATAATCATCTTTTGTTGATCGGAGAGAACCCTTTTGACCCGCCAAGCCCGATCCTCTATGTCTAAGTCGTCTCCCTTAGTGCGGTATCTTCCTCCTATGGATCTTCTCCTTACGCCTCTCTCTTTCGGTCCGAGGTTCTTGCCCCGTTTTCGACAATTTAATCCAGAACGCCTGTTTTCGGTGATTTTCTCACGCAGGTTCACGGACTTCTCCTTGGCAGAAGAAATCCCGTCGGTGGGTCATTTCCAATCCTACGTCGAAGTTTCGACTATGATCTCTCCCCCTCTGCAGCCGTGCTACGCCCTTGGCACGTTTGTGAATTTTCATTTCGTGCTCCCTCCCCTACCGTTTACTTATGGCTCGCCATTGGGCCAAGACTTCTAGCCCCTATTCTGCTCTTTTTTTAGCGCGTGGCCGTGAGGCGACATTAGAGAGTCCCTCCTTCTCGCGTGTTTGCACAGTCCCCTTCTCTTTTGAATACGATCTCTTCCCATTGAGCTGTGACCATTCCTCGTGACTTCTTTTCTAAATTCTCCGTTGACCTGTCATCTCCTTGCTGCCATTTTGATTAGAGGCGAAGGCGCGTTCGATCTTTTCTGGAGTGACTTTCTCTGAGAGAAGCGCCTTCAATCTTGCTGCTGTAATTTTCCACTTCCTTCGCAAGGTATCTCGAAGGTACTTTGCGTTCTTACTGGCTACGGTGAGGGGAGGGTCATCCCTCTTATGGCGCCCTCTCCTCCCTGGCGGCAACCTGCAGTTGAAGAGTTCTCAGAGGTATACCCATCCACCTTCCAAATGGATCTTTCTTCACCGGATGATTCGGGGGAAATTTTTTCTTCAGTGGAATGGTTCTGTTCTCGAGGGTCCCCCGCCAGTTTACTCTCTCGGAGGTTTTTCCTCCCCCCTTTTCCGTTTTTTCTCCGCATGAAAACTCTCGTAGCTATGCTCCTCTACGTGAAGGTCGCGCACCTTGTCTAACAAAGCTTGCGGCACTTCTTTTAGGCTTTTTTTTCCTTCCATGTAAGCGCTTTATTCTTCCACTTAGCTTCCCTATCTCTGTCTCGCACCAAGAATGGCCGCTTTTTCTAGGTCATAAGCTAGGCTCTATCTGTTTTGATCCAGCAGTTGTTTTTTGCCACGCGTGTTTCAACTATTTCGTACTTGACTTTCCCCTCCCTTCCCCCCGTTTCTCTTCTGTTTACCGGTCCGTGGAGTGTCCTCCCCTAGGCGTCTACGTAGTCCGTTGCTGTAGCCCTATTTTAGAGCGCTTTTTCTCGGTCTCACATTTTTGTATTTCTCCGTACTCCAACACCGAGGATATGGCCCTTCTCGCACCTCTATGATTGGGTGCTTATGCCTTTTCGCGGATCCTTTTTTTTTAGAAATTTTTTTCCGCAACGACGCATTGGTGGAGTCTTTGCCTACAGTCTCTTTCGCCGTCCTTATGCTTTTATATCAATTGTCTTCACAACAGAGAACCAGAAGGTCTGGTTAGCATTAATCTAGAAGTTGATCCGCGGTTTGTTCAGAAGTGGATCTTCCCCCGATGTTCGTCCAACCGTGGCAGCATCTAGGCCCTCGAAGTTTCAGGTCCTTTCGTTGAAAGTCCATGTTTCCCCCTAGGAGGTCGGGAAGGGTTAAACACCGGGTCTTTCCCAACCCAGACACCTTCTCCCTTATGGAGGGGCGTTCCCCTCTCTTTTACTAGACGAGTCTGTCGTTGCTTTTGAGACACGGGTACGCGTGATGCGTTTCTGACCTAGCACTTGCACCACTAATCCTTTACGTTCTCGGACAAAGAGTCTTGCTGCTCCTTTTTTTGCTAGAGGGTGATTGTCCCCCAAATCTCTCTTTCCTATCTTCCTTTTTTTTGTGAAGAGGTTTTAACGTTGCGGCGAAGCTTTCGAGCCCTCGCCCTCTCTTTTTTTCCCCTTCTTCCGGACTGGTTTGCCTGCGGCAACTTTCTCTTAGTAACTTTCCTTGCGAACCGCATAAATCCCTTTCCGAGAGTTACGTCTGCTACTCTTTTTATAATGCCCAATATTTACCGACCACCTCTATCTGATCCCCTCGCTTGTCTTTTCTTCCCCTTTTTGTCAACCGCATCAGCTTCTGCCTCGTGATCCGTTTGCAGGCCTTCGCACGTTTTTTTCTAGGTCGTCGAGTCTTCAAGGTGGCGCCCTCGGTATTGTGCCTTCTATCGAGTCTGAACACTGAGCTTCGCACTCCTTGCACCCCAATCCCTCGGATGTCTGGTTTTTTTCTATTCGCTTGGTCTCCCTTTTATCTTCGGATTCCTCTTCGGCAAGGTATCACATTTGCCCTAGGTTATTTCTCCGTCAAGACTATCGCGTCCTTCCCTCCGCCGGGTCACTGGTCAAAATCCCCCATCCCTGGGAAAGCTCATCCCTTTCCCTCCGTTTCTGTGTTAGGGTGGCTTTCTCCACGCCTTCAGAAACACGCGATTTCGCTTTCCGTCAAGGTCTCCCTTATCCTCTCATTTGCGGCCCCACTTTTCAGTTCCGCGGCCTCCCCACAATTTCCGTTTTGAAGTCAGAAGGCCTTCCCTTTCTTGCAGCGAGAGGCGGTCCCAAGTTTCCCCGGGCGCGACGCTTGATAAATGCCTCACCTGTTCCTCGTCGGGTATTGAGCGACTCTGGTCACTCTTTGGTGTTCTCCTGAAGATTCCCGCCTTTTTCTATCCGTCCCTTAGTTCGCATGCGCTGAACTCTGTTTCGACAACGGCTTTTTTGCACGGTGAGTCCTTCCTTTTTTCTTTCATTCGGTTGTTTCTTCAAGGTCTAACTGAGTAGAAGATGAGCTGCCGTGTGTTCCACCTCGTTTTTCCTTCTCATCGGAATGTCTACGGTATTCCGGCTTTTCCTTTTTCCATTCGCGTTCTTATTTCTGGGGGAGACTTGGTCTTGCCACCTTTCCCTCGGTTTTTCCTTCAAATCGGTGTTCGATGTCCCATATACTTTTCCCGGCCGTACGCCTCAGTATGCCTTGCCTTCCCAGCTTTGTTTATCGTTTCTTTCATTGATTTTTTGCTAATCGGTCGTCCTGTTTATCCAGAGCCTCGCGCGTCTGCGCGTTCCATTCTTCGATGACCTTCTTTCGACTTTTTTCCTACTTACTCTGCTTGGAACGGCCGATTTTGTCGTTATCGTCAAAGCCCCGCTTTCTTGCCTGAGTATAGCCCATAGTCGCAGCCACCCATTATCCACGTTTTTGTCGTCCTGGACTCTTAGTTTTGGTTCCGCCTTTCTTAAGATACACATCCATCCCAAAATTGCGGCCCTTTTTCCATTGGGCTCCTGTTCCAAAAAGGCTGCCCTCCTTTCAAAGTCGATTTTTTTTTCCAAGAAATGTACCATCACCGTCCTTCAGGACCGAAGCTTGCTCCGCGAGCTTCTTTTTGAGCTTCGTCTCCCTTTGTCTTTCTTGGGGAGGAGTGATCCCCCTTTTGCCGGTTTGGTCTGCCGCTTTTAGAGAGTCTGTCCCATTTGCGCGTTTCTCCCGAAATCCTTGCCCGGCGTCGATCGTTATACCCCCTGCCGAACCTCGAGCTTCCTTCTGACAGCTTTATTTTAATGAGTAGCGGTTCGCACGACGCAATCCTCGCTGGCTTTTTCCCTTTTTTATCTTCTATTGTACCTAGTTGTTGTTTAGTCACGGTTTTACCGCCCCGCTTGAGAATTTCGGCCCCACATAGCTTTATGCGCCAGGACGGGGATTTTTTAGTTTTCGCAGTCCATTACCCCGGCTCTATCCCTTTACGCAATTCTCACTCCCGAACTTACGCCTTGTCCGGCTTCTGGAGCCCCTTTTTTTCGTTTAGTGAGAGAGGTTGATTCCTCAGCACCCGCGAGTTGTTAGGGCATTCAACTGCCTTGACTTTTCCTGTGTTTCTGAAGAGAGCGATTCTGTCTTTTTTCGGCATTCCCTCCTATTCGGTTGCAATTTTGCTTTCGGCGAATCTACGTTTCGGCGCGGTCTTTTTCCCCCTTTTTCCACTGCTGATGTTCTGGCGAATCGAGCGTACCCTTTTTCTGAGGGGGGTCGGGATCCCTTTGGTAAACACGCCTATCATTCCTTTTGCACCGCGGGGCTCTTTTTGCTCGAAGTTTTGCTTATAGACCTTCTGCAAGGACGTCGCTTTTTTGTTCCTCTATCTCAATCTACCCCCTTCCTACGGCTGTCCTCTCCCGAAGATAGAGTTGCTCAGTGGTTCATCGCGATGGAGATTTTTTTGCCCGAGCCTCCTCTATCTGCGCAGAAGCCCATTGAGGTTCCCCTTGCGGTTAATACACCATCTCCGGCGATGCCCTTTTTCGACCGATTTTCCCGGCAATGACTTTTCTTTTTTGCGTGTTTTAATTTTCCTCATATCCGAAACTACGAGTTGCGTCTTTCCAAACCGCCTTGCTTTGACACCCCCTTCGTGCCCCCCAAAGATCGCTTCAAGGTAAGTTCCACATTGATGGCACCTTTCCTCCCGAGTCTTTTCTGTGCTACCGAGGTTTGGCAGATAGAGTCCGATTTTTTTTAATTTTAAAGTGGCGCTTCGAAACCACCACTGCCGCGGGGTCTTTTTTTTGCGACTCCCGTGAGAGCGAGACTTACCAGTTTCGATCGTTGTTACTGGCTCTGCTTCTCGTTGAAAGTTTTTTTTTATGACATTTTTCTCCCGCGATCTGAAGTTCGTCGCTCGAATTACAGTCAGGGTTGCATGATTCAAGGTTCATCAGCTCCTCTTCCCCCTGATCTGTAGTATCCCAGATTGAAAAAAAACGCTCCGAGGGTCTCCTCATTTTCGTCATTCGACTCCTCGCCCCGTTTATCGGATAGCCGCGGTTTAAGTTTCTTTGGAGTGGGCCCCCCTTTCTCTGAACTGTTCCTTTTTTTTTTCCCCGTTCTTAGAGGATTGCTGCTTCCGGTCAAATCTTTGATTGCCGCCGACCCCGAACAACCTTTTTTATACGTCGTTGTTTCTCCCTTCGCTTTGCCCGGGCGGATGAACTTTTTTTATTACTATAAGTCTTTCGCTTTTCCGCAGGAGACTCATTTTATGCCGGCCAGTCCTCATCTTTTTTTACCACACTTTTCTCCTTTTTTTGAGAATTGGCTCTCCCTACCTCCTCCGCCGAGGTATGCACTCCGCAGTGCTCAATCTCTTTGTTCTCCTCACCCTCTCAATGAGATCCAGTGCCTTAAGTTTTAGCCTCCTTATCCAGGCTTGTTTTCCGGTCCGTCGCGGGGACTTGCCGGCGCCCTTCGCCTTTTTATGTTAGGTTTCCGGTCAACTAAACCGGCGATTGCCGTTAAGGGCGTCATTCTGAGAGAGGACCCGATGGCGCGTATCGCTTTCTTTCGGCGGCAGCGTTGACTGTGCTGTGTCGTTTTCTCAATGTGACGTACTCTCTAGTTGCAAGTCGGCACTTCCTTCAAAAGTCTCATTTGATAGTTCAAGATTCGACCGCTATTATGAGCTCAACATCTCTCTTTCTCCTCTCGTTTTTTCCTTCTTTTTGCGATCGCGCGTTTTTTTTGAATTTTTTCCAATCTTTCCGAGAACGGCCGGACGTGTTTGGTTTGACCTCTGATTCTTTTCCTTTTCCACCTTCCCTCCCCCTCTCTCTGAGTTTCCCGGCGTGCGCCACTGTCATATTTCGTATGGATGTGAAAACCCTCCTTCCCTCGGGTTAGGTTTTGTTTTGTTTCCGCATCCCCCTAATTTGTCCGTCCTGCGAAGGCCCCTGCCCCCTGACTGAGGAGAGCTTAGGCTTGACGACCTCTTTTCCCAGGATGGCGAACTTTTTCCGTCGAACGGCGCGGACTGAATACTCGGATGGTATGCGAGGTCGGAC
>Ga0179593_1545053_pt1 | contig 11347 bp, 12 predicted proteins | sample CZODoug2_1_08_16_FD_185931 | JGI IMG/M metagenome (GOLD analysis project Ga0179593, IMG submission 185931) | Vadose zone soil fungal communities from Angelo Coast Range Reserve, California, USA - CZODoug2_1_08_16fungal (PacBio error correction) | ecosystem: Environmental > Terrestrial > Soil >... | reverse complement strand
TCCTTCACGCGACTTTTTCGTTGGACAGTGCGTCTTTTCTCCCCGGACGGTTTAGCCTTTTTTTTCGGAGGGTTTGTAAGTTGATGGTGGCGACCCCCTTCGTTAAGAGGACTTCTTTTTCTTTTCTTTTTGCGCTTTTCTTTTTACGGAGTCGTTCCGCCTCTTTATGTTGTCGACGAGAGTCCGGTTCCGCCCCTATAACCGTCGTTGCCCTCTTCCGGTCGCATTTTTCAAGGGAAGCCAGGTGGAGTGGCTTTCGTCGGGTTCGGAGCTGACGTAGCCGAGCAACCACATCTCGTCTCTTTTTCCCTGTTTGGTCGTGTCCCCGGTCGCACGTTGCCCTCGTCGGCCCTTGGTAGACAAACAACGTTTTTCTTTTCGTCACCCCAAACGAGCGGACCCCTCTCCCTTTTTTTTGCGCTTGTGGTGTCTCCCCTCTTTAAGAAAAAAAGCGTCGCCTTTTTTTTTTTTCCTGAGCGAGTGCTCGTTTTAGGCTTCCCCCTGGGACACCGACTTTCACGAGGAAGATGCCACCCAGGACCCTTCACTCGCCGGTACCGTTGTTTTCCCTTTTTTCTCCTTTTTTCCCCCGGCCGGCACTGTCGGTGCTTTTTTTTCGATGGCCAAGATCTGGTGTCCTGTGGTATCCCGAGGCATTCCCGCCCACCTTCGCTCCCACCGATGAGGGCGGCGTCCTGTTTTCCTTTTGGAAAGGGTGTGGATGCAGGTAAGTGTCCTCCAATTTTTTCAAACTAAGGAACGAATCAGTAATGCGCCTTCATCTCTCCTTTTGGTATACTTAGTTTTCCCTGGTCTTCCCACCGCGTAGCCTGCGAGGAAATGGTCTTTTTCTTCCGGGAACTGTCAGAGAGTCAAGGCCCTTTTTCTTGCGATAGCGTCGAGGACTTCCTTTTCCCTTTCCCCTGCCATCGATCAAATCTTCTTCCCCCCTTATACGGAGTGTCGAGAAACAGCGGGCTCCTCAGGGTTGTAGAGTTTTTTTTCCAGGTTCAGGAAGAGATGGAACACTTTTCCTCCCTCCACTGCCCTTCGGCGTAGTGTCACCACTTCCCCCTTCCGCACACGATAGATGTGCTAACGATTCCAGCGCCAGGAGCCCCCCTTCTCCTTCTCTTTGGCCGGCATCCCTCTGCAATCAGAAAGCGCGGACGCCCTTCCCCCAGATAAATGTCTTGAATTCCCTCTTTTGACTTTTTCTATGTTCTGGCGCGTTTCCCTCCTTCCCCTTCCCTGGTTCGACAGGGCCCTGCACAGGCAAAGCGTCCCCTTCCCCCGTGCCGATGCTGTTTTTTTTTTTTTATTGCATTTGAGAATTATTTTTTTTTTTCTAGGGCAGGGGGTCCTTTTTGCGCGTTTTTTCCTTTTTTCTCCGGTGGTCTAGCTGTTGCCCCTTCTTTTTTCACAAATGTACGACAATCAAGGCATTTTTTTTCCCAGGGAAGTCCGCTCAGCCCTGGACGCGTTTTCCCCCTTCGTGAGTCATCGGTTTTCACCCCCTCTTTCTCCGTGTCGTCAGCCCGAAGGTAGCCTCGATCTGATTTTTTTTCTTTGCGACGGGCCAGGAAATGGCCCCCTTCGAAGCCGTCGACAGGCGTCTCCTCCCCCTCCCTTTCCCCCGTTGCGCCTGGTAGGGTGATTGGCCTCCTCTCCCAAGGGAACTGAAGCGAGAGTGCTCAGTCCCAGGCCAGCCTGGAAGCCTCACCCCTCTCTTTTTCCTTTCCCCCCTACCATGACAGCGTCCGCAAAGATCAGGCCCACCCCTTTCTTTCCTTTCCAGAAGGCGGAGAGGTCCGCACCTTTTTTTGATCTTCGATCGCGCCTTCCGAAGATCTTCTTTTCTTTCCCCCGCGAGCCGGTTCCTTTTTCCTCAAAGGCATGGACGGGACCTGCTTAGGAGAGGCACCCCCCCCTCCTCCCCCTCGTGAAATTACCCCCTTCCCCGCTTCAGACCGACGACTCGTCCACCCTCTTGCACTGGTCCGGCCGCCATCTTTTCTCGGTGCCAGCAGTCGTTTACGATTCCTTTTCCCTTTCCCCCGGCCTCCACGGACCCTTCCCTGTAGGTCAACAAGCAGGGAGTATTTGATGATGCCGATCGGGGTAAGGTTTTCCCCTTCCTTTTCCCCAGTTCCATTATTTCGTGATTCTCTATCTTTTCCTCCCCCCCCTCCCTTTCCTCCATCGAAAAACCAGCACCGAAATGGGACTTTTTTCCCCCCGTACCCCCGATCGGCATCCTCCCTCTTTTTTTCTTCTTCTCTGCACCGGCGTTTCGTGGATGCTCTTCCATTCCTGCCTGAACGAATGCTGGACAGTTTTTAAGGACAGTGAGCAGTCCGATTGCCTCTTTTTCTCCATGCCCATTCTTTCTTTCTCCGTTCCCGTTCGGCCGGTTTTCTTGGCGGTGCCGACGACGAGGTTTTTTTCGTAGACGGCGAAGAGGAGGCCCCTCCCCCCTCTCCCTTTTCGCTTTTTTCGGGCGGGGGTGATTGTTTTCCCCCCGCGATAGAAGATCAGAAGCGTGGACTCTTTTGCGGACCTCTCCAGCCGTTCCCTTTCCCTCCTTTTCTTCTCGTTGCTCTGTTTTTCCTTTTTTCGTGGATCGTGATGCAGCGGCGAGCGTTTTCCTTTTTTTCTTTTCCAGGCTGGACTGGGAATGGGCGCCGCCTTTCGGGGGTTTTCTTTCTTTCCCTCTTATGTCACCTTCTCTCGCGCCGTTCACTGTGTGTGTTGGGTGCTCTTTTCTTCCTTCGGCGGCACGCGCCTTTTTTTTCGCTCCAGGTCCGCTTCCTGTAGTCGGACCCCCCCCCCCCCCCTCTTTTTTCTGAGCCGTTTTTTCTTCCTTCTTTGGCGCAACGAAGGCTTTTTTTTGCGAGGAATTTACTGTTCCGTCAGGCTTAGGTCGGAAGGGTGACTGCGGATGCCTCCTTTCTTCCCACTCACACTCCCACATGATTGGCCGGTACCCCCCTCCCAACACGCATGTGCGGCCATAATTCTCGCCCCCCCAATGACGACGGCCCTTTTTTTCCCGGGGGGAAAGGCCACCAACTTTTCTTTTTCCCCCATTTCCCTGGAAGGGACCGCCTTTTTAACCTTTCCGGCGAGGGGACCATCAATTCCCCTCCTCCCGTAATCGAAATCTTTTTTTCTTGTTTGCCGAGATCTCCTGCTGGCCCGTGTCTCTCTTTGAGGAGGAGAAGGGCGCTTTTCCGTCGGTAGCAGCAGCAGAGAGTGGGCCTTCCTCCACGCCGTTTCCCTTCTGCTGGGAATAGGGAGACCCTCAATCTAGTCCTGACTTTTTCCCTCCAAACGAATCTTTCTCCCCTTTTCTGTGTTTTATAGACCTTCCAGGGCCGGGTCGCGGAGTGATCTTTTGACGGAACGGGAAGGGGCCACGAAGGCTTTCCCTCTTCCCTCCGGGATGGAAAGAGGACTTTCTTTCCTCCCCTTTTCTCGGAGGTCCTTTTTTTTTTCATTTTTCTTTGGCGGATGTGCGACAGGATACACACCCTTTCCACGTAGGCATGAAGGATTTTAGTTCCTTAGTTTTCCCCCATGATTTCTGACCGTAACAGAATCCCCCCCCTTTCCCTCTTTGGTGTCGCCCATTTTTTTTTTCTGTTCCGGTACCTGCCTCGGCTACCCCCCTTTCCTTCTTCCCAACGCGACCTACGGAAGGGTACCCTTTTGTAAATGCCCTCCCTTGGACGCGGGTTTTTTGCTCTTTTCGTGTCTGGGTGTGGCCAGCAGGCCCGGCGTTCTCCCCCCTTTGCGGTGAAAAGGTGGATGAGCCCCCGCCGTGGATAAGTTACCCCCCCTTCCTCGGGAGACCCCCTTTCCCAGGATAAACATACCCTCGTCCCTCTGCCGAGTGGGGGGTGGGTGAAGATTCACCCTTGGTGGTAGCCCTCCTGCCTCTTTGGAAAAAGGCGCCGCCTGGCCCACAAACTGTTCTCTTTCTTGGCGTGTAGGATACGTTTCCCTTTCCCCCCTCCGTCTCGCATCCCCCTCTTTTTCCCTTCCCAACCAAACAGATTCGAGGATTCTTCCCCTATTTCCACCGGCAAGCTTCCCAAAATGATGCACTCTTCTTCCTCCTCCCTTCCCCAACTTTACGCTCCCCTACGGCAGCTCAGGTCACCGCCTTCCGCTATCGAAAACAGAAACGGGACCCTGCTCTCGGCATCGCGACGGGAACGATCCTTCTCCTCGGGGATGTTTTTTTTTCAAGGCGGCGACGGATCCTTTTGTTGTGAGAGAGATTATCACGTCGCCTCCCCCCTCCCAGACCGCCTTTTGGCCCCCCTCTTTCACATGGTGAGTGCAGAGGAGCCCCGGGTTTTTGGTCCCGTGATTTTGTTGAAGGTGGCGTTCCTTTCGACTGCCGCTGCTAGCTTTTTCCCTTGTCAGGCCGAGAATACGAGGTTCCGAGAGTCCGGTGACGCTGACCCTTTTCCCCCCCGTCTTTGCCCTTGTTCTTTTCTTCTCCTTTTTTTTTAAGGAGACAGGCTGGAGTGCCTTTTGGGGTGGTGGTCTTCCTCGAGCACCCACATCTCCTTTCTCCTTTCCCCTTGTTTTTTGTTTTCTTCGGGCCTCGTCGGCATGCCCCCCAAAGGGGTCCCCTCCTCCCCTTCTCGGACAGTGCTTCCCTTTGTCCGATGGAGATGTGGGACGTAATGGTCGCAGCCCTCCCTTTTTCGGGCTGGGGGACGTAGCACTTTTTTCGCTCCTTCACTGCAACCGAAGACGGGGGCTCTCTTTTTTCTGCCAAAACCAGGACACGGAAGTTTGCCACCAGACCCTCCCCTTCCCTTTTTTTTTCTCGTGGTCCTTCCCCTGTTCGTGAGGCATTTCCGAGGTTAGAGGTGGCGATGGCCTTTAGCCGGGGCATTCTCCCCCCTTCCCCCCTTGTCCGAACCTTTTTTTTTTTTCCCCGTTCCAGACGGCGAGGGAACGGTGTGGTTGATTTCTTTGTGTCCCCAAAGAGTAGAAGTCGTCTTTCCTTTTCCGTGAAAGCGATGGACTCTTTCCCCCTTTTTCCTTTGTGTATCGTAAGTCGAACATGCCGCCACCGGAATTCCCCTCTGTATAAGATTGTGGTATGGGTGCGTCCTTCTCCCGGGAGGGCCGCGAGGAATTTTTCTCTCTCTTTTTTTTTTTCCTCGGCTGAACGCTTTTTTTTTCCCCCCCTTCCGGCCCGGCCCTGATCAGGATGTGTTCTTCTCGGGAAGAAGGGTTTTTCGGCGGAGGAGCTGGGATGGGGCCCTTCTTCCTTTCCTTTTTTTAGTTTAGTTCCCTCTTCCCAAGACCGAGGAAAATCGTCCTAACTAGTGAAAGAAACTCCTTTTCTCTTCCTTCTATTTTTTCCCTCCGATAAAAGCGCCCGGAGCATATACGGGGCATAGGACTCTCTCCCTCCAATCTACGATTGTCGACATGACCTTATGAATAGAATTCTGGATTTTTCTTTTCTCTGTTTTGCGGTTGAGAGAAGACTTCCCCTTCCCCTTCAAGGGATACTTTTCCCCCGGCAAGCTGCCCGTGCCCGATGCGGTTGGAAGGGAAAGGCATTTTTTCTAATTATTGGCCGCAAGGATGTATGCTTCTTTTTTATGGGGGGCAATTCTCCCGTGTCCAGGGTTGGAAGCCGGTTTTGAAGCATCCGCAGTCACACCTGGTACGGGGCCCGGATTCCCCCTTTTTCCCCTCCCGGTTTTTTTTCTTTCCGACCGCGCCGTCGTGCGCCCATCTCTTTGGCTCCGTGTCGTCCTTTTGTCCGACCGACAGGAAGCGGCCCCTTCCCTCTTTTTTTTCCCGCCGGTCTCTTTTTCCCTCCCGACGCCGTCGACGGCGTAGGCGCACTCTCCTCAAGGAGCGGAAACCTTTTTTTTTCCCCCCAAGTGGATCTCCTTTTCCCCTGCCAGAGAGAGTGCCTGTTGTGCTTTCCAGCATGGAAGAATAAAGACAGCTGGATTCTTCGGCCGACGTTCCTCCCCCCCTCTCTCTTTTCCGACGATTTCCCCCCCCCCCTTTACGAGCATTGCTGACCTCTCCTTTCCGCAGATGAAGACCAGCATGCTGCCTCTCCCGATCTCCCCATAACACCCTCTCCCCCCCCCCTTTTTCTACCGCCCTGTGGATTCTTTCTTCAAAGGAATGGGCTGACCGGAAACACCGAAGCGACACTTCCTTTCCCCCGAACCTTTCCCTCTCTCCCCCCCCCGGACATGACGACGAAGACGCTGCTTTACTGAGAACTGTCAGCCGCACAGATTCCGCCACGTTGCCAGCAGTCGTTTAGAGGCACTTTTTCTTTCCTTCTTCAGCCCCCTTCCCTTTTCGCGCGCAACTGGTAGGTCCCCAGGCATTGCTTCTTTTTAAGGGTGCGCAGAATCCGGCCTAGGTTTCTAGTACTCTCTCTTTTCCTCCCTCCTTTCCTTTTTTTCCTCAACCTCTTATCCTCTTCCCTTGGGGGGGGGTTCCCGTAACAAGATAGGATCAAGCACTCTGTTTCGGCAGCGGCACCGGAAGTTTCGTTTCTTCCCTCTTCCTTCGGCAGAACTCCCCTCCCGATGGCTGCACCGAGGAGTCCATGTTTTCCCCGTGAGAAGTCAGATGAAGAGGTTTCTGTCATGCCGCGGTGATAGGAGTTTTTCCCTTTCTGCACGGCCTTTTTTTTTTTTTTTGCCGCTGCCGAGGGGGACGGAGGTCGCCCCTTTTCTTTTCAGAAGATAAAAGGCAGAGGGTTTCCCCTGCGGGGGTGATGGGGTACTACTTCCTTAATGCCTTCTTTTCTTCCTAGAGGCGCAGGGCTGGAACTCTCCTCCCCGTTGGTGAATGATAGTGGAGGGACGAGGAATTTTCTCTAGCTTGTCGGGTTCCCAAGAGGGTAGTGAGGTTTCCATTCTTTCTTTTTCCCTTTTCACAGACACCCACTAGCCTTCCTTCTTTGATAGGATCTAAAGATTGGCCCTCCCTTAGATAAGCGAAGTTAAATGGTGTGTTGGTTTCCTTTCTGACGGATTAGGAGGAAGAGGACTTTTTCTTTCTCATTTCTCTTCTTTCTATCCCCTCTTCTGAGGGCTACCTGCGGAGGAAGAACGGAGCCCGCCCTTTTTAGAGAGGTAGGAAAGTCATCTCCCTTCCCAGGCCCGTTGCCTCCTTCTTTCTTTGATTTAATCCTCTTCCCCCTTCTCGACCACAGGCTTTCTTCCACAGAGAAAAATGGCCCCATGCGCACCACTCCCCTTCCCTCCCCTCCCCCCCTCTCCCAGTGCAAGACCTTTCCTCCCCTTCCCTTCACTGCCAAAGCATCGGGCACGGGTTTTGCCTTCCGGGAAGATTGCGGCTTTTTCCCTGGCAGGGACCGCAGGGCCCCCCCTTTCCTCCGATCCAAATCGTTCCCCCCCCTCAAATCCAAGACTTCTCTTTCCCCTCATGTAGAAAATCGTCTTTTTCGCTCGGAAGCTCCTCCCACCCCCTTCTTCGTGGCGGATCCGGTCTCTTTTTTCCAACAAGGAATACACGTCCTCCGTGGCGGTCACTTCCCTTTTTCTTCGGGCATTTCCTAGGGAGACCTATGTCACCTGACATGTCCTGACCTGCCCCCCGCTCGAACGCATCCTCGACAACCTTTCCCTTTCGGACTCTCCTCGACCACTCCTTTTCGAAGGAGTCCCCCCTCAGCGGCGACGGAAAGGACTTTTCCCCCCCTCCTTTCTCGCAATTCTCGCGGCCTCCCGGTTCTTTTTCTTAGTGAAAGCACCCATCCCTTTCCTCGCCGGCAATGCTTTTTTTTTCCCGGCATGTGAAGGATAAAACCCTCCCCCCTTCCTGCGTCCATGAGCTTCAAGGCTCCTTCTTCTCCCTCCTCTTGGGGTTCCCCTCCCCCGCATCCCAAACAGTGCCTGCCGGTCTTTTCTTTTCGTATTGGGGTCGGGGATTTCCCGTCGTGACAATCGCCCCCCCTCCCCCCCCTTCTAACACCCCCTTTTTCCGGTACCAGCCACTCCAACAAAAAGGGAAAGGATCTTCGGATTCGTGTAATGGGTGTTTCTCTTCCTTTTTGCCTGGCCTTTCCTTTTTTCCCCCCCCTTTGGATGAGCCAAACTCAGGCATACCCCCCCCTTCCCGTTACAAAGCAAGGCGACTCTCCCAGTACCCGGAACCAGTTCCCCCCTTCCCCTACAACTTTCCTTTGTTTCCGACGTGGGGGGTGACGGAGGGCCTTTGGGCGAAAAGCCCGTCCTTTTCCAACGGCGCCGCCTGTTCTCCTCCCCCCTTGACACGCTCCTTCTTTTTTGTCGGTAAGTCCCAGCTTCCTTTTACCGTCGTAGATCAAGGGGCACCCTTCTTCGAGGCCAGTCTCAACGGGGGTCTTTTTTTCTTTCCCCCGGCAGCGGCACGGACTCTTCTTCTTCCTAGGAGTAGAGGAAGGAACGATCCTTGGCAGCCTCAGTCACAAGCCTTTTCCCCTCCTTCCCTTCCCTTTTTTTTTTGATCAATTCCCAGGTCACCTCAGCTCCCGGCATCGCGCACTGAACGAGTCCGTCTCCGGCTGGGAGTCGCTTTCAAGGGCTTCTCTTTCTTTTCTCCCTTTTTTGCCTGAGATTATCGTGCAGCCCTTTCTCCCAGCCGACGTTGGAAAGTGAGTCTTTTTTTTCTGCTATGAGCCCCGGGTTGTTATACGGCTTTTCCCCCTTTTTTTTCATCACCGTACCACGTTTTTTCCTTCGGGACTGAGCTGCCGTCTGCGAGCGTTTCCCGTTCCGAGAATCCGAGGTTCCCTTTTTAGTCCGTTGCCGCGCCGGTGGAAGAAACAGCTCACCCGTCCTTTCCCCCTTTCGTTTGGGCACTGAGCATTTTCCTTGTAGCGAGACGGTCGCGGGGTGTTTTTCTTCGAAACACAATAGAGATAGCGATGGGCGAACAAGTTGGTTTTCTGCTTCCCTTCTTTTTTTTCTTGCGATCGTTGCTGGTAGACCACCAAGCCCAAAAAAGACGCCTCTTGACAGCAAGACAGTTGATGTAGTCGTTCCCCCCTCTTTGGCAGACCGGGTCGGGTACTGGTCGTCTCCCCCTCTCCCCTTTTCGGGGCTTTCCTCTCACTGCTGAAGCGATTTTTTTTTTTTTTCACAGGAAGAAGGGCCTCTGAACGCCGGGCCTGTGAAACACCCCCTTCCCCCCTCCCCCCATCTCGCCTTTTTGGCGGTTGCTGCTTTCTTTTTTTTCGAAGATGGTACCTCTTTTCTTCTCTTGCCGATGTTAGGCTTTTTCTCTTTTCTTTCCGTTGGTAGACCGAGAGGGCAGGTTGTACCGCGCCCAGACCCACATCTCTCCGGCGGCCGTCGACCGGGATTTTTGATGCGTCGTTTTTTTGTCCCCCAAAGAGTAGGAAGTCCGTTCCCCTTCAAATCAGTCATGAGCTTTCTCATCCCATGTACGCCCGTTTTTCTTTTTAAATCTCTTGCGAGGAAATGGGATCAGTCCAGAAGGAACGGTCTCCCTGGAGGGGCTTTGCTCCTGTCCGCGGACATGTTTAGAAGTCCAGGCCGAGATCAACTCCCTTTCTTTATCGGATGTTTGCTACCTTTTGAATTCCAGGCGGCCCTTTTCTGCGGAGCGAGACTTTTTTCCATTCCTTGACCTAATGGAAAAAGGTGAATAGGTCTCTTCTTCCTTTCCTCGGTTTTTTTGTAATCGCTGGATGAAACGAAGTGGATTCTTTCCCCTCCTGCCCGGGAGCACGCCGCCGACTCCTTTTTCATCTGGCAGCCCCCGCAAATAAGAAAATTCTTTCTCCTTTCCCATTCCGTCCCCCAGATAAATTTCTGAATGAATTATTGGCTTTTTTTTTTTTCCTCTGTCTTAGTTCTTCCTCATGCAATGAGGTCCTCCCTCTTGATAGCCAGCGAAAGAGCAGGCACGTTTTTTTCCCTTTTTGTCCTGTCCCGTCCAATGCGCTTCGTTTCTCTCTCGAATTATGCTCAGTGGTGGCGCAAGGGGGCGCTTTCCCCCTTCTGGTGACTACGTTCAGTTTCACTTTTTTCCTGTGTGTATGTACACCTTTTCCTCCGCCAGTCAAAAATGTAAGACCTCCCCTTCCCTTTCCTTCCGTAACAGGAAAGTCCGCGTGCCGCCCCTTGTTTTTTGTTTTTCGTGCGCAAATTAGCGGGACCCTTCGTCAGCCCGCAGGGAGCCCCCTCTCCTTCTTTTCCCTTCCTCTCTCCCTGGAGCGCAGGGCCCGTAACTTTCCTTTTTTCGGTCGCGTTTCCTTCTTCGGCGAAATCGCCCAAACACACCAGTGAACGGCTTTTCTTCCTAGGCCAAGCTGAGATCATCGAAAAGAAACTTCCTCCTCTTTTTTTTTTTCTTCCTTCCCTTCGCCAGTAACAGGCAAGCAGGGGACTGCCTCTTCCCGATGGATCAGTCCACTCTCACGATACTAAAGATGTAAAGGAAAATCTTTTCCCCCTTGTAAGAGAATTGGCTGAAGAGAACTTTATTCCTTTCCCTCTCCCGCTGCTGAAGCCACGAGCGGATTCTCTCTCCTTTTTCTCCCTGCGATTCACCCCCGCGGACACCAGAGAAGGAGCGCTTTTTAGTCGCCTAATAGTAGCCGTCTTCCCTCCCCTTTCCCTCCTTTCCCCCTCGGCGAGGCAACACCCCCGCTGACACCCTTTCCCCCTTTCTCAACGACCTCATCCCTTCCTAGAAAGAGGCATTTCCCGACGAAGCCAGCTGCAAAAAGGTTCCTCTTTCTTTCCATCACTGTACGCCGGCCAGATGGCCACGATCCTGGACCTTTTGGAGCTGTACTTGCTCCCAACGGCGGTTGGATGTAAGCGTTTTCCCTTCAAACGGCGGTGCGCGCGACAACTGTTCTTTCCTTTTTCCCCCCTTTCTTGATGCAGATCGGGTTTACTTTTCTTCTTCCCTTCCCGCCAGGATTTTCTCAGTTTCCCTCTGTGATATATATAGTTTATCTCCTCTTTTTTCCCTCGACTTTTCTTCCCCCCCTCATCCTGGCGCCGGAGCTGAGCACCCTTACCCCCTCCCCTCCTCTGGTATACCCACTTTTGGTGTTTTTTCTCAAAGGACGGTTAGTGGATGCCGTCTGAGACCGGGCTCGAAACGAATGATGTCCCTCTTTTCCCTCTTTTTTCTCCCTTGCGCAGTCGATGTCCGAGTCTTTTTTTTCCCCTTTTTCGTAGGTCCTAGATGGTTTCCACGTTCGAAGGAGTGCTTTGTCGAGGGTGGTTTGCACGAGACGAGGGGGACGTCTTTCTCCCCTTTTTTCCTTCCCCGACTCGGGAGGCGGACG
>Ga0179593_1539190_pt1 | contig 11347 bp, 10 predicted proteins | sample CZODoug2_1_08_16_FD_185931 | JGI IMG/M metagenome (GOLD analysis project Ga0179593, IMG submission 185931) | Vadose zone soil fungal communities from Angelo Coast Range Reserve, California, USA - CZODoug2_1_08_16fungal (PacBio error correction) | ecosystem: Environmental > Terrestrial > Soil >... | reverse complement strand
TCACTCCCCTGGAACGTCCATCCCACGTCCTTTTTTTCGGCCACAAGTGACCTCCCGGTCCCATCGCTTTGGTCAAACCGCTTCTCCATCAGCCTTTTCCCTGCGTTGTCTCCACTGGGCCTGACCCGACACGACCCGCCCTCTTCCCTAGGCCTCAAACAACCTTCCTATTGAGGGTTTCCCCCGCCGGCTTGTCCACCGCTTGTACGCCCCCCAACGACGAGGTTCCGTTATCGCTCTAGCATCCTTTTTCCCGGGTATGACGATCGGCTCTTTCTCCTCTGACGTCATTCTTTCCAATTTTTTTTTTCCCCGCTATCTGACTTGGTGGGTTTTTATCCGTCCCCTCCCCTTATGAGGCGGCCTTTTTTTTTTGGGTTCGAGGGCTGAGGTAGTCGCAAGCTCCCGACATGTCTTTTTTCCCCCTGTGAGGCTTTTCTTCCATGCGGCTCTCTCACCAAGTGCCTCCGTTTCGTTTCTTTTGAGATTGTAGTCGCAGGGTCGGCTTCTTACGGCTTGGTGGCCCTTTTGCTTGTTTTACCGAACTTTTTCCGTAACCTCCGTTTCTAACGCCGTCCGCCGCTTTCCTCCCCTCCGTGATGCCTTCTTTGACCACGAGGCCTCCGGGCCTGAGGTTCTCGGAGGTTGCCGAGCTGTCGCCAGGTGTCCGTCGACCAGGGCAGCTATAAGTCCACGCTGCCCGAAGGTCTTTCCACTTTTTTTTTTCTCATTCTCGTTCCCCTTTTCCGGGAGTGTTGTGGGTCGAGTTTTTCCAATTGACTTTGGCCCATACGGGTGGCGCACTCCTCCCCAAGCCGTTCTGGAAATTTCATGTTCCGTTTCTTCGCATCTCGTCCTAACTTCCAGTTCACTCTTGTTTCTATTCGCGGCTTCCTAACTCCTCTGCGGCGAGAACTTTTTGGACATCAGGGATTTCTTCTCCATCTTTCCCAGCAAGCGTCTCTCACCAGCCTTCCGCTGCGACTCTTTTTTCTTCGGCGGCGTTTCGGGCGGCAACCGAGTCGGCCACCGCATATGTTTTTTCCCTTTACAAGTGACGCATCGACCTTTGGCGGTGCTTGAGCACGTCTCCTCTCCTTTTGGTAGAGGCCTTCTTCCCGCGTACGTCCGTGGTAACTCGCCCCCTCCCTGCTCGTCCCTGCCGTCTGGACCTTGCTCAGACCTCCTCGATTCCGATTTTTTTTTTACGTATACCTTTTTCCCGTTCCTTGCGAGCGGCGCCCCCTTAACGCCTCTTGGTCTGAAACCGTTTCACTCTCGCCGCAGACTCCCCCCTCCTTTCACAGGTCATTTTCTTTTTTGATCGGATTTCGTCTCAGGAATAAAAACGGATCTTGTTTAACGCTTAGAAGACCTTCCCACCCCTAGCGTCATCTTCACCTCGGGAATCTGGCCGCTTGAACGCCTCAGGATGTCATTGATGGACTTGCTCTAAGAAATGGGTCTTTGCGGCCCTTCCGCCCCTAGCGTTTTTTCCGTCCCCCACGGGCTTTGCGGGCCGCTTCGGAGGCCGCGGCGGTCCCCTCTTCCCCATATGGGTTTTTCTCGGCGGAGCAGACGCTCCCCAAAAGGCCGCCTTACTCAACGGGTTCCCCCACTCTCTTTTCTCGCTCTCCCAGGACGTTTTACGTGGAAGTGCATTTTAGCCTCTCAAGAGCCCTCCCAGGTCCGGATTTCCTGGCGGCCCCGGCGTTTCCTTCCCTGTTACAAATCTGTCCCCCTGCAGGGATCCATCCTACTTGACGGCGATTCCCCCGACCGATTGCCCGCTTTTTGCTCCCGTTTTGGGGATCAACACCCAGAGGGAAATACGGCTTCCCGTTCTCCGAGAAATTGTCTGTTTTTTCCCTTCCTCAACAAGCGTGTCAAGGACCGCGATCTCTTTCTCTCTCCTTTTTTTTTTTTTCTCTTCTTTCCTTGAACCCCTTCTTGTTGAGGTAAAGGGTAGCCCGGAACCCCTTTTTCGGGAGACACGGAAGCCGTCTTTCCTGTGGGTTTGATCCCCTCGACGGAGCTGCGGTCCAGCGGTTTTGCCGGGTCCCGCCGGCCCTTTCCTTTCTGCTTTCAGCGTGGCTCCTATTCCTCCGTTGCCGGCCATGTCCGTCGGACCGGGCCGCCCAGTTAGTCCTCTTTCTGGCACCTGTTTCTTTTAAGGAGAGTGAAGGTCTTCACGTTTCCTTGGGAGATTTTCCCCTATCTATCGTTGTGAAAGTATTCGGTCCTCGTGGGCTTTTTTGTGGACCTCGGTCTGCTACGAGAAGTCCAATTCGGTGAGGTGACGCCCGTTTCGTCTCCCGCGTCGTTGCCCCTCCTTTCGCTGTCCCCGTCAGTTGAGGTCTGCCCGCGCACCGCCCCATTTTCTTCTGCGCATCAATGCCCATCCGCTTTCCCTCCGTACCGGGGTCCGATGTGCTTGACGCTAGATTTTCCGTTGGTTGAAGCAAGTTTCCAAGATTCTTTCTGAGCGGTTCACTCCGTCCCAACTCGCCCGTTTTCAATCTCTTTTTTTTCTTTATCGTGCTGCTAGCTTGCCAACCCTGTTTCGAAACCTGCGGTAGGCGCTTTTCCGTGGGCTCTTCCTTCTGTGGGGGTTTCTTGAGCCTATCCCCCTCCGGATCCCATCCTGCCCCCTTAATACTGTTCCCACTTGAGGTTCTTCGGGAACATCTCCGGACGTTTTTTTCCCCTTCCTGTGTACCATCGGTACGTTTCTGAGGAATCCCACTTTCTAGACCCAACGGTCTCCGCTCGTTCTCAACGGACTCAATTTCTATCAGTCCACTCCTTTTCCCCGGATGTCTTTTCCTTTACCGGTTACCGCCGAACGCGGTTTCGTTCCTCGCGCGAGGCGCAGGAGGGTTGGCTGATCTGTTTTCTGGTCCCGATTTCTTTTTTTTCCCTACTTCGTCCTGAAATCGGTTTTCTCGCTTTCTATTTGTCGCCGCCTTATCTGCAATGTAAGACTTTTTTTTTCGATCTCGCTCGACGTATCTGGTCTGCGAGGAGTGTGAATCTGGTCTCTTTCCTCGCGTACCGGCCCCTCGCCCACCAGCAAGGTCCCTTTCTTCCTCCCGGCCTTGCACCACTTCGTCTTCGTTTTATTTTCCCCCGGCGGTAGACCTTTTTTCCCCTTAGTAGCTAGGTTTTTTCTTCTACCTCAGCGGCCGTTGGCCTCGTGGGCCCCGCATCTATTGGGAGTTCGACGCGGCGGCGGACTTCCCCTGTCTGGTAGGTGGGTCGTCCCTTTTACGACATTCATGGCCCCAACCAAGTCCTTCCCCTGGCTTGCCCCTGCCCCCCTTTCTCGTCCCTCCCTACATTTTGGGTGCGATCGCCCTGGAAGAACGTCCTCCGGTCCCGCCGACATGTGTCTTTCCTGGCTTCGACGTCCTCGCTTTCTCGTCTGCCCATTGCGCCTCACACTTTCGTGTGGGCCCAGGGTCAACTAGGCTGCCGTGGCGAAGCTGGAATTTTTTCGTTCTTCGACGGTTCGAGCGTTGTATCACGATGAACTGATGTTTTTACGAGGCGGCGCAGCGTTTTCTTTTTGCGTCGCTTTTGCGGCGGATTTCCTCCTCGCAGGCTTTCTTTTGCCTTACTCCGGTTTTTTTTGTTCTTTCGGCGTCCGGCCCGCGTTTCCCTTCCCTTTTACGGAGTGATGTTCTCGGTGGGCCCTCTAGGGTTGATGGATTTTTCCTGTGTCATCAATCTCGCCTTTCTTCTGTTGCCGGTCCGGGTATATTTATCTCTCTCCTTTACGCATCCTGTTTTTTTTTCTAGTATAACAGTCCCCCCTGTCCTTCTTTAATCCCGTCGGCGATTGAGGACCCTTGACGCCAATGGTCACCACCAATTGTGGCCCACTTGCAACATCACTGTTTCTCTTTCCCCAACGCGGGTTTTTCCGACGAACAGAAAGCTCCCTGCGGTGTCCCCTGCAAACAAGCCTTCCGGAGGTATTTCACAGCCGGCGCCAGGCCAACTTTACGCCGAGCATCCTTAGAGGCGCTTTTTCCACTCGTATCGCTAGCTCAGGGTCATTATTATGACGCTCGCTTTCTCCCTACGGATTTTCTAGAGTTCCATTCTCCATCTATCTTAGTTAGTGGACTTCTCCCCCCGTGACACTTCGGCGCGCCGACGGATTTTCTGGTCGAGGTCTTTAGTCGCAGTCCCTTCCTTTACCGACATTTTTTTGGGGACCGTGATCCATATTTCTTCGGAGGCGTTTCCCATGTGGACCTGTCTTTGTCGCTACTCCCAGGTAGCGCCTGGTCGGCTTGTAGTGTCTTTTTTCCCATGCGCGGGCTTTTTTTTCCCTCCCTACGGGACGTCACGTCACCTCCTCCGAAAAGACGGCCGCATTGTTCCCTTATGCGCATCCTTTCTTGGCCCACAGATCTCCCTTGATGAGCGTATTCTTTTGCCCCCCGTTCGATGGACGTTTTTCCAGACCCTTTTCCCTTTACGCCGAAGTCCAAGTTTCTTGGGGTGACAGGACGGTCGTCGGTTCCCCAGTACATGGGCCTAGTGGTGGTTTCGAGTTCGGCAAGGAGGGCCATACGGGTGTTCTTCCCACGTCGAATTCCTCCTTTTCCTTCTAGGCATTTGTTTCCTCACTCGCTTTCAGTTTTTTTTACTTCCATTATCATGACCGAGTTTCCCAAATAAGGGACGCGAGGACTTTCTGTTCAACATCCGTGGATTTTTCCTTTTCCAGATCGGGGCCCCAAGCCCTATCGCACCCGCTTTTTTATCTTTGAGAGTTTTCCCTGCACCTAGGTCGGCACCGCATCCTGTACCGTCGTGTGACGGATCCTCCCCCTCTTTTCGGAGCATTGCCGATTTACCGTTGATGTCCGAGACACGTTTCTCCTCCCACGTCCCTTCTTTGTCACCGGTTTTTGAAGACCCGATCGTCCAGCGTAGCTGTTCAAGCCTTCTCAAGGACAGACCTCCTTTCGGGTGCGTTGGTTTTTTCCTGCAGCATGCCCCTAACACCCCTTTTTCCCAATGCGGTTTCCTCCCGTCCTCTTGTTCTTGAACCCCCGTTTTAAAAATATAGACAGCCCTTCCCCACCCTACTATTTAACCCTTTTTTTTGGAGTTCGCTCCCTTTTCCCGGATATTGTGAACCCCCCGCTTGCTCAGACACATTCCCCTCTTTTTTCCTACCGAAACTAGGTACCGCGTGAAGACATGAAGGATTCTGATCTCGTTGGAGTGCCTTTCCCAGATTCCTCCCTTTCCTCTCTGACTCCTGTTTTCGGATGATGGCCCGATCGGAGGGAGCGTCTTTTTTTCTCTTAACCATCTGGGATTTTTAGAAGCATTTCAACCAGGCTCCCCCTCCCATTAAGCCCCTTTTCCTCAGGGCATTTTTGGAGGTCGATCTCAAATACGTAGAACGTGAAGACCTGCCTTCCTCCTTAGCCCAGCAGTTTTCCTCCCCTTCTACTTTCGTTTCCGGTCCGGACGGCCCCCCCCTTCTGGACCAGAGTGGATCCTCCTTTCCCTGGATCCGGGCGATTCTCTCCCTTTCACCGACCTGCCCGCGGGATAGTGCTTGGATACACCCACGAGGGAAAGATTCCTGGCTTCCGTCTCCGAGACATGTATTTTGGGCACATGTAACCATCCTTGTGTTTCAAGGACGCGCCTCCCCCCCCTCCTCATTTTTTTTTTCTCTCTATCCCTGTCCTTGAATGGTTAATGAGCCGGACTGTCCTTTGGTTCTCGGATACCGGGAACCTCTCTCCCGTTGGGGTTTTGACCCTCCACGAGGAGTCTTTCCTTTCGGTGCCGGGAGACGGCCCCCTCCTTTTTCTCCGTTTAAGTTCTTTCTCACTTTTCTTTTCCCTGCAGGTTGGTTCTTTTTTTTCCGGGCAGCCAGTTTTTTTTCCTGGCCCCTGCTTGCTCTTAGGCGAGCGGTTGTTTTCTTCCCTAACTCCTGTGGATCTGGGAAACCCCAAACCCAGAAATCTTTTGGTGCCCGGATGCTCCTTGTATGCTGGCGGAATTTTTTTCCCTCCTGTTCTGCCAGACGTACTTCCCTTCTTTGTGAGCTTTTTTTCCTTCGCTACCGCCTAGTGCACTGACCCGACGGTCCCTCGGCTCTGTTGATGAACCGCCCCTCATTTTTCTTTTTTTCCTTTCCTGACCTCCTGATTTCCCCGTTTTCCCGTCCTTTTCCGAATGTCCGCGGTCTCCGTTTTGGGCCGTGGTTTTTTCCTTTTTTCACCCAGGGATACTTTCTTGAGCGGGCGGAAAATCGACCCTCTCCTCTGAACTTTCCTTTTTTTGCTCGTTGCTTTTTATTGAGACCACGTTTCTTCCCCCCAACTGAAGTTCTTATTTTCCGGGGTTCCTTCCTTGTGGTGGTCGCGTGCGTGAGGCGGCATACGGTACCCAATTTTCCCCCTACTCGGAATTTTTCTTGCGCCTTGAGCATTTTTTTTTGTCGGGAAAAAGTCCTTCCGGTCTAATCGGGTTTTCCTGACGGTGACCCTTTTTTTCTTGGCCGCTTGCTTGCCCTGGTGTCTCTCGCGTGTCAAGGCTCCATTTCGATCAGGAACTGGTTTTCGGTAAAGGCTTTCTTTGGCGACTCTTTTTCCCGCCCCCTTTTCTTCCGCGAACTCTCGCTCTGCCTGATCGGTGATCGGAATTGGCCCCGATTGGCGAATCCACTACCCTTTTTATTCTTGGAAAGCTTTTTCTCGCGGCGACTGGGCGCCGCGTCATATCATTTCCTTTCCTTTACGCCCTCTTTTTCTCTCCCCTTGACCTTTATGCTTCTGCGGACGGTTTGTGTCTTCTGTCTCCACAAGATGGAGCGCGTCCCTACCTTCCACCCATACCGGTCTTTTGTTTGACAGGATGTTTCTTTTCCCCTTCTGGGCACCTCCTTTTTTTTCTCTGTTGCCCTTCTACGCGTTCTTCCTTTCGGACACCTGTTCCCCTCGACGGGTCTATCTTCTTTAGGAGGCCTCGTGTGCCCGCCGAGTCTATCTGGGCGTTTTTCGCGGCCTTTCTTTTTCGGTTTTTTTTTTTCCCCGGTCGTCCCCTCCGAATCCGCCCGTGGCACCAAGCAGCACTGCCCTTCCGACCCTTTCGCTACCGGATCTCATGACCTTGTCGCTTTTCTGATCGCCGCCTTCCGTTTTTTCCTCCACGGTCTCCCTTTTTTTTTTTTCTGTCGGCTGCGACGACCTCCGGCAGCGTGCCGGGCGCACCCTTTCTGCGGCAAGGAGTCAATCGCTTCTCGGTGGAGACTTGCCCCCTCATGATTTTCTTCGACGGCGAGTATCGTTCCTCCGATGAACTTTTTTTCTCTCGAGGCCTTTTCTCCCTCGTTTTAGCGTCCTTGTCGCGTGGCTTCCAGTCCCGGTGTTGTAATCAACTCCTGCCGGGCTTGGTTTTGCGGCCCGTGCCCTGGTTAGGTTTCTTTCCCGCCCGAGTTGTTTTCCTTCCCGTCCTTGCTTATGTTTTTTTTTCCCTCTAGGGTGCGTGACTTTCCTGTTTCTTGTCCTCAACGCGGAATGGCTGAGTGCCCGGAGTTCTTTTGTCTTCTTTACTCATAATTCTTTTTTTGTTGAGAGGACCCAATCAAGACACGTTTTTCCCCTCAGCAATCTTTCTTTCTTCACAGTGAAACGCAACCCCCCACCCTCGCGGGGCCCCTTGAGCAACCACTCCATTTCTTTACAAGCGGGGCGGCGCGACAACCGAACCTCGTCCGGTCCCTTCCCCAAAGCCCGCTTCCTCTTGAGGAACTCCTCAGCCACCCTCCTCCGACGCCGAACGGCAGCCACTCTCTTTTAAGCATAAGGTTCATCCCGTCGTCCTCTTCTTTTCGAGTAGACGAAGTCCTTTTTTTACTATTTCCAGCGTATCCTTCTTGCCTGTGGAATCCTTCCCTCCCCTTTGTGAGGCTTTCCCGGCGACGGCCTGACGGTTAGGGTCGAGGTAGTCGTCCCGACGCCCAGACTCCTTTCTTGGAACGTGAGGTTTACTGGAGGAGTTCTGCCACCCCAGTTTGCGAAATTTTTTAGGTCTACGTCCGTTGCAGGTTTTTTTTTCATTTTTTCTTCCATTCCTTTTTTTCTTTTTTGTTGGCATGTGTTTTTCGTACCCCGCACGGGATCCCGTCAACTCCCCCGTACCGAACCGCAGAACGCCTCGTCTCACCCAGTTTCTTCCGTGGTGGTCCCTCCCCCCGGGCCTCTTGTAGGGGGCCCGGCGATGGCTACGTCTTCGGGGTGTTCCGCAGACCCGTGCAATACCGCCCTTTTAGAAGCCGGTGAAGGGGGGGTCCCCTGTTCCTTCTTCACCAGGACATGGGCGGGAGTTGTGCGTGTTCCGGCCCGGACTGCGGCCCCTCCGGGTTTGGGTCAGACCAGCCAATCAGTCGTTTTTCCCTCTTCCCCGGTCAGAGTTTTTTATCTCCTTCAAATCTGTTTTTTTCCGTTAATGACGCGTGCCCATAACCGGATTTCCGAGAAGAAACCGTCTCTCCCTCAGGGAACTGGATTCTCAGGAGATGGACAGCCCGCCGTTTCCCTTTTTTTTGCCTCTCGATCTCCTCTCGGGCGGGTCCGAGGTCGGCCCGCTCTGGAACCCGTATTCAGTTAAGGGATAGAAATTTTTTTGAAGTGTTTCTGACGCTCCCGACCCCCTCCTACCGTTTTGATTTCCTCCCCGTCCCGGCCTCCGGATGGTCCACGGCAGTTTTCCGATTTTTCCTGACTGAGTGCTCCGTCCTGACCTTTCTCATCCTATTATTTTCTTTGAGTTCTCTCCGTTCTGCGCTCACCCCCCTCCCTCTGCCCACGTTCGTCTCCCGCCCCCGAATCTTGTTCAGTCCCCGTTTTTTCTCAAATTTTTACGATCTCCCCCAACCCTCTTATCCAAAGGTAAGTAGTTTTCTCTTTATTGAGCCCGTCTTTTTTCCCCTTCTCTTGTGAAAACGCTTTTCAGTACCAAGGGACAACCCTCTTTCTCCGCCCCTTTAAATTCGGTACCGCGTCGAAAGGCAGTAGGGTCATTGAGGTTACTACTTCCCATTTGGCAGTCTTCTTCAAGCCACGCGGGGCCAGGTGGCCTCTTCGGAACGCTGGAGGCTTTTCCCTTCGTAAACTTTCCCCCCCCTCTTTGGCTTCTCTTCTTCTCTCCGAGTTCGCCCCCACGCAGGCAAGAGCCGTTCCCCACCTGATGTCTTGGTGGTGATTTTCCCTTCTCTACGTGATACACTGCTTCTTCAAGCAGGCCAGGAATTCCTTTTCGGCCCTGCTGTCCAGACGTTCTTCCCTTCTTCACCAGACGCCCTTCCTCCCCTCTTTTTCCCTTCCCGACGGCCTGCAGGTGTTCCGCTCCTACACTCCTGGTCCGCTTTGCTCTTCTTTGGGAGGGGATCCCCCCCCCCCCGAGGGAAAGACGTACCTCTCTTCTGAGAAACTGTACTTGGTTGGGCTTAAATGACCCCTCTTTCAAGGAGGCATTTTTTTCCTCTTTTCCTTCCTCACTCCGTATCTCGCGATCCTTGAACATAGTGTTGAGGTACATGTAGCCTCCTCTTTTTTTTCTCGGTATGACAGGGTTGTGGTGTTTGATCCCCTCTTTTCTTTTGCTGGCCAGAGTTTTTATTTTCTGAACTTCCCCCCCTTTTTAAGCGGCTGCCTTTTTTGTCCCTTGCCTTGAGGCCATGTCCGGCGGACCGATTCCAGCGTCTGGATGAGGCTGTGCTTTCTCTTTTTCAGGCGAGCGCTTTTACGCACTGTCATGGGAGTCCTACCGCCATCGATCGTGTTCACTTTTTCTTTTCTTTCTGTTTCCTTTTTTTGTGGAAATTTCGCCAGAAGTCCTATCTAGGGACGAAGAGGCGTCTTCTTTTTTTCCCGCAGTTCTTGCGTTTTCCGTAATCTTCTGTTTTGCGTTTTTTTCCCGCTCCTTCAACTTTTTTTTTCGTGCACGCGGACCCGGGAAGGGTCCGAGGTGCGTCTTCTCTGTGCCTGGGTCTGTTCTTCACAATCGTTCTCTTAGCGGGACTCCCTCCGAAAAAATCGCTCCCTTTTGAACTTCGTTTTTTTCCCGTTGCTGCTAGTGAGACAACGTTTTGTAATGAGGCCGGGGAGGATTGCGACCGTTTTTTTTTTTATGATGGTTTTCTTCCTATGCGCAGGACTTCTTAGGTCCCCCTCCTCCGGATTCTTTCCCTTGAGCAGTCGCGGGAACCAGATCGTTTTTTGCATGACGATCGGGTATTCAACCTTTCCTTTTGCCCCCGGGACGTGTCGCGGCGCCTTTTCCCCCCGTTCTTCCGCTTTTTTTCCCCCGCCCCAAGGTTCTCGCACTGGTGACGTTTCGGTCTTCGGTGGCAGACACTTGTTCCCTCCCCGTGCCCGGCGCTTCTCGCGCGAGGTTCGAGGCGGGTTTCTTTTTTGCGTGTTTTTCAAAGATCTTCCTTCCTACTTCCGGCTTTTTTTTTTTTTTTCGTTTTTTCTCTTTTTGCCGCGTCATGCATGGAATCGTCTGATCTCAGTGAGTCCGATCTCGCCATCGACTTTCCTTCCTGGTAGAGTGCTTCGCCTCCACCCGTATGGTGCCGCGCTTTCCGTCCTACCTCGCCCACTTCCTTCCCTTTTCCTGGGAACAGGTCTTCTTGGAACCTTCCCCTCCTTTTGGTACTTCTACTCTGATGGCCTGGTCCGTGACCACTTGTCTAGATCGGCCAGCGCCCGTCTCTTATTATCGGCAAGGAGGACGAGTGTTTTCCCGATTTTCATCCGGGCTTCGTGACTCGCGGCTTTTTTTTCCTTTCTTTGCCGGTAGTAAAGTCCCCTTCCAGCATTCCCCCCCCGCGTCGCACTTGGCAGACCCGAATTACCCGATCGTAGCTCTCCTTTTTTTTCTCCATCGGGGTGCGCTTTTTTGGAAGAACTTCCCTTCCCCCGGTCCCGCAGCTTTTTTCCTTCTGCGACCTATTCTCCCTCCTCTTCCGTCGACGGGCCGCCTCAGGGGTCGTTCAGGAGTAAATACGGCATTTTTCTGTGGAGACGATGTTCCCTTCATGACGTCCGGTTTTCGAGCTATGAACTTTCCTCCTAAGAGTGAGTTCTTTCTGAGGCGTCGTTCTTTTTATTCTTGGCCCGGAGGTTTTCTCTCTTGAAGGTTTTTTTCTGACCTCCTTTTTCGAGGGCGTCGGGTTTTTCCCTAGTTGTTAAATACGCCTTTTTTCTTAGGTGCGCGGTGGGACCTTGGTTTTTGTTGACCGGTTTGAGGTTTCCTGTTTCATCGCCGGACGTCCCCTTGCCGTTCCTGCTTTTATTTG
>Ga0179593_1457748_pt1 | contig 11347 bp, 15 predicted proteins | sample CZODoug2_1_08_16_FD_185931 | JGI IMG/M metagenome (GOLD analysis project Ga0179593, IMG submission 185931) | Vadose zone soil fungal communities from Angelo Coast Range Reserve, California, USA - CZODoug2_1_08_16fungal (PacBio error correction) | ecosystem: Environmental > Terrestrial > Soil >... | reverse complement strand
CCCTTCTTGTTCTTTCATTTTTTTGTGCCGAAAGTGTTTTTCCTCTTCTCCCACCCCCGGTTTGCTTGTTCCCCAAAGGGTTTTGTCAAGAGCATGACGGCTTGATCTTGAGAACCTTTCTTTTCTTTTTTTTTCTCCGGTTTTCCCGATTTAAACCCCGTCAGGTACAAGCCCTTTTTCTTTGATGTCTTTCTTTCCTTTTGTTCGACTTGTATCCCCCCTTCCACCTCTTATGCGAATGCGACCGCATTCCTTACCCTTTGCTAGGTTGACTTACCTCCCCACACCTGTCACGTCGAGACATTTTTTCAGCTTTCCTTCTTTCCGTCCTTTTAACCAGCCAGGTAGGGTTTTTTGAGACCCTGGAGCCCCCTTCTTTGTTTGGATTTGGGGGCCTTTGCATTTCCCCCCCAGACGCCTGCCTGACCCCGAGGGTCACGTCTCAGTTCGCCCGCCCCTCGTTTCACAACCCCCTTCTTTTGACGCGATGCATTGCCTATCCAGGGCCCCAGGCAGGAACCTCTAGCAGTGTAACTGTTTCTATCTTCCCTTACAAACACCTTTTGGGTGTGTTGGGGGTTTGTTTTTTGCTTGGAAGGTTTGAATTTGCCGTCGTTCTTTCCCCCCGAATCCCCACCCCTCCGCCATTTTTTTTTTTGGGACTCTGACCCGCGCTGGATATCCCACGTTTTTCATCTCCCTTCCTCCCCCGACGATTTTATGTTCCGAGGTAGTCCTCTAAATTTTATTCCCGACGTTTTTCTCCCTGCTCCTTCCTCCTCCTACTTTGAGGTAGATGATAGACAGTTTCGGCAACTCATTGTGTCTCGGGGCATGTGATGCTTTTTTTTTTTTGCCAAGGACTCCTCTTAAAACCTTCTGATCTCTCACTTGTTCTTTGGGCCCTCTTTTTGGCTCTCTTTGACCGGCGCCGATTACGAACAGGGATTTGCCGGCCGATGGAGCTTCTGATTCATACTTTCCTGGCAACCCCTCCTTCTTTTCCTTTTTTCTAAGCCATTTTGTCTCTATAGACTTTCCTTCTTTGTACCCCCCGAAAAGGGAAGATTGCTTCCTTCCCTTTCTTCCCGCCTTGTCTTAATGCATGGACATACCACACTTCTTCACGCACCGCCTTTCTGGCCCCAAGGATTTGTTTTGGAGTGGCTCCTTTTAACAGCTTTTCCCCAGTGCTATTTTGGGCGTACTGATTCATTCCTTTTTCTCTCGAGATAATGAGTGTTGACATGTCTTCTGAATTTCTGGCTGATAAACCTTGTGGCAATTCGAAGAGTTTTTTTCCTTCTCTTTTTTATTTATTACGCCAGAATCTTCTCCCCCAACCTATCCATTTTTCAATTCTCATTCCACTCTTCCCCACGGCTGGGCGGGTTCTTTTCTCGGTCTCTTCCTAGCTTCGTCTCTTTCCCTTTCAGTTAGCACTCCCCCTTATTATTTGGATGATTTCCCCTTCCGGAAGGGGACTGGACTGGTTCGCTAGGCCTGGCCGTCTTCTTTTCTTTCACTAGTAGATTTCCCCCTCCATTTTTCAGGGACGGTCGAACAACACGCCCTTATTGAGTTCGTTTTTTCTTATCCCCGTTGGACTTCTTGGCGTGCCGTCCGCCCACCAAACCCTTTGTCCTTTTTCCTCTTGTGCACCAGCCCCTCTCCCGCGTCTTTTTCCCCCCTCCTCCCCCGTAGGTGAGTTTCGAGTCTTCGCTTTTCCAGACTGACGGGTCCCGTCTGTGTGTGTGGTGCATTCTGCCACCCCCCCTATTGTTTCTCGAGTTTCTTAACGGCTCTTCTCCTTGGCTTTACCCCCGTAGGGTCCAATGCCACTCCCTAGGGTCTGAACACAGGTCTGGAAGCCCTTTGTTCTTAAAACTGGACTGATTTGTTGGCCTTATGGCCCTTCTTGTTTTTTTGTCCGGTTGATAAATATTCTCCCCCGGTGCTTTTTTCCAAGCTCATCTTCTGCCTCGCGCGGTTGGTTGCTGCACTTGAAAGATATGGCGTTATCGGCCAGAATGTTGTTAGTAAACCTGTACTTTAGTTTCTTTCTCTAGCTCATGATTTTTTTCGTGATTTTTCTTTTGAAGCTTTTCTGTCCTGATACGGGGCGTGGGCTGAAGTCGAATCCTCCTCCTCCGTTCTGTTTGCTAGATTGCCCCTCTATTGACGCGGGCAGTAATTCCTCTCCCTCCCAAGGAAAAAAGCGGTATTTTCTCCTCTCCCTCCCCCCCCCGACCATTTCCAACGGTCTTCTTCCCATTTTGGATATTCCAGCTTACCTTTTCCTCACGCACCCAACCCGTTCGTATTTTCAGCCTCCCTAACTCCTGTTCTAGTTCCTGTTTTCGGACTAGGAAAAGCCGTTCCCACCCGACCTCCTGGCCACACCCCCGGCACCTTCTCATTGTCATACATGACCATCAAATTCTTACCTCCTCTGTGACAAGGTCAGCAATCTTAGGGACCTAGCACCAGTTTACCCACTCCATTTCCGAAAAAGCCGGTTGTTCCATTCCTTTTCTCTTCCGTTTCCCCCACCCCAAGATGGGGTGTGCTCCTTCCCCATCTGATTCTCGAAGCAGACCGATCTCGTTTCCTTTCCCCACCTTTCCGTCTGTTTCTTTCATACTCTGTCCTGCCACATGCGGAGTGACAAGGACGCTCTACAGTTTTTGGTGCAGCCACTCCGTCATTGTGATCGTCAACGATTGAATGGTGCTTGGTTGTTGATGTTCTCAGTGCGTCCCTCCCGTGCAAAATTTTTCGTTGAACGATACTACGTCCTTGTGGACGCAATTATTCCCTTACTCCCATTTCATGGTCCCATTACTTCGAAGGTGATGCCTCTCTCCCCGAGATTTTTCTCCGCTACCCACGAAGTTCCCCTTTCACTCGCTCCTTTGTCGTACTCCCTTCTCCCCCCGCCCTCCGTTTTTTTGTCTCTTATCTGGGTCAAAGTACCCCGCTTTTGGTTTAAGAGGCTGGGAGCTCCTTCAGGTTCGAAGCTTCTCCGTCACTTTTCTGCCTATGGAGTTTCCCGTACCACCCTTTTCTCCCAGACCCAGTCTTTCAGCAGTTATTTCCAATCCACGTTCTGAGATACATAGAGAATACTGTAAAGTTTTCCGCCTGGACAATAGTTCCCCTTTCGTAAGATTTTTCCCCCCAACCCCCCTGCCTAACTTTAGTTCGACGCCGTTTTGTTGGCCTTTATGTAATTCTCGTGCAAAGAGCCGGAGGTTTCCCATTCTTCTCTCTTCCTTTGTTACCCAATTAATGCAGTTTTGCTCCTGTTCTCCCCAAAAGGTCATTTTACGAGAATCCCCCGATTTCTTCTTTTGAAAGAGTTTATGCATCCTGCCTGCCCTCCCACCCGGTCCCTCCCCGGTCCCTGTTCCCTTTATTTGAAGTGTTCTAGACTTTGAACACTCCCCCCGCCTCTCCTTTTAGACCAATTCTTCCCTTTACGCATAGGCATCGCGGCCCGGCATCACACTGTTGGAGGACCTCTTTTGACGCCGACGTCCTATATCTATAAATCACCAGTCGGCGGAGTCTTCCCCTCACGCGGATTTCCTCAAAGGTTGCCCTTTCCTTTTTCTTTCCATCTTTCCCCTTCTTCTCTAGAGGTTTTTCTTGAACTCTTTCAAGAGCCCCCGTACGCGTGTAGTCGTACTACCCAAATAGTGTGTATTGGTGTTTTTTTATCCCCTCCCTCTAGTCCCCCCTTCCTTTCTGGTTTTTTTTGTTGTGAGATATGCATTCTTTCCTGCTGACTTTATTTTACTTGGCCTTGTTTCTACTTGCGATCATCGACCCTCTAGAGTCAAAGGTCCTTTTTTACCCGCTTTGCGCCACTTCTTCTTGCCATCTTTTAGCTTTGCCCGTCTCTTGTCACGATGGGGCCTGCTCCCCCCTAACCCAGTTTTCCTCCACCTTTGCCGATTCCTATACAGCCCCTCAAGGACATGTTGGCTTTCTTCAGCTTTCTTACGGGACTCCGCTTCCCATGAAATTTTTCCCCTTTTTGGAGCTTTGCATTATTCCGACACCGTCATTTTCCCGCCGATTTCTTTCATCCTTTCATTTCCCCCCATCGTGGATTTCTGCTGGTCAGAACACGTACACTACAACCCCATTACATCCCCCACCCTTTTGGTTTCGGTTTTCCAGCGATCCTGCTAAACCCCCGAAAAAAGGCCTCGATCGTTCTTCCCTTCCTTGGTACAGTCATTTAGGTTTCCTCCCCCTTCTTAAACCCCAAGTGTCGACTCTTTTCAGCATCCCTTATTGGCACATCTCTTCATTCCCCCCGCCTCTTTCGTTCCACAACAGGCCCCGGCCCCGTTCCTTCGATGTTTTGCGCTAAACCCCTGGTCTTTTTTCCTTTCCTTCCCCCCACACCGGGGCCGCCAGTATCTCCCACCTGCGTGAGCCCACCCACAGGTTCCCTGCGTCCGATAGACACTTGTCCTCCTGGGACCAGGAACTCAGTTTTGCTCTTTTGACACCACAAGTCTCTTGGGACCCTTTCTTTCACAATTTTCCCCCCTCACACGGTCGTGGGATTTTAAAGTACCTCTTTTTTCGGCCACCGTTCGAAACAGGGATCTCTTTCTTTCTTTCCTCCTCTTTTTCACTGGGGCCACCCAGACCTTGCATTGTACATCTTTCCCCGGCGACCCGCCCCGAAGACCCGGTCTCACTTCTTGTCCTGATAATATGAGAGCTTCCCGCGCCCCTGTCGAACTCCCTCGTCCCCCCTCTGAGTCACTGTTTCAGGTCTCTTTACTCCATTTTTTCCCTCGAGGCGTTTTTTCTTTTTCCCCCCCTGATGATTTCTCCAACCGTGGTTTTTTCCGTTCAGGCTCTGCATCGTCAAGAGTTCCTTGGAGCTGCCCTAGGGTAGGTTGGAGCTGGGCTTGCCTTCTCAACTAATTCCTTTTCCTGCACTGTTTGTACAGCTGTCCCCGTTTCTTGGCAACATGGATTTCACCTGAACTTTTTTCGCTTGGTCTTAAAAAGCCTTTCACCCGTCCTTTGCCTTCACTGAGACCGTTCTTGATCCCGGCCTTACTCTTCCCTTGAGTTTGCAGTCAGCTGCGAAAGGGGAAGATCACGTCCCCCTTTCCCTCCTTCCTCCCTCGTTTGACCCTTCCCTCCTCGTTTAACGATTGTGTGTTGTTGTTCTTGATTCCTCCAGAGTTACTTCTTTCTGGGAAGTGTTGTCTGTATCTTCCCCTTTCTCCTTTGTTGGCACCGTGCAATTTTCTTTTTGCGGTGTATCTCCCTAATGCTTTTTTGTATGCGCCCTCAATCTTTCCTCACCGTTTTTTGAAGGTCGGTTTCCCCCCAAAGACTGATTTAGCCCTTTTTAATTGGAGGCACGGCAATGGTGGCATACTGGCCGCACTGCTGGAACTTGCGTTTTGCCCTTTAACCGGCAAGGGAGTTTCTCCAGTTTTTTCTTTTTTTTCCCCGGGTCTCGTCCGACATTTGTACCTTCTTGTTGCTGCTCCCTTCGGCACCCCTTCTTTGGAGTCGCTGCGTCCTCCTACCACCATTACACATCCTCGAACGACCTTGTGAGTTTTTTCCCCCTTTCTAGTCCTGCTTTTTGTTCTTCTTCACAGCTCGGCGCGCTGGTCTTATTAGTGGTCTTACTCAGTGAGGTTTTTTCTTTGCTGGGGCTCTTCCAAGCGGTGACGCATCTTCCAGGCTTTGCCCCTTTGCAAGTTTCTTCCCCCAGCCCTCCTCGCGCCCTGTTACGCCACGGGTGTTCGGATGCCTGTCCAAAGTCAAGTGTCGGGGCTTTTGGTTTTCCTGAATGCCCCTCCTCTTTTTTTTTCTGGTTTTCCCCCTGGTCACATGGTAATCTCCCCCCCCCCCCCCCCCCAGACCAGGTTCTTTTTTTTTTCTCACTCCTTCAAAGCCCCGCCGCCCCGCCCCCACTTTCTTTTTCGGCCGACATCTTTTGTTTTTCTTAAACAATCCTTAACCTTTCGGCAGGGCCCCCCTGAGCGTCGTGCGGCCTGGGGTTGTGTAAGAAGGTTGTTGTCTTTCCCCCTGAGTTTTGAGAATTTGCCTTTTTTCTTCTACCCGTTTTGTCACGCCTCCTTCCCGGACTCGAGCTTTCTAACTCTCCTTCCGGGGGACGGGGGTTTTTTTTCGTTTCAGTGTCTCGCTTTCCCTAGATGTCAAAGCCTTGGGGTTTTCTTTTTCATGTTTTCTTTTTCTTTGTTCCGGAATGCGTTTTTTTTGTAGAACCCTTTTTTTTAGGTCCACTTATCGAACTTAGCCAAAGCACTCCTGGGTAATTTCTTTGACTTTTTTTTCCCGCTCCCCGGAACGGACACTGGCATCCCCTTCCTTCGTCCCTTCATGTAGCTTGCTTCGTACCCAGTCCCCCTGGGAGGTTATTTTTCCCCTTGGCTCCTGTTTTGAGGAGTTTTTCGGTTCTTTCGTGTTCCCAGCCGTTCCCCCCCACCACGGCCTCTTCCTACAAGAGGGTCCTGCGAAGTGATGCAGCTGGTTAACCCATTCCTTGACTCCTCTTTTTATATGTTCTCCGTTCGAACCTGCCCATTGAAAATGAGTCAAGCAAGCCGTACCAGATGCAGAGCGTCCAAGTAAAAACCAACACCAGGCCGCGGGTCATTTCCCCTCCCCTGCGTTTTTCCGGGCTTTCCTTCTACACCCCTAACTCCTTTTTTTGTTTTCTGTTTACTGACTACACGTCAGAATGGATCTCCTCGTTTTCAAATCAACTAACTCTCTAGAGATCGCTTACGTTTAGTCCTCTCCTCCCCAGGTGAGTACCAGTTTTCTAATTACTTTTCACCCCTTGTTTTTTATTTTCACGCCTTTACTTCGGGGGCCTTTTTTTATTTGGCCGAGTGTTCATCTTCAATGGAACGAGGCAACTTTCCTCGTTCTGAGAATGACCATGCTTTTTGGGTTTGGCCTAGGGCCCCCCCCCAATCCTCTTGGCCCCTGCCTGCCGCCCCTTCCCGGGTCCTTTGTTTTTGTTCTTCTGGCCCGTTTTACCGCTGGCCACTCCGCACTAGGGGAATTATTGTTCTTTGTTCCCTTACTTTGTGGGGTTATTCCCCAGTCCCCTTCGCCCCCCCTCGGGGTTTACCCTAAGTTTCTGTTCTAATCCTTGAACGGTCTTCGTTTCCTTCGAATCATACAGGCTCACCAACGGCTTGAACTCCCTTGTTGAGGCGACGGCTTTTTTCTGTGAACTTTTTCGGCCCGGTCTTTTTTTTTTTTCTGGTGTCTCCCTTCTTACCTGAGTTTTCCCCTCTTTTTCATCAATGTTGTGTCTGCCCCGGTTGACATGCCTTTCTTTTTTTTATTTGTCTACCCACGGTGTTTCCTTCCCCATGTCTGAGTGCGAGCGGACTTCCGGATTCTCTTTTCCTAATACCATCTTCTCCCTCCTGAAACACGCGTTACTTTGACCCCCTTTCTCCTTCCCCTGTTCAAATTGGGTGTTTTTTCGTTTTCTTTTCCTCTTGCGAGCCGTCTTTCGTTTCCTTCGCCTTCTTTGTTTATCATCCCCTGATAGATTTTTTTTTCGCGATGCCTTTTTTCTCGAGCGTATTATTTGATGGTATTGTCCTTTTATCTTGCCTTCTTTCTGGGTCCCATCCTTAGTTCCCTCCCCTTTTAAATTGGATTGCAGTTGATTCCCTTCCATCCAACACTCCTTTTTCGATACCCTTTTCAGGCACCCTGTACTTCTTTGGCTTCCCGACGCTACCAACTTGCTCGCTGTCCAATTTTTCCTCGGTGCTTACCCCTTCTTCCTCTAGAATTTCGTTGCGTCACTTTTTGGCGGGTCTATCCTCAGGAAGTCGCTTTTTTTGCCCTTGTTGCCCCCACAAAGTGTTGGTGGGTTTGTGTCCCCCTCTGTTGAGGACGGCCGTGCTCTAGTTCTTTCCAGACCGTAGGGAGTCCTCCTTTCGACATTAACCCGTCCTTTCTTTCCAAGCCCTTGGTCAGGTCCACCCCTGGAGTCGCTTTCATCCTATTGTTTTCGGTGGACCAGTTTTTTTTTTGGTCAGACCACTCCCATGCTGCAACCCGCTCCTTGCCCGGCTTTCACCAATAGAGCCTTTTGTGGTGCGGACCTTGCCCATGCGGCGGTGCCCTCTCCTTCCGCCTCCTTAAACCCTTTTATTGCCTGTCTCTTCCCCTGCTTTGCACCCATTGGACTTTTTATGGATGCGTATTCTTTGAAAGCTGTTTTGCCCCTTCGTGAGCTCGGGGGGGACTCTTTTTCTCTCTTTTATCCCTCCCCATTTGGTGTTTGATCTCGATTCCATTCCCCGAGTCCTTCATTCCACAGTTTCAGAATTCACGCATCCCTGCCTTTTAACGGGCCAGTCTCTGGCAACTTTCGCAGACTGACCCTTTCAAAAACTTTATTCCCAGCTATGGATATCCCCATACTTCATTTCCCACCCAAACCGCGAGACTCCAGAGTGCAAGGAGCGGTTACCCCTCCGCGATTTTTCTGTTCTGGACTTCCAATACACCCAGACCATCACTTAACCACTTGTTCATTAGCATCCGGAATGTTTTAGCCTTTTTTCCGGCTCCAGCGGAGGATCTTCACAGTGGCTTTTCCAAGCAGGTTCCGACCTACTTTTTCCTCCTCTCTGCTGTTCCACAAATTGGTTTGTACTTCCACCTACTACGCTTCTTCCGCGTTACTGGCCGAAGATTCCGTACGGGAACCTCCATTTCGCTTTTTTTTTTGAAGACCGCCCGTGGTACCCCTTCTGGTTCCCCAAGCTCCCGAGCAAGGTTTTTGGGTTTACGTCGTTCTCCCCCCTGAAAGACCCCCTGGGATATCCATCCAGATTCATTTTGTCTTTTGTTTTTGGATTGAATTTACCCTTTTAAATGTGAGTTTTTAACTAGACCCCCCATCAACTGTCCGGTTCAAGGCCTACTGCCTTGTACAGTCTTTTCCTGCTCGCCCCCCTTGACAGAGAGTCCCCCTATATTTTTTGCGACCCCCCGAATTTGTCCTTGCCGCGCCTACGGGACGGTCGCGAAGGCCACGGAGACCCGCCCCCGACCCCCCTTTCTTGTCCGGTTGTTCAGGGGTCCATTATTCTGGTTAGCATTGCTTGGGATGCGTAACCTCGTCCGGCACTTCAGAAGATCTCGACATCTCGCGCTGAGGCTTCGCCCTACCGTGCCTTCACTCTCTTAAGATTGATTTGTCCCCCCTAAAAGCCTTCTGATTTCTCGATAACTCCTTGAATCCGGTGACTTTTCCCAGCCACAGCCTTCCGAGGATCCCGTCAGGAAAGCCTTCCTTACACCATCCTTCGCACCTCACCCAGACTTCCTCTAAGTGTTCTATGTTATTCAGGGCCGTCGCCGCTGAAGCCCTTTTGTCAAAGTTACTGCCCCCTGTCTGTCCACCTCCTTATTTTGCTCTTCGGACGAGACCCAAACTTTGAGCCCCATCAGTACCCGATTGCTTTTCGTGGCCGCGTTTATGCCAATTTTAGCTCCCGGAGGCCCCCATGAGTTCCCTGGGTTTCTCCGTGGTCGGACTTCCTTACGACTTTTCAAACCCTTTTCACCTTCACACCTGTTTCTAGACAATCAGGAGTGCTCGTCTTTAAGTCGTCATCAACTTGGCCAGCACAACCATTTCAAAGAGGAAATGGCTTGACCAGCCTTCCTTCCCGCGAGTTTTCCTCTACTCCTCGGTTCCTGATTCCCCGGACCCCGCGGATGACTGAAAAGGTGGTCATTCCTCGTCATGAACCGCGTCTGAGCCTTCCTTCTCTGGATTTAGTCATTGTGAACTTTTTTGGACGAGAATTAGGTATCCCACATAAACCTCGGAGTGTGAGCGGGTGTTTTCCTCCTATCCTTCACGTTTGAGCCATGCGAGGCTTCCCCGCTAATGGTGGGTTTTTGTGTTACGCTTTTCTTCAAGTTTGAGTTCTTATGTCCTTTTTTATCTTCCTCGGCAGAGGCCCTGGAGCGTCGTTCCGGAAATGGGCGTTGCCAAATACACCATCTTTCGCACGTCTGTCCAACTTATTGGTTCTTTCTTTCGTGTCGGCCGGCTGGGGGCACCAACCGAAGGGACCACGTCGCGCCTCCCACTTGACCCCCCCTGCTCAGTTCCGCCAGTCCCCTCTGGGACATTGGTTTAACGTCCCCCCTCTCATTCCTTAACGATCGTACTGCCCTTTCTTTTCCCTTTTTGTTGGGCTGCTTTTGCATGTCCACGGATCACCGACCCGCCCTCTGCGTGCCTTCCCCTTTCTCTGAATCGACCTCATCGCGGATGTTAGTACAGTTTCAAACCGTCATCCAAGCACCCCCCCAATTTTCACATACCCCGGCTGGTCCCCCCCCCAGCTTATTTTGACCTGATTCATGTAATTCACCCCCCATGCCCCGGCCAGTGCCACGCTCATCTGCATGTCCTGATCGGGATCCTGCGTCACTTTATATATAGCTTCCTCTTTCCAGATCGGACGGCATCCATTCAGATTGCCTTAAAAAACAGGCCTTTCCTTCCCTGATCGATGGTGCCGCTTAGACTTACCGTTCCGGCTTTCTCAAACACAAGGTCGGCGCTTCCTCTTTTTCTTGAGCCCCCCACACATGTCTTTCCGATTTTGCACCTTTGGTCCCCCCTTGTTCATGAAGTTACAACCAAGTTCCGGTGTTACTTCCCTTTTCCCACAATTTACCGACATCTTTGCCTTTTTTCACAGTTCATCGTGGACCCAACATTGCTCCCCTTCTTTTGAGGCACGTCTTTTTGACCCGGGTTGACGCCTGTGAAGCTGCTCGTACTGCTTGTTAGGAGCACCGCCTAATTAACCGGCTCCAAGGATTCTCTAGAGCTTCTCCTCGCCGTCTCCCTGTAGAAGTTCAACTTCCCATCTTTTTTCCCCCTTTTGGCGTCACGACTCCCCGGGTCAGTCTTTGGTCCATTGGTCGGAGCTGTGGGTCGATGTGCCCGCGCCATTTTCCAGTGCCGGTCATCGTCGCCAAGAATCGAACCTGAAGTTCGGAAGCGGCCGTTTTTGTTGGTTTTTCCCGTCTTCCTCGCCGGTTCACTGCCTCTTGGGTTCTGACGGTCAGGGTTTTTCCCAGTCCCGGCATCGCGTTCTGGTCACCTCCTGTACTTAACCGCCTACCGAACTGGCACGAAAGTCACTATTTAGTTCGCCCCCATTCCCGGCCTGGAACACTTCCCCTTTTCCAATGCAATGTCTTTTTTCCACTTGCAAGAGTCTTCTTACCTGACTCCAACCCCCTTTTTTTTACTTCCACT
>Ga0179593_1414819_pt1 | contig 11347 bp, 16 predicted proteins | sample CZODoug2_1_08_16_FD_185931 | JGI IMG/M metagenome (GOLD analysis project Ga0179593, IMG submission 185931) | Vadose zone soil fungal communities from Angelo Coast Range Reserve, California, USA - CZODoug2_1_08_16fungal (PacBio error correction) | ecosystem: Environmental > Terrestrial > Soil >... | reverse complement strand
AGATTTGTGCTTCGCTGGACAGAAGCGGCGGCCTGTTCCTCTTTTCTTTCTTGACCCTTTGATTTTTTCTCGGTATTGACCCCACCGGATTCTTTTTTCATTTTTCTTTCTTTCGTCTGCTCTTGCTACTGGTGCGACATACTCTTTTTTTCGGGTGAACGGTCCCATTTCGGAATGTCCTTCACAGGGCCAGAGTTTTTTAGTTTTTTTTCACCATTTTCGGGAACCCTTTTTTCTTGACTTTCCCCCCTATTGTTCCCCGTTCATGACTCAATCTGCCTGCATTGGGCAAAGGTTTGCCTGCCCTTGTGGTCACGTCCCGACCTACGTATCTGATCTTTTTTTTGACTTTCCCCGGCCCCTGGTACCCTTTCCCCTCGACTTTCTTTTCCAAACCTCCCTCCCCCTGATTCGTTCACTTGTTTTTTCGTAAGAGCCTTTTTTTTACAAAACGGCCCGCCGCAATGTTCCCCTCCAACTTGGACGTTTGAGCGGTCTTTTCTCCGACCTTTTTTGTTTTTTTTCCCCCCTGCCCCCAATTTTCCAGCGGCTTTCTTCTTCCACTTTCCTCTTCTTTGTTATGGTCCCCCCCCCATTTTTTTTTTTCGTTTCCTTGCTCGACTCTTCTTTGGTTCTTTGTCCTTTTTTTTGGTTCCTATGAGTGTTTTCCTTTCGTTTCCTTTTTTGCTTCCTGTGCCGCGCTCACCCCATTGCGAAGAATTGGACTTTTTTCCGATGTCATTAACTCACTCTCGATTTCTTGGATTTCGTTCCCTTTCCCATTGTTCATTTCCAGGATTCGAAACGTCAGGTGTCCTCCCCTGTGCCATCCCTCCAGAGGACGGTATTTCCCCATCTGAGATGCCCCCCAAGTTGCATGGGATACGTTTCTGTTTGTTTCTTTTTTGCCCCCTGTATGTTTTCCTGATTTCCTTTCTTTCCTCCTTTCCTTTTTTTTTTTCGTCGCGATCTATTTGTCCCCCCTTGTGTTTTTTTTTGTTTTTGTTGAATGCCTCCTTTGGGTTCCCCTTCTTTTTTTTTGCTACACCTTTCCCTTTGCTCTGGACCTGACCCCCCCTTTCGACTAATTTCTGGGCGTCACGGAAGATGGACTTTCCCCCTTTTTTTCCCTCTTTTGTCTTTCCTATTCCCTGCACTGGGGAGTGCCCATTTTCTTTTCTGCCGGTTGGTCCTTGGTGGTGATCTTCTTTTTTTGACAAAACCGATCTTCCATGGGTTCTTTTTTTCCAAATCCCCCTTTCTTCCCCCGATGTTTTTTTTTCGTTTTGTGGACCACGGCTTCCCTTTCTCTCGTTTTCATGAAGTTCGGTTTCTTTCTTAGTCGTTTAACCCCCCATGCACCCGTGCGGTTGTCCCCCCTCAACTTTTTTTTTCTTTTTTTTTCAAGACTCCGGCGGTTCCGCCTTCACGTCTTTTTTTCGGGGAGACGGAAACCCCTCCATTTTCCTTTAAAAAAGCGATCATTTGGGTTTTTTTTGTGGTGCTCCGGACCTAGTGCCCGTTTTGGTTCTTTTTTCGTCCTGTTTCGTACCCCCGGCCCCCTTTTTAATTTGTTATTGGCGGTGGATTTTTTTGTTAATTCCTTCTTGCGACCCCGTTGTTTTTTTTTTTGTGTTTTTTTTTGACCCGGGATTTCTTGTTGGATCGGTTTGCCCCTTCCGCTTGATTTTGGACCCCTTTCCCCTTTCGTCCTTGCCCAACACCGCACATATACTCTTTTCCCTTTCCCTTTTGTCCTGGTTTTGGGTTGGGTTCCCCCCAACACAAGGCCCGTTCCCCCTTGCGTTTTCCTCCTTGATTAAGGGTTTTGTGATTCCCCTCGTTTTTCGATTTTTGTCCCAGCCGTTTTTTCTTGTCTCCCCTTCCAGACGCTGTTTCACCCCCTACATTCCTCCTTCCTTTACCCTCACGCACAATTTTTCCCCCCCCAGAGGTTTCACACTATGACTTTTTTTACCCTATTTTTCAGGAAAGAAGCTTCGGACGAATTCTCTTTTCCCCCCCCCCGATGATCCTTTTTTCAAATCCCCAGATTGTTTCTTAATCCTCAAGGACAGTTTCTTTCTGACCCTCCTCTTTTAGGTTTTTCCGCCCGCTTCTGTTTCCGCTGTCTAATACATATTTGGGAGCAGCGCATCTTTTTCCCTTTTTCCTTTGTCCCCCTTTCACCCCCCCCCCCACCCTTTGCCTTGATGAACCTCGGGTGGGTCTCGCCCCATTTCCTCCCCTTTCCCTTGACCGGGATTTTTCCTCCCTTCTTTTAGACGTTAGAACCCTCCCTTTCCTCCCTTTCTTTTCCCCAACCTTCGTGCTCGGTTTGGCCATCCACATTTTTTTTTTTCGGGTCGCCGCGCGGCCCGTCGTTGACCCCTTAATTTCGTTTTCCCTTTTCCCGTTGTGAAAAGTTTATGTTTTCTGCTTGCTTCTCCCCTTCCCTTGATTTCGCTGGTTGCCATTTGAGGTTTTTTTTTTGCCCCCCAATTTTTTCCTTAGATCTTCCCCTTGCACCAGCTCCCTTCCTCTTCCCAGCAAAGACCAATCCGTTAATCAACAGTCATATTGTTTTGGGATCTCATTTTTTTTTCCTTTTTTTTTTTTTCTGCGTTTTTTGTCTCGCGCTAATTTCAGGTTGAATTTTTTCCCGGCCCCGATCTTTTGGCCGCCAAACTTTCGGCGCTTTTAATTTTTGGTACTTTGTTCTTTTCCCCTTTTTTCTTGTTTTCGTTCCAGATGTTTCCCCAATTCCTTTTTCCCGCTTTGTCTGAAGGGTCTTGCCTTTCCCACCCCCTCCCTATTCTTTTTCGGTAGGACATTTTCCATTTTTTTTTCCCCTTCTTCCTCCCCATTGGCGGTTAGATTTTTGTTACTGGGTAGCTTTTTTTTCCAAAAAGCCCGACGTGTAAACCCTTTGTCCCCCTTTTTCCCCTTGGTCTCTGGTTCTATTTTGGTTGGCCCGTGCGTTTTCCTTTCTTCCCCCCTTTTTCTTAGTTTTATTTGTCCAACTGGACCTTACTGTAGGGGCTGGGCGGTTACGTTTGGCCTTTTTTTCCCCACCCTTTTCGGTGATTCCACGTTGCGTTCCTGGTTTTTTGACAGATTTTTATTTCTTTTTCTTTCTCCCTTTCCGCTTTTACTTTTCTGAACTCCGTTTCCAACTCTTTTTTCTCCCTGCCCAAATCTGATAGTTTATTTTTTCCCTTCTTACTTTTGCTTAACATCGGTCTGGTTTTCTCCCTCCACTTGCTCCCCCAGTGAGGGGGAAATTTTGTTTTCTTCGCTCCAAACGTTACCTTGGTTTTTCCTTATGTCGTATTTTTCTCGTCTCCTTTTCTTCGCTTCCCTTTGTTGATTTTCCCATCTATGCTTGCTTTTTTCACAGGAACCTTACTTTTTTTTGGTGATCTTGCTTGGATCCCCTTGACGATGGGCCTTCCCCCTTTTTTTTTTTATCTTGTTCCCCCTTGACCTGGGCATTTCGAACCTCTTATTGCGCAAAATGGTGCTGTGGTTTTTTCACGTCGCTTCCTTGGTCGTGCTTTTTTTTTCTCAGATTGATCGGTGGGGCCCCTTTCCCAATTCCCTGTCTCTTTCCCCTTTTTTTTGTTTTTTTTGTTTTGGCTTTTTAATTGGTCGGCTTGCCCATTCTTCTCCGGGCGTTCTTTCCTTCTTCTCCCCCTCCAACTTTAGTGGCTTGTTTTTTGCCTTTTGTGCCCTAAGAAGTTTTTTTAACGCCTTTTTCACTTGATCAACACTTTTTTCCCACCATTTTTGTGAGAGGGAAGTTGTTGTTTTCCCCTCCCCTTCCCCCCTTCTCTTTTCCCTTTGTTTTTTTGGGTTTCCTGATTTTCGGCTTTTTCTTTTCGCTTACCATCTTTCCTTTGTCCTCCTTTTTCCCCCTTTTCCTTCGTCATATATTCGCCTTCTTGGTCGGCGTACTGTTTTTATTAATGTTTAACTATTCGCTACTTTTTTTTTTTTCCTTTATTTCTTCTGACCTCGTTGGCCCTGTTTTTTCCCCATTCTGTTTCGGTCCCCCTTCCCCCCCCCCAAGATCAATCCAAACCCAGTTGACCCCTTTTCCATTTTTCCTCTTTTTTTTTTTTGTAGGTCCCTCCGATTAGCCAATAAAATGGCCTTTTTGGATTCCCTGTATTTTTTCCGTCGTAGTGATTGGGTTTGAGTTCCGTCCGATTTTAGCCTGGATTGGCTTTTTGATACGCCGGTTTTTTGGATTTTCCCTTGATTCCCCCCTTCTTTTTCCTCTTTTCTTTTTGATTGTCCTTTTCCTCTCGGGTTCCGCTTACCTGACTGGGGGGGGGTGGTGCCTTTCCCTTGATTTTCGGATGAATCTAAGAATTTCTCTTTTTTTCAGATTCTCACTTCTTCCAATGGCCCCCCTCTTTCCTCTTTCTTTTTTACCCTTTTTTTGGATCGGCTCGGGTTGACCTTTGCGATCATTTGGCGGTGGTGTTAAATATCTCTCTTTTCCCTTTTTTTGTTTGTCTTGGAATGACCTTTCAGGGCCTTATAGAATATGACAATGCCCCTCTTTTTTCCCTCCCCCCCCCAGCTTCTTTCATTTTCCCTTCTGTTTGGGTGCCCTGGCTTATTGTTTCGTGCTTGTTTTATTCTTCGTTTTCCTCCCGAAAAAGGCTTTTTTTTTCCTCTCCGACCGCCCCAATTCTGCCCTGTTTCCAACAATTCCCTCTTCCTTTATGGACTCTTTGCTTCATACAACCAGGTCGTTTTTCTCCCCCTATTTTTCCCCCTTCGGCGGAACTGTCCCTCACCCCCTCCCACCCCGTCACCTCCGCGCCATTTTCATCGAGGTCAGGTTTTCCAAACCCCCCTCCTTCCCTTTTACCATGGTGTTTCCTTGCGACTTGTTCAGGTTTGGAGCCGCCACCCCGATCCCGGGGCCGAGCGTCTCGTCTTCCCCCCTTTGGTAACATTTCAAGTTTTGTGGTCTTTTTCTGAAAACCCTGGTTTTGCACCTGTGTCCCCTCTGTTATCCTCTTTAGTTTGTCCCCAGGCAGTCCTGGGATTGAGACATTTCTCTGGTAATGCGTAGCCGAAGCCGGTCGCTTTAAAACAGGATGCTGTTTTTTCAAACCCCCCTCCCCCCCCCACGACAATTCTCCCTCTGTTCAATGTGCACCACTTTCGTTGTGCCCACACATTCCTTTTTTCTTCCGCTTGGACCAACCGCTTTCCGGTTTTTCCCCCTCCGCTTCCCCCCCTTTACCCAGCCTTTCCTTGTGTTCCCTTCCTATCGTCCCAACGTCACGCCGTTCCTTCCCTCCTGGACACTTCCCCCCTGATACCACCCTCCACCCAAGTTTTACTTCTTTTAACCTGTTTGCCCCCCCGCATCCCCCCCCTGGTCTCTCGTTTTGCAATTTTTCCCGCGTTGTTTCAACAAAACCTGTCGCTCGCTCTTTTTTCCACTGCTTTACCGTCCAACCGATACACAACCCCGGTGATTTTTTTCTTCCCTTTTGTACATTTTCCCGTTGTCCCCCCCAGCAATTTTTTGTTTTTTTACCCCCTTCATTTTCCTTTCTTTTTACAAGGACACCTCCTCGTCTCCCCCCCGGCCCCACTGGAAGCGAAGGCCCGCGTTTGGCTCCCCCAGTTCCATCGCCAGGAACGTTCTCTTCCTTTCCCCCATCTTTTGACCCCCACTCGCTTCCGTATTTGACCCGCTGCTTAGGCCCCTTCGGTCATACTTCTTTTCCCTCCCTCATTCTATAAAACAGGTTAACCCTTTCTGCAAACTCTCCAAGCGGGCTTTTCTTTCCCCTTATCCACCATTCCCTCGTTTTTTTTTTTGCAAACCTGTCTTCCCCCTTTTTTTTTTTCTTTTTTTTCCCCAATTGCTTGCGACGTTAATTCCGGCGTGTTCCACCCGGACCCGCCTCCCTCCCCCCCAAGTCAGCCGATCATTTACAACTTTTAAGGAATTGGAATGTTTTGTGCCCCCCCCCCTTTTTTTTTTCCAAACACCACTCATAAATGACACGGTCATTTTGACTCATTTGTACGATAGGCTTTGCACCAACTCGACCCCAGTCCCCAACCCCTCTCACTTTCATTTTTGCTCCTGCTGAATGGTCACCCCCCTTGCCTCCCTTCTTTCTCATTTTCCTCTTGTTGGGGGAATTACTTTGTGTTTTACCATTCTATCCAGCGTCCGTTCTTTTTGTCATTGCCAGTCTCGCCCATCTTTTTCCGACCCTAAGGCGTTTGGCTTCTTTCCCCCTTTTTTTTCTCTCTGGTTCCCAGAAGTGGGGAGAGCTCCACCCTCAGCTTTTCTTCCCGCTAGTTCCCCTGACCGCCTTCCCCCACACTTCCATGTTGACGTTTGAGTCAACACCCCCTTTCCCCTTTTTTTCCTCTTTTTTCCCTTTTCTTTGATTTTCTGGTCTTCTGTTCTCGTTTGCCTAGTGTTTCCTGAGCTCTCACCGCATTGTGATCCGTGGAAACACCCCAACGTTCTCCCAACAAACATGGACCAGGGTACTTCCCCTTTTCTTCCCTTGAGTCCATCTCTCCCCCCCACCCCGGGGGAAAGGGGACTGTCGGACTTGCACGACTCTAAATTTTCCGCGCGGGGCGTTCCCCTGACCTTTCTGCTTATACAGCCCCACGAGGCTTGTTTTCCCCCCCCGGAGGAATAGGGGCTTTTTTTTCTTTAACCCCCTTCCCCTTTTTTTCCATTTTTCCCCCGATCTTTACTTGTCATACCCCTGAGTTCAACTTTGCTTTTGGCCCTTCCCCCCCTCTTTTGAGTCACGTTTCCTCAGACCCCGAGCCCTTGGCTATCCTTTTTTTTTGCGCGTCCTTTTGTCAAAGCGTGTTGCGGAAAACCCCAGGTCTTTCCTTCCGCCTCCCCACGTGTCTTTTTTCTTAATTTCCTTCCTCGTTTCTGCCCCTTGTTAATCTTCCTTTTTTCGACCTTTTGATGATCTTTCTTCGTTTCGTTTCCCAAGTTTGTGCGGTCTCGGTTTTCCCTTGCCACCCTTTCGTTTTAATCGAAGTAAAGGCCCCCTTTCCCTTTTTTTTTCCCCAGCCTTCCCAGGATCTCCCCCACTGACGCGAAAGGAGTTCCCGCTTTCTTCTTCCCCTTTTTTTCCTTTGGTCCCCCTTGCTTGTCCCCCTTGGGGCCGCAGAAACGGGACGCTCTTCTCGTGGCGTTTCCGGGACACTTCCCCCTTTTTTTTTTTTACTTTTTTTCCAAAGCTTTCCTTTTTCCTGTAAGTCCCGCCGCTTTTCCCCCTTTGACTTGCACACGGTTCGCCAGATGTTTTTTTCATGGTTACACCCACCTACCCCATCCGCCAATTGTCCCAAGGGGTCCGTGCTTCTCTTGTTCGAAAATGAGTCACCCTTTTTCCCCCCACCCCCTTTTTTCAGGGTCTGCGTTTCGCCTTGAAATTGATCTTGCGTTTCGGCCCCTTCGTTCTTCTCCCGTGAACCTTTTCTTTCCTTGCCGGTTCTTTGACCCCCCCGAGTGTTTGTTTGAGGGTTTTTCTCCTGTTCACATTGTTCCCTCCTCCGCTCTCACTTTTCATTCGCGTGTCTGGACGTTTCCCTCTTCATTTTCGTAACGCCACTCTCTTCTTCTTTTTGGACTCCCTTCTTTAAGTCGACAGCAGGCCGCTACCCTTCATGGTTCATGTTTCGCGACTCTTTCCCCTCTTTTTCCGGTCTTTCCATCTTTCCTTTCCTCTTCTTTTGCCAGGTTCCGTGATCGCTGTTGTTTGAGCCGTTCCCCCCGCATTCGCTTTCCGATTTCCTCCGTTTGTTAGGTTGAGTTTTTTCTCTTTCGGCAAAGCTACTTCGCTGTTGGCCCTCTTGTTTTTTTACCAAGACATGATTCCGCACTTTTTTGGTTTCCTGGCAGGCTTTTCCTTTCCCCTCTTTTTTTGACATCCCCTTTCCATCTGGAGATTCTCCCCGCAATGGGCGCCCACCTTGCCTTTTTCCTCCTTCCTTTTTGTCTCTGGTCCTGAGGGACTGTTTACTCAAGACGGTAGATCTTTTTTCTTCCGTGACATCGGGCCCCTCTTTCGTTTTTCCCTTTTTGAAATAACCATCAAGTGAGAGTCACTCGTCGGTTCCCAATGCACCTTCTTTGTTCCCCCAACCTTTCCCCTGTTGACCTACCTCCCCTTTGTTTCCGTCCCAGGTCGAGGTCGTCGTTGTACATACCTTTTTTGACCCCCATGAACAATCAGTATCCCCCCGTCCCTCCCTCCTCCCGCCTTTTTCCCCCGTGTCTGAGTAAGTTTGTACTCTGGACTACCCCCCCCCCTTTTTTCGCGGCCTTTCCCTTTGTTAGTCCCTTTTCCCTGAGTGTGCTTTTTTTTTGTAACTTGTTTTTTCTTTTTTCATCCTTTCCTACCCGTTTGACGAATCCCTTTCTTCCTTTTTTGTGGACCCTTCCTTTTTCCAGCTAATATTTTGTTCAACAGGTCCCATTTTTTGGGACTACTTCCACCCCCTCCCTATCCGTCTTTTTCCCTTTTGTTGGTTTGTGACCAGGTTCCTGTTAAAGGGCTGCAAGTTTCCCTTTTCTTTCCCCCCGCCTGTCTGACCCTAGTTTTTCGCCAAGCAGTTTTGGTATTGTTTAAAAGACGCTTGAGCATTTTCCCTACCTTCCCCCCGCTTTTTCCTCGACTCCATGGTTGCAGTTAATTAATTGTCCCTTCTTTTCGTCTTCACCACGACGGTCCCCCCTGCCTCCCCTCCTCAGGCCTCGGTCCTTGTGATTTTCAAGGGTTACAGACAACTCTTTTCATCCTTGCCCAAGTCAGTGGTCTGTGCCATCCCAGATCATGCCCTTTTTGCCCTTCGTCCTGTTTTTTGTCCCTCTTTTTTCTATCCCTATTGGGGAGGAGAGATTTTTTTTTTTTTTTTCCAACGTTTGCTCCCCCTGAGGGGGCATTCCCCCCGATCTTAACTCCCCTTGGGGTATTGACCAAGTTTTGCATTTAGGTTTTTTTTTGGGGTCCCCCCTCCTCTCCTTTTCTGAGGATCACCCCCTTCACCCCTCTTAAGTTGCTTGGCAAATTTCCCTTTCCCGTTGAGTAGGGTGGCCTTTCACTGTCGTTCCCCCTTTTTTCCTTTTCGTGAAAACATTATTCCCTGCAATTTCCTTCTACCCTTGCTTTTTTCCGTTGGCCCGGCTGTTGCTTTTCAGTCAATTCATGATTTTGTTCCCTTTTGTTTGCCCCCCCTCTTTTTTTATTCCCAGTTTTTTGGTTTTTTGCTCCCCCCCTTATTTTTAGTTGTCTCTGGTCACAACCGCGACTCCCCCCGCCTCCCCCGTGAAAGTTACCCTATCCAGAACATCCTTTTTTTTTTTTCTTCTTGGTCTACAACCGTAGTTGGCGTCGTTCTGAGCGGTTGCTCGGATCTTTTTTGCGGTTTTTTTCTTGATTACTTTGCGCTTTTTTTTCCTCCCCCCTCGGTTTCGGCGAGCTTCGTGGCTTCTTTTTTGTCTTTTGTTTCCCCCCCTCCTGGTTTTTTCGGATGCCTCTGTTCCCCCTTCCCCGTCCGGCCGCGATGATTTTTTTTTTAACCTTTTTCCATGTTAATTTCCGCCCCCCCTCGCTGATGATATATCATTTTCCTCACAAAGTGGCGGCCCCCTTACCCAATGGTTCCTTTTGTCTGCCCCTTGGCTTTTTTCCCCTCCTGTTTGGGGTTAATGGTTTTTAGTCTTGTTGTGATGTTTGTCAAAAAGTGATTAGTGACCCTCATTTCCCCTTTTTTCCCTGGTTTTCTCCTTCATGTTGGACTTTTTTTTGTTTGTCGTGGGTCAGTGCAGGCCCAGGTCTTACGGATTGATTTTCCCAATTCTCTGATCGGATGGTTCGTTTTTGTAAAGTGCATTTTTTCCCCCCCACCTTTTTTTTTCACGGTTCATTTCCCTCGAGAGTTTCCCCTGGGATTGTTTTTTTTCTTTTTTCTCTCTTCTTTTGATGTCAGCCGGTTTTACCCGCTTCTTTCTTTTTTCCCTCCCCCTCTGTTAAAGTGTTTAATAGTTCAATCCTTTTTTTTTGTTAAACTCCCTCCTTTTCACACAGTCCCTGGTCTCCATGCCCCCCACTTTTTTAGACCCCGCTGACGTTGTCCACCCTTTTCCGTTAAACCGTTTCCCCCTTTTTTCTTCTTTTTCCGGTTTTCCCTCTGTGTATTTTTCTCGTTCCCTTTTTGTCTGGTTCTTCGCGTTTTCTGTCACATGTTTCCCTGATTTTTTTTATCCTGCTTTTGGGTGATTTCAATTACCGTTTTTTTTTTTTCTTGTCCCTTCCCTCGTTTGTTTTGGTCTCTTTTTTTTCCCCCCCCCGTGCCTTTCATGTTTTTCCGCCTCGGGGAGGGCTCCCCCCATTTTTCTGTTTTAAACTTTCTCGTGCGTGGTCTTCAGGGACCTTTAGTTTGCCTTTTTTTTTTTTGGGCATCTTTTCTCTTGTGTTGCAATTGTGGCTTTTTTTTCGGTTTTCCATTGTACTTCCCCCCCTTCTTCAGTGCTTCTACTTGTGGATCCATTTGGTTTCGGCCTGGCTTATTTTTTTTCTCGGAAAGTCCCTTTTTGGTCCTCGACTTCCCCCAAACCCTGATTTTTGTCTCTTTTGGGCGTGTCGTCCTTTCCATCTTCTCTTCCTTTTTTTTTGTTTGGGTTTCGGGTTTAGTGTAAGCGTTTTGGGCGTTTTCTTTCCTCCTTCCCCCCTCTTCCTGGTTCTTTCGTTCAATTATTGATTTTATATTTCTCGCTTTTTTTTTTCTTCGTTTTTCCTTGGTCTTCCTGGCACTTTCCCGATAGTTTTCTCCCTGGCCTCCTTTTTTTTTGGATTTCTCCTGCCCAAGGTGTACATCGTTTTTTTTACCCCCCTCCGTTTTTCCGGCAAAGTCCCCCCCCAAATTGATTCAAATTTTTTCCCAGTATTTTTTTCTTTTTTTCTTTCCGATAAATTTTGGTTCCTGGAGCGTCGATTTTTTTTTCGTTTTTCCTTTGCTTTTTTCTGCCTTTCGCCGTTTTTTTTTCACATTCTTTCCCTTCTCCCCTTGGTTTGTAGCCACTGTCTTTTCTCTTATTTTGTATTGTGTCTTGCACCCGGCGCGATGGTTTACGGCGTTAACTGCTTGGCTTTGCCCCTTGTTTTTTTCTTTTCCTTGTAAGGTTTTGACTTTTTCCATCTGGGAGGTTAGCGCCGACCCCTCCCTCCCTGGCCACTTTCCCCGATTTTTTTCCTTTTTCCTTTGACTTTTTTTCTGGTCTTTGTTCCTGTCATTATTCTTTTCTTTTTGCTTGGCTTTT
>Ga0179593_1733514_pt1 | contig 11348 bp, 21 predicted proteins | sample CZODoug2_1_08_16_FD_185931 | JGI IMG/M metagenome (GOLD analysis project Ga0179593, IMG submission 185931) | Vadose zone soil fungal communities from Angelo Coast Range Reserve, California, USA - CZODoug2_1_08_16fungal (PacBio error correction) | ecosystem: Environmental > Terrestrial > Soil >... | reverse complement strand
ACGCAACCTATTCCTTTTCTTTTTGCAACGGAGAAGGTAGACAGGAAGACTTTACCCTGTTCAGCTCCTCTTTCTTTCCTTCTCGATTCCTTGAAAACACGTTGATAGGGATAGAGACCTTCTCTGGCCCTTTTTCTCCCTTTTTTCGGCAATACGACGACGCAGTTCCAACAAGAAGGAGAGAGAGTAGGTGCCTCTTCTGCCCGTTGTACCCCCCCTTCCCCCCCCCTGCCGGATTACGCAGACATGTTATGTCAATCCCCTGGCCTCCCTTCCTGATCAATATTGGGCCCCGGAGATAGAGAGAGGCCGAAAGACAACCCCCCGAGACACCCGGTCGTCCTCTCTCGGTTCTTTGGCCCCATCCGTCTTTCACTCCCCTCCACCTTCCTCTATCCCTTACTCCTAACTTTTTCGAGCCGGCTAAGCACTTGCATAGCTAGGCTTCCCCTTTTTTCCCCCCCTCCTGAAGTATTAGAGGCGGCTCCCCTTTGGCTATCTTCTGAGATTGATTGCCGGCAGGGAGATTTTGAGTGCTCCGCTTTTCCCCCTTCCTTCCTCCTCAGGCGATATTCATCACTTTCCTTCTTTTCCTCGCAAAGAGCGCCGGCGGTCCCTTTCTTTTCTTTTTCTCCTTCAGGATGGAGCCAGCTGATGAAGACTTCCCTCTTCTCTCCTCTTGTAAGAGGCCGCGGAGAAAGAGGAGACAGAGTTTTTTGTGCCTTTCCTTCCCCTCCCCCCCTTCTTTTCTAGATAGAGAAAAGGGTAGCCGCGATTCCCCTCTTTTTCTCTCAACAAAGAGGGTGCAGTGGATGGGAACCGATTTCGACAGTTATATTCCTTTCTTCCTCCCCCCTCGAGTAAAGATTTTCTGTCCTTTTCTTTTTTCCTCCCGTCGGAGAGTGTTAAAGTGTTTTTCTCAACGCTGTTTCCCCCCCTCCTTCTAGGTTCGCTAAACCAGGAGGTGGACTCTCCCATCGGCGACTCAAGAAAGCGCGGTCGACTTCCTTTCCCGTCTGGGCGAACCTGCCTTCCCTTTTCTTTCTTCCCTCCAAAGGGATGATCAGTGGATCGACCCCTCGCAAATCCGGAAGAGGGGGTTTCCTCTGGCTCTTCTTCCCCTTCTTTTCCCCACTGATGAAAAACTTCCTTTCGAGGATAGTCACGATTTTCTTGTTAGATACTCCTTCCTTTCCTTTTTTTTTTTCGTTAGGCGACGAATCGCGTCAACGGCAGGTGACCCCCTTTTTTTTTTCCCGAAAAACGCGTTTGACCTGCAGATCAGGCGTCTTCTTTCGTCCGCTTGTGAGCGCTCTTCCCCCTTCCTCTTGAAACGAAGGTAAACTTACTCTGGTGACCCCCATTTCCCAACAAAACAGTACTTCCCCGATTCCAGTTGAGAAGCTATCCTTCCTTTCCCTGCTGCGGTGAGAACGTACGTGGTCCCCCCTTTACGATTTATTCCTTTTTTCCTTTCTTTCCCCCGCAGATGCAGATGGCCGGTCCTTTTCTTTGGTGTGCCGGCGGTTTCCTCACTCTTAAAAACTTTTCTTTTCGCGTTCCGATCAGGCAGCTTTCTCTAGAGATAGAGTTGCTTTTCCCACGAAGTGTGGAGGAACTCCTACGTTCCCCCCCCCTTTTCCCCCCAAGTGGTCTCATTTCTCTTTCCGGGGGTTTGGTGGTTTCTCTTTTCCCTCCCTCGACGAATTAGAGGAGATGAAACCTCTCCCCCCCCTTTTTCCTTCCCCCTCTCTTTCCCTGATGGGGATAAGACGTTATAGAAGAACCTCCTTTTTTTTCCCCTTCCATGTGTTAAAGGAATTACTGAAAGAGCAGAAAGCATTCATTTTTCCTTCCTCCTTTCCCGATAAAAGAGTAAGTTTCTTTATCACTTCTTTGGCAGATAGGTAAGACGCTCCAGGAAGTCAACTGCTTTTTCTCCGGATCTTCCCTTTTTTTCTTCCAGAGAGGAGATGAGTGAAGAATCGTCACTGCCTTCTTCCGAGGCTTTTCCCCCCCCCTTTTCTTTTTTCCTTGCTAGACCAGATGCCGGCCTTTCTCTTTTTTTGTGGCTCTCCGGCACAGCAGTGATCTCGGACTTTCCTTCCCTCTGCGGGCTTTGATCTCTCCCCGTTCGGCGGCAACGGCCCGTCCCCTTTGTGTGGTGGTGTGCTGAGAATGATTGTCGGTTTCTGATCTTCCCCGCGTGAGTCCTATCCCCCCCACCTACCAACCGGAGGGGGCCTCTTTTTCCCCTCCCGGAAAGGGGGGGGGGGAAATTCCCCTTCCTTTTTTCCTCCTTTTTTTTCCTTCCTCCTCGGCAGGAGACGGTTCGCTGCTTGGTACCAAAGCCGAGCCGGCGTGCTGGTCTCCGCTGCCCCCTTTCCTCTCTTTACTATGATGATTCCTTTCCCCTCCTTCTTTCTATGAGCAGCAGGGACAACTCCTCTCTTCTTCTTTTTTTTTTTCACTACGGCGCTCGGCACGAAGATTTCTGTTAGTGCCTTTTTTTTGTAAGGTTTATCGACTCACGAGATAGGCCGCTGGAGTTGGAACCTAAAAGTCTTTTCCCCCCTTTCCCTCAGGAACGGGCCCTCCCTCCCAGGAAATAGGAGGCTCCAGAATCCTTTTCTTTTCCTTCTTCTCCATCTATCTCTTTAATAATAATAAGTTGTTTTGTTGATATTTCTTGCGTAGAGAAAAAGAACGGGGTCCCGTGATTTTCGACTCCCTCTTTCCTTTGGCAAAAAGTTCCTTCTCTGTGGGGCACTCGCCTGAGTACAACGCACAGCTTCCCCCCTTCCCTTGTAGTTCGATAATTTACTCCTTTTCTTTCCCCTTTCCCTCTCTCCTTTCCCTTTTTTTCCCAGGCTCATCGCCGCTCCGGCTCGACTTACTCGACTTGCTTCTGTGGTACTTGCCCTTGCCTTCTCCCCTGGGCGAGAACCAGAGCGGCTCTCTTTTTGAACTTTTTTTTTTTCCTTCTCGAACCGTAGCCTTTCCCGCCCCCTTTTTTTTCCTTGATGAAGTAATAAGGAGAGATCCCTCCAGATTCACCTTTTTTCTTTTTTTCCTCTTTTGTTGGAGTAGGGGTCCTCCCGCCCTCCCCTTTCCGGACCGGGAAGGAAATGGAGCATTTCTTGGCCCGGTTTTGTTTTTTCTCCTTTTCCCTCCTCCCGAAGAAGGGCAGCAAGAATAGGATCTTACATTTCCCCCTCGAGATAAGATGTGCGTGGCCGGAGAAGCCCTTCTTATTCTTGTGAGCGAATCTCGTTTCCCCTTTCCCTCCCCCCCCTTTTTTTCCGCACATTAAGAACCCCCCTCCTTTTTTTCGAGGCGCGTCACGAGCGCACGAGCTGCTCCCCCCCCGAGCCTTTTTTTTCTCTGCGGTTGACGGCATGGAGCGTCGGACCGGCTCTCCCTTCCGGATCAGTCCGTGATCACGGATCTTCTTTTTTCTTCGAGACCCCCCTCCCTCAAAATCAGAATGCTTCTTCCCTTCCCCCATGGAAGATGTCGCCCTTCCTTTGTGTCCCTTTTTTCCCTTTTTCTCGAGAAAACGTAGTTATACCCCTCCCTCCTTGTTGCGAACGACAGCAGGATAGAGGTCATTTTTTCCCTCGACAGTAGCTTATATTCTTTTCCCCCCCCCTCCGGTGATGAATGTCGTGGCACTGAGCAACCCTTTTTCCCTTGGGTCCAAAACAAGGCGTTAAAGTTATGATATTCCCCCTCCCTCTCTTCTCCTTCCTTCCATCGGAAAGCTTTTCCTTTTCCTTTCTATCTGATAGAGATGAACCCCGGCCCCACCTTCCCTTCGCAATCTCCCCCCCCCCGTCTTCTTCCCCCATCGTAAGTTGAACGTAAGTATAAAACAGCAGCTTCTTCCCTCTTTTTCGTCGCAATAGAGGATAGGGGCGTACTTTTTTTCCTCGGGATCAACCCCCCTCTTTTCCCTCCTTTTTCCTTTTGACAAAAATTGATCCTCTTCCCCCTTCTCTCTCGGCCAGGTCCAAAGATTAGGGACGCGACCTTGACCTTCCCCATTTCGAGTCCCCTTCCCCTCCCGTCAACTCCCACCCCCCCAGGAAACAGAAGCAGCAAGATTCACCCCTATCGCCCCTTAAAATCCGCTTTTCTCCATAGAGAAAAGGGGGATTCCGGTTTTTTTCATCATCTTCTTACCGACGAAGGATGAAGATTCTAGACCATTCCTCTTTTCCGTTGATCGATTGAGACCCTTATGATACATCAGGGGTCGGCCACCCGGTGGTCTTCCTTTTTCCAGATAGTGCGCACATTCCCGGCCCGGTGGAAGTTGCTCCCTCCGGGCTGGAGTCGGCCGAGGGCGAGGCGCCCTCTGGCGCCCCCTCCCCTTTTTCCTCTTCGTTAGATGTGCGGTGCCCCCCTCTCGGTCTACCAACCCCACGTGAACCCCCTCATACGACTGTTCTTTCCCCCCCTCTCAACGAGTGACCTCTCTTCTTTTTCCTCATCGCCGGCCGAGGGTCAATTGTAGCCTGGTTCTCCCCTGCCGGAGCCGTGAAGTACCCAACGTCCGTTTCGTTCTTTTTTTCCTTATTCGAGAACGCTGTCAGTTTCGCTCGGCGTTTCGGGAATCCCCCCCCCCCTTTTTCTTTCTCTTTTCTTAAAGAAGATAAAAGCTCCCTTCCTTAAGTCGTTAAAGATGAGCCAGCACGTCAGGGCCAATCCCCTTCTCCCCCCCCTTCCCCCCCCTTCCTGTACGTTGAAGAGTAAACACCCTTCCTTTACTGCGAGATCAAGGATTCTTTCAAGTAGACCCTTCTTAAATAGGTTTATAAATTCCCCCTTCCGAAAACCCTTCCTTCCTACGATTGGGATGGCGACTCCCCTTAAATAGAACAGAAAGATTAGAACCCCCGCCGGATCCGAAGGTCTTTCCCCCCGGTGCATGCCGCCAGTGCTGCCCCGGCGAGGTGGATGCCCGATTTTTCCCTTTCCCGGGTCGGCGGCGTCTGCTCTGCTCTTTCCTCGAGGCCTGAGGTTAGAAACGTCCTTTCTGTTTTTTTTTTTTTTCTTCTTTAGACAAGAGGGCAAGGATAGAAAAAGCTCCCTGTTTTGTCCCTGCTTTTCCTCCCCCTTTTCAAAACAAATAGTTAGCTCACCGCGTTTTCCCCTTCGACCGTCGCGTGACACAAAACTCGTTTGGGGGCTTCCTTGTGTTGCCCCGTTTGCTCGAGTCACGATCCAGCGGTTTTTTTTTCTGATCCATAAGAGCCAGAGCGATTGTTTTCTTTTCCTCATAGTTTTTTTTTTTTTTTTTTCTGCCAGGAGTGCGAAGGGACGTTATTCCTACTTTTCTTTCTCTGTTACCTTGGATGGAAAGCAGCCGGATCGTAGTCCTTCCTTCAATGCCCTTTCTTTTTTTCCCCCCCCCCCCCCCCTGCCAGTCACAATACTCCTTTTTTGCCTTTTTCTCCCAGTCCCAGTAAGAAAGACTCTTCTTTTTCGCGCAGCTTCTCTTTCTCCCCTTTTTCTCCGCGCGATAGCGCAATGTTGGCTCCTCACCCCTTTTTCCTTCCTTTCTTTTACTACTCACTCCTTTTTGTTTCTCGATATAACAATGGGGCCTTGTTCCTTTTTTTTTCCCGATCGACGCGTCGAACGGCAAGTGCGCCTACAAGTTTTTTTTTCCTCCCTCTTCCTTTTTCCTGGACGTTCACCAACTCGATCCCCTTTTTGGGACGGCTGGGTGGAACCGTAGCATCAAGGGTCCGCCTCCTTCCTTCTCCTTCTAGCCAGGTAACGACCCCCCTCACCGACAAGGGATCTCGGGCCCCGCCTCCGCTTTTTTTTGGCGGCCAACGGATTCAGCATGACACCCTTTTTCGCCGATGGACCAGGATGCGGGCTCATCACATTTTTCCTTCTTTTCCTCCTGCGAGAAAGAACCCTCGCTGCTTTTTCGATTTTTTTTTTTTTTTTTACGGTCGACGTAGACTTTGAAAGAGAACGAGTGGGGTTGTAACTTTCTTTTTTCCCCCACACGTGATAGTGATAGAGACTAGCTTCCCTTTCTTTAGCCATACGAAGAACGCAGTGCACGGATAACCTCCTTTCAGAGCCGGCCTTTTCTCCCCCCTCACAATGAAAAGGAGACTAGATCGTGAATCCACTCTCTCTAAGGACGACTCGTCTTTTTCCAACGTTGTTAAGCACTTCATCCTTCGATTGAAGTTTAAGGCGGTTTCTCCCCGCCCAAGTTTTTTCCTTTTTTCTTTCTCTGAGTGCGACTGATCCTTCTACGTGACGAGAAGGCGTCTCTCCCTCCCTTGAGTCCCCCCCTTTCTCTTCCTTGAAAGAAAGAGTCTTTCTTCCTTCCCTCTCTCGAAAGGACTCCTTTCTATCATGCCTTTGGTTTTTTTTTTTTTTTTTTTTCTCTCTTCTCCCCCCCATCGGAGAAGAGGGGAGGGATGCACATCACTCCCTTTTTTTTCCCCGAATACGAGACCAGGGTAGCCGCCAGGACCGAGACGTTCTTTTCCCTTAAAACTCCCTTCCCCCCCTCTTTGAAGTGGATGTTCTCCTGCTTGAAACTAGGAGGGAGCGCTCTCCGAGACCCCTTCTTCCCTTCCCGCCCTTTGAGTTAGTGAGGTAGATAATAAACGTCGTGACCTTTTTTTTTCTTTGGGAGAAAGAGCCCTTATAATCAGCGAAATATAAGATTTCTTCCTATTTAGCCCAAACTCTTTTCTCCCTTTTACCTAGTGAGAATGAAATCTTCGTCCCCCTTTTAGACCTTAAAAGGGAGGATGGGCTCCCCCTCTCCACGTTCCTCCCCTTTTATCAGAAACAGGGGGTTGCCTCCCCCGTGGCGAGAAAAATCTTTTTTTCCTCGAGAACAACTTTTTTTTTTTTTCCCTCTTTTTTTTCCTCTTAATACTTAGTCGGTCTTCCTCCCCCCTCAAAAACCTTCCTCCAAACTCTTTTCCTCTCTCTTTCCTCTGGTGATGTTCGCGCCTCTTTCTTTTCCCTGCTTCATGTGGTTGTAGTTATGCAGCCTCTAAGTTCACTTTTTCTTTTCCCGGTGGCCCGGGCGCGTTCCCGCCTCTTTTTCTCCGATCAGGTTCGTGCGGTTGTTTTTCGCGTAGGCCCTTGTCCAAGTCGCTTGACCCTCCGGTCCCCCTTTTTCCTTTGTTTGCGATAAAGTTCCAAAACAATACGCCCCGATCCCCCTTTTCTCCCCCCGGGGCATTTTCCCCTTCGGAGAAGAAGCTTCTTTTCTCAGTAAGGGAAATCCTCTTTTCTCTCGTTTAAGCCGCAACGATGGCGGGACGTTTTTCCCCCCTTCCTTGGTGAAGGCTCCTCGATCAGATTATTCAACACGTTCCCCCCTCCCCTAAGCTTTCTCCCCTCCCTTTCGATACCAAGAAGAATTCCTTTCCCCCGATCGAGGTGCGTGGGAACTTCCTAAACTTATCTTTTTTTTCCCTTTCAAGAAGTTCGAGGGAAATATCCACACAGGTCTTTCTCCCCCCCTCCACCATCTCTGGGGCAGAAGGAGTCCCTGCCTTTCCCCCCTTTTCCCGCAGGCTCCGGATGCGGCGCAACCTTTCTTCCCCCCGCTGTGCTTTTCTCTCCTCCCGGACCCAAAAACCCCCTCCCCTTTCCTTGTGTTACACACAGACGTCCTTCCCCCTACGATCTCTCTGTCGGCGCACTGCAGCCTTCTTTTCCCTCTCTTTGTCAAGGAGTGATCCTGTTCCCCTTCAGATATCCCCCCCCTTAAGTCAAAAGTCTTCTTTTCTCTTTTTTCGTACAGATAGGGCCGCCTTGAAAGTCCTCTTTCCTTTTTTCCGCTCCACGAGCGGGTGCTTCCCCTTGCCCAACCCCCCCCTCCCTTCTCTCGGACGTTCCTCGAGCATCTTTCCCCCTCCCCCGCAGCTGATCTCGGACTTCATCTCGAGGCGGGCTTTCCTTTTCTTTCCTTTCGTTTCTTTTTTTCCCCGGCCAATACCATGCGCCAGTCTTCCCCCCCCCCCCTGTCCTTCTCTTTCCCTAGCGGACCCGCGACGCCAACAACCGCTTTCTCCTCTGGGGAAGCGGTATGGCTCCGGAGGACTCTCCCCGTTTTTCTTTTTCCTTGAAAGAAAAAACGGCTCCCCCCCCTTCCCTTCCCTCCTTTTTTTCCCCCTCGGTACCTTTTTTTCTTTCCGGCCGAGGCTCCCGATCGCCCGGCCCCCCCTATCAGGAGCCGCGAAGTACTCGAGCCTCCTTCCTTCGATGCTGCCCTTCTCCTTCTCCTTTTCTTCGAAAGTCCCCTTCGATCGGAAACGGACGATTCCCGATAACTTTTCCCTCGGAACTAAACCCCTTTCCAAGTGAGGCGTTGGACTACACTCTCTTCCCCACATCTGTTTTTTCACCCCCCCTGCCAAGAAACTCGTAGGCCCTCCTGCCTTTTCCCCGTGCTGGGTGCTACGACGGCCAGGCTTTCTCTTTATTTTCCCTCCCTTTATCTCTGATGACCGCATGGCTCCCTTTTTTTTTGTGGAACGTTGCTGCCATCTCTTCTTACTCTGTTAAGGATTGCAAGAAGGATTTCTCTCCCCCCCTCCCAGAGGGAATTCTATTGTAGTTCGAGACCTTCTCTCTCCAGCCCGTAGTGGAAGATCTCCCCTTTTCTTTCCCCCTTTTTCGGAGTGTACGAAGGATCATCGCCGCTACCGTTCTCTCTCCTTTTTTTCGCGGGACTTCTGTAAGAAGGGAGATCCTTTTTCCCTAGACACAGCAAGGGAATAGGAGTTGGGACGCGGTGCGGCTTTCCCCGGCGACTGGCTTTTTTCTTTTTCAGTCCCCCCCCTCCCCCTTTCCTCCCTTCCTCCGGAGAGCCGCCTTGACCCACTCTTTCTTTTTCTCTCGTTGTTGGCGTAGCGGAGGTACGCTTTTCGTCCCTCCCCCCTCCCTTTTCCCTCCCGGGACGAAATGGCGAAGGTAGTGGCCGGTTTCTTTCCCCTTCCTTTCTTTCTCCCCCCCCAGAAGAAGGACAGCCCGCCTTCCCCTTGCTTTCCTCCTTTTCGAGCCACACGAGGATAGGGTTGAGATGATCGAGGACCGGGCCCTCTCTTGTCGAGCACTCCTTTTTTTTCCTCCCTTACAGAAAAGATAGGTTCTTTTTCCTTTTCTTTCTGCGGTTAAACGCGAGGGGCCCTTTTCCGAACCCCTTCTCCTCCTCGGTTGAAGGAATGGCTTTCTGCCCTCTTTTATGAGGGATAGCTCCTTTGATCACCGTTTTTCCTTTTTTCTATCGAGAAACTTCCTCCTTCCCCCTCCATGATTCTGCTCTTTTTCCCTTCCTTTCCCAAATGGAAGATTGTCCGGACATCTCTTTTTGGGATCGGTTTCTTTCCTTCTCCCCCCATCGGTGATAAGGTGAGCAAAGCAGCCCCTTCTCCTTTTTTCTCACGTCGTTGCATCCGGTCTGCACCAGCGACACCCCTCTTTGTGCTGAGCGCCCTTTTCTGTATTGACCCGCGAAACGTCGGCCCGTCCCTTTTTCTCGGTACCAACAGAAAAGCGATCGCTATCCTTCTCCAGTTTCTTTTTCCTTCTTTTCCTTCTCGCACGTGTTGAAGATATGATCGAGCTTCACTCCCCCCCTTCCCCCCTGACGAAATTAGAAAAGTCCCGCCATTTTCTTAGGACCATCCTTTCTTCTTTTCCCTTCCTCCACCAAGAAGGAGTCTTCCCTCCGTCTCTCTTCTTTTGACTGGTTGGTAATATGGATCGTCACAGCGTTCCGCTTCCCTTTCCCCAACCTTGAAGAAGATAACAACCCTTCTCCCCTCCTTTCCTTCCTTTTCCAACGCGTTAGGGAACGGCGACCTGAACCGTTTCCCCTCCTCTTTAAAGCTCACCACCTTTCCAGCAGAAAGAAGAGGAAAACGATCTCTCCTCCCGTCTTCTTTCTTTTTTCCCCGGGGGCTTAAGGTTGAATCAGTGAGTACTGGCTTCACTCCGAAGGATAAGTCTCCCCCCCCCCTCGGAAGCGGAGTTGAGAGATGAAAACCCCCGCCCCCCCTCCCCCCCTCTTGTTGTCGGCCACTGATCCATACCCTTTTCCCCGGTGGAGAGCTTTTTTTCTCGTGAGAACCATCCGGAACCGGTGGACTTTCCCCAGAGTTGACCCTATGGTCGAGGCAGAACTCTTTTTTACAGTCACCTAGGGGTTAGCGAAACCTCGCCGATTCCTCTTTTAGGGCCCCCCCCCCCCACGGAAAAGATAAGAAGTGTATTCCCTTTTCCCCCCCTGACAGAAACGCGTGACGTTCCTTCCTGAGGTTCAATTTTCTTTTCCACTCGTAGCACTAGGTGAAAATCAATTCCCCCCCTCTTCCTTTCCCAAAGAAAGATCGGGCCTCGCGTCTCCCCTCTCCGATCAATTTCCTTTCTCCCTCAAACTCTGAATATCTTGCTCCTCCTTCCTTTCCCCCTTGCAGATCTAGAGAGGAAGTTCGTTCGCTGCTCCCCTCCCCCCTTTCGAACTTCAACTTTTTCTTTTCCTTCCCCTCTTCTTTTTTCCTCTGTCATAAAAATTAAGGAACTTCAAGTGATGACATGCGCTTCTCCCGTCCCTTTTTTTTCCTCGAACAAGGTAGAAATAAGATCCGGCCGGACAGTCAATCTCCCCTCTCCTCCGATGAGGATTGTTGCGTTTCCTTACCTGCTTATCACCATCCTTATATAAGAAGTAGATGAAAACCCCTTTTTCTTTCTCCCGGCAGAGGGGATGAACGAGTCGAGAGTAGAATTGTTCTTCCGGAGTCGCCTGATCCCTCCCTTTTTTCTTCCCTCTTTTTCTCTTAGGTTGAGCCGTGAATGAGTAGGGTATGCGCCGAGATGATGCTTTTTAGTAAGTAGTTCTTCCTCTCCCCCTCTTCTTTTTTCTCTCGACCGGTGAAAAAACAACTCGTTAGCTTTCCCTTTTCCTTGTAGCGGTTTCCCGTAGAAGTCCCCCTCTTTTTTTTGAGCGTCAGAGAGGTGTCTTTTCTCCGTCTTTTCCAGGCAGGTGCTGCTCTCTCCCCCCCCCTTTTTTTGTCAGAATAGGAGGTGGTCATGCTGAAAGCCGTTTCTTCTTCGAATGGTTTTTTCTTTTATTTTTACGTAGGGGAAATGGATTGCCTCCTTTCTCTTTTTTCCTTCCCCCCTTGAGGATAGGGTAAAAACAGCCAGTCCACCCTCCTTTTTTTCCTGTTTCCCAGTCCTTTTCCCCCTTTTCAGAACGATATGGCATATTCGGAAGATTGTAGGCCCTTTTCCTTTCCTCTTCGTCGAAACTGGTGGCTCCTTCCCCCCTCCCTTTTGAG
>Ga0179593_1704588_pt1 | contig 11348 bp, 22 predicted proteins | sample CZODoug2_1_08_16_FD_185931 | JGI IMG/M metagenome (GOLD analysis project Ga0179593, IMG submission 185931) | Vadose zone soil fungal communities from Angelo Coast Range Reserve, California, USA - CZODoug2_1_08_16fungal (PacBio error correction) | ecosystem: Environmental > Terrestrial > Soil >... | reverse complement strand
CGCTTAGGACGATTGCCAGCCCTCGCCAGAGGAAATCCCCCAACCCCTTTTCCCTTCCCCTCTTCCCTGCTGCGGACGTTTTCTTTTTTTTTTTTTTTTTGAAATTGTTCGTCCTCTTCAATAGATGTTAGAAGCCACGCTCCAAAGCTCGAGTCCTTCTTTACGTGCTTTTTTTTCTTTTCTCCAACCTCCGTCGGTCCCCCCTTCATTCGGGTTTGTTGTGCCTTTTTTTTTTTCAGAGAATAAATGGGCCCTCATGGTGGCCAAGCTCACCACGGATACTCCTTTTTTTCCCGCAACCCTTTTGAGACTTTTCCCTTCCTTAAGCGCCAAACGTGATCGTTTCTCATAGCTAGGAGCGCCCCTGCCTTTTTTTGTCCGTCCGACCTCGTTTTCCCTTTTTTCTGACGATTTTTTTTGCTGTAGTGGATGTGATTAGCTCGGCCCATCTTCCCATTGTTTTCCTTCCCCCCTCTTTTTTTTTTGAATCTTCTTTCTTCCTTTCGGGATTCGCTCGGCGGGTCCCTTCTTTTTCCTTTTTTCCCTCGGCCCCATCGGTCTTTTCTATTGCGGAACTTAGTGGTCCTTTTTCTGCGTGAGTCGTCTTTCTTGTTCCCCCTTTTTTTTCCCCCTTTTTCTTCCTATCGTGCTTACTGAGCCCCCCCCCTTTGCGCAAAAACCCCCCAAAGAAAGTTGATTCTCCTCCTCCCACCCCACCTCCCCTTCTCCCTTGAGTCTTTTGCTTCACGGCTTCAAGGGAGTTAGAGACTTTTTTTTTTTTGCAAATAAGGATTGGCTTCCTTTCCTTCCTAGGTTGTTTTCCCCCCAAAACGCAAGACCTCTTTCCCCCCAATCGGGCTTTCTACCCTTCCCAAAACTCCCACTCCCCCTTCCCCCCCCCTTTCAATCTTTGGCAACCTGGCGTCCCTTGACTGGAATTCACTTTCTATTGAGTTTTTTTCCTTTTTCCCTTCGGCGATTTCCAAGCACCGGATGAACGTTGAAGAGTTCATTCGGAATCGAAGAACCTTTTTTTTTTCTTCATCAAGCGACCTCTCTCACAAACCCCCCCCTTCTTTGTTGGAAATCTTTCATTCTTGTGCCCGGATACTCCCCTCTCCGATAACCACGATTCAAACGTCCCCCCCCTCAGTCAGCAATTTTCAGAATTTTTCCTTTTTTTAAGTCGATTTTTTCCGTTTTCTTTTCCCCCTCCCCTGGGAGCGGAAACTGCTCCCTCTCTTCCGAAATCAAAGGATTTTTTCTGTCAAGGGTGAGGGAGTTAGGCCCCCAATTTTTATTACAAACACCTCTTTTTTCCCCCCCCCGACAACCCCCCATCATTTCACGACCCCTTTTTTTTTTTTTTTTTTTTTTTTTTTTTTTTTTTTTTTTTTTTTCCGAAAAACCTCCTTTTAAAAGTTGTAGTACGGCGAAACCCACCTACTTCAATGTCCTTGGGTCCTCAATAGAATCCTCTTTTCTTTTTGGCCACGTTTTTTTCCCCCCCCTTGGTAGGAACCGCAGAACCCCGACCTTAAAGTGGATTTTCGTTTTCTTTTCGCACGTTTTTCCTCTCGTTGAGCCTTTTTGAAGGTATAATTGTCCTCGAGACCCGCAATCGCCGAAAGCTTTTTCCTTTTCCCTTTCCCACCTTTCCTTCCCCCCTTTCGGCGGCTTCATTCTTTTTTTTTTTCAAAAAACGGAAAATTTTTTCGCGATGCCCTGTCAAACATTTTTTTCGTTGTTCCGCTCCGCTTTCCCCCCCTCGTTCGCCAGGCAAACCCCCCCCTCAAAGGAAATAAAAACACGGGAAATCTATTTCTTTCCCCCCCAATTCGTCTTTCCCCCCCTTTTCCCCCCCCATTCCCCTCCTCTCCCTTTTTTTTCCCTTCCTGGGGGTCACACTTGGAAAACGACTCATGTTCTAGTAACCCAGGTCTCTTGAATTTTTCCCTTTTTTTTGGTAATTCTCTCTAGGATGGGTGGCTTCCCATTTAAAAACAGCTCATGCGAGGAAGGCCCTCTTTTTTGGCTGCACGCCAACTTTTTTTCCCCCTCAAACAGGACTTCTTTGGGGCCGATTTAATTCCCCCCCCTTGAAGGAAGAATGAGTCTGATTCCCCCCCCCCCCATCGGATGTGTTTTTTCTTTCCTCCCCCCCCAGCAACCTTCCCCTGACGAACGGGTCCATTCTTTGAGATGTCCCTTTCCTTTTTTCCTTTTAATCTCCTCCGTTTTTTTCCGGCGATTCCCTCTTTTCCCCTATGAACACGTGCTTTTACGGGGACGGCACGGTTTCTTTTTGTTTTGCCTCCCCCCCAACAGTCCCCCTTTTCATTGCTGGGAAGACTCATTGTCCGGCAATTCCCCCAAGTTTTCAAAATGCACACGGACCGGCCTTTCCTTGTTTCGTTCCCTTTCTTCGGGCCCCCCTCATTTAGTCTGCCTTTGCGCACTTCGCTGGGTTCTCCCCACACCGCCCCCAACCCTCCCCGTCCCTCGTTCAGCGTTCGTGTCCCCCCCCCTTTTTCCCTCTGACCTTTTAGAACAGGAGGTCCCGGTGAACCCATCGGACATGCACTGGTTCCTTCTGCTTTCTGGGCATCGTTGGGTGTTGTCATGTCCGGCCGGAAGTGTGTCCCCTTTCCCCTGATGGCCCGTTGTTTTTTTTTTTCTTTCTTTTCTTCTTCACGTTTCATGGAGGAACGTCTTGCGAGTCGAATTTTCTTTTTGATTTTCTTTTTTCCCGGGGTGCATATTCCCGGGCTCTTTTTGTATCCAGACTTTCCCCCCCCCCTTTTTTTTTTTCCCTTCTTGAAGGCCCCGGCCTCTTCATGAAAAAAGGTTGGGTTGAACATTCCGTCTTAGAGATTCTTCGCGAGGCCCCCCTTTTCTCCCCATTTGCGTGATAACTTTCTCCCCCCCCTCGAAAGGACAGGTAAACTTTCTAAAGAATTCTTGTCCCCTCTTTCCTCTTTAAGGACCCTTATCCCTTTTCTGGTCGCTTTTCGCCTCCTCAGAAAATGAAATTGACCTCGTGGTTTGCCCAGGCCGACCAAAATTGAAACATTTTTCCGTTTAGTCTCCCTAGAGATGTTGTTGTGCGGTTTTCTTTTTCTTTGTGCCCCTCCCCCGACTCGGCAAACTTTAGGGGGACATCTGCGTCTTCTCCTTGCTGCTTTCCCCTCTCTCTTTTTTTCCTGCTCCCGATTCTTCCCCCTCCTATGCCCTCTCTGGCGGACTTAGTTTGCTCGGTTGACCTTTCTCGTGACCCCGGATTTGTACTTTTTTTTTCCCGGGATATGGCACTGAACGTGTTTTCCCCCCCCCACGATCTTGTGACCAGATCATATTTTTTAAATCCAGGTGATGGCTTTGATTTCCCTCTCATAAAACTCCTTTTCCCCCTTTTTTCCTTTGGTGATTCCGAAAAAGTCAAACACTCAAGTCCCTCCCTTTATCCCCCTTTTTTTTTTTTTCCTCCCTTCCCTTTTTCTGGGATTGCCCCCCCCCCTTTTGGGAGGTGTTTTCAGGTTTTTCTTTTCCCCCCCTCCCAGATTCTCACTTTCTAACAGGAGTTTGTGGAATGGGGACCCACAAAACCCCTAGTACAAATTACTCCTCCCTCAAAAGTCCTTTATTTGGGGGTTTAAGGTTCCCTGAAGGGGGGAGAAGACCGTGAATGGCTCCTCTCAGGTTTTGATTGGTGATTCCGGCCTTTTCCCCCCCCTTCGTTGACCCCCCCCGTTTTTTTTTTTTTTTTTTTTTTTCAAAAACTCTTGATGTGTAACATATTGCTCCAGTAAGCCGTCTTCTCAAGGCGAACCCCCCCCCAAATCCCCCTTCTTCTTTCCTTCGCTCCACGAAGTCCGCAATAGAGCGCCCCCCCCGATTGCCCTTCCTTTTTCCCCCCCCGGCTCCGGCCGCCCCCCCTTTTTTTTTTTGAGGCGGCGACTTAATCTAGACAGCGGCGGGAACCCTGCGTCCCCTTCACACAATGTTCTTTCGCGTTTGCCCGAACCCTTCCACTACAGACGCTTCACGCATTGTTTTTCTTCCTTTGCAAACAGTTCCCCCCCCCCCTCTGGGTGCGGGCCGGTTTTTCGAATTCCGCTGGCTTTCTTTTTTTTCCGTGGCGCGTAAAGCGGCTTTCGCTCCTCTCCCTTTTTCGGTTGCCTTTTTTTTTTTCCGCTGCCCCCTTTCATGGGCTTCCCTTCGCCGGCACCCAAAACACACCGAGCTTTTTTTTTCTTCAGGTTTCCCCTCCTTTTCCCTTGTGTTATTGTTTCTTTTTCCAAGAGAACGACACAGCGTCTTTTTTTCCCCTTTTTTCAAATATAAAGGAGGTCAGGTTTTCTTGTGTCTTCCTAACACTCTCTTCCTTCTTTCACCCCTTCCCGACAGAGGAACCTCCCCCTCCGACGAGCCGACCTTCCCCCCCTCAGAAGAAAGGAGCTTCTGGCAACACTTTTTTTTTGCTCCCTTTCTTTTTTCTGGAGTCGCCTTTCGCTGGCATTTCTATATCCTTAGTGTTGTTTTTTCTTTTTTTCGATTAGGAAAAGGAGGCGCTCCAGCAGAAGTTAGGAAATCAAAAAACACTTTGAAGCAATGCTCCTTTCCTTTTTTCCTTTCGCTGGCCTAGTCTTTTCCTTCTTCGAGTTTTAAGGGACTTTCCCCAAGAAGAATGCCCCGCGGGCTTTTGGACCTTCTTCCCGCTTATTTGCGTGTCTTCCACCACACCCGTCTTTTCCCCTCTCTTTTCTGGCGGCGGTGGGCTTTTTTTCAAGGGAGAGAATAAACCATTGCGCAGGTCGCCGCCCTTTCCCCCAGCTGCATTTCCCTGAGGCGTTTGGCTACTTTTTTTTTTCCCACGTGATCTCCTTTTCCCTATAGGAGAGACGCCGGGCAGACCAGAACCTCTTTGTAAATTGCTGACGATTTTTTCTCTCCTTATTTGGATGTGTCCCCCCCCCTCGCAATCGTAAAATTGTTCCTGTTCCCCTAAGAAGCTTAGAGATTCCCCCAGATCTGCTCGTTCCCTTCTGGCAGTCCTTTTTTCCCCCCCCGTGGCTTTTCTTCATTTTTTGCTGTTAGGGGAGAGGCGGACGGCGAGAGGCTTTGGACTTTCTTCTTGAGAATTCGGCGTTTTTTTCCTTTTTCTGCACTAGGTACCCCCCCCCCCCCCGTTCTTTCGCCAAAAACTTTTTTTTTTTTTTCTTTTCAAAGAAGGGAGTTTTCTCGAATCGAAACCGATTCCCCCTCCCCTCCTTGCGCCACATGAGTTTTTTCGCGATCAAATAATTTTGGGCCGGCGCGTTCCTGTACTCGTTTTCCCCCCATTTTTTCCCCCAAACCTCCTTTCTTGAAGCGCGTGCTCTTTTCCCCTTACCCCCAACGCAAAGCCTGCGGGGGTTTCCTCCCCGCCAGGTGGCCCCCCCCTTCTCCCCCCACCTTTTCTTCCCTTTTCCCCCTCATTCGAAATTGAGTTTTCCTTTTCTTCAGCAACAACGGATTTTGACCCGGATCGTTTCTCTTGCCCGCACTTCACCTTCTTTCTTTTAGGCGAATATGATCTTTCCCCCCGCAGGATATAGTTGGCAACGCTTTCCCCCCTTCGAAGTCCCACACAATCCGCTTTTTCCCCTGGCTTCAAGGACGCTCCTTTTTTCCCCAGCAGTCAGGCACGGGCCCCCATCCGTTCGATGGACGATTTTTCTCTGTGAGGCCGGTCCCCCCTTTCCAGCTAGTCAGCTTTCCCCCAGGAATGGCACTTCGGAGAGTGTTGTTTTTGCTCGGCGGCCATTTTTTTTTTCCCCCATAAACGCTCCCCCTTTTCACCCCCCCCCATCTCTAGGAAAAGCTTTCCCCAAACTATGTTGCAATGGTCGGAACCGGTTTTGTTCCCCCCCGAATTCAATGTTCTGGTCGTCGAAATCCCCTTTTTTTTCCCTTCGAGAAGCCTCTTGAAAATATGTTTTCGGGCCTTTTGCAGACCCCCCCCCTCTGTAAAGCTAACCCTTTTCCCTTCCTTTTTTCGTCGGAGCCCCCTTTTTCCAGTGAGGACCCAATATTTGACTTCTTTCCCTTTGACCTTCTGCGCTCCCCGATCCGCGGTTTTTGTACTTCCCATGTCATCCCTCTCCAATTGCGCGGCGGCCTTCCTCCCCTTTTCCCCCCCTGAAACCCCTTTTTTTTTCCCTAGGCAACCCGGTATACATTTCTTCCCCTCGATCAGGCGTTCGCCATGCAACGTTGTCCAAACTCCCACCGGGCACCCTCCAACTTGCCCTGAGGGTCGCCCCCACCATTCGTTTTTTTCTTGACAAAGATGCCCGCCTGTAGAATGGGGGTCACTTTTTTTTTTCCCGCCATACTGTTCTAGTACCCCCCCCCCCCCTCCTCAGGGGTACTTTTCTCCCTAAAAGCCCTCCCTCTCTTTTCTGGGGGTGGGATGGGTTTTCGACTTTCATACCCCCCCCCCCTGGCGAGTTTTGTCCTCTCTTCCTCCTTATGACTTTTTTTCTCTTTTTTTCGTTGGGGTTTTTTCTGGCTCATGTGCCTTCTTTTTCCAGGCGGACGTGGGCCGATTTTTCTTTCCCCTCTTGAAGGCGGCATTTCTTCCTCGGCAATTCGTCCCTTTTGCGCCCCCCAAAACAGTAGGACGTTCCCATGCAGCCAAGTGTTCCCCCTTCTGGAGGTCCCTTCCTCTCTTCTTTTGTTCCGTCCCTCCGTTGTCCCTGAGATGCAAAAGGGACCCCTGCCTAATGGTTTGTCCATGGGTGATTTACCGAGTTTTTTTTCGCAGCCCAGCGAGAATTGCATCTCCTGGGCCTTCTCCTCCCGGTTTTCCCCCCTTGATCAATTCCTCGGGGCCAACCGTTCCCTGGCTTTTCCTTTTTTTCTTTTAGGAGGCGTTTTCTAAAGTAGGAATTCTCTCTTCTTTCTTTTTTTTTTCTTTTTTCGCAAAACCCCCATCCCCTAAAGGTATGAAGAGTTAATGAAAACTGCCACCCCCTTCCCGTATGGACCTGGTTCCTCTTTTTTTTTCCCTTTCCTGCCCCCAAATTAAAGGAGAAGGGACATAAATAGCTTCCTGGGCATCGTGTGTTTCTTCCTTGGTAAGGAAACTCAAATGTTTTTTTTCTTTCCCCCCTTCCCCCTTCAAACTGTTTGGAGGGGCGTTTCTTTTTTCCCCCCTTTTTTGTGCCTGTTTCACGCTGATAGAAATTTTTTTTCCTTTTGGCAAGGGAGACCTTTTTTGGGGGGGCTGTTTTCCTCATTGGGGGGCCTCGGAGACTTTTTCCCCCCTTGTTCAGAGTGTTTCTTGAAGCCGCCGGCTTCTGCATATTGAATTTGGTGGAGACCATCCCCTCCCTTCTCATTCGTTTCTCTCTGGCCAAATGATCCCATTCCCAAAAACGATTGGTTCCCCCTTCTTTATTCGTGAGACGGAGCCCCCTTTTTTTTCCTCCATTTAGCGGTTCCCTTTTTTCTGCTTCAGGCCCTTTTAAAGTGATGAGCTCTCATAACTTCCTATTTCGACCGACCCCCCCCCTTGACCCCTGTTTCGTTTTTTGGGGTGTCAGGTAAGCCCCCTTTCCAACAGCTTTTTCGTTTCCCCTTGTGGAGAAGGGAGTCATTTGTCGGGGGGGGAGGGTAGGGAGAGTTTCTTCGTACCATGGACTGAAATATCAAATGGGGACGAACTTTCCCCCTTTTTCCTTTAATGGATCCTTCAAAAAAAGAAAAAGCGGCTCTTTTTCCAGGCTCCCTATTTTCCTCCGTCATCGACCGTATTCCATTGCTTTGACCTTTTCGTTTTTTTTCTCTAAGTGAAAGCCGTTTTTTTCGCGGATTTTTTTTTTGTTATTGCTTGCCTTCCTTCGAATGAAAATCGTCCCCTATAAGCTTTTCCCGGTTTTTTTCCCAGATCATATTCGGCATTGTCCAGGTGACTGGCTTTTTTCCTCCCCCCCGAGTCCGGTCACCCTGTTGTTTTCCCTCTCCTCCACCTTTTTTCCCCCATCGAAGTTGATGGGACGCCACTCCCCTTTTTTGCTCCCCCGGGGTGACTTGTCTTTCTGAAGTTGATTTGGAGTGTTGGACGGTTTTTCTTTCCCCCCAGATATTTTCCCTCTACAGGGTCGGGCGTTTTTGAATTTCCCCAAAATAGTTCCATTCCCTTTCCCCCCCGGCCCAAAGACCTTTCCTTTGCCCGATAGCTTCCCCTAATGTGGAGCCGTGACTTTCGTTTTTTTTTTCTCTCGTTTTTTCGCTTTGGGATGGTTGTTTCCTCAACTCGTTGGGACCCACCCAATTTTTTTTTTTTTTTTTCCCAAACTCGCGTTCTTTCCCCCTTCCGCCTGATCTTTTTTCCCATTCTTGAGGGGAACCCCCCCTCCAAAGGCCCCTCCGCCCTCCCTGCAGCTCCCTTTTCCTTTCCGAAATATATAGAGAGAAAGATGTGCATCTAAAAGGCAACGGTCCCTCCCCCTCCCAACGCCTCTTCTTTGGTGAAATCTTATATCGTTTTTCTTTAAAAATCCCTTCCAGCGAAAACCTTTTTTGGAGTAGACTAACCCCCCTCCCCTCCCGACGCGTCCCACTCTTCCCTCCCCAAGTAAACCGCTTCTTTTTTTCGGTCGATAATCCTTTGGCTTAAGACATTTAACGTTGTCCGCCTGTCAGCGGATGTAGTCCCCCTTTCTAAGTTTTTGGGATTCTGCTTGTCAGTTTATTTTTTTTTTTTCCTTTTAGTTCCTGGCCAACCTCTCATGGATTCCTTCTCCCCCCGTCGAAGAACCCCCCCCCCCCTGGAAGGGCTCCGGGGTGACCCCCCCCTCCGTTGGATGGATGTGGCGAGAACGAGAATCCACCGTCCTTTGAATCTCCCGGGCGGTCCCTTCCCTTTCTTCGACCCTCGAGGCCCCTTTTTTTTTTCTCCGAGGACGAAAACACGTAGCCAAGGTTTTGCATCCCCCGCTCCTGCCTTTTTTTTTTTTTCGCTGCTGGCCCCTTTTTTTTTCCCTGGCGGGGCTGGGCAGTCCCGCGCGGGCCGTCAAGCAGAGCTCTTCTATTTTTCCCTCCGTTGTTGTTGTTTCTTCTCTTCTTCGCTTCGGCCCGTTTTCTTCTCCCCCTCGGAATCAAAAAACTGTGTTCCTTTCTGCGACGTGGGCTTGAGTGATCGTCCTGCGAAATTGTTTTTCCCTTTTTTTTTTTATAAGGGCCTCGATCCGTTTTTCACTCTCCTTGGACCGCCTTGTTTCTTTTTTTCGTCCTTCGAGTGTCGTCTCCAATTAGAGCCACCACACATAAAGTCTTTCCTTTAAGGCAAGGGCGGCTTTTTTTTTCCCCTGGGAGGGGCTTTCCCTCCTTTCCCCTGAGCAGGTGGAACCGCCCCTTCTGAAGGAAAAAATTGAGCGTTTGCATAATCCTGGCACTGGTTTTTTGGCCACCTGTCCTTTCCATTTTGATCCTTCCCTTTTTTTCGAGGATACCGATAGGGATTTCCTCCTCTCCCAGGAAAAGAGGTGTTCAAACTTTCTGCCCTGCTTTCTTTTTTTTCCGAGGCCGTATTTTTCCAAACATCGCCTCCCCCCCATTGTTTCCCGGACAGTTCTTGAAGCTTATAGAATTTTCGCTCTTTTCGCAGCGGCCTTCACGAGTGGCCCTCGGACTTTCTAGGGGAGATATCGGGTTCTCTTGGAAGCCCGTGCTTTCCTGGAGAGTTTCCTTTTTTTCTGGGTTTCTCCTTTGATCTCCTTTTTTTATGTTAAACATCCCCGCGCCTTGCTCCCAAAAACCTTTTTTGGGTCCCCCCCCCTCCCTCTCGAATTAACCCCTTTCTGAAAACGGAGAGGGGGTTTTTTTTGCCTTTCACAAAGTTCACCTTCCACATGAGTATCCTTTTTTTAGGGACCTTTCTTTTTTGGAAGGAGGTCAGGAATGGTTTCTACTTTTTTTTTTTTCCCCCATTCCAACACCCCTCCCCCTGTAAGCCCGTGAGTCCTTTGGAGGTAACACGAAATTACCCCCTTTCCCCCCCAAGCCCATTTCGGGGCCCCCCGCAAGTGGCAAACCGATTACTTGCGGATCCACTTCTCTTTTTTCGTTTGACGTCGGACTTCGGTAAGCACCCCCCCCTGATTGACCGTTTTTTTTTTGATTATCGGATCCTGCATACCCCCCTTTTAGGAAATTCCTCCTTCAATATGTCTTCTTTTCAACCGCAAAGACCCTTTGGAACGAGTTCATTCTTTTCCCCCGCAATACAAATAGAGATAAGCTCTAACCCCTTTTCTTTTCAATTCGGAGGTCCCTCCGGTACGCATTCCTTTTTCTGCCATACGTCGATTCTCAGAATCGGAGAAGTGGGGAAACAATTTTCCCCCTTATGTCAGCGGCTACCCTTCTGAATGGTCCCCCCCCCCCTTTCCTTCCCTGGTTGAGCTCCTTCGAGAAAATAAACCTTACACGAACCAATATTTTTCCCAACGACGCCCTCCCAAAAGCCCCTCTCAATTTGTCGGAAAGGCACCCCCCTCCATTTTTTTTTTGGGTTTACAGTTTGTCTTTTTTCCCTTCTCATCCAGTAGTTCCCTTCGTCCGCAAATTTTTTTATCTGGCTTCTTCAAAAGCAGCCCCCCCCCCCTCGAACGCAAAATTTCCTGGGTTTTTTTTTTGAATGTCCCTTCAAGAAGAAGGGACTCTTTTCTCAACAATCTTTTTTTCCTTTCCCATTGGGTTTTCCCCTTTTACGAATAGAGCCCGTATTCTCCAACTTTTATGAACTATCTTTTTTTTCTGATTAATACCACGTGCCGTTTCAATTCTTCGAGCCTTCCCCCTTTCACCCGCGTCTCAAGGGCCCTTTTTTCCCATTAGTAAGCGTTCCCCTGCCAGGGCAACACCCCGTGATCCCCGTCGAACCGGCCCTTCCCCCCCCCTTTTAGGTCTGCCCCCCCCCCCCCCGAACAAATTGGACCTTTCCCCCGAATATAAGTGATGCGGGCCTTTTGTGGGTACCTGGTTTGAATCCCCCCCTTTTTTTCTAGTAAACCCTTTTCTTTTGAATGTGGCCAATTTGAACGTCCCCTCCTTTTTTTCTTGGGTGGCTGGTTTTTTTTCCTCCCCCCCCGCGGGAATTTGAGAATGGATACTCTTTGCCCGAGAAGCCCGAAAAAAAGTAGGCCCTGTTTCTTTTTTCCTCTGGATCCCCTCTCTTTTTTGGTTCCTTTGCTCCTTTTCTCTTTCTGCTGTGTTCTTTTTTTTTCCCCCCCAACAACAGACACCCCGTTCGTACCTTTTTTCCCCTTTCCTCAAGTGTCCATCGTTTTCGTCCCTGG
>Ga0179593_1671147_pt1 | contig 11348 bp, 10 predicted proteins | sample CZODoug2_1_08_16_FD_185931 | JGI IMG/M metagenome (GOLD analysis project Ga0179593, IMG submission 185931) | Vadose zone soil fungal communities from Angelo Coast Range Reserve, California, USA - CZODoug2_1_08_16fungal (PacBio error correction) | ecosystem: Environmental > Terrestrial > Soil >... | reverse complement strand
CGCACCCACTAGGGTTCGACCAATCTTCCACAACCCTCCAAACCCTTTAGGGTTAGGATTAAGGATGGGGACTTCATTCCTTGTCAACACCATTCCAACACTCTCTACAGTTGCTCCCCACCACGTGGTTACCCCCCCCCGGTTCAGGCTAACTCAGATATTACTCCAGAACATTTTCTGTTTAAGTCTGTCCGCTTGGGCCCCCTTATCTCTCTCGAAACACTCTTTCCCAAGTTCATTTTGCATATGCTCGATCCATGGTTATATTGTCTCTTCAACAAGTTGTTATTCTGGTTTTGCACGGATGGACGTTTCGTTGCCTATCTCGGTTTTGCCTGAAATACCACTCTCTCCCGCGCTCTTCGCCGGTCGGTATAGTGCACTAGGTCTGTTATGACTCCGCAAGCTCCTCATTTTTTTCTCTGAACCTTTCCGGGAGTCCCGCCATTTATTCCCATTTCCCGACTGCCCTTCAAGAATGTCCACGCCGGATACACCCTGACTCTCATTTTCCTCGGTTCCCTTTCTCCGAACCCCTCTTTCGTTGCCCCCGCGGGGACCATTATTGCCCCATTTGTGCCACTTCAGCGCACGCTTCCGCTTGTCGCTTCCAGCCTCAACCATTGCGTTCAAGTCTTTCCTTTTTTTTCTTTTCCTGCGTCCATGCTCCTTCTTATTACAAATTAAGTGCACGTTTTCCGCTGCCCCCCCCTTCTCTTTGATCCACAAACCCCTGCTCAAGAAAGAATCCCCTGGAACGATCCTCGTGAATTGTTTTCCCCCGTGTGCCCTCTTTAGTTATATTTTTCACAAACTTCCTGGATTCCCGTCCGAGTTCGCTCCATTATTGCCCCCCCTAAGGATCTTCATGACCCTACGCGGTATTAGTTATTTACTTCCTTTTTTCTTACCCCACGATTCCACCGTTCGGGGTGACGTTCAGCCAAGACCGCTTCTTTCCCCGAAACCTGAACGCCCATGTCTCTTACCCCCTGGCCTTCAGGATGTTTATCAACCCCCACTTGCCAATAAGGAAACCCTCTAACCCAGATCCAGGTACTGTCAACCGCGATTTCCCCCCTCGTTCGTTCGAGGTGCTAGCTGCCTATCGGTAATCTCCAGCGACTATCAACATTCGTCGTCACCCGAATCCTTTCCCGACGAGTGTTTATAACCCCCCCGCCTTCCCCTACTTTTTCCTCAGTTCGGTTAGAAGCAGACCGGTACATAGAATCTTTGGTATTCGCACCCCTCTGAACGGGCGATTTCGTCTGTGCCTTCTTTCACTCGAGACCGACCACGAGAAGTCCTTGAATCCGATGCCCCGCATTTCAAATAGCTTCTCCCTTGTCCACCTCTGTTTGTCTTCGTCTCCCCGGTTCTAGGTCCTCGCATTGTTGCTATTTGATACCCTCCCTCCCCCCCCCTGCGGCTTGTTTTCTATGTTGACTATTCCGTTCCATCTAATTTAGAAGAGTGTTTTTTGTTTTTCCAAGGTTATGGTCCTTTCCCCCAGTCATGCAAACACCCTGTGCGATTCATCCGTCGGCTTTTTCCTAAATGTTCCTTTTATCCCCGCCGACTCCCTATCGCTTTCTTCATGAAGCAAAATCCCCCACGGTATCCATTAATTAGTGGTATAGCCCACTTCCGCACTACGGCACCAGCGGTCCCGTTTCCGACCTCCTCGGAGCCGTTTTTAGCCTTAGACCGGCGCTCATCACTCTATCAGAACTGTCGCGAGTACTTAGTATTTCTTTCCTTACAGTTCATCCAGCTGAATTCTCTTCCTAGGCGTCTTTTTTCGAAATTCGGCGATGAGCTCCAAGTAGGGGAGTGACTGTTCCCTCCTTGCTTTTCTCCCATCAGTTGAACATCCCCCCAGTCATCCCTCCTGTAGGCTGGACTTCTTCGTCCCGTTCTTCGCAAAACCCCAAATAGCTCGCTCCTGAATGTGGGCTTACTCCTCCCTCCTCCCGCTTATACGTAAAATTGTCACACCGCCGTTCAGAATACAGAAACTACTTCGCGGATCCCCATTTTTCAAATCCCCCTCCCCCCATTGGAATTACCCATTATCTTGCGAACGGTCGCGCTGAATGATCAGACGTTTAGCTTAGGATCACTCCCCTCAGATTATTTTCCCCGCCCCGTTTCTTGGAACCCCCCTTGGATCGACTATGTCCCTGCCCAGCTATCTTCTCTCCTCCGTTGTTTTGATCTATTGGCCTGAGGCCCCCCATTATATTCGATCACTGTTTTTGGCTTCACAGTTGGACTAACACCCTTGAGGTTTTTTTGTTTTTTTTTTGTTGGCCTGTCCGGCGTAACAGCCCGGCTGACAATTGAAGGCGCGCATCAACGTCGAAGATACTGTTTCCCCCCCTTTCGTTCATTGCCAGTTTGTGATTTTGAGGTGCAATTCTTGTTCTTTATTCATAAATTTTAGGCGGGGCTGCGACTGTCAATTGTTTCCCACGGATTTGACCGATCGAGCGGGTTCGTAATCCCAAGCCATGCTTTTCCTCCGCGGACAAATTGATCTCATCCGCCCGCCATCCTCCCCTCATTCGAGTGCGAATCTCCTTTTCTGTTCGGCGTTGGTACAGATCCCTTTTAGCGCGCGTCAAACTACTTACCTTTCGCCTATTCGCCGTCCCATTTTTCGACCCCTCCAAGCCAAAGCGCTTCGGTACTTGCTGGTGACGTTGGACCCTCCATCAAGGGTTGCGAAGGGTTCTCTCTTTCCTTCAAGCGTCGGAGCGTGAGGCTTGATAGAGTCGCCGCAAGGGCGGGGTGGAAGTTTCCTGGTCTATTCCCCGCGAATGTTTCCGTTTTTTCTTCGGTGCTGTCCCCCATTCTTTCTCCGAATGTGAATTCCGGCCGTGAGCCCCACATCCGTCGGAACACCTCAGGCCGAAGCGTGCCAGTTTTTTTTGTGCGTTTCTGTCACCGTGTTGTCCGTACTACATTGGCAACCTGTTCGGAACTTATCTTGCCCCCCCACCCTGCGTTTCCGTCGCAACCGTTTCCAAGGGTTCCGCCGGCGACTTTCGTTCAATGGCCTCCACACCTGGATGCCTGGCTTGCTGACCGGGTGCTGTTTTTATCAGCGCGAACCCCCATCTGTTGACACTAGATTCGTAAAATTCTTTTCCCTCGACATCGACTTCTTTGGAGCGATCGAGCGACTACCCCAGTTTCACTCGATTGCCCGTCGCAAAGCTTTTTGCTCTGCAAAGGCGAGACGGGTTGCCCTGGATGCCTACTTCTACCCGACCGGTGGTTCTCTCCCCTTAGGCGACCAGAGGAGGCGTGACGTCCTGAGGTTCCTCGGAGATTACGACCTAGGTCTCCCGCGGGTACGACTTCTTTTTTCTCAACCTTTCCATGACCCATGGATACGAATCGGATGGTGCCTTCATTGCCTTCCTTTTCTGGGTTCGGTAATCATTCGCCTTCTACTACCTGTGCTTTCTTGGCCGCCCCTCTGTGCGTAACGTCCTCACGAAAGTCCTTTTTTTGTCGAAACCTGCGGAAGTAGAACCTCAAGCCGCGGTTCCTGATTTTTTTATCCTCTTGCCTCAGGACTCGGCGGGCGGTTTCCTCAGTGTGACCACCTGAGAGCAAGAGCCGGTGACAACCCTTTTTCATTGCCTCCTTCCCTTAAGTGCGATTTCTTTGCTGAGTGCACCCTTTCCGACCTGCCGCGGGTCCGTGGCCTTCTTTTCCCTTCCTGCGCTTTTATAAGGCATCCTGCGCCCAATTCAAGACTTTACTAAGTCACGTCGTATTTGTTCATAGGGTCCCGGCGAATTCTGAGCCATTCAACGCGCCCATTCCGGTTTTTTTTCTTTACCGACGGCCCCTTCGAGACCCTAGTTTTCCCCTTCGCTACCGTTATGGCCTTTAGGGTTCGTCTTTCCCTCTTCCTTATCTGGATTCTTTGGTGGAAATTATCAGCCGGAATCTTTTGCAGCTCAAGTTCTGATTCTCCGACCAGTACTGTTAGCTTGGGTTTCATCCTCGTTCACCCCCTTTTTTTATCGGCCAGAGCGACGACGGATAGATCTCAGGCCAAAATCACCACGCGATTGGTCATGGACATCTCGTTTCCGTTCATCCAATCCTGCACCACCTTGTTATCAGACCCCCCTTAAGATACTATTATCGCCCATGAATTATGAAACCCTTTGGTTTGTGTGGAGAGGTAAAGGCCCCCAGAGACGGGCAAGAAGATTAGTTTCCTGCCCCCTCCCACGCCCTCTTTCAGACAATGTTGCGGATATTTTATATGCAAGCATTCACCACATTGGTACCATTTTCCTGCCACAGGTGGATTTTTTTTTGGAGACCCTTTTTGTTTTACGGGGCCTAAGTAATTCCTGTCCCAACTCCCGGCCGAAGCCGAACTTCTCCCTTTTTCTTTGTGGGCTGTCAATATTGGCGTCTTGATAGATTAGAAGGAGCTGAATCTTATCCTTTTTTTCCCCCATACTAGCAGTTGGTTGGAGAGAATCTCGACCTTCTACAATTATTCGCCAATATTCAACCTCTTACTTTTCGTGTGCCGGAGTGGTTACTCCCCAACTTATGAAAATGTTCCCCCCCCCCCCCCCCTTCGCCAACCTCCTACTTTTGGCCCACTTGCCGTTGCCGGCTCACCCGATCTCAACATAAAACCTGTCCCCCTTTCCACCCAGGACTTTTTTTTCTCCCCCCCAGCGATCGACCTTACGTCCGTGCCTTCCTCAAAATTCCAGTTGGTTCATGGCATATGCTGCGCTACCTCTCCCCCCCCCCTTTTTTATGTCTGCTAACCAAGTTTTTTCTGCTTCGTGGCGTGGCACGCTCCATGGAATTAAAGATTCCGGTGTGTATTTGGAAGTCGTAAACTTGTAGCTCTACTTCTCCGGCTGCTAACTGCACCGGAAGAAACATATCTTTGATCTCCCCTCTTCCTTTTTGTGAATGTGAGCTTCCTACTCTCCCCGGCTTCCCATCCAATTCCCGTCTGATAATAAGACGTTCGCCTTCAAGTAAGATGTAAGATTCCTCTTTTTCCCTCTCAGTGACCCTGGGATCGTTTCCTTCAGGCGGTAGGGAACTCCCAAATTCCCGTATGCGACATGTGAGCCATTCCCCCCTCACGAATTCCCCCCTGATGACTCTCTCAAAATGCGACTAGTTAGAAACTTTCTTGGATTTTGTCCTCCCGATCCCGGATTCCAGTATTTACCAGAACCACGGTTGCCGCTGGGGTTTCTTTGCCCCCCCAAATACATTTCGCTTTGCCCCCCGTCCCCTCCCCCCTTCCGCGCCGTCCCCATTAAAAATTTTTCCCCTGCCCTTTCTTAATTGTTACTCAAACCCCCCCCAGGGAATAGACGTCCTTCCGCTTTTTAAGAATTCCCCCCCCCCATCGCTGACGTCACCCGGGGCTTCGTTCTTTACTCCCCCCTTCGGAGGCTCCCCCGTCCTTTGTCGTTCTCCAGCCGATTTTCGACCTTTTTCCTCCCATTTTCCGTCCGGAATTCTGTGATTCCTTTTCCCACCACTTCAGCGCTCCATTCCTACGACGAGAACTTACGTGGTCCACATCCTTTTCTCGGGGCCCGTTGCGCTCCCCCTTTCGGAATACATATGACGCTTTCCCTGGACTCCGAATTTACCCGTGCCTCTTTTTTTTTTCCTCCGCTAAACAAGTTTTTTCCCGCTTTCCTGGTAACACACTTTCTTTCCTTTTCACCTTCATCGCATTCTTGGAATAGCACCCCATCCCTTCACTTGGCGATCTCTATTTTTTTCGCGATCCGCAGAGACATTTTTTTTCTGTCCTTTCCCAGTCCCCGCCTCATTTAATCGTCTTCCCCCGGTCGCACCATCCTGCTTTTATCCCCCCTCGACTTATACGAACTTTTTTCTAATGATAATCTACTTATGAACTCCTTACAGTCCAAGGTTGCCGTCATTCTCCCTTTTGCATCGGACTATATTGTCCCCCCCTTCTCCTTGAAGTATTTACTTCCGCCCACAGAACACCTCGACGTGTCGGCTGAACCAATTGAATCAATGTGGCACCCTCTTTCCCCTCGCGGCTGGAAGGAAGCACAAAGAAACTCGACAATCAGTAGCTTCTTGCTTCTCGCACCCTACGAACATTTGCCCCTCATTGCCCGTTTTGAGCCCCTCGGCCGCCCGTTTCGAGAATTTTAAGATGAGCGAGCTCCAGTTTCCCCTCTGCCTTTTCTTGCCTGTCGTAGATGTACCTTGTACTGCTCACCCGCTAAGTCCTCGCGCTTTTCTTCTTTGCTTTTCAGTCACCCTTTTTGAGATTTCAGGCCATGTTTTTGATTAGGGCCCGCTTCTGCTATTTTAATCGGTTTACCATTCCTCTTCAGCCCGCCTTCTTCCTTTCTCTTTCTTTTGTCTTTCAACCCACGAGATTTTTTCGCCCTCCTCCTCTCTCCTCTGGGGTTTAATCGCACCTCGATCTTTTTTCCTTTCCCGACCCCCCCCTGTTGACCCGGTCCAGGCCCCAAGATTGCAGTATAGGACCCTTCATTTTATTCGGACCACCATGGCACCCCACCCAACCTTGGACCTAACCCAGTATCCTCTCAACGTCCCCCTGAGCTCTGCTTTCAGACGCTTCCCTTCCCGCCGTCCTTTGACCTCTGTGTCCTCCCCTGCCCTTGTGCGCGGTGTCCCCCCCCCCTTTCTCTCAGACCTGTCATAATTTCCCCATACCCTCTCTTCCTCCTCCCGTTTTTGTTTGTAGCTATGGTCGGATGGTCCATTATCCGCCATGTTTTTCACCCTGCGCCAAGGGCCCTCTGAAACCTCAGCGTATTGGCTTGTGAGGGGGAAGTCTTGATCACCATGGGTGCCGAACTTTAGCACCGATAATGTGGTATTTCCCCATTTTTTTTGTCCTGGGGTAACGCAAGTATTTTTCCCCCCCCCCCCCCCTTGGTTCAGGTAGTCTGCACGAATGTTTGGACCTTCCAATTGTTTCACCGTAAGTCTCCCCCCCTGTTCTTACCCGCCTCTCGATCGCCTCGCGGACCCTCTCTTGTTTTTAATGGTCCCAGCCATTTTCTTCGTATTGCGAACCTCCGGAGTTCCGCGCTTTTGCGCACCTTCAATCCTCCGTCACAATACTACCTTTCTTTTCCTCCCTTTGAACATCAAACCCCCCTCCCCCTCGTCGCGTGAGGACTGCAGTAGATCGTCTGGTTGGCCCCCATCTCGGCTGTGTCCAGCCGGGCATCGATCCTGCATCTGGATCCCCTCGCTGACAGCAATGCATCTGATTTTATTTATTTGCTTGGCTCCTTTAGGGGGGGGAATTATTGTGAGTTTGTCGGATTGATGCCGTCTCCGAATGATCTTCCTTTCCGGCTGTTTTCCACCCTTGCGTGCCTTCACGCCGACCCTTTAGCCCTCCCTCCCCCTAAATTTTAGGTGGCTGACGTACAAATTGGCTCATTTTCTCACCTCTTCGTCTTCAATTAGTCGTGAAAACCCCTGTTCTATGACTTGTCCAATGGTGATCACTGTTACGGGAAGACCAAACCCACAAAACGGGCTTCTTATTCATCGCACCACCTTATTAGTTGGCCCCCTTCATTTGGTTTCTTAACCTATCTTGACTCACTCCCTCTCCGCTAATGAGTGGCATAGAACCCCCCCCCCGTTCCCTTTTTGTGGTAGACTTCGTCTTTTCTGCGCCAATTCACCCAACCGGATGCCCCCCCCCCTTCAGGCCCACAGCTGGTGGACCCCTATAGATGACCTCTGTTCCTTGCTCGGTCTATTTCACCAGCACCTCGGTAATTGGTCGCGAACACAATCCCGGAAAGTTTCCCTACTGTGAGCGTAGCGGAGTTTCCGTACTCGCTTCGCCCCTTTTCTACCGTATTGCCTTCTACCCGCCTCCTATTCTTTTCTCCAAATTGCGGCTGGTGCACGACCCTCTGCTGCTACACCTTTCCGATTTTCGGCTCCCCTTCCTTCTCTTCGACGAACCGTCGCGGAACGTACTTTGGCGCTTTTCTCCATGAAACTGGTAGACTTTAAAAACGAAGCTCTTATTCAGAAGTCCGAGAGGTGTGTCCCCTTTTCTGCAGAGGACCGGCGTTTGAGATTCCCCTTTCCCTTGTTTACCTGGCCCAGAAAGCGTTTCTTTAACACGTTAATTTCCCCGCGGAATTCCCCCGTTTGGATTTTTTTCTTTGATGCTACGTTTCCAAACCCACGTCCTTGAACCTTTTGCACTGTTATTTTTGGCTGCTCAGGTCAGTCGTTCCCTCCCCAGAATATTTCTACCTACCTTAAGTTCTCATGGGTTGAAGCGTCTTTTATTCAGACAGGCGTTGTCCCTTTTGCCCCTATTTTTTTTAATCGGAGTATTGGTGCTTTTTTACCGCCTCGCCCCGTACACTGATTGTTTCAAGCCCCTACTTTTTATATGAACAGGCGTTACCATTGGGCCCGGGTGCCAGTCTCCTTTCTTATCGCGTCTCTGGAATTATTCAGGTCTTGGCTGTTCTCACTTTTTTTTTTTTATATGGCCCCCCTTCATTATCTTCTTGTTCACCCGGTTGACTCCTTGAACACCCTTAGATTGCCGATCCTTTTTCTTAGATTTCCTGTCCCCACACAGCGATAGGGTTTCCGGCCCATTCCTTTATTTTCCCTCCCCATTCCTAAGCCCAAAATTGTTTCCTTCCATACGAATACGGTTCTGTCGCGAATAGCTCCCCCGGTGAACCTCTGGGTTTTTTTTTTCACTTGGCCCTAATCCTCTAGGTTTTGACTCCTTTTTTTTTTCCTGTCTGTTGAGGTGGATCGTCGTTTGTCCCGGCCGTCCCGGCGCCCAATTCCTTAACTGCCACTAGGAGGCTGCCGAATTCTTTCCCTTTTGACGGTTCTCAAGTAATGAATTTCCCCCGACTAAGCCCCCAGTCCTGGATTGGTTATAGCGAATTTTTCCAGGGAGATGGAAGCCTCATTAGTTCGGCCAGGCTGTACCTCCTCCGTGTGGTTTTGTAGAGAGTTCCATTACATCTCTTATCAATATTATTCGCCATATTCCCCCCCCCTGCATCCCCCTTTGATAATTTGTGTGTGCTTCCTGTCCGTCTTTTTTTCATTACCTTACTTTCTGACCCCCTTCACCCCCCCTTTTCTCCCAACTGACTCCCACGACGTCCCCCCCTCACCAGTCGGTTCCCTAGTACCTTTTCCAGACGATCCACATCCCCCCCCACTCAACATGCAAGTCTTACTCTACGCTGAGGGCAGGATCTCCCCCCTCCCTTTCCACACATGTGGTTAATGACCCTGAACTCCCTCGACCCAGTCTTTCCTGCTTGTCTTTCCAAATTTTGTGCTTAGGTATTTAGTCGGAGACTGATGAGTTTAAAGTAACCCCCCCCCCCGGTGTGATGTGTGACCCTGACGGTCCCTTTCTCCCTCGATTCTCCAGGCTCCTTACAATAGCTTTTTGCCCCTTGACGGCACCAAGTCTTTTTTTTCCGCTGGGCAATCAATCCTTTTTCTTCCTCTCACTCCAACTAAGGTCTTTATTTCATAAAGCCTATACCACTCCCTTCCTTGCAGGATTTATACTACGCTTAAGCTTTCCTTTTGGTACCTCCTGCGGAACCGCTGGACCCGCTCCTCCCGCGATTTCTTTTGACACCAACATCAATGCACGTCCGACACGGGGAAGTCGCGCAGGACCCCCAGCAGGATTATCGCCAAGACTTCCACAATGCGACCAGCTTCGCCTCGTTTCTTTTCTTTTGTCTCCCCGGTCCAGTCGCTTCCCTTTACCACTGCCATTCCCCCCCCCCCCCCCCTTTTCCCGCTTGGCCGTTCTTGTGCCTTCTTTTTTTTCAAATCCCAAGGACCCTTCCCTCTCCGCGGAACATTGAATTTTTCCCGTCTTTTCCCCTTTGTCAAAAAAACGACCCGCCCCTCTCTTTTCCCCAAGTCTCAAACCACGCTCTATCTTCCCTTAACTCCCTCTTCCCTCCCCCCACCCCATTCTCTACCGCCCAGCCTCCTGGCTCGTTCCTGACTCGCTTTTCGGAAATCTCCGCGCCCTAAGCCACTGCTCTGCCCGTCACCGCCTTTCTCCTCTAACCACACTTCGTTTTTCTCAGACCACGCGTCAATTCGACCCCGTGGTATCGGAATATTTCCGAACGCGTTCGAGCGCTTCCACTAATTTCCTCCCCGCGTACTAACATCTTCACTAACCCCCCTTTTTCCCAGTCTGGTTTTTCGAGCCAAACCGCTTTTCGCGTTTAGGGTCAAATTTGTCTTTTTCCGGTCTCAGACGTAACGAAGCTTTGAAACTCACCTTGTAATTAGTTTCTATCCTTTGTTTTAGAAGCGACCTGACGGCGCCAACCAGAGCGTTTTACGCTGACGTTCAACTTAGCGGTCTTCATCTTTTGAAGCTTCCACCCGCAGCAGCCTTTTTCCACATTTCTCCCGGGTGTGATTCCTGCTGATTAAATCTTTAAGGGGAACCTGACTTTTTTCCCCCAGGTCTTTTTTACACGTGTTTGTCCCCCCGATCCGGGGATTAGGTTCTTGTCCAATTTCCTGTTCAAATTCCGTCGCCGCCCCACCCCCCGCGCCCCTTCTCCCGTGGATTTCAATGAACTTCTAAATTGGGTCCCACCACTCCCTTCATAGAGTGTCTTTCCTTTCAGAACCCCCGAAACCGCGTTTTTCTGAGGCTTTGACTAGCCTGAACCCTCCCCCAATCTTCATCGGCGCACGTTGACTCTTCCCAGCGGGAAAACCCCGCTTTCCTTAAGAGCGTGAGGATACATCAACGATAGAAACCCCCGAAATTGCCCATCCGTTCCTTCCAGAGGTCTGTCGGCACGCGCGGTTTTTCTTCTTTCTTGTCTGTTCCTCCCAGGCGATGGCAGCAACGTATTCTTGTGCCCTCTGACCTTTTTCCTTTTTTTTCGGCGGAATCCGACGCGTTCAGTCCACCTTCTTCGGCTGTTCGCAGTTCGGCGGATGCCTAAACCTCTCTCATCAGCTCCCTGATACTTTGGGTCGAACTCGATCCCTTGGACCCCCTTTGCCCTTTCAGACACGACCTTCGCAGTATACAGGACAGTTACTTCCCTCATTCGTCGAAACAACCAAAAAGACCGACACCCATTTTAACCCCCTTCTCCTTTTTTCCTTTATGCCGATGCTTGCTCCCTGATGCCCCGCGTCTAGACCGCCCTCTCTTCTTCCCCTCTCCCTTGGCTCCTTGGGAAACCACCACCCTTCCGAAGATCCTGTCCCCTTTCCACCCCCCTCCC
>Ga0179593_1540957_pt1 | contig 11348 bp, 14 predicted proteins | sample CZODoug2_1_08_16_FD_185931 | JGI IMG/M metagenome (GOLD analysis project Ga0179593, IMG submission 185931) | Vadose zone soil fungal communities from Angelo Coast Range Reserve, California, USA - CZODoug2_1_08_16fungal (PacBio error correction) | ecosystem: Environmental > Terrestrial > Soil >... | reverse complement strand
ACCACTATGCTTCTCCCCCCCCCATGTGTTTCGGCTTGGAAGACGTCTTCCTTGCCTAGTTTGACGGAGGGAAGACCCACCTTCTCGGAGAGGAGGCTTTATACGGTAGAGCGTCAGACAATATAACCGCCCCTTTCTAAGATGAGGTCCTCCGTCTTCTCTGTCGGCTTCTCTCCTCTTGCCCTTCCCTACTCCCGGGCGGTCTTCCCTTAAAAGGGGTGAGAGACGGACCCTTCCCCTTCTCCTTAGAAGAGTGGTTGACCCTGGGCCCACCTTTAGCATGGGCTTTTCGCGGGGGCTTTTTCCCCGACATGGTTATACCTCCTCCCCGTAGAGAAAGGCCCCGGTTTCTTTTTTTTGAAACCGAGCGTGTTCCTGATTCAAAGATGTACGAGGGCCCAAGAAGCATGAATTCCCTCTCCCTTTCCCCCCGTGCGTATTTCTCTTCACCCTTCCAAATGAGGGAGGTGATACGTCTTCAAACAATTATCGCCCCTCGCAAAGTTTTCTCTTTTTTTTTTTTTTTTTTTTTTCCCCAACTTCCGGCTCTTAGGTGAGGCGTTCGCCCCCCTTTGCTCTTACGAGGAGAGTTCCTGATCATTTGGGGCCGATCCCCTATTAACATCCCGTGGACTTCCCCCTTCTTAACCCCCCCTCCCCCCCCCCGTCTTAGTCTCCCCATGAAGTGAGAATATAGTAGCGGACCCCCCCTTTTTCCTCAACGCCCTCATTCTATATTTACCTACTTGTCCAAGAAACAATGAGATCTCGTACGTGGGGAATCCCCCCAGTGTTTGTTCTCCACCGATTCCCCCTCCTTAGCTTACCAGCTCATCATATCACCTTCCCTCTTTTTTGGGGGGAAGTTTTTTTTTTGTGGGGGGGGGGTTTGTGTTTGGTTTGGGTGTTGCCTGCGTTAAGGGGGGCTTTGTTCTTGGTCTTAATGTTCCGGGATGTACTTCAGAATTCCCTCAAGATTACTGCCTTCCTCGGTCGCTTTCCCTTTTTTGCGATCGCCTGAGTAGCAGGTGCCCCCTTCTGCCCTCACTCGCCCTTTTTCTCTCCACTTTCGACACTTTTGAATCGATCTTGCCCTACTCCTGCGCACTTTTCTTAAACCATCAGGAGTCTCTTGCGAGGCTTCCCTTGAGACGCTTTTTGTGCACCTCCTCTTCGTCCCATCATTTGCACCTCCGACTCTCTATGGGAAAGGATCCCCCTCCGTACTCGGTCTCTCTCTCGGCTAGTTCCCTCTCTTCATACTGTGTCACGCCTTTTCTCTTTTCTCTCGGATGCGATCTCTTTCGTTTCATTCACTGTTTCCACCCGGGCAACCTCGTTCAAGCAACACTTCTTTTCCCACGATGTGCACCTGCACTCCACGATCCTGTCATTCAAATCCGCCGGTCATACCCCGCTTGCCGGTTTGCCGAATTCTGCCGCCCTCCCTCCCAAGCGACTCGATTTCAGGATTTTTGCCTCCTCTCTCGCCCTGCTTTCCCCCCCCCACACGTTGCACCACTTTGCATTGCACAAATCTCGAGATTGAGTCTCGAATTGGTCCTTTTTCCCCCCCCCCTTCCAGAACCCTCACTCCTCCCCGTTTGGTAAACTTCCGGTTCGCTCCTCGATAAGGGTAGGCTTCTCGCGAATGTTTCATTGTCGTCCCCCTATCACCTGCTTTCCCCCGATGTCCCATAGTTTGAATTTCTTGTTTAAGAATGAGCTCTCCAAGTCCCTTCCGCCGTTCCCCCTCTGAAGGGTAAACTTTCCCATGGGTCCCTTTCCATCTGTCCTACCGGACTCCTCGATCTCCCCTTTGCTCACCTCGGTTCCACAAGGCCTCCTAAGCCACCCTTCTAGTATCCGGCGACCCCTCCTTTCTCACGTTGTTGTCCCACACGGCGTGGTCCCCCTCCTCCCGAAGGTAAACAACTTGATGGCCGCGGCGCAGATCCAAGGCGCCCCGGTCGTATCTTTTGTCAGCATTTTCGCGATCAAACGTTGCCCGTCCTAACCAAGTCCTCCCCGCTTTCGACCTGTGCATGGCGACCCAATTGCGCTTTGATCCCCCCGGTGTACCTTCATCAGCCAGGTTGTCCCAGGTGGGCTCGCCTTGTAATCGACAGCCTTTCCTTCCGGCTTTCCTTTATTTGACTCTCCGTCCCCCTCACGCACTTTCGTTCAGTGAATCTCGCTCTTTATGAAGATCGCTCATATCTATTTTCCTGTGTGGTTTAGAGAGACTTCCAACTCTTTCCAGGACGCCCAGAATTCACTCTCCGTACGTGATCCCCGTTAAAGGGCGGTGACCCTTCTATCTCTATTTCTATCCCCTGCCCCTCATCCACGAGAAAAAAGTCGCAAATGATGGCTTATGGTTTCCTTTCATGCCGGCTTTTACTGAGGCTCCCCTGAAAAAGGGCTCCTGCTAGGTAATTGGAACCACCCTCTCGGTGTAGCTGACGACCTCCCCCCCCTTTCACGAGACGCTATTGAGCTTCTACGATTATTTATGAGAGTAGGTCAGGATTGACTCTTGGCCCGCTTTCGTTTTACAACGTTCCAAGGGCCTCCTCCTCGCTTAGAGGTTGGTCTTTTGTTCGGCCGCTCTGCCAAACACCGCGCCCAGTGGATCGAATCCATTGGTCCTGTTTCCGTTTTTTTACCCTTCGGCTTCGTCTAACCCTGAGTACTTCTTTCCCCCTCCTAAAAGATGGAAAGGCGGCCTGTACTGGAAATTTTCCTTTCTTGACCACATTAGCCTTTCATTACTCCTCTTTCATCGCAGGTTGCCGTGCCCCTTACACCTTGCAGGTTCCCAGTATATAGTCGTGGAGAAGCCCCATTCTTTTGCCCAACGAGTTATTTTTTTCCTCCAGCTTTTCTGTGATCCGCCCCCCCCCCCCCCCCAATTTCTATCCCTTAGAGTAACCCTTTTTTCAAACGCCGATTCGGGCCCCTTGCTTGTTGAGAACTGACGATTCCTTCTCGCGATCTTCCTCTTTTGACACCCCCCACTCCATTCGCATTTCCAGTTGAAAGATTAAGCCCCCCCTTGAACCCCTTTCCCCATCTTCTTCGCTTTCTTTAAAATGACCTTCTGAGTTTTTACAAGTTGCACATGTCCTTTGAGATCTCCCCATTGCGGTGTCTCCTCTCCATGAACCCCCTTAGCCTCCCTTAACTGGGATTTGATCCCCGCTTTCCTAGAAAAGGGGCTCCCTGACAAAGGATGATAGTTTTCCCTCTTCTAGCGGCCCCTCCCTCTTCGGCCCGGAGTATTTTCTAGTACGCCTGCTGTTAGAAGGTCTGAGTGACTAAAGTTCAGTCTTCTTCCCGCTGACGTTTTAAAACTTCTTTCTTTTTCTTCGCGCGAACACTCGATGCGTCGAATTCTTCCCTCCCCCGCCTTCGAGATGGAGGAAATGGTAAGGTCTTCTTAGGATCTACCCCCTTCTCAAACCCTCCTTTTGGCACCTGTCTCGGACGACCTCGTCCCCCAAAAAAGATAATGACCAGTTTTCCTGAATGATTGATTCCTCGCCTCTTCCTTGACCCTTGCCCCCCCCCCCCCGGGGACCTCCCCCCCTCACAAATAGACTTGGACCTGGCGATGACGCTTCCCAGTGATTTATTTCAGCTACCATTTTTTCTTCCCCGGTGGGATCCCCTTCACAAAAAACTGTTGTTCCTCCCCCCCCCCTTCCCGAGAACCTCTCATGTTTTTGGTGCTTGTACGCATCCGTTTCCGTCTTCTGGGACAGATTCTTTTGAGGAAAACGGTTTTCAAGGGTAGCCCCGATACCTTAGCATTCTCTTTGATGTTACCCACGACCCCCTGCAAGAGATATTTCCTTACAATCTTCTTTCCCTCCTCAGAGCTTACGAGATTCTTTTTCCCCCGTCCGTCCAATCCCGTGGCGTCCTCACTTTCTCCCCCTTTAAGAGGAGATTCCTTTGGGCCCCTTCTCCTCCCCAAATTCCAGATTATCCGATGAATTTGTGATACTAACCTCCCAGGCCGTTTTTCCGGTTAAGACTTACTCACCCTCGCAAATTGTCAAGCGACCCTCGCCCCCTTCCATGGCTGCCTTTCTTCATCGTCCACTCTTTGCCTCATTGCTTTCCATGAACACGCCTTTTTTCCCCAAAGAAGACACTCTCGTTCCCCTTCCGCGCATATTAACCAGTTCTTCCTTCGTAGCCCCCCCCCCCCCAGAAGATTCGGCACCTCCTTTGGGGCCAGTCCAGTTCAACCCCCCCCCTTCCCTCCCATGGAGATCTCGCCTTTTTGTTTTTTTTCTTGATTCTCAAGATTTCACGCAAGGCCCACTTCGCTCTCACTATCGACAGAAGATCACCCTTCTCTCCGTCAGTGATATTTTTTCGTAGACTTTTTCTTCTTTTTTTTCATAAGGAGAGTCCCCCGCGATTCCCTCTCATCGCTCGCTCCCCTTCTCCCGCAAAGAGACTTCTCCAAAGCGACCTTCCGCTTCTTCCTTCTTTCCTCCTCCTTTTTTTAGAGACCCAGAGTAAGAATCTGCGTTCTTCCTCCGAGTGTAGATTGGAATGACGTTCTTCCTTTCCTTCGCATGTTCAAGCCTCTCTTCTCTTGAAGATCACCTCTCGGCGCTTTTTCTCTTTCGAGCGTTCGCCAATCTACTTCTGAAGATCTGTATTCCCTAAATGAGTCAGATACAAGAATCGTCTTCCCTTTTTTTCGAGAGTCTCGCCTCCCCCTTCCTCAGCAAAGGCTTTTCTCGCGGCTTTTCTCGAAGTTTCCCCGGTCTGTCCCCCCATTTAGCTTCTGTTTTAGGATCCCTCGGTGTTAGTTGGGACGACGACATTTCTACGCAGGAGACGCTTCCTTCCAGTCGGTTTTTTGCACGATCCCTTTTTCCTAGGGAATTCAAATCTTTCCTGGCAAAGGGCCAGCCTTACCGCCTAGGCAGAGGTGAAGTCTCCTTTTTGGCTCTTTGGTAAGTACCTTACTACCGTCCAGTCTCTTCTTCGAACCCCCTCACCCTCTCTCAGAAAGCAGGGGGTTCGTAATAACCCCCCCTAGCTACTCTTTTTTTCTTTGAGCGCCAAGCCTTTACCGCGTCTTTCCCTCCTTCTAAGTGTCCCCTTCTCATCGAGGTAAAGCTTTCTATGGTTTCTCGCTTCCTTTTTAGGCGGGGTTTGTCTACTCCTTTGAATTGAGGACCCTCTCTTTCCCCTCCCCCCGGTGAACCTGCTCTCGGTCCCCCTCTTCGTACCCGAAACTGTCACACCCATTATGTTCTCTTCCTTTAAGGAACAAAAGTTTGTTCTCGCGGAGCAGGATCCCCCCCTCTCCCCTTCACATCGGGTTCCATGTTCCTCTGAAGGCTTCCCTTTGGCCTGCTGCTGTTCTCCCTTAAAGAAGTAATCGCGATGTCCTCCCCCTTCTTCCCGTACCCCCTGGTCTCTTTTTTTTTTTCCCTCTTTTCAGTTTCCTTTTTTTTTTGTGAGCAGGTGCCCCGCCCCGGATGTTTTCCTTTGAAGAAGGCTTCTCCTCCCCTTTCAGTTCCCATCTCTCATCCGCTTCCTCCCCTCCTTTTTCCCCCCCCCCCCCCAACCTGCCTTCCTTTTTTCTTCCGCTTTTCTCCTTAAGAGGTGGTCCTCTTCCATTAGTATTTTTTCAATTTCCTTGCCCTTGTTCTACATTCGAACTCTCTTTCCTCCAGACTTTACAGGGCGAAGTCTCTTCCCCAGACGCTCGACCCCTCGTTCTTTCTAATAATGTGGTAATTTTTCCCCCTTTTTTTCTCTTCTTATGTTCTCCCCTCGTGCTGATACCCCATTTTCGAGTTTTGCAAGACTTTGCTATCCTGTTGAGATCGCCCCTGCCCATGTGCAACTTCTCCCCCCCTGATTCTCCCTCCCAAGAATTCTCTCCATTCCCTTTTGACGGCGGTCATCTGTTAATCTGCACGCGCCCATCCCTTCTCCGTGCTTTTCCACCCATCCTTTTCGACTTAAGTCGTCGTTCGCTCATTTCCCCAAGCCCCCTCCGTTAAGGTTCCCCCCCGTTAACCCCTCTTTTTCGAGCTTTTCTGGTTTCCTCTACAATCCAGAAAGCGTTTCGTTTTCCCCCCCAAGCGTTTTAAATTCTTTCCCCATTTAAGGTTCGTCCCCCCTAGATAAGGAGGAACTTTTTTTTTTTTCTCCCCAGTGGTAGACCCCCCCTGCGACCCCAGGAGAGTCATCCCAGTTCTGAAGGGTAGTCCTTTTTTTTCCCTCCCCTGATAAAAATCCTTTCCCTCCGCCGTTCAGGGTAACGAGGGTTTTCTTCCCAGCTATCCGAGTGGTCCTCCCCTGAACCGACGACCGCTCTGGATTCTGACTCTGTTTTTTTTCCGGTTTTCTCAACCCTTCCCTCTCCCCGCGAGTATCCGGTGCGAGGCTCCGTCACTTTTTTGCGCTAACGAAAACTCCCTTTCTCCCACGATACCTTCCCCTTTTCCCACATTTTTCTTTCCTCCTCTCAAGGTCCTTTTCTGACCTTTCGTAGGTCAGTGGCGCCTCGAAGATCTCCCGTCAGCTCTTTTTTTCCTGACTTTCAGTTTTAGCCTTACCCCCTCCGAAAGTAAATAAATTCTCCTGGATGACCCCTCTCCCCTTGCTTCCCCCCCTCCCCCAGCATGGTTCCGGGACTCCGCGTGTAATAGCCCTCACTTGACGTTTTCTCTCCTTGACGCTTTCCTATCCTTTCCTGTGAAAGTTTTTTCGCCTCACTTGGGGGATAGGCTCTCCCCCCTTTATAAGATCGCTTTCTCTTCTCTTATTTCCCCAGTTGTTTTTCTTCTAACGACCGCCTTTCATCTTTTCCGTTGGACTTCACTATCCCAACCTACTTTTAAGGAACGTTCAAGGTTGGAAACGGATATCTTCGTTTTCCGTCTCCCTCAATGAGGTTTGATTGCCCCCCCGGTTCTTCTTTCCTTTCTTTTTCTGAATGGTTGCACCTTTTCCCGGCGCCTCTTGCCATGCCCAGGTTTTTCCCTGAGATTCTTTCCCTGACCCCCACCCCGTGCCTTCCGCTCCTCTTCTCTTCTTCTCCCCCCGGACTCTCATTATAAGAGGATATTCCCGAATCGTCCCAAGAAGGTTTTGGTCCCCGGATCTTTTTTTTTTTTCTCGGCCCACGCCGTTCCCTCTCAAAGTGATCAAGGTGCCTTTTCACGCACAGGATACTACGCTTGTTCTTGCGGAGGAATGTGCCCGTTTTTTTTTCCCAACCGGCTACAGATCTCCTCCTGCAGGCGTTCTTTCATTCGGGACATTCGGATTTTCCCTTTGCCCCCCTCTCCATGAGTACCTTCTGCTGGTCACCTGCCCTGAGGGAAATGGGTCGCGGTGCTCATGGATGAAACTTTCCCCCCTTCGCAAATATTGGTTTTCCCCCCCTCCGTCATGATTTTTCCGGCTCTTCTTCCCTCCCCCCCTTAGAGAAGCCCCCCCCCCGCCTTACTTAGGGCGACCGAAAGTTTGAAAGAACCCCAACTATTTTATACGGCTCGTCTCTTCTGGATTTTGCGCGCACACCTAGTCCCAATCGATCAAGTATCTTCCTTTTTAACTCTTCCCACTCCTCTTTTTCTGCAACGTGGACCCGCTAGGTAGATGAGGCTTTGAGAGGCCTTTTACCAAACCCCCTTAATCTTCTCTCCTACCGTGGTTTTCCTTGAAGCTTCAGCAGGGGAACTTTCGCAGGGCAATAGGTTCGACCTTGATTCTTCTTCCCTTTGAATTTCTTTCTTGCTCTCCCCCCCTTTTCCCCCGGAGTCAGACAGCAAAGAATGTTCGCAAATTATTGACCCCCTTTCCCCCCCTTTTGGTTCCCCCGCAGGCCTTTCCCTTTCCCCCCATAAGGATCGCCCTTTTTCCTCATAAGGGTGCTGCAATGGCACAGGATGAGACTTCTTTCTGCGGCCTAGACTCTCCCCCTTTTTACGTCGGTGATCCTTCCCCCCTGATTTTGAAGGTCTGAGTGTGCCAGGTTCAGGAACATATTTCATTCCGCTGCCCTCCTTCGCACCTCGCGCCGAACAATTCCTCAGGATGTTACGTGACACGTTGCTCTTCTCTCTGGCTCTTTCGGGCCCTTTCCTGGGCTCAGAGCTGAATTTCCCCCAGTTTTCTCGATGTGAGTAAAAAATCCTTCCCCCAGCGCGTGGCAGAACCTCTCGTTGAAAAAGTTTTTCCCAAACCCGCTCCTTTCCCCCCCTGCCATGAATTCTTGATCCCCCTAGGCAGTTTTGAAACGGGATAAACATCCCCATTCCAGAGCCCCTAGAGCATTCTTTTTCAGCTGCCTTTTTGTGAGCTCCCCCCTCTGAGGTGGGAGCCTGGCCCTGCTCCCAAAAAATGTGCCCCCTTCCCCCACGTACGTTCCCCATCTCATTTTGGTGCTTGTCCGCATCCTTCCCGGGCCAGTTGCGGGACCTGTTGAGGTAACAGCGGTAAACCTCTCCCCCCTGATCCAATTCTTCTTCCTTTCTGGATTCCCCCCTCCCCTGCCTACCAGCGCTCGGTGCCATGCTGTTTATTTTCCCCCCCCCCTTTATTCACTCGCGTCCCCTTTCCCTCGCATCGTGCGCTTTTTTGAGCTCACTGGCACCTACCCGAGTTCCCTTCCTGTGGCTTCCCATTTTTTTCGCCCTCGGATTTACTTGTTTTAGAACTAGTCGCACCCAACGGCAGGTGTCCAGTTTTTTTTGCAGACAGAACCCTCCCCCCAACGCCTTCACATCGGCCTCTCTCCCACTTCTGCATTCTTTGTCCCCATAGTTAAATAGTTGTCCCCCCACGTGAACACGATCGTGCCAAGGACTTGTCAGACTCCTTCTCATGCGGATAACCAGTCGTCGTCCCCGAAAACAGACTCCAAGAAACCCCAGCACTCCCCCTTTGTTTCCCTCCCTTTTCCCCCCGTCTTCGACTCTGGAGCGCCGCGAGCAACCCCCTTACTTCCCGGTCCTTTCGAGTAAGGATTACCTCCTCCCGGCTTCTTTCAACCCTCTTTTGCCGCCAGTGATCTTTCCTCTCCCGAAATTCGACGCGTTTGAGAAAGCCCCCGCGCCTAACATTCTTTGCTATTCCCCCTGACGCTTTCTCGCAGCAGGAGCCTTCCCCCCGCTGGCCCCCCGCCGCAGTTGGAGCTTTCTTATGACGATGTATCTATCTCTCCAGTTTTGTTGTTGCTTATACTCTCTTCGTCTTCTTCCCCCTTTGTCGCTTGGAAGAAGCCGGCTCCCTCTTTTCGCTCATCGATTATGATGAGCTTTTTCAAGTTGAAACGTGAGGCTTCTTTTTCTTTCTCCATGCTCTTTTTCCCGTAATGATCGCGGACCCTCACGCCGTCGCTCCCCGACCCCTCTAGATTTCCTCCTCCTTGCGTGAACATCCTCCAGAACAGGCGGTTCCCTGGAAGTCCCTTTTTTCCTGGACGGTTTCCCGAAGATGTTTTTTTTGTATGCCCACCTTTTTTTTTTTGTGGTGAGGAGCGGGCTCTGTTTCTTGTTTGAAGACTACATGGTTCCCTCCGCAGGAGAAGACCTTTGATCCCTGTGTATTTTTTTTTTTTTACGAGACAGTGTTCCCCTTCCCAAAGCTGCGAGCAGACCCCGCAGGCAAGACCAGGGACCAATGCGCCTCTTCACCTGCTTTCTGTTCCTCCCCCCCCCACGGAACTTCTTTTTTAAGTTCGTATAACCCCAATCTGACCGATCCTCGGCTTCCCCTTTTTCCACGTGTTTCCCGGACCGACTCCTGGAAGTAGGTGCCCTTGCGCGAACAGTCGAATCCTTTTCGGGATTGCCCCGCTTTGCCCTCTGCATTTCGCAGCGCTGGCCTCAGCGCCTTGCCTTTCTGCGGGGGACGTCGAAGATTTTCACCCCCTCTCCCCGTGCACCTTTTCCTCAACGAGATCCGGTTCTCTACACCTGTACCGAAAACCCTTTCCCTCGTCCAAGCACCCATTGATGGTCTTTGGGAAGTCCCGTGTTTTTTCTCCTCTCCAGGATCACACCGATCTCCCCTAGGATGATTAACAGCTAGATTACAGCCTTTTTTCATGATCATTCTTTAGGGTTTTTAATCCCATCAGGAATCGTTCTAGAAGACTCTTTTGAAGGAAAAAGTTTTTTTCCTTCTTGTGGGGACTTGGGAAGCGAATCGAGAGAGAAGGTGCCCCTTTAATTCGGTGGAGACAAGCGACCTCCCGGAAGAGAAGAAACTGATACCTCCCGCCCAGGGAGCCCCTTCTCCAGAGACTTCCCTCCTAAGGCGAAAAGGCCGACGCACCCCCCCCCCCCCCCCCCTGAATTGTTCGGAGAGAGGCTACGGCAGATTTTGCGCCTAAATCCTTTGTGTTCTGAACTTTTCCTGATTCGAACTCCTGTACTGGACATCGGATACTTTTAGTACTTTTCTCTTCATTCTTTCAGCCTCCTAGGAGCTTTCCCCCCTGTAAGCAGGAAACCCTCTCTTGAGGAAGCTCGGATGCGCCATGTTCGTTTTTCGCTTCCACGGCCCCCCCCCCGCTGTGTCACCTGCCTTTTTAAACACTCTTCTTCCCCGGCATGGGACCGAACTCCCCCGCTGTCACCCAGCCGAAAGAATTTTTGCCCTGCTTCCTCTTTCCTCCTGCCCGGGATAAAACGTCGATTGTTTTCCACATTCTCTGCGATCAGTCTCTTTCGGTTCCCGTATTCGGCTTCCCCAAAGAGGTTACTGCCCTGACGTCTTGGTCTGGGTGCCTCCCCTACTCCCGAAAAGCTTCGCTCAAGCCGAGTTTTCCCACTTCTTAATTAAGGTCGTATCCCCCCCCACGGAGGAACGGCGCTCCATTTTCCCGGGGATCCCCATGTTCGGCTCAATGTTCTGCCTTAATGTGTAACATGCACATCTGCCCTTTTTCTCCGACGTGGCCAGCCTTTCTTGTACCGAGGTACTCGTTTTAATCCTACCAGGAAACCCCGATGATGATCTGTCTCGGTTTTGATCCCTCGGAACCCGGATCTCTTATCCTCCTTTTTGATCACTTGTTTTCTCTGAAAACGGCGTGGCCGCCACGTTACTGCGGGACGATTCGCAAGATCCTTTGCGCAGAGTCGTCTCGTTGAGTCGATAAGACCCCCGTCGTTTTCTGCCCCCGGCCCTGCAGTCGAGCTTCTGGCACCCGAGTAATTGCGCGGCTGACGAGATCCCTTTTTCCGCGGTTTTTTGCTCGCGGTTAGACAGCATTTTCCCGCTCCCGTGACGACGAGAGATGGACTCTTTCCTTGACTTCTTTTCGTGACTCTCTGTGAAGATAGGTG
>Ga0179593_1422760_pt1 | contig 11348 bp, 19 predicted proteins | sample CZODoug2_1_08_16_FD_185931 | JGI IMG/M metagenome (GOLD analysis project Ga0179593, IMG submission 185931) | Vadose zone soil fungal communities from Angelo Coast Range Reserve, California, USA - CZODoug2_1_08_16fungal (PacBio error correction) | ecosystem: Environmental > Terrestrial > Soil >... | reverse complement strand
TTTTGGTTTTGGTGTGTTTTTTTTTTTTTTTTTTTTTGTTTTTGTTTTTCTTTTTGCGAGATCCCCTTCTCCGTCTGAATAAATACCCTTGGACCATCTTCCCACAATGCCCCCTCTTTCTTTTCCCCTCTTCCTCCCTCTTTGCTCCTTTACTCACTTTTTTGAACTGCAGAGTTTTACTGTGCCTCCTCATGTTCTTTCTCTCTCGTTACGGAACATGCCCTCACCCCCTTTTTTCCCTGATCCCTCCCTTTCTTTCTGTTTCTCTGGTTACCGTTCTCCTTTTTTTCGCAGGAGGTACTTTCGTGTTATTCTTTTTTTCCCTTCTTGGCAACGCTACATACCCTTTTTTGCTTTTGGAACGGTTTCACTCCAATAGCTCATACTCGGCTTAGTTTTTTGTCTTGTCAGTCAACTCTCTCATTTTTTTTTTTTTTTTTTCCTTTCGTTTTTGCCCAAGACTCAATCATCTCTCCTAACGTTAGGTACGTCCTCTGCAGCCTTCCCTTTCCCCCCCCTTTGCACATCGTCCCTCCCAGAATGACCCAATTTTCTTTTCATTTTGGATCATGGCCGACGGAGTACTGTTTCACACTACTTCGAAGTTAGGTAAAACGAGGGTTGCAAATCATGCTCCAGTTCTCACCTGGGCGTCCTGAACCCCCTACGACATTCCGGCAATTGAAGAGTTTTCCCAAAACGGTTGGCGAGGTCAATTTCCTTTTCGTGTCCCTTCTGTCTTCGCTCTTTTCTTATGAAAAAGGTTCGTAATTATCGTAATGATACACTATTCCCTTCTCACGTTCCCTCTCTTTCTTCTAAGATTTTTCCCCCAAGTCCTCCCCCTTTAGTCTATGTTGCCTTACAGGGTTAATAGCCTGTTACCCCCAATCCGCAATCAACCCCCTTCTTCTCTTATCCTCCGACCCGAGTTTCAGTATAGTTGTGTTGCAACCCCACACTTTAAACTTACTAGTCTAATAGTAGGACCGCCTCCTCCAACTGTGTCAAATTCCTGTTTGATGCCTTCTTTGGGTATTGCAGTGAATCCCCCCCCTGGTACTTGCCCCCTCTTTTTCTCTGCGTCCACTCGATTCTCCAAAGAAACAACGTCGTTGTTTTCCTTTTTTTTTCCCCCCCGAATCTACTCCTTTTTCCCCTTTCACTGGAGAGGCCCTTTCCATACCCATTGCAGATTCATCGGATAATATCCTGCCCCGTTTGACATCCACTCCCACCCATAATCCCCCTTTCGGGTCTCGTTCTTCTCCCCCTCCCCCACTTTTCTCACCGGCTTTTTCATAAACCCTTACAACCCTTCTCATGTTGATCACGTCCATAAGAGTCGGGTCCCCTTCGCCTCACACTGTTGACCCCCTGCTCTTCTTTCTCTTTTACCTAATTGTTATCAAATGATATTAGCCCTCCCCTTGTCTCATGGTGTGGCAGGGTCCATTAAATCAGGTCGACATGTTTGGCGGACGGTCCGGCGAGCTTGGTTGTCCCCCACTCTTGTTTTCTTTCTCGGCCCCCCACTCGTTGTAGATTCTTTGCCACTTCAAGTATTTTGTACCTTTTTCCTCCCCTCCCGTACCGTCTCCTTTCTTTTTCATGACGAACGAAAATACTCTTCATTCTTTCTGCCTGCCTTGTGTCCCTTTTCGGTTCCCCTCTCCCCTTCACCATTCCTTGAAATCCCCATAAGGATAACCCGCCTTTAAAAGCCCCCTCCCTCTTCGTTCCCTCCGTCTGCTTTGGAGAGTTTGTCACTTTTTATTGGTAAAAATTACCCGATTGTCGCTCGTCACATTTTTCGTTCCCTTCCCTCCTCTCCACCCCTTTAATGGGGCCCCCCCTCCCCCCCGCGTTTTTTTTTTCTTTTCCCCCTTTCCGCTTCCCCCACCTGGGACAAAGATAGCTATTGATCCTCATTCTCTGACCTCATCTTTCCGTGCCGTACCTACCAACTTGGTTTTTTCACCCGGGGTCTTTTCCCCTTCTCCGACTTCGTTCTCCCCTTCCTTCTGGAGGAAGGAGGCTAAGTGGCCGAGAAATGGGCAATTACGGCCCCACAATGTCATGTTTTTTTGCTCTCTCTCGTCCAATTTTCCTTGGGTGTCGGTGAGTTTTCCAGTCCTCCCCTCGGACTCCCGTTCCGGTCTGCTTTTGTGATGTTAGAGCTCCAACCTTTGGGTGGTTCCAGTCGCCCCCCCTTCTTCCTTCCCTCGGGTAGATGACATCCAGGAAGAGGGTAAGCTATTTTCCCTCTCCCCTTCCTCATGGTCCTGGTTCTTGCTCTACGGGGCTCCTATGAGTACAATTCGAACATTGTCACAAACTGGATCTTCTTTCTTTTCCTCAATTTTTTTGTGCTCTTATTTCCGCATCGTGGGCTGATGGTAGAGCCCCTTTTCTTCTCTTTCAGAGATCCCCTCCCTTTGATCGGAAACGTGTTGTTATGGGTTTTCCCGTCGAGCATTGGCGCTTTCTTCTCTTTGGCCCGGTTAACAAAACATTAATCCTCCTTCTTCCTCTTCTTGGATAACTCTTTTTACCTATGCTAGTTTATGTTTCCAACCTGTGATTAAGAAGACTTCCCTTTTGCTAGCCCGTGGGGCGAAGGCTCAGTCTTTCTGTTGTTCTACCTCTCTCCCCTTCTTTCTACTTTTCTCTTTTTATTTGCCTTGCAGAAAGATACTTACTTTCATGCCATCTTGCGAACCCCTGCGCTGAAATGCACTTTTTTAGCCCCTTCCAAAATTGAATTAGACCCCCTCGGGAAGTGAATGATCCTCTTAAGTCGTCCCCCTCTATCACCAATCAATTTTCGACAATCACCTTTCCGATAATGACTTCTTCCCATCACCAATTCTTTTCTCTCCGAGCCTCAATATCGAGTCCGAAGGGGATGTTCCCACCCTGTCCCCCCCTCCCTCCCCCATTTGCCCTGCCACCTTTTTGCTTCTTTATTCCCCTTCCTACAATTGGTTTTGTTATCTCTCTAAACCTCCCCCTTTTTTCCTTGTGTAATGTAGGTCCCCCCGCCTTGCGCTCTCTGCCTTCGGTGATTCAGTATTCCCCGTTGGTGATGTCGCCGTCCCCGTCCGCGAGAGTTTTAGAAACTTTTCTTTCCTTCTTCCACCCTCCTTCCGTACTGATCATTAGCGAAATTCCTCGTTGGTTTTCCTGCTCACCGGCTGCGTACCTTGTGGGAACCTTCCCCTCCCTATCTCTGTTTTTCCCATTTGTTTCAAGTTCTTCATGCATAAAAGTTCTCGTGTTTCTTTCCCTCCTTTTATATCCCCCTTATCCGTCCTTTTTAAGATGTGTCCCCCCAATTCCCACCCCCGACGAGGCATTAGCACCGTATAGCAATTAGAGCTTCTTTACAGCCCCCATTTTTTTTCCCCCCCAAAAAAGTTTTTTCGTGGTTCACGATAGGATCTTGATATGGACTTTCTTCCCCCCTCCCCTCCATATTTCCCCATTCATCGACGGGTCGTCCCCCCATAACTTAACTTTTCCGCTCCCCCTTCGGAGGTCTTAGATCGTGCTTATCGTTTCGAGAAAAGCTTTGCACTTCCCTTTTCTTCTTGCGCTCCCCCAACTTTCATCCAAGTCAGTTTTCCTCCTTTTTCCCTGGGCCCCACTATTACTCTCTTTTCACACTTTTTCCCCCTAATAACCATTCCCATTTTTGTGTAATTTTCGGTTTCCCCCCGATGCTCAACCAATTTTTCTCCATGACACAATCGACCCCTTTCCTTAACTGTCATCTTTCACACCCAGCGGTTTGAATGTCTCACTACCCTTCTCCCTCCTCCGCGGATTCCCTCTTTTCTTTCTTCCCCGCCTCCACCATCTCCCTTCAACATTGTACCACGAGTAACGATAACCATCCCCCATGGTGTTCTGCTCCCCCTTTTTCTCTCTTCGCGCCTTTCCCAGACGCGATTGGTCCCGAAGTCGTCTCAGGGTTCAAATCCACCGTGTTCACCCCCCCTTTTCTTTTTTTCTCCGGAATGACAAGGGATGATTTTCCTCTCTTCGTATAGGACTTCCTCTCTCTGTTTGTCCCCGTGGGGTTCGGGCGGGAATAGTTTTCACCCCCCCAACGCTTGCGGTTCGACTGCCCCCTTCTCGCGATTCTTCTCCCGGAGCTGTCCGAGATCCTTTATACCGCACCATCCGCTTTCCTTGTTTTTCGCGAGACCTCTCCCCCCCAGCAGAAGGCTGGAAAGAGGCATCCCATTTTGTGATTTCCCTCTGCGTTTCCTGTATTTCCCCCCCTCCTTTCTTCTTCCCCCCCCTTTTCCTTTGAACCGCGTCAGCAGTCCTTCGAACTTTGAATGTAAAGACACGTCTAATGATCTTTTTTTTTCTTTTCTTCCCCTCCCCCTTCCCCGGTGCTTTTTGTCTGCCCGTTTGAACCTACCACTCCCCGTTCTTTCCAAAAGCTCCCCTTTTTTCCCCTGTCCTCCTGGCATCTTCTTAAGAGTCCGTCGCCCCCCCTCCCTTTTTCCCTCAGTATCATTGACCCTCCCCCAGTTTCCCCATCCCGATTTATTTCTTCTCTCGTTTGTTTTAGGTTTACCTCCAAGTGGGAGTCCTCATTCCCCTCTCCATGTTTTCTATTGTCCAATGTTAAAGAATAGCGGGTGTCCTGTGGACCTCAGGGATTACTTTTTCCGTTGTTTGATGAGTCCCGGTGCTGCAAGTTTTGGGATATGGTATATCTTTCCTCCAGATGAATGGTTGACCGGGGTTCCAGTCCCCTTTTTTTCTCTAGCTGGATATTGACCGTCTTCATTTTTTCAAATGCCCCTTTAATTCTCCTCCTGTAATGAACATCATTCTTTTGCCAATGACCCCTACTTGTTTTCGGTTTTTTTTATGGTTCCGTGCTGCCCATAGGTATGGACTCTGTCCCCCCTTTCACATTCGCATCAAACGTTCCTTTGACCTTTCCAATTTTGGTTTCTTCAGCTACCTATTAGATGTCTTGTCTGGTCGTGGTTGTAACCCTAGCCCCTCCTTGACCACCTTCTTGGTAGAACGGAGCGCGCTCTTCTTTTGAGTTCTGCTTGTTCCCATGAGATTAACCCCGACTGAACCATGAGTGAGAACTTGATCTCTTTTTTCCCCCCGTTCTGTCTCAGCAAGCTTTTTGACCTTTGAAGGGGAGAATAGGGTTTTCTCTCGACACCCTCCATTGACCGCCCACCCTTCCCTCCCCCCTTCATCACTCTTCCCCCCTTTAACCCGCCAACAAATTTTTTTTCATCTTCATGCGGATTCTAGTGATGGTTCTTCTCCCAGGGTATCCTTCCTGGCTCCTTATTTCCCCCCCCTAGTCCAAAAGATAACGTAGTTTCCTTCCAGTCGGCCCCTCCCCCCCTTTCCTCCTTTCTTTGGATTCGATTAAGTTTGGCCGTCTATTCTTGTCTTCCTTTATACCGTCTTTTCTTTTGATTAGTCTTGCTTCTCGTCCAATTAACACCCCCACCCCCCCTCTCTCTTGATTCCCACCCCGCAAATCCGACTTTCTTCTACTTGGTTAGTAAGGGACACCTCCCAACCTTTATCTTTGCCCTTCGCCTTTAGAGTATCCCCTCACATTGGCATCAATGCTACCTACTGACAACTTTCTTTCCCCGGATCCCTTATACCTCTTTCTCTCTCAACTCTTGTTGCGGGCATGTCCCTTTCGGCCTCCTATTCGCATCCCTTCCCCGCTTTCAACAACCCAGTGGAGGTCGAAGTCAGCCTTTAGGTTTACAATCGTGCAAACCCCCTTTTTCTTTTTTCATTCTTCCCCCCCCTTGGCTTCTCCCCTAAATGATCTCGTTTCTCTCCTCCGTTGTTGAGAGCTCTCTCGTCCCTGGGCCTCCTCCCATGTGGACACCTCCCCCCAATGACCTTTTTGTACGATGGTCCTCACTATGCTCTTGAACCACACATTGTTTTTTCCCCTCCCTCTTTCTTCCCCCCCGCGAATTTTTTGCTGCCCCTTTCTAAGGACATGCCTCAACAAGATCTCTCCCGGTATAATGTAGACGTGGTTATTTTCAGTCTTTCTTTATCCCTTTTCTGCACTTTTTCTTTCTCCTCCCGCTCAGGGTCAAAAGTCACATCTTTGGTATTGTTTTTCCCTTGACTACAATAGCTGACTCCCTCCTTCCCCGGATTTTTTATGTCCTTCCCCCCCTTTCGCAGTTTTTTTGGTCTTGGTCTAGCGAAGCTCCATGTACGTTATACGTGCCCTCTCCTCTTCTTTCCAACCTTTCCCTTCTCATCCCCTCCCTGTGACCATTTGTCATTTGGATCATGGAGCGGTTCAGTACTATACGTATCCTTACGGTAGTTCCGATTTTGTTTTAAATAATGCTCCCGTTTCCCTTTTCTTTCCCCTGGGCGGTTCCTTGACCCCCACCCTAAATCCGGTGCATCTGCACAAAAAGGGGTGGCGTTATTATAGTTCTTTTCCCTTTTTCTTTCGAGGTTGGCTGACCTGCCACTCAAGTGTCTGCTATATCTAAATTCTTCTTCCCATTTCCCTCCTCACGTCCTCTTTGTCTTCTCCGACTTGTTCCCCCCGACTCTTTCCCTTTTTCTCAATCCTTGTTGCATTACGATTCCTCGTTCCCAACCCAAGCAATCCCCCATCCCGTCGTCTTCCCGCTTGCCTCTGTTTCCCCCATTTAGAGTTTGCCACAATGGGACAACTACATCCCTATATTTTCCTCTCTCCACCCCTTTTCTTCACACTTCTGTTATGCTTCTGTCGGTGGGCTTTTATCTCTTGAACTGTGGTTCTCTTTCCCCTTTCCCTCATCCCCAAACGCGTGTCATTGCAAAAAATCCCAGACCTCGGTGTTTTCTCTTCTGGTTACCGTTTCCCTCATTTGCCGCTTCTCGGTACTCTCCCCGCCTTTACGTTCTTAAAGCACTGACTTACATTTTCCAAACAGGATGAGATTTCCCTTCCCATCCCACTCTTCTCCCCTTCCTCCCACCCCCTTCCCACCATTATACTTGATGATTCCCGTCCCCGAGCGTTGAACCTTATCTACCTCGCCCTGTTCCCTGGTAGGTTGTTCTACAACTTCGTTTTCCACAACTCCCAATCAAAATGAATTTTGACGGGTCCGTCCATCCTTCTGTAGCCCCCCCCATGGTAGTTTTTAAGCGGATGCGTCGAGTCTGGTTGGCCAAGAGGTTTTTGCCGACCCAAAGCTTTTCTTAGCTCTTTTTCCCAAGCAAGTAGTCGTAAAAGTACTCCAGCACAGAGTATCCTCCCTTTGGACTCCGCCCTCCCTCTCATTATTACACTTATGTTCTTGAAATTCTTCGAACATGTCCCTTTGTTGCATCGGTTGACCAACGTCACAGTGGTTATCCTCCTGTTCCAATATCAGGATATCGCTGGACTGCTCCAACGGAGTAGCATCCTTTCTGTGATTTCTCTTTCCTTTTCCTCCCTATTCGTTTGTAAACTATTAAATTATTAGCACCTTCCCCGGCTTGATTCCTATCCGCTCTCGCTCCTCTTGTGTCATCTCCCGACAGAGTTTTTTTTTTTCCAACATCCATACCCCCCCACCACGGGACACCGCTAGACGCCGGAATTGACTCACCTTTCTCTGAACCTTAATTCCTTTCAGTCCTGACCAGTAAAGGTCCCATGGGGACTGCCATTTCTACGTCACTCGTTTCCCCTCGCTTGGGAGGATGGCTTTCTAATTGCTAGGCCATTGGCTCCCAAGTTCCTTTCCCCTTTCTGTATGGTCTATTTGCGGGAGTCGTGTGGGTTTTCTCTCTTGGTTTCGTTTTTGTCTTACCGAATTCAAAAATCGGGCACGTTTGAGGTATGCGTTTGCTTTTTATCTTGATCACCACGCGGTGGCGAGTCATTTTTTCCTTACTGGGATTTTTATGCTTCCCTGTCCGGAGCGGGTAAGCAAATATGTATTCTCATGAATTTCTTGCATTGTTTTTGCTCGAAGGGTAATCCTGAAGTCCTGGTCTTTCCGGTGATCCTCCTTCGGCAAGTTTGGTCTCCTCCCCCCACATAGCATATTGTTCTGTCTTTGTCGAGCTGGACCGAATACTTCACCGAATAGTGTTGAGAGGTACCTTGTTGAGTTCGGGTTGGCGAAAGTACTAACGGGGACTAGACTTTTTTTTGTGAACCCCTGTTCCCCAGTACTATCGTTTTCAGACGTCTTTCCAAGATTCCCCGCTCTTTCGTGGGAGAAAGTTCGGTAGTTTCTCTTGCAGAATGCCTGCTGCCTCTTTCTCTTTCTGCGGTTCTACCACCCCATGAACTTTCCTTCAGTTTATTCTGATTTCTGCAGACGTACATTATGCATGATCTATCCCCCTTTGCTTGGAACCCACTTGCTCTGTTTAACATATAGTTCGAATTTTTCATACTTAATCCTTTGCTCCTTTCCCTTGCCTTTCTTCCGAATGCGCTTTCCGTATCTTTCTTTAACATCAAATATCGTCTCTCCTCCCCTCCCCCTTTTTTTTCCCGGAATACCTCCCTCGGCCTCGCGCGACAGGGCTGTTATACTGTCTAACAAAGTTGCGCACCTTGATGTTTTCATTATATATATGTCCTCTTTGTTTTATCGATCTATCATTCATGGTGCCGCTTGTTCCCCATCCCGTGTAACAGCCGCTCGTGCTGTGATTAGCGAGAGGACCATTGTGATGTCGAAGTACTTATCGAGGGTGATTTCGAAACTTTATCTGATAAGAGTTCCCCACTCCTCCTCTTTTCCCCATTATGCGCCTCATGTACTTAAAAGCTCCCCTCATCAGTCTTGGGGTAAATGATACGCACTACCTTTCTTTCCAAGGATATCTATCCTTCTCCTGCCCTTCTCCTACGATCAATTATCCGTACTTTTTCCCGATTGGTCTGAACCATACATCCCAAACTAAATCCGTCTGGCCCAGTTATAGCAAATTTCGTCCCTTCTACAGCCCATGTTTCCCCCCCCCTAGTTTTAGAATTCAAGAATTCCCCCCCCCCCCCCCCCCCCCCCCCCCCCCCCCCCCCCCCCCCCCACACAGCCTCTCTAGACTTTTTTGACACCTACATATCTTCCGAAAATTCTCCCCGACTTTGCAACAACCACACATGCTACAACGGCGGATATACTTTTCTCTATTTTCTCCCCCTCCCAATATCCATGAGATTATTTTTGAGATCAAAAACCTTGCCCCTCCAATTGATATCCAGTTGGAGACCAATGTTCACCCTTTATCCTCATCTTCTTCCTTCTCAAATTAAACGTATGAGAGTCCTGGGTACCCGCTCCTTATTCCGTTTGGAAGAACTCAACAATTCGCAGTAATTACTGACTCTTTCCCCCCCACCCTTGGTTTGAGGTCACACAGTTAACCGTCCTGCAAGTCTCTTTCTTCTTTCCCCCGCCCGACAACCATCCCTCAGGAAAAATTGCCCATCCCGCCCGCTCTCAACACATCAATACATTTCCGGTATCGCCGTCTTCCTGAGCGCCATTTCCTTTCCCGACGCCTCGGTGTGAGAACTTCAGTCGTCGACGTGTCACCATGTTCACCCTTTGTCTGTAAAGCTGAGGGTCCAACTTTATTATCCCTGCGCCGATCGGGTCAGGTTTTAGGGCGTTGAATAGGGCCCCCCCTTCCTTGGGTCGACCTTCTGAGCGAGGTCTCGGATGATTCCTCCAACTTTCTCTGCATAACTTTCATCCGTTTTTACCAAGCCGTGTTTCGAGTTTAGCTAGTCCTCTCAAATTCTGTCCTAACGAGGTACCGGGGCTTCCCCCTTCGTTATTGATTGTCGGTCTGGAACCACCCGGGAAGTTTGCGTTAACGCGTTTCCTCCCACGTTCCCTTTTCTTCAGCCTTCACAGACCCACGTCATAACTTTTTTAGATCCTCTCCGGGGTCTCTGTGTTCCCTTTTATCAAGGCTACCGTTTCTTTTTTTTCCCCTCTCACATTTGGAATCAGCTATTCCACCTTTTTCCCCCCCCCCTCGCCGCCAGCCTCCGTGCTCCTTTACCGCAGGAGACTTTCTCCGTCCCCATAAGCTTCCATGGGAGTGGGCTAGACCTGCTGGGGGAGGTTAATAATTGGGCTCCGGCAAAGAGAAGAGTGCTCCAGTTTTTTTCACGAGACCTGTTCCCTCCCCCCCGAGGTTGATTGGGTTGCACGTTTCCGCTCTCTTTACGTCTTGATTCCGGTGTGACAGGTTTTTATCGTCTCTTCCGCCACTCATCCCGGTTTGATATGTGTCTGTATTCAGCGTAAGACACTGCGCTATATTACAGAGGAATTCTGCACTCTTCACCGGCTCTAATGTCATTTCCACCAGCTTTCGCCCTCTTTAGTCCCACTGACACGGACGTTGGTGGCGTGTTTGATTGTTTTGTCTCTAGGCTCTCTCACAAGGTCACTTGGACTGTACCCCAACTTTCCCCGGGAATTTTTTTTGACAGGACCATTTGGGCCGCTTCCCTATTAGCTGTAAGTGGACATGGATTTTTTTTTTTCCCCAACCTTTCCACGACCGATTTCTTTAATCTTAGCCAGCTGGGTGTGCGTTTTTTATGGTACAAATGCGTTAACCTCGAACCAAACCTAGGGGTGAGAACCTTTCTCGTCTTTTACCCCCACCAGTTTGCCTCAGCCAGTTGGAACCTGATGTATAGTTCTTTCCAATTCATCTCTTCTCCCTTATTTCCTTCCTCCAACTCTTGAAAAGACCCATTCCCTTATACCTTTCCCTTTGGCCCCATTTTGACTTATCTTCAGTTGCCGGTGATCTTCGTAGTGCTTCTTCGCCCGAGATTATGTTATGGAGCATTTTTTGCAACCGTCACTAAAGTAGATACTTTAATCCCCTGTCACCCCCCATTCTCCTGTCTTTCTGGTATCCGTTCACTTGTTTGCACTTTCTGTCTTTGCGCGGGTGCACGTAACCCCGTTAGTTTTTTTCTGTGTTGAGTCTTGTCTCTAGACCAACCCCCCTGAGGAGAGGAACCAATCCTGCAGCGCTTTCCTCTGTTTGACAACCCAACCATGTATGTAGCTGTTTGCCACCCCCCCCTGGCTTTAGTTTTTGATCCATCCAGTGAACCCTGCTTCCCACGTCTTACCGGTCACAACCTGATACCGATAATCATCGTTGTTTTTGGTAGTCCTTTTCCCGCTACGCATCCGCATTCCGCCAGGCAAGTACCCCGTTCTTGCCTTCCCCCCCAGTCTTCTCGTTAGCATCTTGCTTTCGTGCACCCCGACGACTTTTGACTTGTGTCGCTCGGGTTTTTTGAGGCGACATTCTCATGA
>Ga0179593_1302884_pt1 | contig 11348 bp, 13 predicted proteins | sample CZODoug2_1_08_16_FD_185931 | JGI IMG/M metagenome (GOLD analysis project Ga0179593, IMG submission 185931) | Vadose zone soil fungal communities from Angelo Coast Range Reserve, California, USA - CZODoug2_1_08_16fungal (PacBio error correction) | ecosystem: Environmental > Terrestrial > Soil >... | reverse complement strand
CCCTTTCTTTATGCCACACTATCCCTATTTGATATTGGCCCCCCCCTACGGTGGACGTATGTTGATAGCACCATCGGAAGATCCTGCATAAGTTCAAGACCACACATTCCGAGATGAGTTTTCCTCCTAGTCCGCTGCTCCCCGATGACGACCCCCCCGGTCTAGCCCTTGGTGCCCGCCGGTGCGCCCAATTTAGAAGTTTATAGAGCCATTCTCACCGGCTTTTTTTCCGGCTTTTCGGTATCCCTTTCATGGGGCTCTCCATCCTGAGATCTCAGCACCGATCCCCCCCAGTGTCCCTTTTTGGCGCTGATTCCCTTGCGGTTTTGGGCGTCTGTTGAACCTCGGGTTAACGGGCTTTCCAACCCTCTCCCACCCCCTCCAGTATCTTTTTTCTGTCTTACCCAGATCGAGGTCCCCCTTTTCGAGTTTCCCTAAGCGCATCTTATGGATCCACGCACTGCTTTTATTTATTAGGAATGGTCTTATTTCCTATACTAGAATTTTTTTTCTTCCCTTTGAGCTCTTTTTTGCGTCTCGAGTGTCTGCTGTCCGTTTCTCTATGACCCCCTGTACATGCGCTAGCGCCCGTTCTTTATGCTGAATTATAGTCTTTTACTAGGAACCACGACATTCTCTCTGCCATCTTTAAGCACTTGATAACCGTGTTCCCATTACATTCTTTTCTCTATCTTCTCTTCTGACTTCCAGAGTGCTAAAGAGATTCCCCGTAGAGCTGTAGTACGGTTTTGAAAGCAACCTGCCCCAATTCACCCTTCTTTGTGACTGTATTTCGAGCTTCCTTTTTTCTCAACTGACCAGCTCCTTAACCAGCGCGCCCGCTTATCTCGCTGAAAATTATACTAGAATTTATTTGAGAGGCGCAGACTTCTTTTCCCCTCTCAGCTTCTCTAACTCATCGCTTTTGTGCTCAGCTCCTGAATCTCTTCTCGATATTTTTTCTTTCTCATCGCCTTACCCATAGTTTTCGGACTTCGAGTCAATCTTGTTCTGACGTAAGAGATCGAGCCCCACTTGAGCCCCCCTTCCAACAAAGCTCCTCACCTCAATTCACTCCCTGGTCCCTTTTCCCGCCGGCTGAGCTTTCAGCCCCCTTCCAGCGCTCGTATCCCCAAGAGTTGACATCCCCTTTTAATTTTGCGACCGTTCCTCTCTCCGCCACTGGTCAAGAGACTCCGCCGCCCTCTATTCCTTTTCATACTCCTAACTTGCTTTTGTCTTTTAGTACCAGGCGTGGCATTTTCTTCTAGAAGAGAGTCCCTTGAAGGTTCGAGCACTTGTTTTTGTTGAGCTTTCCCCTCTTTTTCCCCTGCTCCGTAATCATCTTACTTGGCCCTTAGAAGGAGTTTTTGTGTAGAGATCATGCTTAGATTCTTCCAGCCGCTGGCCCTCTTACGAGTACCCTCTGTCGCTATTGTCTCTTTTTGCGCTCCCCGTCCCCCTTCTCTCTACACAGGTTATACCCATCGCTTTACACCTCGCCCCCAGTATGGTTTGGCTCTGATTACTTTAGACTCTTCCCGAATCGCTATTTTTCCCGTCTAACTTCCTTTTTCTCCCCGGTGGGGCTCTTTCCCTTTCACCCCCTTCTCCGGACTGCGCGTCGCGCCAAATCTCTATTCCTCTCTTTGTTTTGTTTTCTCTTTGTGAGCGCGTTCTCGCGGCCGGTTTACTGGCGTGCCCTTGCCCCTCTCCCCCCGACGATCGTTCGTCTCCCCCCCCCCCCCCCCCCCCCCCCCCCCCCCCCCCGTCGACCCGATATTCATACCCTGACAAGAGTTTACCATCTTCCTTGTCCTCAACTCTTTTTCCTATGGTTGCCCATGTTCTTTACACGCCTCCGTTTATCCCGCAATACGGGCGCGCCCCTCTCAAAAAGCGGCCTCCTCGTTGCTAGGCGCCCCTGCGCGGAAGGTCACCCCTTTTAATAAGATCGCGTCAATCTGAATAGACTTCCTCCAACCCTCCTTCTCTTCACCAGGATGCTCCTCAAGACTCATACTCGTTCCTTTTCTACACCGTGCTCCTCGGCAAGGCCTCGTTCGTAGAAGTTGAAAAGTTTCCTCTGGTATGGTCCAACTTCACGGTCCCCTCATCCTTCCTCTTTTTATTTACCTCCAGACTATCGTCTGAGTCTTTTCTTGGACGGTTGGCTTCCACGTTTTCTCGAGCTTGACAAGATCCGGTGATCCCCCCGGTAAGTGCGCCATCTCTAATGATCATTCTTGAATTGCTCCTCTGCGTCCACTAGCCTCCTTTGAATTCTTCGAGGCTGGTTTGGGGTCGTAGTCCGTCCCCCTTGGGCCTCTCCTCAGATCTATTTCTCTCAGTCCCCTCAAAGACCGCACCGCTCGGGATGTTCGGATTAGTTCAATGAGTTCTCACTTCTTAATTTAGCCGGGAGTCTGATGCCTCTTCTTCTTCCAACGCTTTCCTTTCCGGCGACAACCTCGGTGACTCCCCCGAGGTTTCAGCTTTCGGCGAGATTGAGATGTTCGTTTTCGGGAGACCCTGCTACTTATATGTCGCCTTCTCACCCTCGTTTTTTGCATTTTTGCATTGCTGGTTTCTTCCCGTTAGTACTACGATTCTAATGTGCGTGCATTGGCAGCGGCCCGCTCTGAGTTTTTCCCATCTCTTCCCAAGCAGGGTTTTACTTTATTTCATCTCGACCTATTTTTACTCAAGTCTTTTTCTTCCCTCACATTCTCTTACTGACTCGCGAAGTTGAAGAAGACAGGGCCTTTAGAAGTGTGCCCCTACTTTTTTTTTTCCTTTTTTTCTCATTCTGACCCACCGATTTGACCAAAGATCCCCAAATCCCCCCTACTTTCGATTTCCTTTCTTGCAGTCTTCCTCTTCGAATATTCTCTCTCATTTGCGTTCCTGCGAACTCCAAGACGAAGTATTGCCCCTCTGAGTTTTAAATTTGAAAGTAGAGGATTTGATCCTTTTTTCTCTTCCCCGCTTACCCCCTTGGTCCAGATCTCCCCCAGTACCCTCCCAATCCATCGCACACAACGCTGCACTCGATGGACTTTTGGATGAGATAGTAAGCACTGGTGATAGCTCCATGAGGATTCCCTCTTCCTCCTGACTTCCTTTTAGCCCTCCCTATTCTCCCTTTCGCCTGGTGCTGCTCTCCTCGTGTCCCACCGCCTGAGGGTCCCGGTGCGCTAGTCCTTAATCATCTGATTGGGTGCAGGGCGAGGAATTTGGTATCTCGTCATCCTCTTGCACCCCCCCCCCCCCCGATTTGGCCCCTCCCGCTAACGCGGGTCGGGTTCCCTCCATAGGACCCTTCCTTCATACCTCCTCATAAGTGCTAGGATTAGCGCCCCTCAAAGAAGCTTTCTCGCTGTCCCCCATTTTTTTTTCTCTTCTGCCCGCGACCCTCTCTTGCCTTCTTGACTTTCATCACCACCCTCCGAGACGTGCGCCCCTTAGTAGCGTTGCTAACTTTGATTCCCCTTTGGTCTTCTATACTTGTGCTACTTTTGCTCTCTTCCTTTCTCCCGGCAAATCGCGTGTGTTTCTCTTTCTCGGGGAGGGCTAGTCTTTCCGATATCGCTTATCCAACCGATTCTGGCCCAGCGGTGTTCTCTTTCTGTCTTTTTTTGTCTTTTTCCCCTTTAAACATTCTTTTTTCACTCTCTCTCCCGATCTCATTTCAACTCCGGTAGCTTCAAAGATGCTCCCCCCTCTTTCCCTACTTTCTTCTACTCCTCCATTCCACGCAGCTTCTCTATCGCAGCATGCCACCTCCAGAGAAACACTGGGCCTTCGGGGCTTTCGTTTTTCTCTCGAATGATTACCGCGTCGCATCACTATGTTCTGTTTGAGCCCAATCTTAGCCCTTATTATATTCTTCAGGCAGGCTCCACGACTCTTTCCCTCGTCTATTCTAATGTGTCCTCACTTTTTATAGAGCTCTCGGTTAGCCCGGCCGTTCTAACCCTTCCGAGCAATTATATCTGCGTATGGATGACTTGCCTTCTACCCTCCCCTTCAACACCCTTCCCCTCACGTATTTTTTCAGGGTCGAGAATGTCGATCCTCGCCTACTTGAACCTCGCTAGTCCGCTGTATTTAACTTTCCTTCCGCGCTCCTTCTTGATTTTCGTCCTGAGAAGAGCCCGTTGCATGACTCCTCCCTCTAACGACCTAATGCATTTGTTTTCGATCTCACGTATATCTTCGCTATTATCTGGATATAACTTTCATCCTCTACTCTAGTTTTGCTTGACAGCGGGCCCTTACCAGTCGATACTGTCCTCTATTCATCTTTCAGGACAACTTTCTCCCCCCCCACCTAATCTACCTCCTTCACTTGTCTCTTAAGTGCCTGTCGGTACCTAGACGACTACCCTTTCTCATGCACCCTCCTTTTGCTTTCTTCACCGCCCCCGTGTTCCGAACATTTCTCCCTTCGTCTCTTTAATTGGCCCAAGTCCCTGACCTCGTATTCTCTGCTTTTTTTCTCCGCCGGTGGTTCGAGTGTCTTTTCCCCCCCCCCCCCCCCCACCCCCCCCCCCCCCACCACATTACCATTCTCTTCCTTGTACCTCTCTACGGCTTTTAATGCGGCGTCGACCTGTGGTTTTTTTTCCCAGAGTTTCTTAAGCAGCTAATTTTTCCTCTCTTCTTGTTGGCGCCCCTCTTCTTTCTTCAGGTATCCTCGACTCTTTCTCCCTCTCTTAGCGCGACGCTGAACCGAGAAAGCGTGGGTTGGGGGTGTTTTTTTTTCTTTTTTTAGCTTTCCTCTCCTTTTTCCTCGTCTTCTTTCCTTCCGTCCCCCCTTCTATTCTGTTTTACGCCTTTTCACCAATAGAGATTTATCCATCGTCCGTTTGTTTCCCCTTTTCCTTCTTTTCCTAAGGCGCACCTTCCCCCTTTTCGTTCGCCTGGTCGACTTCTCGTCGGTGGGCTCTTTTCCCTGAACGCCCTTAGGTCTTCGTCTTTAATCATATATTCTCTCCTTGCTCTTTTCTGATCTGAGATTTTCTTGACGTCTTCCCCCTTCCTTTGATCCAGTCGTCCCTGGCCATAGTCCCCCCACCTGTTTTCTCTGGCGTCCCCACAGCGCGCATGCTAGACCACTTGCGCTCGCCAACCATAGTACGAGGTTTTTAATTTGCCCTCCCTATGGTTCCTTTCCTCCCACTCAATCGAAGTGGACATCAAAGGCCTGCGCTCCCCCCCTTGACAAGCTTTAGCCATCCTGGTGGCTCTTTTTCTGATAAGCGAATTTCTCCGAGTTCCTACGATTTTCCTCCCGCCGCCTCCTCCTCCTATCCTTCCCTGCCACCCCGCCGGCCTGCTGTGAAAAAGGACTTCCCTCTAGAAGAATCCTTGACGGTGAAGTCCCACAACACCCCCCCCCCCCCCCCCCCCCCCCCCATGTCTTCTCCTCTTCCTTTTTTTGACCATTGCCCCTAACTGTTCTAAAAAGACCCAAGCTCACAAGCTCGGGCTCTCTTCCTGCAGTCCTACGCCCCCCCCTTCCTCTTCCGCGTTTGGCCCTGGCTGCGAGAGATTGCCTCAACCGTGCACAGACGGGGACCACTCCGAAGGCGACCGGGCGACCTTTCTCTTGCGAACGATCTTCAGTTTTCTCCGCCGCTTTTACTGTCGGTCGTTCTTGTTGGGAACTGTTAGATCAGATTGAATGTTTATCTCTCCTCAGGATGCGTTTCCCGCTCTTCCGCAGGCTTTGCGTCATGCGGTCACCTACACCGATCGTCTGTTTTTTCGTGCCCGAAGATTCTTTTTTCCTTTTTCCTTTCCGAAACCGACCTTAGAGGCTTTCTTCGCCTTCTTCGGCTGTCCACCTAATCTTCTAAGTTTCGACCTCGATTTTCGGACGCGGGTTTTTAGTCATAGCTAATGCGCTAGAGTTTCCTCTCTGTCATTTCTCCTGTCTCTCCCCCTCCTGCTAGGGGCGTACCTCTCTTGGTGAAGTTCGGGTTGGTCGACCCCAGACTCTCTTTGACGTAACTCTTTCCTTCCGCGTTCCCCTAGGTCTACCGTCTCTCGCGCGAAATGCTGATTACCGCGATCTGTCCTTAGAAGTGTTGCCCGTCCCTTCGTCGGCGGTCCAGCCCCCTTTCCCTCTCGCTAAGTCTACTACGGTCCTAGCGTTGCTTCATGTACCCCTTTTCTTGTAGAGGACCGGCCTTTCACTCTCTCGACAAGAACCCCCTCTCCAAAGACCCTAATTCTTCGCGTCTTTCGGTTTCTGTCTGATGAAGAGCTGATCATTGTTTTTTTTTGATCCCCTCATTCGCTCGCAGCTCATGTAGGGTTCCTTCCCCCTTGATGTTACCCGCCCTTCGCCGCGGTGCCTCCTGGTGGGAGCTCTCTCAATAGTCCATTTGCTCTAACACCCCTCAAAAGCATCATCTCCACCCTCTCATGGTTTTCCCCCTTTTTCTCTTTCTATATCGACGAAGGATGAGACCTCGCGCACTCTGGTCCACCTCTTAAGCCGAGCTGCGCATGCCCCTCAGGGTAGCAGATTTTTCCTAGCTAGAGGCACCACCCGGATCTCTCATGTCTCCCTTCTCAGCTGCCCCTCTCCTTTTCATTCCTCTGTATTGGTGCGTACGGAGATCTTCCGATGGTTTCTACTGTTGTCCCAACAAAGTTGTGGAAAGCCTACCTTCCTCGGTCAGTTTTTTCAAAGACCCTAGGATATCTTTTCTTTTTTTTTCCCTTCCCCCTCCCTCTTTTGTCTCTTTCTCTAGATCGAGCTCTCTGTCACCGCGACAGCGTGACCCCGTCGTTGGAACTGGTGGAAGTATCTTCAATTGAGCCGTTAATTGCCTACCTGCACCCCCCCCCCATCCTAGATGAAGTTGCGCCATTTTAGATTGATGAAGAACGGTAGATTCCCCTTTTTTTTTTCCCCTCTGCGCTCACTCACCTCTGACTTCTCAGGTCCCCTCTCGCTCTTTCCCTCTTCGCGGGACTTTAGAGGTCTCCTCGTCCTCTATCCTTCCCGTCGCGCTTTTTTTTCGAGCTGCCCCGCCTCCATGAATTTTTGTGCGATGATTTTGCGCCTTTTTGTTTGTTCTGCCATCGGGTCCCTTGACTCAAAACAGCTCCCCGCCACTTCTCTGCCCCTTCTTGTCCCCTCCGTATGTTCCATATTCCGCTTCGTCTGAATTTTTCTTCTGACACAAATGTGCTCTTTTCACCCCCTTAGGACCATCCGCTTTTTTCTTCCCCGCCGACGACCCGCCCTTTTTGCCGTCTCTTATCTCGGGTTTGTTTTGAGGCGTAGAATGTTCTTTTTCGCATGCATTTACTTCGCTCTGCGCCATCTTTTTTCTTTCTTTGACCGCGAGCAGGACCTTTGCCCAAGAATTCAGGTCCATTTCCTCTCTACGTATCCCTGTAATTCCCGTATTTTCAGGCTCGTCCGGTCTCCTTTTCCCGCTGCCGCACAGCGTTTGAAGTAGCTTTTCCGTGGATGGCTTCTCCCAGTAACCCCTTCCCTTCACCCTCTAGTTGTTTCGCCGCGATCCCGAGTTTGGCCTTCACTCTCACCTGAACCTGACCCAATCGAGTCTTCTCCCTTCTTCAGAGCTTACCCCCCTTTCCTCCCTCCTCTCTTTCTTCGTCGCCCTTCGCCGCTTCGGTGGCCTCCTAACGATGCTACAGAGAAATGACTCCGACCGTTTTAGTAAGCGTCCCCTCATCTCTTTAGCTCTCTTCTCTGATCAATCAGCAAGCTTTCGTGTCTTTAATTAGTATTCCCTTTCTCATTCTCGTACCCCTAGCTCATGCCGGCTATTAGATTCCTAGATAACCAAGACTTCCCCTCCCCTTAAACTCAGGTGTTTTGGTGTTTTTTCTCGGCAGCAGTCCTCCCTCCTCGATCTTAGACTTAGCGGTCGTAAACGACTAGATCCTTGCCCTCGCTCCCGTTCAATTTTGACCCAGTCCCCTCGCTGTATTTTCTTTCTTCCTCTCGCCTCTCTGGTTTTTGTCTTTTTCGTACCATTTTCCTTATGTCTTATGAAGCTCGAATTGCTTATTCTAACTGTTGGTGAGCTTCCCCCTCTTTTTTCTTCCTTTCTGACTCTCCCCTTGTGTTCCTCCTTTGGTTTGCTCCCGATCCTTGGTTTCCCGTTAGATTCGATCCATACCCTAGTTCGCTTCCCCCTCTTTCCTATGTAACTCGTCTTTCTCCTCTTGTTCTTTTTCGCGACATTCCCATTCTCCTATTTAATTTCCCGGGTTACAGAATGCCCCAATCGAGGGCACTTGGTGTTTTCCCAGTATATGGGTGGAGAGCTTTTATTTGTCGCGACGAATCCGCGGTTCGCTCGAACTTTTCTCAGGTGGGCTACTTGTCTCTAGAATGACTCTCCCACCTTCCTCCACCTTTCTCTCTCCCCCTCCGTTTTTTTTTTGTGTCTGATCCGAGATTGAGACGTGCAGATTTCACCTTTTTGCCGGGCCCTCTCCCACCGTCTTTTCTTTCGACCCTCTTTTACGACCCCGCTCCTTTCGGATTCACTTTACCGCATCCCTTTAAGAGGAGGCCCCTGAGAAGGTTCCCGAGTTGGTGTCCCCCCCTTTTCCACGCCCTCTTTTTCCGCGTTCCTGACTTCCTGCGACTCAGATCTCCCATCGTCGTTCTGGCTCGTGTTATGACATTTTTCAGAAGGTAGAAGATTTGACCCCTCCAAGATTCTCCTGACCTTGCCTAATCCCCCTACTTGTCGTCCCCCGCCTTCCGCTTTTTTTTTACCCAGGATATTCGCTTGCACTAGTCTGTGATTGCCCTCACCCACACCCCCTTGAGCGACCCTTCAAGGATAGTCTCTCCTGAAATTCCTTTCCTTTACCTCCACATCCACTGCGCACCCTGATTCGCGAGATGAAGCGCAAGTCTCTCGTTCGGTAGTGTCCCTTTCTTCTAGAGAATTTCGCCCCACGTGCTGACGCGGCTTCCAACTCCTGAATTTTTCCCCCTCTTGAGTTGCCCCAGGAGGACCTCGGAGACCGCCTCTCCCTTATATCCTCCTTTTACTTCTTCGAGTTTTGTTTAAGGGTCTCTAGGATCCCAGTGGGGCCTCTTACTCTCAGAGATCCGGTACCTTACTGCCGATTCCCTCAGCCCCCTGGCTCACCTCGATTGCTTCTGGTATCCCGCTTCTTCTTCGCCATCTGCTTTCTTTTCTTTAAAGAGTCGAGATGACTTCGCTTCCTGGCGCGGTCGTCATGAATGGCCGGAGTTCCTCCCGTATATTGCTCTCCGCGGAATTTTCCCTCCTAGCAGATCTATCGCGATGTTCAAGTAGTTTCATTTTTGCGAGTCTCCATGCTCTTTTTTTTCTTGAACAGAGAGGTTGACTTTGAGTTGTTCTTCCTTCCTTCTCCTCCTCCTCGCTTCTTTTCCCTCGCTCTGTTCTTGCACGAGGGCTCAGGCGACGATCAGTTCCCCCATGTTCCTTTAGAAGATTATGATGCTTGGTCGTCCAGTCTTTTTCTTCCTCCCAGGGCCTCTCCTCCTTCGAGAATGACCGAGGCGAGTTCGGAGGGCTTTAAACGATGTCTAGACCGGCTCCTTATTTCAACCCCCTAAAAACCTGAGCCAGTACCCTCCCTTTCTCTGGTTTTTTCGCCCTTTGGTAGATGATCTTTCCGATCTTGACTTTCAGTCAGTTCTGTCGCCGTAATTCGAATACAGACCAAGTAGTTCTTAGAGCCCCCCCTCCCTTAGGTACTTCTGACCTATTTGGTTTCGCTCTCCCCTGTTGTTCCCTGACTCAAACAATACGACAGGCAAAATCATTAACACTCCTCAATGCTTTTCCCCGGTTCTTCGGATCCTAGTAGAAGGAGAGTCCTTCCTCTCATCTCTTGTCTAAACTATTAGTGATTCGAATCTTGCCCTTCTCTTCTAGACCCCGGTCTCGCGATGCTATAGGGACCCGGAACATAGCATTCTGATCTCTCTCCTCCTACGGCGCACTTCATTAGGATTGGGTGTCTCCTGCTATCTTGCACGTCTTTAGCCTGGCGAAGAGGAACCCCCCCGTCTGTGTTCCAGTCTCTCTCACTCTTTCTATGTGCCCTCCGCTAGAGCTTCTCTAATATTTTCATACTCTCCCATTTGTTTTTTTTGGGATCAGAGCGTCCAAGGACTAGATCTTTTCACACCCCCCTTTTTGGCCGTTGCTGCGAGCGTACACCGGCCTCTTTCCAGTTCCCCCCCCCGAATCGGCCTTGAAGGTTCGACTATCGGATTTTTTTTTTATGAAGACCTGCTCTCGGCGGTTTTGGATTGCAAGCTTTTCTACTGCGCACCTATGATACCTTGTGCGTAGTCTCGTCCACTCTCCCTTTTTCTCTTCGTCGCGTTAGACCGCTATGCGCGAGGCTTCGCTGCACCGCCAGCCCATTGTCCAGAGGTTTTAGTCGATTGATTTTCTTTTTCCTTTTTTGTTTGGATCTGGGTCAAGGCAGCTCAAAGATGACCGAAGCTCGTTCTTTTTTCCCTTCCTATGTTGCCTACTCCTAGCTTCCCCCTAGGCCGCAAATTATTCTGTCTCATCCCACTACTTCAAGCTTTGAAAGTCTTAACTTTCGGAAATACATCTCCCAGTTTTATTTTATTTATCTTTTTTTGATGTTACAGAGGCTAATTATGATGCTTCAACTCGTTGAACTGCCATCTCTCCAGTTCTAGACTTACGGTAGAGGCCCCACTTTTATGGCTAAAAATTATTTGCCCATAGTATATCAAGATGACTCAGCATTCCAACCCTGTTATTGTTCTCGTTATGACAATTTGGCTTGCCCCCGAGTTCCTCACGAGATTGCTTGAGTTAGATCGGCTGATTCTCTTCCTCTACAGCAACTGAAATTCCCAGCGCTTGGTCGCCGGGCTGAAGCTGTCCGCTTCAGGCCTGACCCCCATTTGAACAGTCGACCGCTTCAGTATCTTAACCTCTCTCTCTCTTCAGATTCTTTCTCGTGTCGGCTCCAAGTAGGTTCAGACCGTCTCGAGAACTCCTATTTTAGGAATCTCCCCTCATTCTTTATCTTTCCTTCTGATTCACATTCATACTGATATCGGTAGCCCCTTTCGTTTCTTTTTTTAACTCAGATCCTTCCTAGGCCCCCCCCTGAGCATCGAGTCCCTTCCCCACAATCTCTTGTACCCTTCAATCGGATGTCCCGGAGCGTCTGTTAGCATATCATCAGCAGCATCAGAATTCAATTCTCGTATAACAGTCGCGCAGCCCTTTCTCACGTAGTCTCGCCAGGGGACTCGAAGCGACCTCCCGATTGGTCATCTTTCCTCTAGG
>Ga0179593_1251956_pt1 | contig 11348 bp, 19 predicted proteins | sample CZODoug2_1_08_16_FD_185931 | JGI IMG/M metagenome (GOLD analysis project Ga0179593, IMG submission 185931) | Vadose zone soil fungal communities from Angelo Coast Range Reserve, California, USA - CZODoug2_1_08_16fungal (PacBio error correction) | ecosystem: Environmental > Terrestrial > Soil >... | reverse complement strand
CCCCCCCCAGGGATATATCTACAAACGAGCGACTTTTTGTCACATTTCACCCACCTTGCCCTCTGACCTTTCTTGCTGATATCGTGAACAGACTTTTGTCATTTTTTCCAACGAGCTCCAACAACTACTCGCGAAGGTTTCTTCACAAAATGTTTTTGTCCCCATTTTTGAATTTTGCCCCTAGCAGGTTTACCTCGCTAGCTCCTTCTTCTTTCCTTTTACTTTGGACGTTGCTTTTTTTACCCCTTCAGGGGAAAAAAGCCTAGTTCACTCGTAGATCTTTTTCCTCCTCCTCCGTTTTTTTATCTTTTGTAATTCTTTCCCCACTGCCCCAAAATGTGCAAAAAATTCTCCTAGGCAAAGTTTGCCGGCGTACGCTTTCCATTTACTCACCCCCCCCCCCCCCCCCCCCACCCCCCCCATATGATTTCTACCTGTAGTTCCGCCATTCCCCTTCACCCCCAAACCCCCCATTTTGGTCCCGTCTGATTTTTTTTTTCTTCGTTCTCCCCTTTCAAACTTCTTTTCCCCGATCTTCACCCTCCTTTTGCCTTGGCCCATTTTGTGTCAGTGCACGCAATCACCGGTCGCGCTTTTGTTATTAATGTACCACTTTTTTGGGGTCTTAATCGTCGGATAACAAGCACGCCGATCATTATTGGCGACCATACCCCCTTCCGCTTTTTTCAACCTTGCGCTCACGTTGAAGGTCTCCTTGGACGCTTTCTTCTTAGGAAAACCGGGGAGACCAAGGCTCCGCCTTGATTTGCCCTCTTTGCAAACCGACTCCCACATTCGCGTGCCCTGATAGTCTGTGAGTAATCCCTTGTCCAACGCTTCTCTCTCCTGCTCACCTCTCCTACGAACTTATTCCTGACTTTCTCTGACGTTCTTAAAGCGTATTTGCGACACGTTGTCCTTAGATAGGTTTTACCCCTCACTTTCTCCTACTCTTCTTTTGAAGCTAGCGCAGCTTATCTGTGATTCCAACACACTTCTGCTCATATCTGGCCGTTGTAATTTTTTCTGGAACGGCGCTTTTTTTTTCCCCACCAAAGTAACCCACGTTTGACGCAAATCTTTTGTTTTCTGCGTGAGCCTTGAGTCCCCATCCGATCCCACAATCCCGCTTATTGGACGATCGATCTCTCTTGCCCGAGATGGCCAGTGAATTTTTTGGCTGAGGTCTATCTTCCCCCCCCAAACAATTAGAGGCTCAAACGAATTAATCCGCCCAGCCGGACCTGGGCCCGAAGATGATACACCACGTTCGACACCCTCCTCCCCTTCCGTCTCTCGTTCCCAGCCCGACGTCTACGGAAGCCGCCCTGAATATCTTACCACTAATCAGCGCCCCCCTGCGTCCGTTCACGCGCTCAATCTACTGCTTGCTGGGTCTCTCCCTTGACCTCCCCCTTTTATTAAACAAATGAAGGTAACCCTTACCGCGTCTTGTCCCAAGTTCTAGGTTCATTGAATTACACAATTGGCCATATGCAATGATCCCTCGCACTATATCTCCTCACTACTCCGGCTGGTGCGCCATACACACCTCGCCGCCCCCCCCGTTTTTTTCCCATTTACTCGCACACGACATTGTCCTCTTGCCACGTCGCTTTTAGCCGCTCTCATTTTTGCAGATCCCTTCGTTGGCGCCTTCGCTTACTCCGACAGCCGAGCGACCGGATTCCCAAGTGGAGTCCGTCCACCCTCGTTCCCCATTCTCCCCCCGCACTTTTTTTCGTCAACATTCTTGCTTTCTTCCTGTCCAATTACTCACGAAACCAGTCCTTACAATCCGAACGTCAGACTTCCTTTGACGCACTAGGCACAAGACAAAGTCTCTCCAACCTAGAACGATTTTGCGTCCCTTTCCTGTTTCCAGGGGAATGCTTCTCGTCAGTTTTTTTCGCGTTTTTATCCGGTGACAAACCGGACAACTTATGTCCAGGACGATCCCCCCCATTGTCCAAATCCCCCCTCCCTACCCCGTTTTTCAATCTCGATTTGCGGCGTTATAATCGCGCATTTGGTATGTTCGAATCCTCCGTTTGGAAACCCGATGTTTAGGAGTTTTGACTTTCCCTTCTCCCCCCAATGCGGTCTAGTCTAAGTACTCAACCGCCCTTTTGCCTTTTTCGCGCCTAAAGGCTGACGGTCACTTACCAGTTGGGTGGGGACGCCTCTCCTTGCCCTCGGGCTGGCCGCTCTCTTCAACCGCGTCCACTTCTTCCCCTTTTTCCCTCGGCTACGTTGTCTGGGCGGCTGGCGAACGGGTTTCAAATCTCCCGCTTTTCTCCCCTTCCGCCTCCTTTCCGCACACGCGCGGCACCCCCCACGCGATTTCTCCCTTTCGTGAAGGCCCGCCAGGTGCGTTTTTCACAGTACCCAGTTCCGATCGGCTCGTTCTTTGCTGATTCTCACCCTTCACGGTGCGGAAACCCTCCGCACCTCTTCCACCAGCCCCTCCCCACCCCGCTTTCGAAGGCGCGGTGCCGCGGTGTTCGGATGATTACTAGTCCCCCGTGTTACCGACACCACATTTTTCCCCTCTCTGGGACAGGGCCAGGTTGACTTATTTTTTTTCGGCTCTCCTCTGAGGCGTTTGCCCAAGAACCTCCTTTTGTGATCCCTTGTCGGCCATTTGACCCGGCCCCGGCCATAATTTCCCCCGAGCCTCCTATCACTATTGGATTTTCTGTCTTTCGATTTCGTCTTGCTCTGAAATCCAATTTTTCCTTAGACGCCTACCAAAACACCGCTTCGGCCCCAAACGTCTGCTAGGCGTGTTTCTTCGATCTTTGCCTGGGATTCGCTCTGTTCCTCCCCCCCCCATCCGAGCTTTTTTTTATAAGAGAGCGGATCTCGGGCCCCTTTTAACAGACCTGACACAGCCGACGGCCCTCGGGACCCTTTTTCCCGGTTTGGTGTCCTTTTCCTGCCCGTCCATTTTGGCGCCGCCTCAGTTTTCCCCGCTCCCTCAGAGCCGCGTGGTGGCTGGTTTCCCCCCTTTGAGTCTTTATATGGTGCTTGTGCTTTAGTCCCCCCACTCCGTTTTCCCCCCACACAGCCGTCCCTACTTTCTATCTGACGTCCCCCCTACACGATCCGTCCTCCGTTACACCGCCCTCCGACCTTCGTCATCCCCCCTCCGCCACGCTTGTTTTCCTTTTCACTCCCCCCTTCCTTTTCCAGGGAACGCGCGTTTCTTTTTTATTCGTATCCTTTCGTTCTTGCCCCCGGTCTTCCCCTTCTCGGCCATCCCCCCCCCCCCCCCCCCTCTGAAGGTCCGGCCACACTCGGTCAGAGCACGGCCAGATCTGTCCTTAAATCGGCCGCTCGGAGTATTTCCTTGTTCCCCCCTCTTCGGCCTCTGACTACCATCCTTTTTTCTTTCCCTTCCCAGCATGGTCGCGCCACTCCCTGTTTGGCGCCAAAGTTTGCCAAGGCGCCTGAAAACCGGGACTCTCTTTTCTTTACCCATACCTCCGCGTGGGTTTTTTCTCTCTTATGAAATGTGCCTCAATGTTCCCTTTTTCCACCTTTTGTGGAGATTCTCGACAAGTATTCTTCGTTCCGGGCCACAGGTTGAGTCCCCCCTCTTTTCTTGGAAGCCGTCGCCACCGACATGCGATCCCCCTCCAGATTTGCGAATGAGCGCGTCCACTTTTAATTCTTGCCGATTCTCCTAATTGTTCCCGAGGTTATGGTCCCACCTCTTCCCGAACCCGTGCCGCTTCTTGACGAAACAATCTCAACGCACACATGCCCTTCCGTATGTGCGTCTCCTTGTTCCTCTTGCCCAAAGAGCCTGCTGCGGGGTCGAGGTCTGCCGCAGACACGGGCCCCCAACCATTCTCCTAAAACCCCGGAAGAACATTCCCTATCTCGTTTCCTTTTTTGATTTTTCCTCTTTTCCCTGTCATATCAACACCCGCCAGCCTAGCCAAGAGAATAGGGTTTCCCCTCCCACCTGTCGCGGCAGATTGCGGCACAGTGGTCCCAAGTCTTGGTCCCCCGTCCGTCCCCCCCCGCTCAGACAATTCCCCACGCACCCTGCGTTTGGGCCCCTAGATTCTGGCGCACCCGGCGGTGCCGCTGCCAGAGATGCTGCTCTTTATCCCAACCTCCTCCTGTCATGTGATTGTTTCCTACCGACACAGCGAGTCCCGCAATCTGCACACTCCCCTCTTCTCCAGGTGGGGAAAGAAGCTGTTTGTTCGTTTCGCTGCTTATGTCTAACCTGTGCTCTCCCCTCCCTCCTTAACGACATTTTCCCGCCCGCCCCCCAGGCCACCATATTCTCGTAAGGGCTTTTTGCCTCGATGGATTCATGGGTCATTTGGCCATTATGATAGTACGCGCACCGGCTTATTGGCCACCCACGAATCATGCGCCTGCCTCGTCCCCACCCTCAGTAGCACCTGGGGTTCACCCTTGCTTTCGCTGCCCCCCCGCTTCTGTCCACCTGGTCTGGCTCGACCTCGATTTAACGATCGCTGCCGTTCAATCTTGGACATCTCGTGGACTCTTCCTTCTCCTGGTCGTTTTTTTTCTTTTTTTTTTTTCCCCCCCCCAGAGGCCCCAAACGCACCGGCGCCTTCGCACGACCTTTTTCTTCTGGCGCCTATCTACCTGTGCTGCCTTTTTTTCTTCCCTTCCCTAGACAGGACGCGGGTGTTGCCTTCCCTTCGAGAGACCAAAGATTTTGTCGCACTGCGTCCACAGCTCTTGTCGACTGTCCTTTCTCTTCTCCGACCAGAAGCACCTAGCCTGCACCCCTTTCGTTGACCGCGTTCGAGCTAGCCATGCCCTTGGCATTGATTGGGCGTCTTTCCTCGTTTTTCCTGGTTTTCCCAGCTTGGCAACAACTGACCTGCGTTTTCTCTTATCGAGAACGGTTCGTGGTGGGCGGTCATCCTTTCCCGAATCTGTTCCCCGTCCGTCCTGCCTTCCCACATTGTTTCCTGCCCATGCCAGCGATTCTCCAGCCTTGCGCCTCCGTTCTTTTTTCCGCCGAAGGACCCCCCCCCCGACCCCCCGGGCCACGGTATTTCATGGGGATTCACACTTTGCTAAGTTTTCAGTGTTCCCCCCTTCTTTTGCCCCCAACGCTGACCCAACCAACCCTCTCCTCTTGACAAATGTCTAGTGGACCCCCATTTCCTCTTTGGTTCCCTTTCTCCGAGAAAGAACGGTTTTTAGGTTTTTTCCTTGCCTTTTTTGGCGCCGCCCCACCCTTTTCGCTACTTTGTCCGTAATCCATCTGTGGGCTCCCCCTACGACACCGGAGACTTCCTTTACTGATCCCACTTGGGAATCGAGTCCCTCTTTGTCCTTTTTCAGCGCAGCTCCCCTAATTGAATGACCATGTTCCGGTACTCATCGGTTCTTCCCCCCCCCCCCCCATGCGATGTCCTTGCCCCACCCCCAGGACCCAGGGACCCGTCCTCGTCGCGTGTGGCGGCGTTTGCCCATCTTGACACTTCCCTCTCGTAGTTCGTTCGTTGCCCCCCCCCCGTCCCACCAAGTGTTGGGAAATCCGTTGCGTTTTTTTTTCCCCGGGCCAAAACGTTTTTTTAACTTCAATGAGCGCTTATTCCTTATCGTTCCGTGATGCCTTCACTTTTTGGAAATTTTTTCGGTCTTCCGGGAGATCTCCCCCCCCGTCTCTTCTGAACACTCCTGCCACACTGGCGTCCGCCTTTGGTTCGGGCAGCGAGAGGTGTGAAAGTTCTCCATTCTCTCACGTATGGCGGGGGACCCTAAGCAGAGAGGAGTTGTTTTGTTGTCGCACGTTTTTCTTTTTTTAGTTTCATTTCCTGTTCTCTGAGTTTTCCCATCTTTTTTTCCCGCCTTTTGCTAGTTTCAGATAGTCCTTTTCCGCACATTCACTTTTCCCCTTTTCTTTTAGGCGCAGAGGAGTTTTAGCTTTCGAGAGCTTTTTTTTCTAGATTTTTTTTCCCCCCCCGCGCCGGAGTGGTCTCATGACCATTTTCCCCCTTGCGATGCAGGCACGCCGTTTATTCACATTGGGTCCCTTGGGGGACCCCACCAGCGTACGTTCCACCGTGTCCCCCCTTCCCTTGCAATATTTCGCCGATCACAGGTGTTTCGTCCATCATCGACCGCTTTTAGCTGCCTCGCTGTGAGAGACCAGATGTCGTTACCCAACCCCTTTTTCCTGTCCCCTGTCCTTTCCCTTTGTAGAAACATTCGAGGGGCAAGATAAGGTGTCGTTTTCTTCTCCTTATCTCGCCTCCTTTGCCAGCTTCCTCCCCCGCCCCTTCTCTTCAGCCCTGCTTCCCTTTCCCGCACCCCCCTCTAGCGCGGCGGCACAATACCCCTTTCGGTGTCCCTTTCTGGATTTTCCTGAGGGATGCATAACGCCATCCCTTGCTCTTTCGTCCCCCCCCGGAGTTGAATTACTGCCCCTCTCTCCCCCCTCCACGCCTTTTTTTTCCCTTAATAGTCCGACCCCCCCCCCATGGCCCGTACTCAAACCCCACACGCCCGCCCGCCTTTTTTCATTTTAATTTTCACCATTCAGACCCGGCTGCCTGTTTGTTGTGAATATCTTTTGACAACTGGACGTTTCGATTTTTTACGAGAACCACCCACCAATTCCTCGTTCTCCCCTTTTTTCATTACACCGGTGTTTCCATTGGGACCTTCCTTGCACTTTCTCAGGTTTCGCATCTTAAGCAGCACCTTTTTCGTCTTCCTCGGTCGTTTCTTTTTTTTACCCCCCTTATTGAAACGCTAGTTTCACTCTCTCCTCCTTTTTTTGAGAGATTACACTTGCTTTCCACTGCCAAATTTTGTTTCAAAAATGACTGACCACCTGGACGTGGTGACTCTCTTTCTCCCTCGTCCTTCCCGATTCCCCCTTGCTCGTTTATCCTGGTCCAAAAGAACCCCCACATTGGCCTTCTCCACAGAGTTTCTTCCTTGGTTTACTCCTTCCCCAACTTCTTTCACGTCCTGTGCCTTGTTGCCCCTTTTGTTGCATTTTTTTTTTGATCCCTTCCCAAGGCGCTGCGTTTTTTTTTTCTTCCTTCCTTTTGGGGTCGTCACGTAAGGTTAACCCCCGCATTTCCTTTTCGGCACGACCCACCTTCCGCCTGACGCCTCTTTGTTTTACCTTCCCGTGGCTTTCTAATCTCCTCATGTCAATCCTTTTCCCTCTCCCCTTCCCTCCTTGTATTTTCCGCCGCCTGCAAAGCGTCATTTTTTCCTCCTTCCCCCTTTCTTCTTTCTTAAGATGTCAACGTACCCCCGCCGAGATACCAGACCCACCGAAACCCCCCCAGCCTTAATTTACTATGATTCTTTTTGTCGCAGCCAGTTGTCAATTGTCTTTTTAACGACACCTGCGAACCTAACTTCATTCTTTGGATGCACTATCGCGAGGTCGGTTTCTTATCCCCTTTCCTCTCTCCTTTCCCTTTGGCTTTTTGTCCTTGTATTTTCTTCTTCCCCCCAAAAGTACCCCCCACTGTTCCCTCAAGACCAACGCGGTTTCGGCACAGCGCACCTGATTGGTCCCACGATTTACGATCACTCCCTCGCTTATGAGGCTCTCCTCTCTCTCTCCCGCCACGACTCTGCGACCCGTGATTTGTCTTTAGCTGAACAATAGCACACAATTAAGCTGGCTCCCCTAGCTTTCGTTATGAGTCGGACCTTGTCAATGCATCTCCCCCCCCATTTCTTGACCCTTCTCCCCTTATCTCTTTTCCCAGCCAGCGTTTGGTTACACGCCCATCGGAATTTATAGAATAAGCCCAGGCTCGTTTTCTGTCCTCTTTTCTATTTTCTGATGGTTCTTCCCTCTCATCCCTATTTTCACCCCACTGCCAGTCATTTATAAGATCTTATGGAAAACAGCTCTCCCTGAATTAACACCAAATCTTCTTGGTTTTTCCCTCGAACCTTTCTTTCCAGAGCACCGCTTTTTCTTAAAGACAGACGCTCTGATGGGCTCTCCCAATGCGAGCGCGCACTTTTACTTTTCCCTTCCTCGCCTGGAGCCGCTTCGACCCTTCCTTGCATCGTCCCCCTTAGGGGCAAGCCTTTTTTTTGAAACCAGCACTCGCCTACAGCGCGTCCGGCTCCTTTTGTCCGTCCATTCAGTGTGTTTCTTCCCTTTCGCCTCCCCATTCTGAGTACGATTATGCAACCTAGCTGAACCCTTCCCCCTTCTTCTGATCAGTTTTACCCCTTTGCACGTCTGGTCAAAGCACTGCGCCTCCTCCCCCCACCCACAATAATGAACCCTCCCTTTTTTCCACTAGAATTGTAGGCGTCTTCAGTCGCACCCACTTCCGAGTTTTAGTAGCGGCACACTTCAAACCTTCGCAGATTTTCCCCCCTTTTCCCCATGCCCAAATACACCCCCTCCTTCTTCTGCCCGCCAGTCGGCGCGGCGATCATAGTTTTTTCCGTTCCCCAGGGAGATTTGATCATGCCTCGAGTGGTTCCCACCCCAGTGCGTCGTCACATGGATTTTCCCTTCCCTCCACACTGATGCGGTTATCTAAGTCCGAAGCAACCTCCTTTAAGCGTTGTCGCGACGGTCAAGTTACCGTTTGTGCCTCCGACCTGACTCAATCTCCCTCCCCCTTCCATAGTACCTAGATATACCCCTTTTTCCCTTCGTCAGGATGTGCGAGTTTTATTTTGTCAGGTTCAGACACCCAGCCTCCTTCCCTTACACCCAGACGCTGTGGACCCCTTTTCCCTCCCCACACACCTCGCGCCCACAATCGCCAGGCACTCCTCCGTATACAGAAGGTGAAGTCTGAGTAGACAGTCTCGCTTTGCTGCGAGCCGCGAGGCTCTTTTTTCCTTTCCAGCCCCCCCCTGCCCCCCCCCACCCCCCCCCCACAGTTGCATTGTACAGTCCCCCAGCCCCCCCACGGACACCCTCCTCTTTAGGTCTATAGTCTCTCATCCCCTCAGAAACAGCACGGATTCCGCGGTGCTCCTCTTGATCTCCTTAGCTCCCGTCCACCACGTGGACCGCCATTTTTTTTCTCTCCGTTCACCGACAGGAATTGTAAGTGCGTTTTCTTTTTAGCGCTTGATTCGTTTTTGCCCCTCACTCCCTTAAGAAGAGACAATCTTCATCCTGGTGGCCATGGACACACCCCCCGGTTTACCTTCACTCGCCTTTCCCCAAGCTTTCGTCCCCCTTTTTGCAATGGGGGACGCCTTCTTGTACCCCCCCCCCTTCACCGAGGGCGATGTTGAGCATCCCCCGCTCCTGCGATCATTCACCCACGCTTCGTTTCCCCCCCTCCCCCGTGCTCTGTCGTGTTCGAGATTGCCGGTTTTGGATGATACGCCCGATGGTCTCCAACCTTTTCCCTTTCTTTATCTGATAGGAGATCCGGTCCCTTCCGTTTCCCCACCGTGTTTACCCGGCATCTTTCTGGCAATGCGGTGTCTTTTTTTTGTGTCTTTTACACTGCGCCGAACCCTTCTACTGAGCGCCGCGCCTGGGAGATGGGAAAAGACAGACTCTGCTGGCGATGTCGGATTTCTATCCATTTCCCCCATTGAGGGTCCCCCCGTCGGCCTTTTACGTATCTAATGTAGTTGGGGTTTTTCCGGCTTCTTCCCCTCGCCGACTCAGCCCGCCACCCTATTTCCCGCGCTGTTTTTTGGATGTCGCCGTCATGACGTACGTCGTTCCTGGGAGATTTAGCTCTCCGGCCCCGGTTGCTTTTTCCAGAACTCGGCCCGGTCTGATCCTTCCCCCCCAAAAACTGTTCGGCCTCGCCGTTTTCCCCCCCTTCATCGGCGCGCTTTGCACACATCAGGTCGGTGTTGCTCAGCCACCCTCGCTCCATTTGGTCTCCCCCTGACAACCTTTCGCTTCCCTCTTTCCGCGCGCCCCAGGTGCATCCCCCACTTTAAAAGTGAGGCCCCCAAACACCCCCCGGTCCTTTCTCTGTCTCCTCCCCTCGTTGTTGTTGTTTGTCTTGGACCCCCCCAAATTTCTCCGGTTTGCCTCCCGTTTTCTTGGTCTGACTGTCGGCTGATTTTCCTTGCACCCAGGCGTTCATTCCCTCCCCGGTCTGGAGCGAGAGGCCCCCCCCGCGCCACCTGCCCCGCACTCGCCCGCTTTCTCTATTCCGGCTCACACAGGTCTTCCTCGGCAGCGATTTTTTTTTTCTTGGTACGCTTGTTCACACTTGCCGTCGCTGAGAGCGAATTTCCGAAATGTCGCCTCGTTTTCTTTTCCCAGGCGACTACCCCTTTTTCTGTGCTCGGTCGGCCTGGTGTTCTTTTTCTTCCACACCCCCCCGCGCCCCACATTCAGATATACCATCTCGTTCGCCCCGGACAGTTTGCACCCCCCCGTCACGGCCACCCTAACCCCTCCCCACAGCACCCCACCAGCCCACCACACACGAAGACCCCCAAACACGCCCCCACGCCCACCACCCCCCCCCCCCCCCCACCCCGAGTTTCCCTAAAACACACAAGGCCGAGGATCCCCCGAGCTTACACGTTTTTCTTTCCCAGGAGAGGTCGGCGCCCACGCTTACATTCAAACCCAACGGGTCCGGTTGCCCTCTTCCACACATCGCGAACCCCCATTTCCGGTGCCGTTGAAATTCCGCCGATTCCTCGCTGGTTTTTTTTTTTTCCCCTCCCGCTCGGATGTCTTGTCGACCCTCTGACCCCCGAGGCCCTTCCTAATCTCCAACCCCCCCCCCCCCCCCCAGCATCCCTTTACGGTGGTCGCCGCTGTTTTTTTCTGTTTCCTTGCGGGACATTTCTGCACGCCCTCGCCACCATCGAACGACACAGACCCCCCATACGGCCTCCACCTCTCTTTGACTACGAGGGTGAAAGCCTTATGACGCCCCTTTAACTTTGCTCACCAGGATATCGCCTCTTCTGATAGCACTTGGCCCAACTATTTCAGCTTCCTTTTCCTACTCCTCGAAATGGTGTCACCCCGTTCACCTCCACAGCGTGGTGTGTACACGCCCACTACCGCAGCCCATGGTTTTCTTCCTTATGAACCTTTCTCGCTCCTTTGTACTCTCCTCAGTGCCAGCTTCGCATCCTTACCCTCCCTGTCCGCTGTAGCTTCCAATGAGTGTTTTTTTCCGCTTTCATCATGCTATCTCCGGCCAAGCAATATCATCTCTTTTTACCTACCGCCTCCTTTTCAAGGCAGTACTAGCCCGTTCACTTTCTGGCCCTGTTTTTTTTAGTTCTTCCTGCCCTTGCACCTCCCAATGTGACACCGCATACCCAGAGACCTTCTTCGTTTTTGTTTTTCTTTGTTCATAGTGAACCATCCGAGCTGATTCCCGTTAGCCTGT
>Ga0179593_1598485_pt1 | contig 11349 bp, 11 predicted proteins | sample CZODoug2_1_08_16_FD_185931 | JGI IMG/M metagenome (GOLD analysis project Ga0179593, IMG submission 185931) | Vadose zone soil fungal communities from Angelo Coast Range Reserve, California, USA - CZODoug2_1_08_16fungal (PacBio error correction) | ecosystem: Environmental > Terrestrial > Soil >... | reverse complement strand
CAGTACAGACAGGCTTTTCTTTTTTTCCCCCCGTTGCGACGCTGGGGCATCGAGGTCACTCAAAGCTTATCCCGCGCGTGGCCGGTTCTCTTTGCTCGTTCCTTTCGGTTGGCCTTACGCCTTGAGTGAGCGCCCTCCAATTCTCTCTTCTTCCAATTGTTTCCTCTATCCGGAGTAGCGGCGTCGGACGCTTCTTCGCATGGCCGCCCGGCCCCACATGATTACTGTCTTTCAGGAGCGATCCTGCCGCCCATTTTCAAAGGGAGAAGCAACAATTGTCCTTCCAATTTTCCCCACGCGCCATCCGTCGCTCCATTTGACTCCAATTTTCCTCACGCCCTGAGCTTGCTTGACCAGAAGGGACGGTCGGTATCGTCGCCCGGCGTAAAAAACAAAAACTCCCTCTTCCTCGCTTTTTTTCATCTTAGTCTGGCGTCCGGCGAGCCTATCCCACTTTTCCTGAAATGGGCGTTCAATGACGTGACTTCCTAGGGCCGATATATTTCCACACGTCTCGTAGATACGAGAGCTTGGCATTTACTCTATCTGCTCCCCCGAGGGCCGCTACCTCGCCTGTGTTGGGGATTTTGGCTCATCTTTCGTCTCTTCTCCTTTTCGACCCTCTCTTGAGAACAGCTAGTCCCTCTTCGCGATATGGCGCCGGCCCCGTTTACTTCGTGTATCGGTTGAGTCTCGCCCCGGTTTTCATTGCAGATTTACCGCTCTTGCCGACATTCCCTTCCGGCCAGCGAGATGTGGTTCCCCTGTTAGCCGAGGGCTCGCCGTCCCGGTTCCTTCAAGAGGGCGCCGAGGATCTTTCCTCCTTTTTCTCAGTCTTGAGCTTCTGCCCTCAATCGCGGGCCTGCAGAAGACGCGTACTGTCTGCTCGGTGCTGGGCGTTAGTTCCCCCGGGTGGAGCGCGACTCTGAATGGTCGATTCCTCCTTTTCGAGACCTGAGGTTCCGGTGGTGGCCCCGTGTTAGTTTTAGTAAGCCCGAAATCGCAACAGCGCGCTTTTCTTGGTTTTTTTTACTCCGCTCGTTCCGATATTCCTTTGTTTCACGGCCGCTTTTGCGAGAACGATCTTTCTTAATCTTTGCGAGAATTCTTGCGGCCCTGCAATTTCTCACCCCCCGCGGCTAGGCGCTTTTCCGCGTGTTCGAATGTCTGGCGCCCTGATTCTACGCAGTGTCTTTCGTTACTCTAAACAAAGCTGGACTGTACGGCTTTTCCTTTTTTTTTTTTAACTTGATCTCCAACCGGTTCACGCCGCGCGCGGCCCTTCTTTCCCTCCCCCTTTCCCCACCCTCGACGAGAAGTGCCAGCCTCCCCGTTGGAAATGACTCCCAGACTTCATCCAGACTGCTCGGCCTTTGGAGGTTTTAAGGTGTTCACGGTGCCTACTGGGCATCTTAGGTCAAGCTCGGTGGCCTTCTCGGAATCCCGGTGGTGGCAACTCAACCATGCCTGCCGTTCCCTTGCCAGTTCAAAGGCGCCCGCTCCTCGAGTTTTTCGTCGGAAGGTCTCGTGATAAGCTGCGGCAACCCTTTCACTCAACTCTCCCTCTTCCGCCTTGACCTTCCTCCTCGGGCTCCCCCTTTCCTTACAGGCCTGCCTGTTAGAAAAGACGAGGAGTTTTTCATGGCTTTTTTTCCACGAGTCCCGAGCTTCCAGGGCTTACCCCGATCATTCCAATTTTTCTCTTGTATTCGTTCTCCTTTATTTTCCCTGTCTCTTTTGTTCATCGGTGTTCGCCGAGCTCATCGCAACTTTGCATCAGATAGGCAGAACCATCCTTCCTTTCTATGTCTAGGGCGCGTAGAGCCGCATACACTGCGTTTGGAAGAGAGCCACCTCCCGCTTTCCTTTGCGAAGTACCTCGTGCCTCCGGTCTACGCTTGGCTGCCAGACAAGTTCTTCCCCAGAATTTCTAACGTCCCAATCTTTTCCAAGCTTTCATAATCCCGTGAATGGAAAGATGACCCGCGCGCAGTGCGCGCGGCCTTAACTGAGTTCATGCCTCTTACCCTTTGCTTACTAGATCGGAACAGGACCCAGTTCACTGGAACCAGGCCCGCATTTTTGATCCAACCTCTGCGTGGCTTCATCTTCCAGCCACTCCCTGACTCTTAATTCCGGAATCGGCGATTCCTTTCGACCAGGCCGACACCACATCTAAGCCTGGGTCGTCCTGGGAGGAGAGGGGTGGTACCCCGCGATGGACAGTCTTACCTTCTCTATTCGTTCTCCACTGCCGGCGTTTTTTCCCCTCCCACCCCCTACTCACGGTTTTGGAACTGGACAAATCCCGCCGATTAATTGCAGCGCCATTTTGTGCCCGTCCTGTTCATTCAGGCAGTTCCTCACTGACGGACCCCCGTTGTATACACCGTCATAGCCCCTTCCTGTAGAGGATGGCCAGATCCTTACCCTCCCTCCTGGAGACTGGGAGGGTACAACGACCGGGGTGAGGATGTTTAAGACTTTGGGCTTTCCGCCAGCTACTTCCCCTCAATCACCTTCCTTAAGAATCAGAAGGCAGGTGTTAGCTCCTTTGATGGGCTTTCCCATCCATTTCCTCATATTTGAATTCTTTCCTTACACCCACGCTTCCGTCTATCATGCGATGGTCCGAGCGAGTACGATCGCGGACGGACCTCAATGATCACTTTATTCCGCACGCGCCGCAGGACCCAGACGTCCCCCCCCGGTACAGGTGGCGACGTCGATTTTTAAAGCTTCTTTTTTTTCTGCCGGCCACCAGTCCCTTCGATGCGCACTTTCGCTAGAGATTAGCCGGGAAGACGGTCAAACTTCCTTTAAGGTGATCCCGAGAGTTTGTGCTGGCTTTGCACAAGCTTCTCACAGTCGAATGCAGCAGGCGTCTTCCTTCTCGGTTTCCCTCCTCGGCCGGGCATCTTGGTCCTTGTGCCCTGACGACTGAAGATCGTGTCCCCTCCCCGACTTACTCCAATCCATAGCGCAGTCCTCTTTTTTAGTTCTCGACCAGAAGTCCTCCATGCAGTAAATTCGGGGGGCAACACATCAGGGTCGCGATAGCCCGAATGCCTTGTTTTTCGAAAGCCGCAGCCCGCCCATCAGCTCTCAGCCAGCGCGGCAGCTGTGGCCGCCTCTTCTCGGATGTCTCTTTCTTGATGAAGTCCGATCACTCGTCATAATTTGGCCCCTCGGGTCCCCATACGTTGTCGGTGCCGAGTTAAAATTTCCAAGTCGCTTCGTCTCACGACCGTGACCCTTTTCACCCCCTCGTTGATCGTCTTTACCCAGCCGAGCGCACATCGCCGCTTTTAAGTTTCCGAACACACGTCATCCGTCTGAAAGAACCGCTTCTCCTCAACTTCGAAAGAGGTCCACTTTCCCTTGCGGGCCGAATTTATGTTTATTGATTTCTTCCTTAGTGGAATGTCATCGCATGTAAAACCTATTTTCAAGGGCCGCATTCTCCTTACACCATACGTGGTCATCCGCGTCTTTCTTCTCTTTTATTCTTCTTGACAGATCTATCTTCCCCCGCGCGACCCCCCTCCCCTTCCTGTTATCACCGGCACCCGCGGCTGCTTTTTTCCTTGCTTCTAGCTTCTGAGAGAGAGGCAGTTGCCAATTTCTGACGGATGGGCCTTAAGTTGCTTTGCTATGCTCCCCCCCCGCCTTTTTCGACTCCCCCCCCTATATACTCCTCAGTGTTGTTGTGATTTGCTCTTTTCTCCCAACTTTTTCTTCTCCCGTAGCGATTCCCCTCTCCCAGGCGTCCATGTGTCAAAAGGCTCTGGTTCTCTCTCTTCCTCTTCAGTGAAAACTTGCCCTTTCCCCTGGACCTCCTTTGTTGTCAGTAGGAAGATAGTGCTTCTCCTAAGTTTTTTTTCCGTATCCCTAGGCTCTCGAGGAGCAGTTCTTTGCCGACCCAGTATTGTTTCCTTTTCCGCCTTTTTCTTGTGTTTTGGATCCGTGCGGCCTATCTTGTCCCCCTTTTACGACACTTCCAGACAATTTTGATTTCCCCCCCTAAATAAAATTATCTTCTTTAGCTCTTGGGATGAGTCAATGTGTTTTCACGCTTGCTGGGTTGAGTTCCTGAACTGTGCGATGCTATGAATCTTTTCTGACGCTCCTCTTTTTTCCTGAATTGATCGGTGGAGGGAGGTCTAACTCCCCTTTCACTCTTGTGAAGGGCTCGTTCAGTTATCAGGAAAACTTTTGGCATTAGTCGCCTTCAACCCCCATAATGCCGGACCGGGTACCCTGGTCCGTTGATTCCCTTCCTTCTATTAAGAATGAGATTTCCTAATTCTGGCGTTTCCCCCAGTCGCGGGCTCCAGAGCTTTCTTTCTTTCTTTCGAGGTGTCTCCCCCCTAGTGGAGTTGCGTCAGAGACGCCCTCCGAGTGGGGAAGTGACTCATATGCTGGCTCTCTTGGAGAACTTAGAGTTTCCTCGTCGGGAGCTATTCGTTCGGCCACGAGGTACGACGCTCAGCAGCCCTGCCGGGCCCCCCTTTAGGGAGCAAGCTCTTTTTTTTTCTTCAGGAGCCTTTCTTCCCGTTGAGCTCTGGTTCCGAAGCCCGATGCTTGTCGACTTGTCTGACGTCCGATACCGGTCATTCCTCTTTCCCCGGACGGCGACAGTTTGCCATAGGTGAGGAGTGCTTCGTTCTCCAGAGCGCATCATGCGTCTTTCCTTCTCACCCCCTTGCTTTGTCGTAGTCCTAGGCTCTGTCCCGGTCAGTTTGATCACTTCTTTCACTTTTACTTACTCGAGCGTCTCCTCGCCTCCTTCTCTCCGGAGGTGGACGCCCTTTGATAGCGCCACTTGAGTGGCGCCCCGCCCCCCCCAACGGATCTTTCCATGCATGCCGCAGGCGCTTGAAGAAGTATTGTTGCGGGGCGGATGTCCGACCTCTTTCTTCCACATTCCTCCCGCCTATCGGGTCTAGTCCATCCGTCCTAATTCTTTTCTTCTTGAAGCCGCGACTGCCTCCCGATAAGGTGTCTCGAGACCTTTTCGGCCGCACTTCCTGAAGGACTCCGGCGATTTTTTTCGACTCCGACCGCAAGCGAGTCGATCCGTTCCTTAAAAGCTTGAAGTTGGTATCCTTTCTGAGGAGGGAGCGCCCGGAAGCTTTGATCCGAGCCTGTGATTTTCCTTTTTCTTTCCCGCTCTTGGAAAAACACCCCCCCAGCGATTCTTTCGTAGTGTGCCTTCTGTCTCGCTTTCAGCGCAGGCCCTTTCCCCCCTTCCTCCTCGACTGGTCAGGCTTAGAAGCCATCCGCCGTCAAGCTTCCGTCCTGAAGAAGAGGGGGTTTTTTTCCCGTTTATATTGCGTTTTCCTGCTCCCCTCACAACTTCATGAAGGTCGATTCTCACTGGAATGGTCCCCTTCCACCCGGAACATGACCCGCGTCATTGCGGTCTGCCTTTGTTGTTTCGCTGACTTTCTTCTTTATTCGACCCCCTTGTCGCTGGTCATGCCGAACGTCGAACCACGCCCCACCCTTCCCCGCGCCATGTAGCGACTTAGTAGATACACAAGAATCCCTTTTATGTATGCTCTCTTTTATTTTGCCTGCATTCATAGTGCATTCTCCGTTACTTCCCCTCCCCTATTTTCCATTGGAGATCCGGGAGACCCTATCTTGTGGACACCGACATACTTGTTTTTCATTTGAGAATTTGGAGGATAGTTTTGATCACTTGGCGTCCCTTGTTGAAGGCTCGACCGTCGGGCTTTCACCCCCGCTCGCCCCCCCAGTGCTTTTTCTGAAGGCAGGAATTAGTACAAATGCTTTCTTATTATCCACGTCGGCCGGCAGTTATCTCTTCATGGCGAGGGAGTTCTTTTCATGGGCTTCTCAGCGTATAAAACTGCAGGCAAGGCCCCTCTCTTCCACCGTCCTTTTTGTGCCCCTCCTTAGGTTTCCGGCGTAGTGAGGTCTCCAATTTCTCTTTTCCCCACGCAACCCTTGATTGTCCCGATTGATGCGTTTCTCGATACAGACCTTTGAGTCCCGTCTGTTAGTCAGGTGCGTCCCGTTTTCCAGAGAGGTCGTGGAAGAGACTTTTCGACTTCCCCTTTTTCCTGGGAACGGTCGTGCACAGATTCTGACTTCTCTTTGTTCCCTGGTCTTGCCCGACGTGCCGCTCGCGTTTTGAAGGGTGGATTTCAAGACCCTTTCTTTCCGTCTCCAGGGTCAGTGGGGTGGTATTTTTTTTTTTGATCCCTTTCTGTAGCGCCTTTGTTTTTTCCTTTTCTTCTTCGCCCGTCCCTTTCCTAGCCTACAGCGGGTTGTCGAGTTCTGCATTTCCGTCCCCGGCAAGTCTCAACGAAGTGACGGCTCCGAAACGAGGATGACTTCTGTCGCTTTCCATGATGGGATTTTTCTCCTAGGCTTTTTCCCTTTATGCCTCGCGCTCTTGCCTTTTGAGGGGTTCTCCGAAGAACTGCCTTTGGAGAGGCGCCAAGGTTCCTCTTTTATGATGGGACGTCCCCCTCTACCTTCATAGCTCGATCATGCCTTTTTCCCCCTTTTCCTTCATCCCGTGAAAGCTATAACCGCTTCCCTTTCGAGCAGAACGTCTTCGCCGTTTTCTCGACATCCGAGGTCCACCGCTCGAGCGACAATCGTTTTTTCCTGGTTGACCCCACGGCGCGGGCGCGTTTCGCTTTGACTCCCCTCCCCAATTGATTGGCCGTCTTTCCATCCTTTTTGTTTTCTTAGATTCTCGATTTCTTTCCTATGGGAGCACGTTCGTTTGCGATGAGCTATTTCCATCTTTACGCGCGCAGTCCTCCCCCTTTTCGCCGTTCTGACGCCTCCCTGGGAGTGAAATCGGTCGACCTTTTTTTCTCTCAGCATGGAGACAGCCCCAAGGGAACCTTTCAGGTTTCAATAGTCATTATCACATTAGAGGGGAAATGCCGATCTCTTTTACTATGTTCTCCTCTCTCGCCCGTATGAAGGGTTTAGAGAAGGTTGTTTGCCTCTACGGACGTTTATCAGACTCCTCTTTTTACTTCCTCGGTTCTTTTTTTTTTTCCATGCGCCGTTCTACGGCTAACCGGATTCTTTCCGCCTTCCGCAGCGCTCCTTGGTCAGGCGCTCATTCCTTTCCTTTTTTTATAGCTGAAATGTGAAAATTTTTGCTTTCCCTTCTATGTCCGCCTTGTTGAGTCTCCCTCACCATCGTCTGCCTGCATGATCCCTTACCCTTGAATGTTTTGTCTTGCCATTCTCCGAGGCCCACCTTGCTCCGCTCCCGAGTTTCCGCGCTCCATTCACAGCAGGCCCTATGTTGAAGAAATATATTCCCAAACCTTTGACTTTAACCCCTCCTTTCCCCTCTTTTCGAACCGGCCACGCGGGACCCTTTATCGATTTTTGATTTTCCTCTCAAATAGGCGTAGCGGTTTCGTTCCTTTTTTCTTCATTACGCGCAGCGCTTTTTTTTTGCTTTCTTTTTAGAATAATGTTGTTGTTGTTGCTTCTATTACACACCCATCACCAGAGACTTCATGATTATGAAGTTCCAACTTTACGGCGACGTAGGGTTTTTCTTCTTGCTCTTTTTCTTCCCCCCCTCCGATAAGTAGCCGCGTCTTTATTTTTCTTTTTCTGGATGGAGCATTAGCCCTTCGGTCTGTTGGATCTCCTCATTGCTCGATCCCTTTGCAGATATAGGGCTTTCCCCAGGATAGAATGCATGCCTGTTTCCCCTTCCCCCCCCCCAAACACGGCGCTTTTTTCTCCTTTTTAATTTGGCCTCCCGAATTGGTCACCCTTTAACAAAAAAATTGCGGCCTCCCGCGCCTCCGGACAGGCCCGATCCTTTCTGACCAGACGAATGCATCGTCCTCTTCCCCTTGCTGCTCTAGACCTCCGGGCGGCCGGTCCTCGGAGACCCGGAGTCATGGTCCACGAACCAGAGACTTCTTTTTGTATTAGCGAGGGTCCGGCGTTCTCCTTCCTGCCCCTGCTAGACCTGCTGACTTTGCTAAGGAAAGACGTTCTCCGATGATCGGGACGAATTAAGGTGTTGATCCCCCTCATCCCCTGCCATTCTCTGCTATTTAGTCTCCGCGATAGGGGCCGCGAACTACTTGTGTCAAAGGTTTCAAGACCCCTCTTTCTCCTCTGGAACGCTCGCGCACCCCTAGCACGTCTTTTCTGGTTACCGGAGGCCTTCTGAGGAATAGTCCCTGTTCCCCCCTCTTGCCCCACTCTTGACTCAAGCTCGGCGCCTGCAAGGCGTGCTGGTTCCTCCTCCTCCGTCCGATTACTCCCTGCTCGCGCATGGGGCGTCCCCCTTACTTTCTAAGATCTGGATGGCTTGATGAGTGGGATTATTCCATTTTCCCGTCGATCTTTTTCTTTGTCCCCCCCCGGGTCGAGTCACAGGCTTCTATCTCCTATGGAATTCCCCCGGTATCTAACATGGACTCGTTCTTTGTCGGCCGAATCCCTTCTGTTTTTTCTTTGTCCCCTCCTACCCGACAAGGCACCAGAGCTTGCGTGCCGGTTTTTCGCGTTCTAGGGAATGATAGCCCCTCTTAATTCCTTCCACCGGCTCTCGTTTTCTCTCCCTGCAGTCTCCTTTTTTTTTTTTCTTACAGTGTGGGACGGAGACTTCGCCGAAGGCCCCCCATAATACAACCCCGATTCTCTGGCGCTTTTTTGCGGCTCAGGTAGGTCCGTTCCAGGCGCCTCCGCCTTTTCTTCCCGACTACTTACATTCCTTCGACTTCCGCAATTGCTGAAGCACCCTTTCACGCCTTCGCTTCAGTCTGCACCCTTCCTCCTACTTATTCCTCCCTAAGTGTGCAACTCCCCCCCCGGACACTGATCTTTACAGAGCGGGCTCCCCCACTCTTTTCTCCCCCCCTGATTTACACTTTTCGTCACCCGTGCATACAGCCGAGTTTTTTTTTTTTCTCCCCTCTTCCTTGTACGTATGACACCTTTTTTTTTCTTTCCAGTGTGAGACCATTATGGTGGCCGCGGCCCCATTTTTTTCCCCCCAAGGACATCTCCTCAAATGAACGTGCCAACTCCCCTTTCTTAAGGGCCCGTCCCAACCCCGCCTTTTTGACTCCTGCTTTTTTGCCTGCTTTGATAGAAGTTTCGATCCCCCTCTAAGGACATCCCCACTCCTCCATGACTTCCTCCCGACCATTTGTCTCCCTCCTACGATGGTTTTTTTTACGTCCCTTTGTCCTGCATGACAGCCCCTACACAAAGCCGGAGTCTCCTTCTTAAGCCCCCCGCGAAAGAGTTCCCCTTTCCGGTGCCACTTCCGCCCCCTCAAGGGTCAACCTCGAGAGCTCCATGAAGCATTTACCACCAACGTATGTCCTTTTTCGTGTTGTCGCCCTTTGATCGAAATGCTAATGATGGCGCAGCAAAAGCGCCTTTCTTCCCGGGAAGTCCCGCAGCCCAATTACACTTATTTTTGGGTGCATCCTCGAACTTTACTTTTTTTCAGTTTCTACCCGAGCCCGGTTGCATCTGCAAGCCCTCTTTCAGAACGATGTAGTCCTTCCTCCTCCCCCTTCCTTCCCTTTTTTTAGACCCGTTTTTCTTTTGCTCCGGCAGGGGCCATGGGCAACTCCAGTTCATGCCCTAGACCTTCCATTTCTGTCGTACCGCTGGCCCGCAAGACTTCCCTTTTTCTTCCCGATACCAGGCCGCCCCCACTCCTTGGCATCTGTATTACAGAAAGTCGTCGTCTCCCTCTTTGATTGTTAATGTGCGCTTCCGCTAGACAGGTCCGTACCCCGATTTCCCTAAAACCTTGGGCGTCGATGGTTCCAATCGCTCGGGAAGCCACCCCTTCCTCCTCTCTTCTCGATCAATCTTGCCGGAGGGATTTCGGGATCCTTTTCCTCCTATAAACCTGCTTTGGGTGCTTCCCGGAGTCTTCGACGACTATGGCGGTCTTATCCTTTTTCTGAACGTCTTCCTTTCCAGCGCCCCGGCCCTCCTGCCGCCGACGACGAGCCTTTGCGAAACCGTCTCTCCTCTTGTTGAAAAACGAGACTTTTTCTATTACCCTCGGGTCATCCTTTGGCTTTTTTTACAAGCCCGATAGCTTTCCCCTTTTTCAGACTCCTTTGGGCCCTACGTTTCAAGCCCTCTGTCGACCGGAAGTTATTAGCTCTTTGTGTTTCTGCGGGCGCCACCTCCCTTGGAGTCCTTTTCCTTTTCTCTTCCTGCCCCCCCCCTCTCCCCCTGCTCATGATCATGAGCTGAGCGTTCAGGCTAGAGGTACGGAATAGAAATTAACGCATCTGACGAATTTAGGTCACCCTCCTGCAGTCCTTCGAGCCCGATACCACCGTCCTTTTTTTTCGCGCTCCGTCGCCAGTCTCTTAAAGATCGTCCTTCGCCTCCCAACCCTGCCACGTTTTCCCGCGGACTGCTTTTCCCCCACTCGACTCCTTCGGTAGGCCTTTCCATCAGTCCTTCTATGACCCTTTGCGGCGTCCCAAAGATCTAAATTTGACATCTTCCTAAGTGTGGGAGACATATGGTTGCCTATGTTTCTTCTGCGTCATCCCTTCCCCTCGACTATTTCGCGCCGTCTCCACGCCGAGCCTTAAATAAGTTTTCTCGAACAATGCGAGGCGAAATAGTTCCCTTCTCCACGGTTTCCTTTTTTCCTTTCCGACCTACCCTTTTTTAGAGCACGCTTCCCTCAAGAGAAGAAGCTCAGGGGTCGTCTTTTTATGCCCTTTGTCATTCCCCCCCATCCTCCATTGTGGCAGGGTTTTCATCTTCCGTCCTGATATTCCACCTAGAGAAGCGATGCCCTGGATTGGAGGTTCTTCCGATGCAGGTGCTTATTCTTTTTTTTGGCCCCTGGCTTCCCGGAAGCTTTTTTCCCCCTCGGTTCGCTCCCGCCACCGCTCTTTCTGCCTCCTCACCATCTCTCTTTATCCCCCCCTCCTTCGATATCACGTTCTACCACTGCGACCGCCCCTGCCCTTTTCGCCTTCTCCCTCTCACCAACCCCCCCCTTTTCTCCCCCGACCCTCATGGATTTATCGCAGAAGTCTTGGAAGGGTCTCCTTTACCCGACCGTCCCCAACCCTTTTACCGGCAACTGACCCCCCCCTTCCCCCTCCCTCTTCGTCACCGGCATCGTTTCTCCAGCTTGTTTTTCCCTAGTCTCAATGACGTGATCTCTCACCCCCTTTACCGCAGCTCAATCCTCTCGTCCACAAGCGGCTTCTGTGGCCTTCTTCTCCCTCTTTCCTGATTTTTCCTTTTCTCTGCATCTCTACAGGGCCTTTGGCCTCGCGCTGGTTCATGGAAGGCCCCCAACCTTCCTTTGGGTGC
>Ga0179593_1493247_pt1 | contig 11349 bp, 14 predicted proteins | sample CZODoug2_1_08_16_FD_185931 | JGI IMG/M metagenome (GOLD analysis project Ga0179593, IMG submission 185931) | Vadose zone soil fungal communities from Angelo Coast Range Reserve, California, USA - CZODoug2_1_08_16fungal (PacBio error correction) | ecosystem: Environmental > Terrestrial > Soil >... | reverse complement strand
TTGAGACTCCTCCCCGCTTTTTGATTGCTGGTACCGCTCGTTGCGATTCCCTTCCAGTCCGTATATCCCCACACCCTTCGAACCCCCGTGCAACCCAAATGATGCTTGATGACCTTCTGGCCAGAAGCCTCGGGTTCATCTCTCAAGCTACCCCCGCTCCTCATGCTAAGAAGGTGCGTTAACCTTTTCGACGCTCGCCCCTCGTCCTGCGGCCAAAGATTTTATCTCTTGTTGGACATTTTTATGAGGGAGGAGGATTAAAGCATGGGCGGTGTTTTTACTTTTGGTATTTTCTAGAATTTCGGCCAGTTTCGGCCCCATTCCCGAGGGGTGGCAGTGTACGTGATCCAAACCCCCCCACTTCCCCCATTTGCGGAACTTCCCCCATTGCACAGCGATTTTTTTACCCACCCAGAATTGAGTTGTTTTCGTGTGTACCATTTAATTAGCAGCATTTTCTAGAGCTTAATGGCTTTATTACACCCGCCGCTTTACCATGAGAATCTTCATTCTGGCCCAAATTCCTGTTTTCGTTACCCCCTGCTTGAGGACGTTGTTATAAGCGTTTCCTCTGTTGAATGAAATCAAATACTTGGTTTGGATGGGAGGCTTTTTTTTTTCTTTAAGTTAGTGCCCGCGGTACCCTAGTTTATATATTTCTTCCTGTCTTGTCGATGGATAACTTAATTCCGCTTTTCCAGACGGTGGTGTATTTGTCCTATGGCGGCGCCAGGAATTTTTTTTCCCATTGTTTTGATTTAGATAGTTCCCCTTTTTGTTGCCCGCCTGTGATGCTCCCTATTGCGCCTTTAGGCTCCTTTTTCTCGTTTCCACATAAATTATCTTGTCTTTTCCTTCTTGTTCTTCTGCTCTTCTTCTTCACTAGTTAGTGCCAAACGGTATACCACCTATTTTTTTTCCTCCCACCGAGGGCCCCCTACCTACAAATGGGCCTTCTCCTGAACTTTCCGAGATTGAATCGCATCAGCCGGCCTTGGTATAGGTTGCCGGTAAATTTCGTGCCCCCCCTCCCCTTTTCTTGTCACATCAGCTTTTTTTACATTCGTCCTGGTCTGTCTCCAGGATCAGGAGAAATTTTGGTCAAATGTCAGTTGGCGGAACTTGGACCCATGTGTCTTCTTGGTAACCAGGCAATTTCCGGTTTTTTTAGGTGGCCAGACCGCTCATCCACGCGGAGCAGTGGACCCTAGTCCCCTTTTTTTAGGTTTGTTGACTGATCTTGACCTTGATGGATCTTCCCTCGCGTTCTTCCTTGGACGAGGCCGCAGATGTTTTTTTTTCTTGGTAACGTTTAGTGCGTCTTGTTTATTTTTTCCCTTTCTAGTTGTAACACCCTCAACAATTGCTCTGTACTGTTTCCGCGCACATTCATCACTCCATTGGATGCTGATGTACAAAGGAAAAAACCTATGCAATACCCCCTATTTTGGCTCCCCTTCCGAAACTATGTCCCTTCCCTCTCTGTCCCATTAAGAAATTCTAGCTGTCAGACCTTTTGTGGGGTGTTGTCTTGATTTTTTTTCTAATTCTTCCCGTACCATGTCACCCCCTCCGGTGCTCTTTTTTTCGTGAGCGCACAAAGGTGCGCCCCTTTCCCAATAACACCGGGTGATAGCCGCCCTCTCTTTCCCCTCTTCGTCCTGCCGGTTTCACTTTTTAAGAGACTAGAAGAACTTTCTACGAGTGCCCATCCCTCCATCCCCAACCCTCATTTTGGATTTTTCCTTTTTCACCGTGCCCTTGATTGCGCGAACATCCTGATTTTGATGGTCCTTTTCCCCCTTTGCAAGGTCCCCATTACCTGTCAGCACGCATTCTAATTCGATGTTTTAGTAGAATCCCATCACCCTTACATGAAGTGCGTCCGTTTTTTCCTGTCTCTCTCTTTTAATAATCCTAAGTTTTTGTTGTTTTTTTTTTTCCCTTTTCTCCTGAGCAACCCGGCCAGGTGTATGGATTCCCCCCGTTTTATTCGCCCAAGTCTCGTTCAGACTTCCCTTAGGAAGTGATTATTTTTACCCTCCTCTTTCCTTCCCAAGGACATCTCTAATTGACGCGTAATCATTCGGTCCCGGTTTCTTTACCACTCCTGGTCGAACGTCCCCCGCTGTCTTTATTATTTTCTAACGTTTCTCGAAAGCGGCGATTTTCGGAATTTGATTAGATTTGCTTTCTTTCCTTGAATCTGTCCCTATTCTAAGATTACCCGGTGTTCCTTTGCCCACCGTGTGCAACTATGTTCTGTCATCGATTGACTGGTCACCGTTCAGCGCGAACCACGAACGAATCCACCCACAAACGCTTACGCCTGCCTCTCTCCTTTTGATGAGTATCTTTTGGGGGTTTATCGGGGGCTTTTTCTGATTTTTGAAAGAAATTCTTATATTTATGGCATATGTCATTTTTTTTCCCAGTCGAGTCCATTCCCCTTGAGTGAAATCTCCCGGGTTCCCAACGACAGAGCAAAAACGTTTCGTGGATTTCCAAGTCCTTCCCCCTCGTGACCCACTTTTTTGGCGACGCCCACCAAGCAAACGTCGAATCTGCTTCCATTCTGGTTCCCAGGAGATCGCGTCTTCTCCCCCAACGAGAAACGCCGATCACCTTCCCCCCTCCCCCCTGTCGTTCCCGCCCCCCCACAACATTCTGTTTTGGCCCGCCCCTTTATTCTTTCCTAGCGGTTCTGTTTCCCAAGGCATCTTAGGAACCTTGCTGGTTACAGCCTGCCAGGACTGTCCCCCGTGCACTTTTTCCCTTTGACTTGTTCATTTCGCCGAGCCTTTTCAGTTACGCCCCCCTTTAAGAGCTTGTCCCTTTTTTTTCTTTAAACTTTATTCACTCCCTCCCCGTTTTTGCGAATTTCAACTGCAAACAGATACCCCCTCACCGGCTGGAGGCGATTCCCTGTTTCCGCCCCCAGGAGGACCCCTTTCGGTGAAGGGTGAATTGTCTGCTCCGCGGATGGTCATCTTTGTGGCTACCGTGTTCCCCGTCCCCGCCTTTTTAGGAAGAGAAGAGGCCTGATACAAGCAGGTACAGAACTTTCCCCCTGCCCGATACCCCCAGCAATGTTCTGCGCGCACTGGATTTAACCACTGGAGCCCCTTCTGGTCCCCAACCTCAATTGTTGCCTTTGAAAAGCTCTGATCAAAACAGTACCTCCCTTTTTTTTTCGATACTTACACCTATCAAGTAATTTTCTTCCCAAGAAGAATTAACGCCATGAGATCGCGGTTCCCGCGGCTACCTTGCTCCTGACATTCGCCCCGGCCCGACCCACCAAAGCTATCCGCCTTTGGACGCGAGGATTCCCAAGGTCCTTCCCTTTTTTTTTCAAGCAGTTGAACGACAGGCCACTTTGCCCTTGCAAATACAACGTGATTTTTAATTCGCCGCTTTCTGCGCCATTCCTGCGCGCCTTTCTCATTGAAATGTTTCTCCCAGCAAAATACATGTTTTTTCAATTCGCGAGAATTGCCAATGAGTTGACGTTTTTTCTAAACTGGGTAGGTTTTGTTTTTTCACTGGCCCTTCACTCCCGTCGCTGGCTTGAAGAATGGCCGAACCCCGCGAAAATCCCGACAAATCCTGCCGGCCAAGTTCCCGACTTTCTTCCCATACCATGTCTTAGATTATTGCCGATTTCCTTCACATCCGCCAATTTTCGATGCACCTGGCGCCTTCATGGAAGATTTTCATTTTTTCTTTTTTCGAAGGTCTTCCTGTGCTTTCTTTTTTGACTACGGAGACCTGGTCATCTCCTTCGGTTGTCGGCTTCTTTGGAGATCTCTCAAGTTTTATACGGGAACTGTTTTGGTCCACATATTGGTAAGAAAGCAAGTCTCCTCATTCACTCAGCGGGCCTTTTTTTTTTTTTATCGTCCCACCCTGGGGAAAAATTCCTCTCTTTATCTCCGTTGTTTGCGGGCGTTGACAGATTCCTCCAATTCCAGGCGTCTTTATGTCCGACGTTGCGCTTATCTGAACGTATAACCTTTTCTTTCCCACCACAGCCGCCCCCTTTCAACCCATGTGATTTCTGACAAGTAGTCTCCCCTTCCCAAGACTCAAAATGGGCCTACTCAGCCTAAAGCTCTTTCACCCTCTTCATCTTCCTTGTTTCCACAGCGCGCCTGGTTCTTTCGCCTTGCCTCTGCTGCGAGATCTCTTGTGAAAGGGCTTGCATCTTGCTTTCCAGAAGGGTCTTTCCGCGCCTGACTTGATTTGATGTTCGCGGCATTCCTTCTTTTTCAAATTCCTGCTTGAGGGCCTTTTCCTCACACAAATCTACCATTTTGGGCACTGATCCATTGTCCATTTCAACCAAAAACCCGCCTGAGGTTTTTTTTTGCTGCAAATTCTTATTCTTCTCTTCGCTACGCTTAATTCAAACCTCCCCCCTCTGTACTTCCTTCCCTGAGGGGTATTGGCTTCACGTCCTGGTCCTGTCACACCCTGATTGAGCGGTTTGCATTTTCTAAAAGCAGCGCGGTCCGTCTTTTTTCAAATAACCTATTTGGTGGTTTGTTTCCGTTTTTTTTTTTTTTTTCCTATTACTATTTCTATTGTCGTTCTTCTTTCTTGCGTTGTCCTTCCCCCTAATTCAGAGAGGTGTGTCCTGTATGGCGGCCGAGGTCATTCGTACTTTTGAGTTTTTCTTTTCTACTTTAGAGGAATGGTAATTTGAAGATGAGGCTCTTGCCCTCAGTGGTGACTATTTGACTTGGCCATTTCCAATTTAATTTGCCTTTTTGTATCCTTTTCTTATTATACTGTCTCTTGCCCACTGACACCGAGTCCCCCCGGCGCTCCCCGTGCGAGAGCAATGCCCCCCCTTCTTTAACATGGGCCTGCGACGCCTTAAGGAAGGAATCGCCTCCAGCCGCTTAGTATGTGTGAAGCGTCCACTTCTCCCCCCCCTCCCCTTTCTTCACCTCTTCAATCTTTTTTACCTTTTTTGCCCTTTACGAGGGAAATTCTCCTTGCGAAATCAGTTGTCCTTCGGCCTCGGACAGTCATACCAGCCATTTACTGGGCGGCTTTTTTCCAAGAATTTCTTTTGAACTTGAGCTTTTTCCCCTTGTTGGGAAAATTGTCAACCGATCTTGACATTGATGTTGCTGAGATAGGCTTCGCCTGGCCTCCCGGGGAGACAGATGGGGGCCCCTTTTCGTTTTGGCGTCTCAGTTTTCCTTCAAATCACTAACTTTTGTCTCTGCCTTTTTTCGTTTTCCCGAGAGATTCAACTATCATTTCCTCTCCCCTTACCACTTTTCTCAGCAAACCTTCAAGCCTTTTTGTGTTTTTAAACCCCACCAGCCTCCCCTCCTTCCCTGCGCTATGTAATAAGACTTCTCCCTCTCTTTTTTCCGTTGTGGTGTGTGGTTTTATCCGATTCACCTCCCGTTAAATCAGGCGCTTCCAGTGCGCAAACTTTCCTCCACGGTACACACCTTTTACCCCTCCTCTGTCACCGCCCCTTAAGCCCCTAAACAGCTCCCCCTCCGCTCTCGCGAACAAGCGCTCAAACTCCCCACCGCACGTTTATTTACCTTCTTCACGCTTCTTCTTGCGCTCGATGCCCTTTCCCCTTGCAAAGAGTTAGAATCACCGTCAGCGAAGTCTACTCCTTCCCCCTTGGGGCTTGAATTGCCTCTTCCCTCCATGCACGCTTCCTGCTCTCTTTGTTTTTTTTCCTTTTGAGACCTCTCCCTTTTACTCGTTGTGGAGTCGTCTTTCCCTGAGCAAAACGTCTCCGCCGGTCAGGTCCCCCGGCATGGAAGGGTTGATGGATCCCTTCTTCCGCCACCGAGCCCTTTCTTCCTTTTTCTTTTGTTCGGGCCAGCTCTTTTCCCCTCAAGGAAATCAGATCCCTGGCGCGCATACTTGGGGGGTGTACCCCATCCTTTGTTCTCATGGATGATTTGATCACGCCTCATTCCTGCTGAGCGCGGAATGATCTTTCAGCGGCCCGGGAAGTCCTTCCTGATGAGAGAACGTTCGTGGAGTGACCTTTTGTGTTGAAACGTGGAGGTTAATTTCATTGATGTGCCCGGTCACCTTTTAAGACGGAGAACACTATCCCCCCCCACCCCCCTCTAAGCCTCCTCCTTTTTCTTTCCTTTTTTGAGAGGTGTTGTTTCTCGTTTTTTTGGGAGGACGTTTTTCCCCTCCCAATCGTGATCTCTGGCTTGTTCTGGTACATAGGAACCTCCTCCAATGAGTGGCCTTCCGGGGAACAAAAGGAGTCCCCCTTTTTCTTCCTTGTGACAACTCCTTCCTCTTTTTGTTGTGTTCGACCACATCCACCTGTTCGACGCCCCCAAAGACCCCCCGTTCCGCCACATTTTCTTTTCCATGGACGAATTTCCCTCTTTCCCAAGTAGCAACGGGCCAAGTGTACAGTTTCATGGACCACTTTAAACAAAAATGTTGGGCTTTCTCTCCTTCACATTGCCTCGGCACCTGAGCGGTCTGGTTCCCCGGCGCCCGGAAATGGCTGGCCTCCCTTGTAATGGCAGATCCGGCAAAGGAACACTTTCCCTTTCCTTGATCTTATCTAGCCACCGCCATTCCGAGCTTTTTCCTTTGGGACGAAAACGGATGACACTCCCATTACGGTGTTTGAGAGACCGCAAACAGACCCACTGCCCTGTGGAGGTCGCCCTTTCTTTTTCGCGCCCGCTGAGGGTTTCTTTGCGCCCTTTTAGTGGGAGAGCGTGATTTTTCCCCTGGTTTTGCCAGACCCTAGTCGCAGCAGACAAAAGACAAGCCGGTCAGTTACCCATTCCCCCAATTATGGCCCTGAGACCTTCACATCTATGACAATGATCGAAGCAAGTCAAGGCGAACTCCTCGTGGACCCTGCATAAAACTATGAAAAGATCGAACTTTTTTTCAAAAGTACATCCCTTCTGCTCGATACGGGACAACGTTCATCTCCTTCCTTATGACCAAGACGCATCCGCTGTTGAAACGCGTTTTCAACCGCGCCGGACAGAATATGACCTTAGACCTCCCCGGCCCACCAATTTATTTCCACCGCGGACGCGCGGTTGCTTTCAGTCCCTTCAAGAGGGTAACGGCCGCCATTCCCTCAAATACACTCCTGCTCTCCCAGCGGCGTTGTCATCCGCCAATTAAGCGCTCGCGACCCCTCTTTTTGAAACCCAACTCAATGTTTTCAAGCGTTTGCCATTTATTTGCCTTTCTTCCCCCCATCTGTAGGATTGAGTGTGCAAGCGGACACTGCCCCCCCTAGGGAATTGACTGAGATGGCCGTTTGCCCCCTTTCAGAAACGACACCGGCCCTCGCAAATCTGTCCATACTAAGATATTCCCCTCCCACTTTATCTTTTCGCCTGCCGTAAGTGCTTCTCTCCCACGGTATATCGCTCTTATGCAATTTTTTTTTCCCGCATGAAGTGGAACTTTTTGCCTTTTTGAGAAGTGGATGTCCCTTCGAGCTTAGGCCTATTCGTCCTCCTTTTCCATCATTTTTTTTGCACGGGGTGTTCTCTTTTTTGAGTTTTGATGTTTATAAGTTTCCCAATTTCTTTTTCCCATATTGCCGAGAGCAACTTCCCCCCAACCCCCACATCACTCCACCGTGGAACCTTTCGGAATTCCCCCCGGGTCCATCTCTTCATCCCTCGTTGTTGTTTGTTTTTTCTCGATGAACCGGGGACAGATTAACTCCCCCCAAGCTGAGATCAGTCGATCGGTCCCCATATTTCCTCTTTCCATTAAAAAACACCCTTCTCCTTCTCTTCACCCCCCCGTGTCACCCCATGTCTGATGACGCGTCGCTTCCCCACTCTCGAACCGTTCCCTTTTTCTTTCCCCACCTTAAGCCTTCCAGCAGGTGCATCTAGGATACCGTGGCTCCTCGGCGCCGGCAGGGCTTCCACCCTTTTCATGGGATTTTGAATGTTTTTTTTTTTCTTCGGTCGTTTTTTTGCGGGACTGTACGATTTGTTCGTACCCCCCCGTCCCCTTCCGCGCGGTCTTTGAAGTTTCCGATCTAAACCAAAACGTGGAACTGGCCCCTTTTTCTACGGCGTTTAAAAAACCCCGCTGTTTCTTACCATAATTTCATTCGCTTTCCGCCTGGCTTACTGTGCGTTTCAACCGCCGCTGGTGCCGGAAGGCCGAGGGTATTTGAGGCTCCACCCCCTTTTTTGTCGGTCCCCACAAACGTCTTTGAGTCCCCAACAAGAGCTTTCGTGAAAATCAACTGGTGATTCGCGCCATTTCATTGTGCCTCCTCCGCGGGAACTTTTCCCATATAAGGTATGATTCTTGAGTGGACACCCTTACTTGATTCTTTGTTAACCGTCTTTCGGAATTGAGTGTAATGTTTTGGAGTTCGTTTTTTTTTCTCTTCATTTTTTATGTTTGCTTTCCTTGCTTAGAGGTCTCCTCCTTCTTGCTCTTTAATCCTCGTGGTGAAGGTTTTGTGACCCCATCTTTCTTTTAACCTTTTTTCTTCTTCTTCGTTATCAGAGCCGGCGCACCTAGGAGTTTCGACTTTTCCCTTCTCCACACCTTTCCTGGGCAAACGGTAAAGCGCTTAAAGGGACATAGAATAACCGGGTCCTTGGTTTGTCGTAAACAAGTGTCTTTAAATAAGTTTAAGCGATCTTTAGAAAATGGACTTTTCGGCTCCATCACTTCGTCCTCCCCTTTCCCGTTGTCCGCCGTCGCGGACCTGCAGGCTGTAACCAGCCACCTTGGCGCTTTCAAGACCTCCGCTTTTTTCAATGTGTCTGCAAACTCCCCTGCGGGTTGTTGTTCCCGAGCTAGAATTGATTCGACCCGTGATTTTTTGGCTTTCTCCGATTAGATCTTCAAGAATTTCTCGCGACACGGGGCATTTTTTGCGTCGGGTTCGATTTTTTTTTAGTTGTCACAAAACCTTTTTTGCTTTCTGTTCCCTGGTCTCCTCACCTCCTTGGAGAGGCGAGCGTACCCCCTTCCAAAAAAGGCCAAAACCCTCTATTACCCTTCTGTAATCCCCGGCCTTAACGCCAGTCCACCCCGACTCACCTTCTCATGTCCGCTACTTTCTTTGGTGCTGCTTTCTTTTTCTCCAGCTTCCATGGTCCGGCCACATCGGCCTTAGTTTTTGGGAAATTGAGAGAATGCTCCCCCTTCCGCAATGTCCCTCTTTCCACAGCATTCTCCGCTCAAAAGTCGACCTCCGACCTTTTTTTTTTAGAGCGTGATCAATCTCAATCCATACCCTTTTCATGTTCGCCGTATTTGACTGTAACAATTTTTTCCTCTGCGCCATCTTTTTTGGGCAACAGGGTCGAAGCGTAGTGGCACGAATCCCGTCCTCCCCCTCAGTATTTTTTCTCTTCATCTCTTGCCTTCCTCCTCGGCGTGTTTTATTCACACCCTTCATGCCGCTGTTTTTTTGTTTTTCTCAGGAGAAGCTCTATTCCTCCTCCCCCCCCCCTTTTTTTTCTGATTCTGAACCGCGCCCGTCTACTCGAAGTTTTTTTCTGGATTACACGCGCGCCAAACGCTATTCGGATGCTATCCTTCGTTTCTCGTTGTATGTCTACGCTTTTCCCAGCGAATATGGCTTGTTTCCGAAGTGCGGTGAAGCCCCCCCTTTTCCCCTGCGGTTTGGAGCCTCTCACCTTTGCGAGCGCGTGAATTTTTACGTTTTGATCTGACTTGTTTTGTACTGCTTTCCCTATCTTTCCCTACGAGAACCCCTTTGGAGGACCTGGCAATTTCCACGTCCGCTCCCTGTTGAAAGAGTCATTCCCTTTTCCCTAAGGTGTCTCGTAGAACCGCTCCTCCACCACCACACCGCCCGTCTGACGGTTGAGTACAGGATTGGGGTTTTCGGGAGTATAGGGGAGGGGGTTTCCCCTGGTTTTTCCTCCCCCCCCTTCTTGAATATTTATGATTTTTTCCCTTTTGTTTTTGTATTTGCCCCTCCATCTTTTCGGTTTTATGACAGTGACCCTAGTGGCTTTTTGACAACGACTTCCCCCAAATCGGGTCCAAAGGCCAAATTTTCTTTCCCCCCCCCCTCCCTCGCACATCTGCTTCTTGCCCTTTTGAGGCGCGACCGAGAGCACCCCCCAACTCGAACTCTCTACAAGGTCAAGTGTTCTGGACAAGTTTACCCCCCCCCCCTGGCTTCTTTTAGCGACCAATTTTTTCCGATGGTCTTGCAACCTCTCCCCAGAAATTTTGGTTACAGAATGCACTCCGTTCAAGGAACTTTACTGCTTTTCTCCTTTTTCCTGGACCAGCGCCTTTACGCTTTCTTTGAGCGGCCTTCAAAGATTTTTTCGGTGTTTAGATTGGCGGCACCCCAGATTCCACAAGTCCCGGTGACCCCCTATTCCCACTGCTCGTTTTTTTTCCTTTGTCTAGGGAGGGCTTGCGCTTCGCTGTGAGTTTTTGCTCGGTGGAAAAGTGTTTTTCCCGACCCCTGTCGAAGAACTATAGAATCCCGAAGAAAGTCACGACCCCGTACATCATTATGGCCCAGTGCGACACCGGTCCACCCTTAATGCACAGGCGCTCCGAGCAAGGCGCCCTCCTTCTGTCTGACCAGCCGAAACCGCACCTTAAACTAACCCTGTACAACTTACTTTCAGCACCCTACCTTATCTCACCTTATTTTATGAACGCCCCCCCCCCATACCCCCCTCCGAGAGAAAACGCGGTTCCGATCTTAATCACTTCATGAAATTTAGAACCATGTCCCCACAGATTGTTTTCGCGCTTGATTTTAACATACCAACCTGACCTTTTGTGCCGAAAAGGAACATTTTCCGTCCCCACCTCCTGCCTGTCTCCAGCGGCGGCCTTTCTTTACAAAGAGCGCAGAGAGGCTTCTCAAATGCTTTGAGGCCCCCTTCTCACAATTTTCGTTGTTTTTTACCTCCCCTTTTGAAAAAATGGCATTAGTTCCCCCATTTTGTATTAGTGTGAGCACGGTCCCCCCACGCCATCTTAGTAAATTTCCGAAGATTTTCTCCCCCTTCAGAAAATCAGTACCCCTACCCGTCGCCAAGCCTAAGAATAAAGACACTTTTACACCCAAGTTCGTTTCCCTTTTTTTAAGGGCGACTGCACTTATCGATCTCTCAATGATGAGAAAGCTTGGCGAGGGTGCCTGCTTTTTTTTTCCCTTTTTTTCCCCGTTTCTCTCTTTCCGAATTCCTTGGCGGTTCATCATCATGTTTTGTTTTCGGCGGTTTTTTTCGCTTGAGGAACTGGATCCAAATAAGGCGAGTCGCCAATCTTAACCCCTCAATATCACCCGATTATCGGACGACTTTCCCCCGTGTTCCC
>Ga0179593_1434868_pt1 | contig 11349 bp, 9 predicted proteins | sample CZODoug2_1_08_16_FD_185931 | JGI IMG/M metagenome (GOLD analysis project Ga0179593, IMG submission 185931) | Vadose zone soil fungal communities from Angelo Coast Range Reserve, California, USA - CZODoug2_1_08_16fungal (PacBio error correction) | ecosystem: Environmental > Terrestrial > Soil >... | reverse complement strand
CTGTGCTCCCATGGATTCCGTTTATTTTGGAGCAAGGCGCGCGTTCCCTCGTCTACGACGACGACCGACACCCAGCACCCAATCCCCTGCCGTCTCATTTCCCAGACAATCTTTGGACGCGTCTACCAGGATGACTTTTTTTCCGGTAGTTTCTTTACACCCCTTCTCTACCCCACTACTGAGAAAGGTCGAGGAGTTTCTCTATCTTTTCCTTTGATACGCGTCGTATGATCATTTATTTTTGACTTAGAGAATGACACGTTTCCCCTCCCCCCGCTCGGGGTCCTATGTGAAGTGTCTATAAGTCGAACCCAGGTGAAGCGACAGATCTGACGCCTTGTGCCTGCCTTCCGCCCCCCTCTTTCGTTTCGGCCCTTCAACGAAGATCTCCGCCACGTTAATACGCTTTGCGCGCCGAGGCGCTTATGGGAACGTGTCTGATCTTCCCGACTTCGGTTGCCGGACGGAAGAGTCTTCGTGAGAAGCGAATTATCTCCTTCACCTATAGTCTTTCCCCGGAACTGAGTGTGTCTCCTGCTTTCCGGATTCGAGTCTGCGTCCCAGTTTGTCCGGCGCGCTTAGTGAGGTGCGGGAGGACCAAAGCGAAACTACCGGTGGGGTTGCTTGGGGTCCCCTTTTCCAGTTCCCCGGACGGTATTTGAATCACCTCACTTAATTTTTTTTTCCACGGCGACCCAGTTTTCCTGCCGCCCGGGCCCTTGCGATCTAATAGAGGGTACGTTTTTCCCGAGGACGGGCTGTTGTCCTCTAAACAATGTCGACAATTCACGATCTTTTCAACCATCCGGTTCTGAGGGCCTCCGCAGCCCGTGCTAGACTTACGCGGGTTCAGCCACGCTCGACTTCTTTTCTTGGGGTTCTCCTGAATTACGTGGCGCGGGGATCCCTTTCCCTCCTCCTGCTGACCCCATCAGGGATTGACGGCTCCCGGGGCACCTCCGTCGAGGAGAAGGGCTCCTTAAGCTTTTCGACCCGGACTTTTCTCTTAGAAGAAACAGGTTTTGATTCCTGCATCCCCAGATTTCTAAGGCCACGCTCCGGGCTCTGAGATAGATGCTTGGTTCTTTTTGAGTTTCCCTCGACAGTTGGTTTTGTTATGTTTGTCGTGTTCTTTATTCAGACCTTGTGTAAGATTTTCGGACTTATGTGGGTCTCTGTCGAGCGCTCCCCTCTTAGAATTTCCCCTTGACTGCGTTCGTAAGTGAGGCTCTCGAGATCGCGTCTTTAGTGTCAATAGTTTTTTTTATACGGTGAGGGCTTTTGGCGTTCTTCTTGCGGAGAGCTCGTTTTTGAGATTCATCTGATGTTTTGCGTTTCGATTCTGTCGTTAGGAGATCCTCCGTCTAACCGGCGACGACCTTTTTTGCCCTTTCTTCCCCGGCGCTCGCTTTCGGGACTACTGCCGCTTTTTCATCCCCCTTTCAGGCAGACACGACAGTCCAAGGTGGTAGTAGTGACTTCGCTTCTGTTTGAGAGTACTCGTGACGCCTGAAGATAGGGCTCGATGTAGGTCGTTTTTTCCCCCTTCTTTTCCGATCTCCTCTCCCTTGGTGACCCCTGTTTCCCCCCCCGAGCCCTACTCTATCTCCCTTACACCCCCGCCCAGTGTCCACCGTTCCTTTCGAAGCTCTCCATTTTTCTTTTTCTCTCCCCCTCGCTCCTCGTTGGCGAGCTCTCTGCTCCAATAGCTGACCTCGTCGTCTGCGTCAAAACCTCTCCTTTCCTACCAGATCGTTTTCTTACACAAATTTAGAGCCAGTTGTCTGACGTCACCGCTTCCCCCGCCCTGTTCTGAAACTGTGCGTTTTCAATGTCTGCAACGTTTGTTGCCTAGTGCTGTTCCCTGTTTTTTTTTTTTCTTTCTTTTTTTTCTACAACCGTTGTTGGATCAATGTGGCCTCCGCTCACGCCTGATGACCGTGCGAACTACTACTCCCCCCCTCTTTCCGCTATTTTTCCCCTACTAGCCAATTCTATTTTGCTTTCCCAGCTTTTAGTCTATAATCGATATAGTCTCCTCCGATGAGGAGAACTTATTCGACTCTCCCCTCGCCCTGCCGGGGGTTCTCGCAGCATCAGTTCGAGCTACTTTTTTTGAATTGTTTACGGTCTTTTTGTTGTCTTTTAATCTTTAACCACTCCCCCCATCCCTGACACTTGCCCTTTTCGACCGACCCTTTCACGGTCACCGTCGTCTAGATTACGGCTAGAAGCCTCTTGTCGTTCTCTCCTCCCTTTTTTCTCCGTTTTTCTTGTGAATTTTTCCCTACTCCTACTCAGTTGGGGGGGTTGAGTGACATTCTTCCTTCGAGTTGCTGCGATTTGTCCTTTTTACTCATTCCTATCTACATACCGGTTGCCCTTGAATTTTCTTTTATGCGAGGTGGCTGGGTGGCGGGGTTACAGTTTTCCTCCAAACCATACCCCCCCCCCCCTCTCTTTAACACCACCATCCCCCCGATGATAGCAATGATCCTGCCCCCCTCTTTTGGCTCTCTTCCCTAGCTCTCGCCCCATCTTAGAAGTTGTTCCCTCCCAGACCAAGACTTCTGGTTTGACGATGTTTAGCCGGGTAGTAGTGGCTTCGAGCCGACCTCTTTTCTCTTTTTTGAGTCCTTCTGTCCTCGCTGTTGTAAAGGGATTGGCGGGCTTACCAGAGTGTTTTGCTTTTTCACCCGTGACTTCCGTAATTTCTTTAAGACGTTCCTCCTGAAAGCGTACTCAGGCTGGGTTTTTTTAATTGAGAAGTGAATGTTCTTTTCCAATTGTTGGCTCACAAGCTCCGCAAGTCTCTTGTGCTTGATACGGAGATGTTGTTTACGACGTTCCGGCTGCCTCCTCTTCTTCGCCCATTTGGGTTCGTATGACTGGGACGTGTCGCCGAGCGGTTCCCACTTTTGTGTCTTTTCTTTCGGGCGAGGAAGGTCTCTTGGGAGTCTTTTTGTAGTTTTTTTGTTCTTCACCGGGTTTCTAGTAGATTTTAGCCACGCCGTTGAGCACTGAGACATGCGAGTCCTTCGTGGCGTTTTCTTTTCTCTTTCCCTTCTTACTCCCCCTTGCTCAGTGTCTGCTTTTTCCGCTGACGCAATATGGCGATACCGCCTTATCTCTCTCCGGTGTGAGCGATCGATTTGCTTACTTTTCCTGGCTCTTTGTCGACCACTAGTTTAGACCTCTTTTGTGATTTTTTTAGCAACTTAGAACTGAAGTCGTGTCTGCACTCCTGCGTGCAAGCGCTTGTCGCTTATCGCGCTCTTAAACTCAGTTTCCCCATCCGCCCCAGCTCCAGCTGTCCCCCCAAACACGAGCCTTCATCTGCCTCCCTCGCCCTCGCCCGGGCGATTCCTCTTTCATGTTCCGATTGATTTCGAATGCGATTTGACGAGCCATGCTCCGCGTCAGACGGATTTGAGCTTCCGTTTTCTAAAGAAGACAGATTCTTTACGAACACCCCGAACGTTCCCTTCCGGCGACTGATCCCCCCAGCTGGATTCCGATCCCAACCGTCCGTACCCCTCGTGAATTCGATCCTGAGATAAAAGGATTCTTAGTTAGCCTTGGTAGTTTTTTGAGTGACATTCCTTATCGCGGTCCCGTACTTCACCATTTTTCATCCCTTGAAGTTTTCCCCCTGAAGGCTCCCGTAGAAGCAATCGATCCCTTCCAGGCCTTCTTTTCCCCGCCTCCTTCCTTGGGCATGTAGAACCGGCGGAATCTTAGTTTATTTCTTCCCTCGTGCGAGTAGGAACCTAGAATTTTCCTTTGAAGTGTAGGTTTGCTTTTTCTATGTGCACGATCGCCCCAAGGGGAACTCGGCTCGTTCACCCCTGTAATCCCTCGGTAGACGAGCCCGAATTGATTTCAGCACGGTCCCTCCTTTTCCCATTCTCCTCGGTTTGAGATTAACTACACGAGTAGTATTTTTCCTTCTGTCAACCATTGGCTCTCAACCCTCCAAATGACCTCCGTCCCCCCGCGCCTGGCAGTACAACCTGGCTGACTTGTCTCAGTACTCTCGAAGCCGCTCGATATCTCTTCCTTTGCAGTCCCCAGGAGATTACGTAACTGCGTTTCTTCGCGGGCGATTTCCCCTTTTGATGCCGTCCTTTCAGTCCCCAGCACTCTCCCCCCCTTCTTGGAGCTCCCGTTCCTTTTTTGGTCTGATCTTTTTCTGCTCTTTAGTGCGGATAATTTGAATCAAAATCGTCTCTCGGCCTTTTTTTTCATTCGTTTCTCTCTCAGTCCCTTCTGTATCGAGCGTCCTTGGGAGTTTCGCCTTTTGCAGCTCGAATCCCCGATTTCTCTTTGACTTTTGACAATTATTTCTCTTCTCAGTGCGAAGTTTTCGATATCGCCGTGGCTCCTATGGGTAAAGTTCGTGTCCCTCTCAGGGCCCCTTCCCTCTCATAGGGACCTACTGTTTCGCCTGTCAACCTTCGGTTTTTTTACGTCGTCCCGAAGTTATTTGGTCTCTTGTGGTGGGTAGATATTCGTTTTTAGCCCACTTTCCTTTTTCTCCTGCGTTATCCCCGTAGAAAGCAACATCACTCCATATCATTTCGGGGAGTTTTCTCTCGTACGCTCCTCGGTGGTTTTCCCTCTTCGTCCTTTTTGATACTCTGAGCCGTGCACCGCCTAAGGACTCGGGGTTCAAGCGCGGGGTACGCCTCTTGTTCTCTCTAATTTTCTCTCCTCTTTGCCTCGAGGGCCCGCGCACGATTTTTTCTTGAGAAGTGACGGGTTTCGTCGTCGTTCTTGATGAATAGCTTCTCGCTCATCTCTCTCTTTTTTACCCTTTCCCTTTGGGGTTTTTAGGGAAGATGAGCAATCATTTCCCTCTCCAGAGTCCCCCCCTAAGCTCCGCACTCCCGGGTCCACGCGCCGAGCTTTAGTTCGGGAGTGCGTTTCTAAGTACCGATCCGAAGGGGATTTTAGCCTCCACAGAGCGGTCCACCCCATATCTCTTGTTTTCACACCCCCCCCCTTTTTTTCAGGTTTTACTGCTCTTTAGCCGCTTTTGATCTTGTCACGTCTCCGCTTCTCCTCCTCGCGTTTCTCCCCGTGACCCGGATCCTTGTTTCTCCGTTTTTCGCGCGCGCACTTTTGCTCTTTCCCCCCTATCGAACGACCCCCTTGACCCCCCTTAACAGCCCGCGCCGTCAGACCAAGTGGGAACCGAGCGCCTCTTCCTCCGGAAGCTTCTCTTGTTTCCCTTTACTCGCCTTTACCAAGTCGCGCCCGGCTCCTTGATATCTTCTCCCCTTCTCGCATTATTTTTTTTTCGCGCGCTTTCCAGATTACTACCGGGATTTTTAGTTCTATCTTCTTAGGTCGAAGATCGGATGGTTTTTTTTCCCGGAGTCCTTTCCTCAATCTCAAAGCTTAAGAGATACCCTAGTGACTCAGGGTTTGATCTTCTCCTCTTTTTGATTTCCGAGAAGAGACTCTAAACGGAAAGTTTTCTCTCCCATTCGCAGGTGAGATTGCCGTGATTGAGCTTTTCTTTCAGGACTTCCCCCCTGCTATATGCGACATATAATTCCTTCAGGAATTTTTCCGTCCCTCTCTGAATGGAAAGATTGCCTGATTCTCTCTCGTCGGTCTTCGATCTACGTCTTCTAATCTTGGGTTGAGGCTTTATTTTTCGTCCTGTTTGAGGGCGCCCCTTAGTATGGGTTGTGAGGTCTTTCCCCTGGTTCTCCCATTTACAACCACTCAGTTGAATCTAATCTCCTAGAATGTCCTGTCTCCCTTTGCTGCAGCTCCGTCCTAGGCGCCAGTGATGTCATGTTCTGGTCTTTTTCTTACGTTTTTCTCACCTTTTTCCATAGTGCAAAAATTTTTCGCACTAAATTGGAAAGAGGCTACCTTGTACCCTCCCCGTCCTTGCTCGTTTCGCTTTACTAAGCTTAGGAGCCAGCTTCCTTTTGTCGCCCGTGTTTTTTTTGGCTTTTACGTGTCCGTTGATGTACATAGAACTTTGCACCCTCCTTTTCTTGACATTTTTCCTCCTGAACGAGCTCCTGTGCTCCCCTTGCATCTGTGCCGTTTCTTCTTCCTCTCGACGACGGTGTGATAGCAGTCTCTCTCGGAAACTCGTTTTCGCTTGTTTCTGCTTCCGAGCTGGCTGCCCGCATCTTCGTGTCGCCTATTCTCACCCACCTGAGCAGTCGTTTTTTCTTTCGTTTTTTCTTTGGATGATTTGGAATATCCGTCGAAAGATCCATAGGGCAGGTTGATTCCGTCACGACTCTTTTCTCCTACCGGTTTTTTCTTCGTTGTGAGGACTGCGGGAGTTTCCCTCTTTGTTTTCGCCCACGTGGGTGTGTGCCCTATGTTAGTTTCGTATATTTGTTTTGGTAGGCGAGTTAATCCTGCGACATCTCGCCGCGCGTCCAGCAGTAGTCATGCGCCACGTCTTCTACTGGAGGCGCCTCGCACTCTCTCTGTCTCTCGGACGCGTGGACTTTGTTTTGCGAACCCTCTCAAGGACCCGTCGGCACGTCTCTGATGACTGAGTCGCGGTCCTTGTCCTTGAGATTTTCGTTCTCTTTATTAAGCACAACGTCAGAGTGGGCTTATCCCTTAAGGATCCCTCCCTCCTACGCACTTTAAAACTGGTTTTTTCCGGACAACTTTCCCTCCCCCCCCTGCGTACTCCCACCTCTCCTAGACGTTTTCACCACGACTCTTCCCACTCCAGTACCTCCTACCCCCAATGACAACCCACCTCCCTTGTCCACACCGCTAGTTCGCTAGGCCCAGCATTCTTCTCCAACATCCCGAACCGACATGTGCGGATAATAGAGGAGACCTCTCCCTAACCGTGTCTGGAGTATCCCCCTATACTTTTTCCTGCCCCTGATAGACTTCTTCTGGCTTTTGGAGTACCCCCCCCTTGATATATTCAGTTCTTTCATAACAGTGAACTCCACCCAGCCCGTGTGCTGTGTAGTCCCCCTTTGATTTCCGTTCTACTGTTGCCCCAAGCGGCCTGTCTCTCGCGGGGTGTCAAAAAAATTGTAAATGCCGTTTCCAATCCGCCTTTCCACGCGCTGACCAGATTCTCAAGACTCTTCATTCCTGCCCTTTAGTTCGCGTGCTCAATATGATTCGTCCCCCCCATAATCGCGCCCCTACTTTCTCGCGATGTTTTGAACATTTACTTCGACGATCTATAGAATCAGACCTCTTTTTTTGGTTGTTCTCTCGCGTGCATCTTTGTACGTTCCCTCGTCCTTTTGTTTGTGCCCCGCCCAGATTTGGTTTTTGGCGTTAAGAAAACCACTCCCCTCGAGGCCTTTGTACTCCTCCTCCGACCTTCCCTTTCCGTTTCTTTGCTCGGGTGCAAGTTTCTTTTTCCTTATCAGAATGGCGAAGGCAGAGTGTTCTCCGGTTTTTTTTTGTTTAGAGACGCTTCCCCTTTTCTTCGCAGTCTGTTAGATGTCCTTACTTTCTGATCTCCTTTCCCCCGCTAGACGACGGTGACGTTTCCGGAGAGATTATCGGGCTGGGGCTTTTCTTTTTCTTTCATTTCTTCACGCCAACTAACCAAATACTAGCTTGGTGTCCCCCCCCAACCACCCCCCTCTTTTTTTTCCTTATATCTCGCCACGCTTCTCGATTAACAGAGAGGGTAGAGCTAGTCTTCCCTTCTCTCCGTCTCTCTGAATCGTTGTGAGATGACCCCCTATGATTTTCTGCTCCGTCTTCTTATGGCTAGCTCTCTTCCTACCTTCCTGATCCGCCCGCGTTAAGTTGATCCTGTTTCCAGTATTGGTTCCTTAACTCTGTTTTTTTGCAGTCCACGATGATGGCTCGCTCCTTTCAGAAGGATACCTTTTCCTCCATTTTCGACCGCCCTTGCGGTATGTGGCGACCATGCTCCTTATCTCAATTCCGTCCCAATTCCGTTCTCTAGATTTTCTTCCCGGGAGAGATGGTGTCTACTCCCTCGCCACCTTTTAGGTTTTTTTTTTTATCTCGCGGAGGTTCTCTCTTATTGTCCTGTGGAGACCTTTGTTTCCCTCTCTTCTGCCTAGCGTTTGGACATCTGAGTTTTGTTGGTTTTTTTTTCCCTGACGTCGAGCCGTGGTAGCTTTTCTTTTTCTTTTCCCAGGTTGAGTGAGATGGTTTGCGGGAAGAGCGTGTTTCGTAAGAACTGGAGGACCCCTTTTCTCGGCGTCCTCTTGCTCGACGACACTTTCTCTCCTCCACCATTGGAGTTCTGCATCTCTTCTTGAGTGCTGGTTTCCTCTGGTCCTGTGTCACTATCCGACGGTCGTCACGTGACGGATTACGTCCAACCTGCCGCGTTAGAGTAACCCCTCTTCTGCTCGTACGCCGCACTTTCCCATCTCTTCCCCGCCCACCTACTGCGGGAAGAGTCTTTTTCTCCATCGCGAATGCCTTCCCTCCCATCTCCCTTTGGCCAACCCTGATTAGGATATAATCTCTCTTCTCTCCATTCCCTCCCGTTTTAACGAGGTTTAGGCCCCTGAGTCGCTCGACGAGACAGTGAGATTGCTCCTTTCTCTTTTTTCCGCCGTCCCTCTGCGGCAAGATTTCTACGACAGAACCACGAACACCCCCTTTTGCCGCTTCGGTACCCGACAGATTGCAAAACTGCGACGAGATCCTTGCCAAAAGTGGCCCCTTTGGCTTTTATCTTTTAGAACCATGCCTTTTTTCTTAGTCTTTTTTTCCTGCCCCATCTGGCAGTTGTCCCCGTCTCTCGATGAGGTTCACAATGGTAATCCCCCTTGTCATTTCCCGGTCCGTGACTTTTGCCGTTTTTCTACAGGCGACAGCACGCAGTTTTTCGACCCCCGGCGGGACGTTCCTCCGTCGGGAGAGTCTCTTAGATGTTTTCTGTACCCTTTTCGCTTTTCCCAGGGAGATTAGATGTGACTCTCCCCAGTGCAGGCTCCCACTCCACCCCCCCCCCCGCTTCTGCCTCTCCCTTTCGCCTTGAGCTCAGGCCCGCTAGCTTTACCGGTCGGGACGTGACATCGTCTCCCGTTCCTGATTGATAACCATAGGAGTACCTTATTAATGGGAACCTTTCCACGCCTCCAAAGTTCGATGCCTCCCTTCCCTCGCCCCGCCGTTCCACCCCTTATGAGTCTCTAGATACTAGTCCTACTCACGAGACGTAAGAATTTACTCGCAGCGCTTGTCATACGTCCGGAGGAGTCACGGTTATTTGTTATGGCGCCTGCTCTAGGGCACTGCACTCTCTTCGACGAGATACACCTCTTCCAGGAGATGGATGAGCACCCTAGTATTTATGTTTGGAGGGATGTTCTTCTGGCGCGCGGCCTTGGGTCCTGCTTTCCGTACCCTAAAAAGCTAGTTTCGCCCCCTTTGATCACTCGTTGGTTTTAATAATCCTTTGAGCTGTGCGTACTCCGACTTTCTAGAATCCATAGACCGTCACAATCCCATTATGCCGCCTTCTCAATTACCTAGATCAGCCGAGTCCCAGCGACGGATCTATCTGGTTCAAAGCTGTGAAGTAGAAGGTAAAGGATCCGATTTTGATTACTTCTCGCTAACTGGAGGTGTCTGTACCTTTTAGGAACACGGCTTGCGCCTTTTTTTTGGTTCTGCTCTTTTTTCTACCCCCTGAGTTACCCTATTACGATGCCCTGAGGATACTTCGTGGACGACACCGCGTTTGAAGTGATTTTTTTTCCGACGGATTAGCCATCGGGAATTAAGATCGAGCTTAATGTCAGAGGCCTTTCCCCAGTTTGAATGGGTGCCCCGAGCTTGTGACGCGTTTTGGGGCGTGCCTTTCTTACCTCGCGGTCCCTCTTTCCCCCGTCGTTGTGTCCCCCGCGCCGACCTTCGAGGCGGCTCCCTTGGAATCCCGCGTTCGTTCTTCTTCCCTCGATCGATAGCCTTCCTATATATATTTTCGTCGTTGTTGTTGTTATGCTTCTCCTCCCGAGATGTCATCAAGAAGCGACGACGCCTTTTCGCTCCGGCCTCTTTTTTCGTTCGGCGGTGCCTAAGATTACCCCGCCTTAGATTCCCTATGAGGACGGCCAAAGAGCGAGCAGTCCCATGCTTTAGGGGAAACCATACTTAGTTCATATAATCGGCGCTCTCGGTCACGTCGCTGATGCGCTCCTCGACTTTCTTAGAACCCGGAGCCATTTTGTCCCCCCTTTGAGCACGCGGAGAAAGGTGGGGAAATCGTTCAGTGCTCAATCCCCCACTGTCCTCCCCTCAGTTCTACCCCTTGGGCCCCTTTTCTGAAGTATCTCCGCGCGTCGCCTTTTTCCCAACTGAGCTGAACACCGTCGCCCAGATATCGCACGCGGGTCTTTCAGATTCTTCGTCCTTGCTCAGTCGGATGAAGAAGGGTTTTCTGTCGTCCTTCGCTCTCGAGCTGACCCTGCCCTTTTTTCTCCAGTTCGTGGCCGTTGGACTGTCTCTTCTTTCCCTGAGGACTCCTAGCGACGCTTTTGATCCCTCCTCCCAAGAACGTTCTACGCGCGTCCCTAGCTCTCCACGAGTGAAAAAACCCCCCCAAACCCCCCCCACAACCCCCCCATAACCCATGCGCCAGGAGAAGGGAGACCTGGTCTCATGAGAGCGCGGCAGGACGGCATGATCGTCCCGCTCGATCGCGTGCCCCCCAGACGCAATGAAAAGAATTTCTCTTACCTCTCTTATCTCTCTTCTGGACTTCGAGTCTTTTGCTTTTTCCTTTTGGGACGGTTTTTGGACATTGCTGGGGTGCAGCTCAACGAGGTGGGCCTTCTTTTCCCCCATGGTTTCCTTGTACCTACTCTGAGCGCGTATTGACTACGAATTCGAATGCGGTCGTCTTTTTCGCCTGCTTTCTTTCTGTTCGAGGGTGTCCTTTAGTGTCGAGCGCGAGGCCCTTTTTTTCTCCCGACCTGCCCAATATAGCCCTCCTAGTTTCCCGAGTTACCCCCGGCCGACAGCCCCCCGATCGCCGAAGACCTTTTTTCCCGGTTCCCCTTTTTTTTTTTTCCCCTCGATGGGCGTCTTTAGACAAGACGACGGGCGGTGGATCTGCGCCGTTTCTCCCTTCAATGTTCGCGACTTGTTTGACCGCGTCGAGGAGCTTTCGAGCGGCACAGCCTTAGAAGCTTATTTTTATCCTCACTCATCCCCCCCTTGTGATTTCTTGTCGACTGCTGTGACCCCAGGTGGGCTTGAGCTTTTTGTGTGCTCTCTGCGTGTCGCCGCGTGAGAACGCGACTTTGGGTTTTTATTATTACGTCACTCTTCTTTCCACGTTCTCCTCGATTCTGGAATCCGTTTCTCTTTTCTTCGATGGGCGGCTCG
>Ga0179593_1614803_pt1 | contig 11350 bp, 11 predicted proteins | sample CZODoug2_1_08_16_FD_185931 | JGI IMG/M metagenome (GOLD analysis project Ga0179593, IMG submission 185931) | Vadose zone soil fungal communities from Angelo Coast Range Reserve, California, USA - CZODoug2_1_08_16fungal (PacBio error correction) | ecosystem: Environmental > Terrestrial > Soil >... | reverse complement strand
TGATCCTGATGCACCGAATCCGCAAACACCCCCCTGGTCCATCCTTCGACCGAGCAATTTTTTGCACTTTTCCGGCGTCTTCCCTTTGGTCCACATAGGTTCTTCTTGATTCAACCCTACCCCCTCTTCCCCGCGCAGGATTTTCTTGGTATTCCCTCCCGGGCACATCTGAATTTTTTACCCCGACCATGTTGCGACATCACATACGTGACTTCCCTGTGGTAACCCTTCCTTCCCATGCGCTGTATTTCTCCATCCTTCGCGTGTCACATAATCCGCCGACCCCTGTTTAGTTCCAAACCTCGGGCTTTAGTGCGGCCGTTTTTTCCCTTCCACATTTCTGCTACATACGGCGGCTGTCCAGAGGAATGTGACCACACTCGCTCACCGTGAACCACTCCCGATCTGCGATTCCCCCTCCTCTCACCTTTTCTCGCGCGACGACCTCCCTAAACAGCCTACTTCCTATGGCACAAGTCGCATCCTCCTTTTTTTTTTTGGTTTCCTTCCCGGATATCCTCCACTTCTTTTGCTCTCACTAAGACCATACAGGGCTCATGTTTGCCAAAAGGTCGCGGGACTACGTCCCCCAGTACGTGTCTTGGATTTCCTTCCCTTTTTCGTCCCCCCTCTCTTCATTTTCTGTAACCCTCCTCTCGACGCCCCGGCACCATTAGTACGCATAACACCCGTGACCCGACTCCATTTCCCAACATGAACTCCCGTTCCTTATTCTTTATTCTTTTTGGGAACTCTTGCGACAGCCGCGCTCAGAACAGCTCCCCCACGGGTTATGTTGAGTTTCCTTTTGGAAGCGCGTTACCTTTGCGGGTTTTACTTTTTTTTTTCTGGGCATTCCCCTTTTTCCCCAACTGGAAAACTCCGCCTGCCAGAATATCCCCCTCGCCTGTATTTTTCCCCACCACGCTTCCTCCACAGCGCGTAAGTTTCTTGGGTCCCTTTTCGCATGCGCGAGACTTCCCTTATGCCGGAGTGCCTCGCACCTGTTGCCCCCTCCGTCGAAGAAAGAACCGTTCTCTCAAGCAGTTGCCTTCTCGCCCTATTCGACTTTGGATCTTTTATTGCCAACAAGCGATTCTTTTCGCCTACGTTCTTGCCGAAGACCTTCTTTGTGTCTTGTGGGCTCCTTTTCACCCCCGCGATAAATGGTTTGCCATTTTGTTTGTTTGCGAGAGTCCGTTTTTTTTTCGACCGGCTACCCTAGCTGGCCTTTTCTCCATACTCTGCAGAGACGCTCGCCGGCCCCCCTTAGCATGCTTCTGGGGGTATACAAATGCTATAACTTCCCTTGGTGATATGGACCCCCCCCTTTTTGGTCTGCTTCTAGGTAATGTCCCTTTCTCCTCGGTCCCTCTTGTTTTTCAATCCCCTGAATGAGGAGGTTCGTTGTGTCCTTCTTTCTTTTATGGGCTGCGCTGACTTCAACCTGTTCCCCCCTATCTTTCCCCGGACCAGCTATCCTATCTTCCTTCCCTTATGACTCAACGGTTCCTTTTTACTGCCGTAAATTGTCCCCTGGCTACCTGATCCGGCTTCCTCCAGCTTTGGCGCCCGATCTACCCCCGCCGTCCTGTACCTAGGCCGGTTTCTAGTGCTGTGAAAAACTGTTGTTGGCTTGATTTCGCTCCTTTTTTTCCGTTTCACCGCTTTTCCCCCTTCCCCTTCGACTCGGGAGTGACGCTGCCCCCCTTTTTCTCTCTTCATCTTTTTCGGATTGTGTTGTGGTTTTATTTTGTCGCCTGATAGAAAGGACCGCGTTTTACTGAATCCCCTCCCCTGATGCGCCCCTTTTCTGGGTGTTCTTTGACAATTAATTCCCCCCCCCTTTTTGTTGAGAGAGCCCCTAACACTCCCCCCGATGCGCGCTATTCTCCCCACGTCACCCACGCGACGCCTCTTCCCCTCCCCCCGAACATCACGATAAAAACCCCCCTTCCGAAAAAGATGAGCTTTGTTTTTCATCCCCCCCCACTGCTTGGTCATCCAGTTTCTTCTCTTGAATCATAAGAGGGGTTTCTTAGGCGAAGCAAGCCGCCCCCTTTTTTCCCTTAAGAACCCCCCCGGCGCGGTGAACTTGTACAGGTGAAGTGTTGGTCCAGATCGTTCCAGGCGCTCCCCCACCGCCTTTCTGCAGGTAAAGCCACTTTTCAGCTGTCTTCTCACCAGGAAGCCTTTTTCCTTTTTTTCCTCGAGCCTGGTTGAAGGACTATTAAGAGTGTCCCCGACCTTTGGGACGTAGAGCAGAAGGCGCAGCCCTCCCTTGGTCTGAAGCAGGCCACCCCTTTCCATCACCCCCACCCCCCCCCCTGGAATGTGGATGCACCCCTCGTCAGATATCCCGTCCCTCACCCCACTGTTCGACAAGCCGGTTGTTTACTTAGCCCCTCTATTTGTTTTCCCACTACGTTCACTTGCTTTAAGTACGATTTTTCAGCGTATCGCGGCTTCGTGGTCACCGCGCCCGCAATGTAAGCCTCACCCTGTTGAACATTCTTCCTCTCACTCGAATCACCCGTCAACCATTTTTTTCTGAGGTTTCGGCTGAGCGCCCCTCGCCACCAACTCGGCCAGGGCCTGGCCCCAGGTCGTTGCCAAGTTTTCCAGCCCACGAAGCGTTTTTCCCTCTCCAAATTTCCTTTTGTGGCAGATACGGACCTGATTCGTCCTCATTCCTCCCTGGGTTTTTATACGTCGCCGCAAATTCTGCGCCACTACCGGGCATAGGTTGCTCGACTCTCCGAGGACAATGCTTTCCGCGCTATTTGGGTCGTAAACCCCACCAGAGAGGTTAGTGAATATTTCCTTCCGAGTTTGCCAGTTGCTACTCGTCTACCCCCCCCCCCCCCCCCCCATGCCTGCTTTCTTTTTCCCCCCCATTCCCCCACGTAACACTCCACCCGTGATCGTTCGCAGCGCGTTTAGGCGGAGATCACCCCATCAATCGTCCCCCTCCAGTCGCGTTGTCATTGATTTATCGTTCCCCCTTTTCCGGTGTCGCGTAAGATTCCGTTGTCGCTCCGTATCCCCCCGAAATTCGCCCCTCTCACTTCCCCTCTAAGCCGAAGCCAATGTGCGTCTGGTAAAGGGTTGACCTGTCCCGCGCCGTCGCACCTTCACTGTCCTTCTTCTGAGCGAGACGCGAATCCCCATCTGTTCGCGGGCCCCACACCAGGCGTAGATTTCTCTTCCGGGCCTTTTTCTGTCTTTTTTCTTCGTTTCCTGCGAGGGTAAGGCGACCTTTCCCTTGCACCGTTTTTCAGTAGTTGTTCTGGTTTGCTGTGACCCAAGTAACACCTTGACCGTCTCTTCCCGACGCTTATTTCCCTTTTTTGTTTAACTCAATCTTCCAAGGACAGCTCTAAATCACTGCAAAAGTTTGGAATTTCCTTCAAAGGCCGTCCGATCGAACAGTCAGTGTTCCTCCCACTTTCCCCGCAACATCTCAGTTGGCTCCTCCTGTTGTGTCTTTCCCTTCCTTTACAAAGAGTTTGAGGATCCCTTCGAGACCCGCAGCATCTTTACTTCTTCGGGCGACCAAGGTGGCGTAGTTTGTTTTACCGGAGTTGACCCTGACCTCCCCGCGATAAGAATCTCTTTCCTTTATCTGAAAAAACCCCCAGTGTCTCCCCCGTCGGGATGGGTGGAAGTTCTCTGGTCTCTCGTCAATTAATCTATTCAGAATAATATATCTCTTTGTTTCGAGAGGAGCTTACTTGCCTCCCGAGGGGTTCCCTCCATCGCCCACAACACTTCCAAACACTAGGTTCGAACTCGTTGGTCACGAGGCTACCCTCTGAGACTACGTTTTTGGCAATAGGGGCCATCCACTTTTTAAACAAGACACCCTTTTCCCGTAATGGTATAGGCGGCCCCCCTCCCCTTCCCGGCACTCCCAGGTGGAACGAGTGCTCCTCCCCATCCCCTTCTTGATTTTTTTTGCTTTAAAAGGACGAACCCCAATCGCTGCGAGCTTTCGCCTGCCCAATCCATCACTACCTGTAATTTAGTAACACCCTTTTGCTTTCTTTCTGTGGGATTGACCCTTGCCGTTGTAGGTCCATAGGGATTACCATCTTCGTTGATCCTCGAAGTTCCCCCTGGCCCCCCCTCCCCTACCCGAAAAATACTTGTCTCCCCAGCCCTTCCCCCGCCGTAACTTTCTCCAGAAATCAACCGTTTCCCCACCAACGCCGACCATTCTATCCTAGGACCCCGGTCCTTCATTGGCCTGGGGGTAACTTTCTTCCGTCGTAATAATCTTCTTCGCTTTCTAGCCCTCTACGTCCTTCTTTAATGTAAAACCCGCGGGAAATTCCCTTTCCCCGCGCTTTCTTCTGTCCGTCTCCCAGCGCAGGATTGATCCCATTTGGTCACGATATCCGGTCGGTTCGGCAACCTTGTCGTTCCCGCTCATGGAATGAGAACTCACTTTCCTTTTAAACCTTGAACGGGGTCCTTCGTGCGTTTCTTCTTTTCCCGGCCTCCGCACGACACCCCGTCGCTCGTTCCACCCACTAGTCGGTTGAATTTTTGGAGCGAGGTACAGGTGTTGTACCTTTTCGCTGGAAGTTTTAACGCAACTGGAAACACCCGGCATACCCTTCCCGCCCTGGTGATTCTGCCTCCCCCCACCAACGCTCGATACGCGCCTGCGCCTGTCTTTAGAATGATTTGCTGCCTCCCGAGACGTGCCTTTAATGCTTCTTCGCTCGCAACCTGTTTTCTCCAGAGTCGCCCCTCACTCCTCCGGTTGCTGATTATCAAGGTTTCTTCTCGCCCACTATTCTAATTGGGAGCTTGCGTTAGGAAACAAAGCCGCTTTCTCTTGAGAGGCCCCCCCCAGGAAACGCTGCGAGACAGCCCCTGGCCGTTTTGTCGACTTCGTCCTCGCTCCTCCGGACCATTGCCCTTCCTGGTTTGCCGATGGTTTCGAGTTTTGCGACAAAAAAGATCTCACTGGTGTCTTCTTGGTGACCCTCCATTTGATTAGTCACCGCCAGCACTATACCCCTATCATAAGACATTTCGCAAGCCATGGAGGTTTGAGTGGCGCTTTATAAAACGTCATTATTACCTACTACGTACCCCTTACCCTGGTGGTCGCGATATAGGAATTGCCGAGGGTTATCTTTCGTCGGCTTTTTTTTCCCCTCATTGATGTCTTGATTCTAGATCTTACACCCGCTGTTTTTCGCCATGAGTACAGTCCCTCTAGTTGCGCCCCCTTAATATTTTTAATTTTTCTCCACCTCTCCTCGATCAAAGGAGCCTAACCCCCTGATAATGCCACCTCCCGGCGCAAAGTTCAATCAAGGCGTTTTTGGACCCGGTTATCTTGCCAAAAATTCCCTTTACTAGCCGGCTTTTCTGACCCCTCTTCCTCCTGGTAAATTCCACCTGTTTTGCTTCTCGCAGCAAATTTTGTCTCATCTTTTCACTCCCCGTCGGGGAGTACCTTGTCCCCTTGTGCATTCCCGACGCCTTTTTCTGATTTTATGCTGGTTTCCTGCTGTCGCTGATTCCGCTGTCTTCGCTTTGGTGAAGTGGAGGAATCGGCGGGTCTTCTCTGGGAGCTTATTTCCTTCTTTCTCCCCTACTTTCCTTGGTGTTCTTTCCTAGTCTTTTTCCCAAGCCCAGCACAGGGCGCCCGCCGTTCCTTACATGTCCATGGAGATAAGTTTCCTCACGATCACAACACAACCCGTCCCCAATATCTGCTGTTTATAAATGGCACCGGGTACCCTCCCCTTTTTGTTTCCCTGAATCGTGACCAAGTCTTCTTGAACAAGGTGTCCTTTTTCTGCCCAATAAGTTTCTATCTTCCTTTACTCCCCCTCCGCGCGTTTTTTCCCCTGAAGGCCCTTTCCCCTCTTTTATGCTTGGTTTGCAAGATCGTGCTAGGCCTGGTCCCAAAAACGGTCCAGGTCCAAGCCCCATAGGTCTTCCTTTGTCTCGCCCCCAGGACCTCTGCGTTTGCTCTAGCTCGCTCTGTACTATTAAGGAGTGTCCTTTCCCAGGGTGACATGTGATGAAGTCTCAGACCAGCGGGTAACCTCCTGCTAGATACATCATCAGGCCTTTTCCCTCAAAAGCCGCGCCAGACTCCCTTGCCTTTTACCAGAAAGCCGCTTTTTAACCGGGTGTAAGATCAGAGTTAGCTCCCCTAGCTTGGCGTTTCCGGCATTCAAGCCTCCATTCTTTTTCCTATATTTCTTCGAGAGTATCTAGTGGAGTTACAAGCGCCGCAATTGTCCCGCCCCAAATCCCCCCTCCCTCGAACTTCCCCACAACCCCTTTTTTCTCGGCATTGTCAGGCCTTGTCCCTTCCCCGCAATCGCCCCCCAAGCTCGGCCAGTGTCACCCAGTCCCAGTTCTTTCCGAAGGTCACCGCTCACGCCCTTTTTTTATTTCTCCTTCTTCTTTTTTTCCCCCATTCGATAGTGGGAGCCTTTTCTCTTTCCATCCCAACCCTCTGGCAGGTTCTCTTACGCCCAGTCGAACCCTAAGTTTTTTCGCTCCTCCCACGACATGGCCTCCTTCTTTTTCTCTAGTTCTGGGTTGTCAAAATCACCCCCCGTCTTTTTTGAATTCATCCTGCGCGAGTTCTTTTTTCTTGCCAGCCGCCTAACCCAGCCCCCAGGTACCCCGCCCCGCCCTACCCTACTTCGTGAGAGGAGTTCGTTTGTCCCGTATCGTTTCTGGTGCCGGAGCGTTCATCCCCGCCAAGAAGGAACCTTCAATGTTGGCTCATGAATTTAGTTCTCCTAGCGTTTTCTGTACTTGCCGGTGAGTCTTAGTTCCCTTGCCCCACATGCGGCTTTTGCTGACTTCTTCTTTTCCAACTCGCTCTCTGCGATCAAACTTTTGCTTGTGTTGCCTGCTCCGTGGTCTGGACGTGATTTTTAGCCCTCTGAACTTGCGGATATCATGCTTTCCGTTAACCCCCGGCAGTCGATTTTTTGTCCTATGATCTGCGGGTCGGACAGGCTGCGGTCGGCGTTTTCCACTGTTCTCATCGACCCTTCTCCAGTGTGTTATGGCTGATGTTTTAAACATTGACGATGTGCACGCAGATTTTCCTATTTTTGCCACGCCGGCACGCCAAATAAAGCCCTCTTGGAATCCTCTTTTTAGTGAAATATTTCCTTCGTCCTCCACCTCTCAGCCGGTCTTCTCTTGTCCGTCCATTTAACATCCAGCTCTGGTTTTCCTCGAGTGGATCTCGCCAACTTGACGAGGTACCAGTCGCCTTAGGTTGCAAGGGGCAACTTCCATGACGACTGGTCTGCGGCCGATTCTCGTTCTCGTCGGGTGATAATCCCCACACACCCCCCCCCCCCCCCCACAACACCCCCCCCCCCCCCATAGGGCACCCTTCCCCCATCCTTTATTGAAGCGTATATGAAGTTTACCCCCTGTCGCCCAGGCTCTGCTGTTAATTGTGTGTCGGCTTGTTCCGGCCTATCAGAATACTTTACTCCTCCGTTTTGTTTGTGGAGGATTTCTCCTTCCGTATTTGGCGCATCACCCCCCTTCCTCAAGTAAGAATGTCGCCGTTTCAATTCAGTAAGTTTCTCTTCGTGGCCTGTCACATAGGTCTTACCCCCCCCCCCCCGCCCCCCCCCCCCCCCCCCTCAACCAATACTACGAACGAATACGGCAAGGCCCGGGATAATTCTCCCCCGGGCACCTTTCCTTGGAGCTCTGTTCCGCCATTCCCCACATCCCTTTCCTCCCCCCCCCGATGCGACGGGTTGATTGTCTTTTGTCCAGTTTCGAACAATCCGTCGGCTTTCGCCTGCAGGGGAAAGCCACTTTCCCCCCCTGCCCCCCCCTAGTCTCCCCAGCCACGCGGTTTAGCTTTCGGGGCAGGTGACCCCCTGGTTATGAAATCCTTCGGCGTGGCTCACGGCCCCCTTGTTCCACAAGTCCCGCTGCACCAGAACCCTACTTATTTGGTTTTGTTTTTTTTTTTTTTTTGTCGTTTCTTTTGGTGTTTTTTTTTTTTTTTTGTTTTTGGGTTTTGTTTTTTTTTTTTTTTTTGAAATTCTATTTCTAAATTTAACCCCTGCCCTCCCGTACATCCCCAGCACAATTCTCCAGGGACAAGCCCTCAGCTAGACTTTTGGTAAAGGGTAGCCCCTATATCCTCAAATTACTTCTAACTCCCAGTCCCCTTCTTTCGGTTCAAATCCGGCTGGGGCCCGGCCCACAGTTATCTTCTATGCTGTTTCCAGATAAGGGAAAATCATTTTGGAGGCTCAGATCTCCCGGTTGACCCGCAAATGTACGTTCACCTTCTCAAAACGGCGAACGGAACTTCCATTTCAACTGATTTGTTTCGTGCTGATGATGTTAATATGTCCGACTTCCCGTCCAGACGTTATCTGTAACGCGCCTTCTCTGTCGTTTTACGTGGGTCCCTCGAGGTTACGAAGAGAGCACAGGTTCCCTATGCGCTTCTTGCTACCTGTGGCAAACCGCGCCATCTTCCCGTTTTTTGGCCAAACCAACACTTCTCCACATCTCTTTCCTTGTCGCCTGATTCAGCGTCTTTGTGGATACATGGTCGGTGCTTTTTTTTTTTTTGACCGTCGAATGAAATGTTGACTGTGGCATGTTATCAAGCCCGGCCGCCCCGCCACTATGAAATTTGTGCCTGCATTCCGTCAATGCCCCCCATTCTTCCCCTTTGAGCTTTCAAACATCCACTAACATGGGGTTCTTGACTTTTTTCCCCTTAGCTCCCCCTTTGTGCGATTTTTCCGGAACCTCCTGAAAAGAATTTGACCCTGTTTCCGCGGTGCTTTTTTTAGCTTTGAGATACCCTGGTTTGCGGTACTCCCCTTTTTTCCCCTCGGTAGAGTGCATACTCCTCCTCGACGCCACACATCTTCTGACTCCTTTTTTCGGATTTCCGTATACAACCCATCTAGTTTGGTTCCCGTCTTACACCTGTGTCGGGCATTTATTTCCCACCCCCCTTCGTAAGGCTGTGCTCTGGCTTTTCAAACTTTTTCCCCCTTTTTCCTGATGTATTGATTATTTGCCCATCTCTTCGCCCCCGGATCATTTCCTTTCCTTGTTCCTGAACAACATCCCGGCACTTTTCGATTCAATTTTCCGTCTGAATACACGTCTCAGGTCATGCTCACGGCGTTTGTTTTTTTACCCCTCTTTCGAGATTCTCCTCTTAACCACCCTCCTCACTAGGGTTTTTCCTCCGGAAGAGGTACTGCTTTGCCCTGCCCGTTTGGCGGTGGATTGCTTCGTAATCCCTTTGACCTTTTGAGTTCTCTTCAGGAAGCTCGACGAGTTTGCCCCGGAAATTTGTAGTTGAGTCTCGACTTGCTGGGGAGAGTGCTGGTTTTGGATTTTTCTATTACGAGTTGGTTTTTCCTCTTTTTTTTCCCTCCGCGTTCCTCCCTGGTGATGGGTATCTTTTTTCCTCCCCTATTTGACACCCCTCAGGTTTTTGTGATGAGATGGCAACACTCAACCCCAAGGTAACCGCCCCCCCATATTCACTTCCACAACTCGTCCTCCCCCTTTTTTCTTTTTAACTTTTTACAGCCTCTTCCCCCACAATTTCCGATCCGTCGGTAACCATCCCCCCCAAATTTAACGGGAATACCAACACCGTTCTGGACTTAATCGTCTTTTTTTTCCCCTCCAGTAACCCGGTCTTGAGTCTGAAAGTCAACTCACACGTTGTCCTTTTCCGCACATACTCCTGCCCTTTTGTCAAGGGCTTTCTAAATTCATTGCTTGGTAACGGGCAGCCACATTCCTTTTCTCTCCCAAAACGCCGTGATTTTCAGATTTGACGCTTGTAAGGGGACCCCTCCCCCCCGAAGAACGTGCCGTTGCAGCAGGCCTGACCATCGTGTTCCGGGACCACGAAACTTCTCTCTTTTCTCCCCTCGATCGAAGAATTTCTCAGCCCAGCGGGTAACTGATTCCCAGATAAATAATCAGTAATTTTTTCTTTCAACCAGCGCGCACCAGCCTTCTACCCTTCCCCCCTTACATTAAGGCGAGACCATTGAATCTTCCAGCCCTTGAGAACTCCCCTTTTTTTACGGGCCCACGTCCCTATACTGCGTTCCTTAAGATGTCACTGAGGTAGTTCCCCATTTTAACTGATGTCGGTCTGGCTTTCCCCCCCCCTCTATCGCATAATCTACAAGCGGAACCCACCCCCCCCCCCCCCTTAAGCTGTAATTTCAGGTCTTTTTCATCGCAACCGATACAGTGCAGGTTTCCCCATTCTTTTTCGCGGTTCCTTTCCCCTAATCTTCTTTTGTTTGCCTTGCTATCTTTTCCTCTCCCCCCAATTCGGGCTCTCCTGCCCTGCTCTGCCCCTCAGGGAGGTTCTTCTCTCCTGTTGTTCAACTAAATGCATTCTTTTCATTCTCGCGCATCTCGCGAATCCCTTTCCCGGACCTTTCATGATCGATGTGATCGCGGCTTTAACAATCATGAGAGAGGACTTTTGGGCCTGCGCGTTGTTTGCCCTTTCTTGCTTCTTCTAGGTACCTAGCGGACGCTTCCCAAGGCACATTCCCCACCCGTTGTCCATGAGCGCGGCGCCCTTGAGGGAGGCCTTTCCCCCATCATCCTTGCAGATTTTTTTAGTTTCCGCTTCCTGTCGTCGTTTCCTGCCGGTGAGCGTACAACTGTGCCCCTTCTGTCTTCCTCACTCTTGACCGTTTGCATGCGTGTTTTTCACAAGCCAAGCAGGAGCTGTGGTTGCCCGCTCGCCTGGGAAAGGAGACCGATGTTCTGGATCAGAGACCGATCTCCTTGAGGACATCTTTCCCTTCGCGAACTTCCCCACGTCCGTCCTTTACGGTGGTTCCCCTAGTCATAGGTCCTCTTCAGTTCCCTGACGTTTCGGGCTTATAACTTTTCCGACCGAACCTTTTATCTCGTTGTTTTCCGGTCTGTGTGACACTCCCCCCCCCTATGCTCCACTTCTTCCGTACCCCCCACCCATCCTTTTTTTTCCTGCCACGAGTGCCCAGCCCTTAAAGCTCTTTGGCCCTGCCTACCTAATTTAGTTTTATCTGTCCCGGCAGTCGAAAGCTCCCCGGTTCATGCCAGCAACCTTCCTTCTGCTCCTCGTGTCACCCCCATTTTCTTGGCGCCCTAAGAGGTCCAGTTCTTTCCCTGGTCAATGTCGCAGTCATTACCGGGCGTCGGGGTCCTGAAGTCTTAGGTGATTCAAGGATTAAACAGTCTGAAACACCTTAGCTCCCGAAGCGGATCCGACCCATTGCGACCCGGATCTGCGGGTGAAGTGTGTCATAGTTTCCCTCCTTGACAG
>Ga0179593_1334455_pt1 | contig 11350 bp, 7 predicted proteins | sample CZODoug2_1_08_16_FD_185931 | JGI IMG/M metagenome (GOLD analysis project Ga0179593, IMG submission 185931) | Vadose zone soil fungal communities from Angelo Coast Range Reserve, California, USA - CZODoug2_1_08_16fungal (PacBio error correction) | ecosystem: Environmental > Terrestrial > Soil >... | reverse complement strand
AATCCCGCTTCATCGATCGCCCGCTCCCGTGTACCTACCCCTGAATGCGATTTCTCCCCCCCCCCACCTCGGAAGATCACTTTTGGCTCTCCGCACGGAGGGGCTTCTTTCGTTAGAATCCTCAGCCAGTTTGAATATCGTCTTGCGGCGCTTCCCCCCTTCTTCTACCGTAGCGTTTATAACCTTCCCGCCGCCCGGGCATCCTCCTTCCGTCTTGCAAGAGTAAGGTTGGCCCCTCTTCTACCGTTGTGCTTGCGGGAGGGCACACTTTTGCGGTTACCCAACCAAACTTTTGACTTTCCGCTCCGGGATAAGAATCCCCTTTATGTGTTGGGCCTGTCTGCTTTTTCTCTACGAATTTAGCCCACTTTCTCACTCGGTTGACATCACGGACCCTGGCCTTCTGGGACCTTCTAGCGTTGACGAACAGCGTCCTTCACCGTACGGCGGTCGACGGGCAACGTTGCTTCCTGAGTTCGGCGTCTTTCTTATACCAATCAGACATTCAGGCCCCACAGTGGCTGTATGCGTTTTGGCGCATGTTTTGATCCTATTGATCCCCCCCCCTTGACATTCCAGAACGTCGCCCCACCATCCATTCTTCTCCCTCGGGACACTGCACGTCCGCCTGAAAAGCGGTTCCCATTTCACGCTCTCTCTCTGAACTTCCCCCCGTTTGGGTCTAAACGTCGGTTACCGCGCACGTGAGTTTGACCGTCCCTAATCTTCGTCTATACGGCCCCTTCTTCTCCCCTTCCTGCTTTTTCTGGTTAAACTGGAGTCCGTAAGCTGCTGCGTCTTTTTTTGATTTGGCCGAGGCGGGGAGACTCGTTCCCCGCAGTTTGGCCAAAAAGTCTATAAACACCCCATCTGATCGCACGTTGCACATTCAACCCGATTTCCACTTGTTTGGAGACCCCCATGATTTTTACCCTCCTCCCCCCTCGTTGGTAGGCTCCCCTTTTCAACTGCCAGGGTTCATATAGGATTGTTCATTGATATACCAGGACGGGGTCTACCCCCCTATTTTGCCCGAGACGCCATGCTCTTTTTTGTCCCCTCCGCAAACTTTTTTTTTTTCACCACTCGGTCCCATCGAGCCTCCACCCCTTAAGATATCCCCCCCAGTCCCTCATATCGTCCACTGGCTGATTCCGACCCCACCACGGCCCCCCCCCCCATGGTATTCATTCGAGAGGCGGAGGCTTTTTGCGTAGGCCCTATGAGGTCACTCTCGTGACCCAATACGTCAGAAAGCCCCCTTGCTCAGAAAAGAAACGCCAGGTCTCGCCTTTGCTGTTCTTGGTTTCCCCCTAATTCGCACCACGCTTTGAATATCTGTTATGGTCGGAGGAACCTGGCGTTTCTCAGTTCCGAAATGTTAGGTGATGGTAGGCGCCTTTCCTCTGCCGGGGCCAATCCATTCCCCCTCCCCCTCTATCAGATAGTCGGAACTCTGATTTGCCGTTTTTACCCAATAGATCGATGCACCATTAAGTAAACACGATGCAGCTTACGCAGCCCCCCGTTTGGGGCACTCAACTGGACCCCTTTCCACGGACGTTCACCCTTCCATGCGGGGTAAGGAAAGTCATTTCCCCCCGTAGCTGTTTTCCAGGTCTCCAAAATGTCTTTTTTCGGGATTGAGATTGTTGAGATTCCCCCTTGAGTGGCTTCAACGCTCCAGTCCACACAGTTGCCAGGATCCCTGGTTTCTGGTTCGGTCTTATCGTGCGGGCATTTTGGTTCCCTTGCTGCTCTTTCCATGGTAGTAGTTCGCCGGATCCCCCTTCGCTTCTTGCCTTTGTTATTTCTCTTCGTTGAAAATCACCCCCCCCGTTCTTTAGTGCGGAACCCCGCAGCCCCACTGATTGGTTGGTTAAGCTAGCTTAACCAGGACCGGTGCTGCTCCGAGGTTGCCGACGCGCCTATTACGTTACCTTCTTCAAAGTTCCAACGGGGACGCTGGTCTTTTTTTTTTCCTAATCAGATTGCCCCCAGGTTCGTTGGCATTCGGCCCCTTTTAGTTTATGTTTGAAGACCGTGGCAAGTGGTCTTCTTTCAACCCTACGCCTGATCGCTAGTCACGAGGAGCTGCTGCTCGCTTCTCAGCCTCGTCACTGATTTGTGAGCACGAAGTCCCTCGCTTCTTTTCCGATTCCCTCTCTTCACTGCTTTCCTTGACCCCCACCATCCCAGATCAGCTACCCTCTTTCTGACCCTTTGGTCTTCCTAAATTGAGACAGGCCAGGAGTACTATCGATGCTTGCCTTCTTCAACAAACAGCATCTTTCCCCCCTTCAACTTTTCGAAGAAGGTGACCCCGCCTTCTTGCAAGCGATACAACACAAGTCTCTCCTCCACCGTGTTTCTCCCCCTTTGACCTTTTTTCTCTGACCTTACCAGTCCTTTTATGTGTCTTCCACACCATGCTCACAGCGCGTTTTCCGTTCGTAACTGTAAGTACCGATTCCCCTGTCCTTTCATCGAGGAAGCTCGGATTTCCGTGCCTCTCTATCCTCTCCCTTTCTCCACGAGATGTTTAACGCTCGGGCCCCAAAGATGCTATCCTCGTCTCCCCAAGAGGGTTCGTCGATTGATGTTTGCCGAGGGCTGTTGGACTCGCCAAAGGAACCACTTATTTTTCTTTTATTTAGCTCCCTCGGGCAGCCGTTCGTCCCCCAATAATCTTTAGTTTGCCCTCTTTCCTGAAGAAAACGCCCGTCTTACCCCCTTCGAGGGTAATTGGTCGAATGTCTGAGCAAGGGTACAGTTTATCAAAGACCGAATTTTTTCCTTCTTTAAGAAGCGCTTTTTTTGTTAGATCAAACCCAACCGCATGTGTTAACTGACCTGCGCCGGCCTGTTCCGGTTTTTTCAGTCAATCCGACGTGCGAGGCCTTCGCCCCCCCCTTTCATTCCTCTCTTGTTTTATTCTGGCCAGCAGAGTCCTAGTCATTCGATTACGCCGACAACCAGACCAGTTGTCCCGCTTTACATCCTTGCACATTCCGGCTCAAGTCTCTTCTCTGGTTTTCTGTTTCAAAGGCTCCGGTACCCATTTCTTTTATCGTCAGCGAATCCTACCCGATGATTGCGGCCGCTTTTCACGCACCTGAGAGTTAAGTGGTCTCCTTGTCCTTCGATACTTCCGAGAGCACGATCGATAGTTTGCCAAGAGCTCCGGCACCGACTCCTTAAGCTCACGTTTTCAAAACCGAGCCTTGCTTTGTTTGGTCGTTCCGATCTTCTCCAGAAGCATTTACTTTGTGGATCCATTTGGCCGACTTTCTACTCCCCCGTTATGTTAAGATAGGGCCATCTCTTTTCTCATCTTTTTGAGTTGGCCGATCTGAGCATCGGGTTCGCAGATCGCAGTGTATGTCTCTCGTAGAGTCTCTCATCTTCCTTCAACTTCCTTATTTCATGCCAATTGTCCTTTTTCTTATGATGGTTGGTAGTGCTTTTTGACTCAACTATTTCGATGCTATGAGGAGAGATTATAGGCTTTCGCTCGGTTTGTCGGACGCCCCCCCGGATGCCCTGTAGGCTGCTTCCTTTTTTCTTTTGTTCCTCCTCCGTATCCTTTGAAAAATGTTTTTCTGAGTTCCTTGTTTGCCCCCTACCTTGTGGTCTGCTCTAAAGATTTTTCAGCTTTTGGTTCTGGCCTTGTATCTATTCAGAAGGAACGAAACTCTTGAGGCCCCCCTCCCACAACCTCTCGTCGTTCTGTTTTTCACCAGGCATCGCACGTCGGAGTTGATGTCGCTACTCGGCACCAGGCAAGGCGGAAGGTGTCCTCCCTAGCGGGTTTTGGGTGATTAGCAAAACGCGACTTGGTGCGGAATCCCCTGTCCTTTCCGGTTAACCCGGGTGACTTATTTTACCCCATCCAGAAGATTGTTTACGGGAGGGATGCTTAACGAGCGCATCGTTCTTTTTTAACGGTTTCCCGTAGAGAAAGAGCCTCCGTTTTTCTGTTCGTTTTTCTCTGTCCTTGTTGTGACACATCGTAAGCCCCTCAACCTTCCCCGCTGTGGACGCCTTCGCTCCCTCATAGTTGGTCCCCCTATCGTCTGGTTGAGAGCTCTTTTTCTCAGTTGCCGCCCTAGGTTTACGGGTTCGTTTGACGATTGTATAGGCTGAGACTCTGGCCTTCCCGTTAGAGTATCCGCGCTTCTCCGCGGAGTTTCCCCTTTTCCAGCCTGTCTGCTGGGCTTTTCCCCATCTCGTATCCTGCGGGTCCATTTTTGCGGACTCGCCGTTTTTTAAAGTAGCGTGTGCCGGGCTTTGTCGCTTTGGCGTCGCCGTTGCCCCCCCCAGTTGCGGTGCCTTAGTTTCCTCCCGCTCGATCCTCATCCTGGTCCTGTTTTTTTTTTCTCGACCAAGTAGGCTACGGGTCGGTTCAGGTAGTGGGCTGTTTTTTTTCTTCTTCCTCGGTGAAATAATCTGCGAGTTTTTTTTTCAAAGAATTTATCTGCGCTTCGTTCTCTTAATCATGTGCGCTGTCGTGCGTCCCCCCTCTGAGCATCAGATCCTCTTGCCTCTGCTCTCAGTGCGTTTGGTTTTTCTAGAACTTTCTGACCAAATCAATTGTTGTATGCGCTGTGAGGAGATGGAATTTCCGGGAACTTGACCCGGAAGGCTATCGCAGCTAGAGTCATTGCTCCTTCAGGAAGGTTTCCCCTGTCGCTTTCCCGTCACCTCTCTTCCAGCCCCGCCGGAATGTTTTCAAGCTTTGTTTTCTCGGGTACAGTATACTGTTTTCGTGTGCGGTTTCCGATCCAATCACGGTTGCTTGCGCACTAATTTTTTCCTTACTCATCTCAGCTTGCCGCGCCCGGTTCGAAGGGATATCCTTTCCTCCTAGCGATTTCAACCCCACCCTATCGAATACCCCCAGGCTTGACTTTACCCCCTTGAGCCTGTGCCACCTTTTGTTCAACAGAGACCCCTTCTCTTCCTCGGGAAGGTTCTTTATGCCCCTTTCTTTCACCCTCGCGCAGTCTTGAGTTGGAAGTTGTGATCCCCGGAAGAAAGCTCGGACTTTTGACAAACTGCATTTGTGTGCCCGCCGCAGTTTGTTGCACGTCGGGGTAACCTGTCCACTTTCGGGCCGCTAACTGTACCGTTTCGCCTCAGTGTTCCCCCCCCGTGGTGCTCGTTTTTCCGCCGCGCTCCCATCCCGCTCGATCTCGATTAGAGCAGTTAATGTGCCAGGCGATGACAGACGGCCTCCTCCTTTTTCTTCTTACGACTTAGTCAGAAGGGCCCCCCTCCCTCCACCACTTTCTCCGTAATCGTCCATGATGTCTTAGGCCCTTTGGCAGTCTTTTTCCCTGCCAACTCGTGATTTTCCCCTCTTTGTCCGCGCTTTCTCTTTATCGTTATTCGTTGAGGTTGTACTTGAGAGTCCCCTCATAGGCCTACGCCTGCCATCTTGACCGTTCGGCCTGATCTCCCGGGTTGTCATACTTTGGTTTTCTTCAGTGCCAGTTTTCCGATTGATTTCTTGCTACCAGTTGGAGTTGGCTTTAGCGAAATCACTTTTAGACATAATACCCATGTTCGTTCGTTGAACTCAGGCCTTCAGTACCGTATACCCCTTAATCGTTTTTCATCAAGTAATGGTCCCGATATTCCTGACTCGTTTTCCGCTTTGCGTCCCCAATTCTTGTGCACAGGAGCTGCCAATTTGTGATTTTTCGCACAGGAGTTTTAGCAAGAGTATCCAATCTTTTGCTGCCAAGAATTGACATGTGCAGTATCCCCTCCTCTTGTAATTCGTTACTACTGGTTTAACACCTTGCGTCCTCAATCGATCTACATACCGCCTTCCCCCCTCCTGCGAGGCCTGACGTCAGTTTTGACCATTTTAAAGGGCTCCTACTGGATTTTCCTAGGTCCGTTTATCCGCTTCGATCCCCTAGACGTTCTCCCCCGTTGGACCCAATCTTGATTTTCTCTCGTCAATCCGCCACCGCTCCTCGAGACGTGTCAGTGTTCCCCTGCGAATCCTGTAGGGTATTAGTTATGGTCATGCCCCTCCCCATCTTCTCAAGGCAGCTAAACCCGCTCTTTTTTCGCATTTGTTCTCCTGTATTGTTTGATTCTGAACAATACGGCCCCCAGTGCTATTCCCCCCCCGGTCTTCTTGCTTCTAAAAGAAGTTGCCTTTCCCTCTATTTCGCCACGCCTCCGTTAAAGGATTTGCGTGAAGTTTCGTGGAATTCTAGACGATCCCTTTTCGACACTTCTCTCTGCACCTCATGCATGAGCCCTTTTTTCCCCTGAGCCAAAAGCAGTGCCCCTTCCCCCCGCCCCCGGCGAGGCGGTCTTTCTAGCCAAAGGTTTTTTTAAGTTAACGCTTCTCCGCATCCAACCGCTCTGGTGTCAACCTCAGTACATAGTAGCCCACCCCTTTTTCTTACATTGCCCTTGCTCTGTGTCTTTTTCTTGAAATTCTTCTGAGACCGCGACTCCTCTCCTCCTCTTAGTTTATTATTATTATAGACAATCCTTTCGGCGGTAGACTATCCTTGTAGTCGGTCTTTACGTTGGGATCTCTCCTCGTTTAGCCCCACCTCTGGCGATAGCTTCCCTCCTTCTTGTTATTTTTTATATTTCTTTTCCCCTTCTAAGTTTTGTTTTTTTACTTTTTATCGACCCCTGGCCTCCCCGATTCTCCTGTGATTGTCAGACTATCTCCTTCCCCAACGTCCCGAAGGACGCCATTAGACTGTTCCGTCACTTAGGTGTCTTTTGGTAGAACCTTCCTCTTCACTCTCGGTCCTTCCCTCCGATTTCCCTTCTCCCCGCAGGCCTTGTTTCTCCCCTCGCACTTTTCCCTTCATTAAGTCCGGGTTTACGCTTCCTCTCCCACTTTGTTGTGGGTTTTTTTCTTCTGGGTTTTTTAGCGGTTTTTCCTGCCCCCAACCACCCCCTTTGCCCTCGAAGCAAGTGGATCGAAGCCTTTCTTTTTGAGGGTCCGGTCTTGCCTTCTGATGTTTCCTATAATTAGAAAAGTTCCCCCTTTCGATCCTTTTCTCCCCTTTAAGGCATTCGTCCCTGGAAATCCTATCTTTTCCTAGCCGGAGCCGTCACCCTGTTTTTTTCCCCCTGGAAACTAGCTCCTGCGTCCGCCCGTTTTTTGATTCTTTTTTCGGAGACTAAAATATACATTGCGCCCCCCCACTTGGAGGGTTGAAATCTCGGTGTCGTTCTTTTCCATGCTACCCCTTGACATTCCAGAAATTCCCCCCCAATCCAGGTCGCCTTTTGGAAGTTCCACCTTTTCCCTTTCTGAACATCTTTGGTTTTGCTAGAACACATCCTTTCCTACGTTTAGAAACGAAAACCCTGAGGTTTCCACAGGGTCAGTACTCTACCCTTAGGTGTTCTCGAATTCCTTATAAAACTGACTATTATAAGTCATTTTTCATTAGGCCTGTTCCCATTCGGAAGTCCGTCTTCTTCGCGTTCCGTCTTTTGCTCTGTCGGGCCGATTCTTCGATATCGTTTCATTAGACAGTGGTGGTGCCAGAAAATATCAAGCCCTCACAATTATTCACGGCCCCTTTCCATATTAATCCACCCATATCTACTCTTGGTCTAGAACCCCATTTTCTAAGTCAAATAAAAGTTTTTTCCGGCTTTGAACCCCCTCCCTGGGTTTTTCCCCTCTCTTCCTGTATTATCGTATCATGGACCCAGGACTTTGATCGGCCCCCCTATTTTTTGCTCCTCTATCCCCTTCCATTTGGCACGACTCGACTCACCTGAGTATCCCTCTACTTGCGGTCACCCTCCCGCTCCCCCTCGAATTATCAAGACATCCCTCCCGGCCCTTTTGCCTTCATCCCCCCCCCGTTTCATACCCCAACGGGGAGATACGAGGCCTGAGTCGGCGGTTTCCTTCGCGTCGGCGGCCTACCTATGAGGTTAATGACTCCGACCAATTCGACCCCCTCTCCTCTAGTCAAACGACTCAGGACCAAGGTGTGTCTCCTTTTCGGGTTTGCCCTACTTCCTTCAAAGCATCAGGGACGGTCGTTCGGCTCCATTTTTGGCGGCGGTCCTCTTCCCCGGCGACATTTGGGCATGGAGCTTATCCTTTGTCCTCTGCCTGGCCATTCATTCCCTTTTACAGGTTTTCCGATCGATCTTTTCTGTCTGCGATCTTTTTTTTCAAACCCTTTGATAGGGAACAGGCAAGTTCCCCCACTTTCCGTCTCGATTGCAAGTTGAGCTTTTACCTCAAGGGGGGGACCATTTGCCACGACCGTTTTACCTCTTTTTCTTTTTTGCACCCTTCCAATTTTTCCCGTCTCGGGTTACTCCCTGGTCTCCAAACCCCCTCCCCGCCGCTTCGTCGAGGGGGTTTATTCTCTTAGAACCATGCCAGGCTGCCTCGGACTCTGGTCGCTTGCCCACCTGGTGACGGAGCCCAGTGCCTTTCCATTCTTGGCTTCGATATTTTTGTGTTTTCCTTTGCTATGTAAGGGAATGCGCCATTTCCCCGAATCCCTGTCGCGCAGATATGGCCTCTTCCTGGATCAAGTCTAGAGGGCTCAAGCACAGTTCTTTTCTCCCCTTCCCTTCCCCGACCCCTTTGCCTCTGGTAAGTGCAGCCATAAGGAAGCTTGTGGGATGTCTTCCTATTTTTGTCACAACTTTCTCCGGACCCGTGTCCCTTCCTGCAAGTCTTTCCCCCGGGTCGTTTCAGAGCTTCTCTCTCCCTCCTTATCAGGTTCCTTTGAATTTCACAATGAATGTCAGAGGGCCCCCGCGATTAACTCGTTCAGTGTTCGGTGAGAAAAACGCGCCTGCGCGCGATATTGGGCCCTCCCTGATTCTGCTCAGATTTGTCCCCTCCCCCCCCTGACCCCGTCCCCCTACGAGGCGTGAGCCCGAAGCGCCCTAAGATTTGAGAAGTTTCTCCCGCGTCTTTTCCCCTGGACCTGCCGACCCCCAATCCCACTATTCTGTAACCTCCCCTTGTCGACTTGGTTTCTGGAACCACCGAGAGGGCCCTTTCGTTATCGAGTCCAGGGACGACTTCAGCACCCCCCGCCTTCTCCAGTTGCAACGTCCTGCCTCTTTGCGCATCCTTGAGGCCAAGAACTTCCCACCCCCTTCTGCGTTCAACTCAAACTCCCAACCCTAGAGACGCCTTGGACCCAGCCCCTCCTTGCAGCGTGTGCCTCTAATTGTAACACCCCCTCAATACGCGCGGAGTCGTCTCTGACACCAGAGCGCTCCCAGTCTCAAGCCGCCGCCCCGACGTGAACAATTTTCGTAGTTTTCCTCTGCCTTGATTCCCCCGACCTGCTAGACAGCCCCGATACTAAACCCTCGATTGGCACCGATGATTCAAGGATTTCTAGCACCCCGCTTTCTCGTCATGTTTTTTACGATTTAACCAGCTCTCTTAGAGGACCCTAGAAAAGCATGTAGTTATATCTTTGAATAGTTGCATGCCTTTCTCCCCCAATCAGCACGAGGAGTATCTTGCCTACTAGATTAAATTGTCTCCATGCGAGGCCCGGTATTTTTTGCGATGAGCAATGGGTTACGTCTTCCACTACGCTTCTGGCCGGCACCCGGTCGACGTTTTTTCGATGAACCCCCACAATAATCGTGCTTACCCTTTCCCTGGACGGCCGGCCCCCCGTTTATTGTTAAGTACCTTCCGTGCTCGAAGTTAGCCAAAAATCGCCTATTCTTTCCTCGACAAGAGTTTCCCCTAGGCCCCCTTCTAATCCTACTTCAAGGCCTACCCAGAGACAGTTTTTTCTGAAAGTCAGCGACCACCTTCGGCACCTGATAGGAGAAGTTGGCCGCTTCTTTTTCCCAGTTTTTATCCGGGTAGTCGCATCACTTCAAGCCTCTGCGTCCGCCTTCGACCCAAGCCGGGCCTGATTTTTTGACTTTACGTTCCTCTTTCTCCCCGTTCCAGTATCGTCGTCTGCAATGAGTTTCTTCTTCTCCCGGAAACGAAGCCTCCCGAACTTCCCCTAATTAGTATTTAAGGGCCGTTGGCCGATCGCTCGCCTGTCTAAGAGATCCCACCCCATGGCAGATATTGAAGGAAGTTCCCGTTTTGTATCCGGTGACATATATATCTTTTTGTCTCCTCCTCCCCTTTCCGTTTTTTGTTAGCTTCTTTTTTTACCCCTCTTTTAGTGGTTCCCCTTCTTTTGACTTCCCAGGGGATGGATCTTCTATCGCTTCGCTCTCCTAGGGGACGGCTTTCATTCCCCTTTATTAGCTGAGTCTGGTCGGGGACTTTTGGTTTTTGAGTGAGTCCTTTCAATTCTTGCTCTTTCGACTAGCTCTTTTCTCTCTTCCTTCCTTCGGCTTTAAGTAGTTTAGATATTCTTGCCCGTGCATTTTGAGCTCTTCTGTAGGCTTCTGCTGCGATAAGTCACTTTTTTTTTCCTGCTTTTTCAATGTCCAAAATGATTTAGCGGCCCCCCAGGTTTTTTTCAAGTCCCGTGTGGAGGCGTGGCAGCGGGTCCCTCTGTTTTTTCTTCTTGATCTCTTCAAAATCTAACTCTTTCTGTCAATCCTAACAAATATAGTCGTCTGTTGGTAACCCTCCACTTATTTATTTGGAAGGGTCTCAATTACCCTTCCGTCCCCCTGACCCGTGCCGTAACGAGCGGTTTGGGTTTTTTCTCACCCCGTGCCCCTTTTTCCGCCCCCAGCCGTGTATTTGACGAACTTTACCCTTCTCTCTCCATGACCCGTTCCTCCTGTTTCTTTCGGGCTGACTGCTTCTTTTGACTCTGTGATGTTTTTTTCTCACTTTGCTTTTCTTCAAATCGCCTCAGTTTTGATGGTCTCGGGGTCGTCTCCGAGTTTTTCCCCATCGTCCCTACCATCGCGATCCCCCCCCGCGGTTTCCTACTTCACTTTAGCGCTCTTAACGATCGATTTCCTCCGCTCGTCCGCTCCGGTCGCGCCTTGAGAGTTCTGAGTCCGATCGGCATTTCCTTGATCCCTTTGAGCGATTTATACCTTTCTCAGAAATTCCTCTGGCTTCTGCTTTCGTTGAGACAGGTATTCTTCCCCCCCCCTCTTTTCGGCATGGGCCAGCCTTTTTCTCTCGTGTTTCCCCGGTGGCGGAAGCGCAGGTTTGGTATTGCTTCGACGTCTGGCGCGCCGGCGTTCCGTTCCCTTTCCTTTTGTTGTGACTTAGGAACGATCGCTCTCTCCTCTGTTTTCTTGTCGGACCCAAGTCGTTGCTTTTCCTTCTTCAATGGGCTGGTGGGTGGTCTTGCCGCGTTTCCCTAATCGCGGAGATTCTCACAGAAGCTCGGGTCTTCTTTCGGGCTCCGGTCCCCCG
>Ga0179593_1296171_pt1 | contig 11350 bp, 11 predicted proteins | sample CZODoug2_1_08_16_FD_185931 | JGI IMG/M metagenome (GOLD analysis project Ga0179593, IMG submission 185931) | Vadose zone soil fungal communities from Angelo Coast Range Reserve, California, USA - CZODoug2_1_08_16fungal (PacBio error correction) | ecosystem: Environmental > Terrestrial > Soil >... | reverse complement strand
ATCCGTGTCTTGACCTCCCCCCCCCCCGAAACTTGAAGCTAATCTTGCTCAGTAGTGTAGGTGCACCAGGTGTCGTACCGCCCTCGGCTGTCACCGCAGTGCATCAGTTTTTTCCCCCAATCCCCAGAGTATTGACGACTTTTTTTTCACGTATCGGGCGCGAATTTTCGAGGTCTTCGCCCCCCCTATTTTGATTCTGGTAACCCAGTTGGTTTCTCCTTTCGCCCCTTTCAGGATTGGCTCTCCCCAGGACCTCCTATTCGATCCGGACGGGTCCTTGTCAATGCCAAGAATCTACTACACAGTCGCAACCTTTCCACAATTCTTATTTCTGAGTTTTCAACACTTTTGAACCACACCGGCGCTTTTCGGTTACCTCCTATCGGTTCCGACACTTATTGTCATTGATTTGGATCGTTGGACTTACTTGAGTGTATTCGAAATCACTCTGGCATCGCGACCCTCTTTTAGTGGTGTTTTAGTGGAACCCCTTTTCCGTCCTCCAACCCGCACTTTTTTTTTGTGCGCGTTCTCCCCATCCTTTGTTTCCCCATTGGCTGCCGGGTTCCCTTTCGATGAACCTCCAGTTTAGCCAGGTCGGCTCATTCCCTCCAATAGTTCGTACCCATTTCCGTCCCTTGCATTCTTCCCCCGATTTTCCCCCCCTCCTTGACACCTTTGATCAAATTCCGGTGGTTACCAGTTCCGCTTGACCCCACGCTATGATTGCCTTTCTAGGTCTTAGCACTCCTTGCTCGCGCCTTAGTTATTCTGAACGTTAAACCTCGCGGGTTGAACCTGACTTCTTTCCACTCCCTTCTTTTTGGGCCTCCCCCCCCTACCTGGATTGAAGGAAAGGGGTCGCACCCCCTCGAAAAGTGTCAAATCTCTCTCTTTTAATGATTTTCTGATCCCCTTTTTAAAGGGACCCCGCGCTTCCCCCCGCCCTTGCCTTCCATAGACAGCATCATTGAGCGTCCTCATGCTCCGTACTTTCCTCCTTGTAATTCATGGTGTTGCCACTCCCTTTCTTTGACTTCCAACGCCGCCGGAAATCGATTGGACCAGAGTTCTTCCCTCCTCGAGTTCTTTCTTATCCATTATAGAACGGGTCTTTATTAAATTTTTTTAAGCCTCCGAGTATTTCCCCGTTTCCGACTCAATTCTTGGCGTCCCCCGTGGCCTGCCCAATTGCAGAGTGACCCCTGTTTTCCTTTTTCCCCCAGCTCTTCTCTTTGTATGGCCCTCCTTCTTCGCGACAAGAAACAATGAGTTACCTCCGTCCGACCTTTTCCGTGATTGTCCCCTCCCCCACTCCTATTAATTTTCCATTTCTGCCAGTCCCACGTAAATTTCCCCTCGGTGCCCCAATTTTTTAATATCTCCCCTTAATCTAGTCACTCCCCCTGCCGCCAAAGTCCGAGCGGTCGGCGTTGGAGCGGGGTCCTACCCGCACCCAACGTTGCTCAAGCTCCCCGATTTGCCTCTTTCCTTCTCCCCACCGTTCAAGTTGGTCTGGTTTTCCGCGTTTTTCCCGCTTTTACTTCAAATCACCGCTCACACCGCCATTTCTCTCTTTCGCTCTGGGCGGGCCAAGCGCCCCCCCACTTTCGGCGGGCTTCTTTCTTTATGCTACGTCCGCCCCGCCAGGTCCTTCTCCCCTCCCTAAGGGGGACACCCTAAGACGGCAAGCATTTAGGTTTCAAGCACGGTCCCTTCCCTTGGTTTTTTATAGAGTCGCGCGGTTTTTTTCAACACCCTCCTCGAGAACTCGGCCGGTTGCGTCACCTAAAGTTAGCCCTTCATGACCACTCGGCAGTTTTCTTCAACAGTTTTGGGTTTTCCCATGCCCTTCCTCTAATGTCAATAAATTCACATCCTCATTACTAATAACCCCCTCTCTCCCCCGATTGCGACCGAATTTTCTTTTTTGAGGAGTCGCCTTTCATTACACGTCAAGATGGTCCCTGCGGTGTCCATTGACAGCTTTCTTTCGTTCAGATACGATCCCCCTTTTTTTTTATCCAAACCTTCTCCGGCGAGTACCTCTCCCCCCCCCTCTTTGTTTTCTACTCTTTTCCATATAATCCTTTGGTGTGAGATCGTCTCTCGATATCTGTGACGTCGTCCCCTGCTTCCCCTCCCCCCCCCCCAGGTGGATCTGATCTTGCGATCAAATTGCCCATCTTGAACGCTCGCGGGCCTGGGCCCTTCCCGTCCTAGATCCCGCCACTCTTAGCGCATGCGGAAAATCCCTTCGTGGTTCTTCAACGCCTTCTTGGTAAGCATTGTTCGCTTGACTTTCTCCATTTACCTTCAACCACTCATGTGGCCTACCTGCCTTCCTCCTTTGGGTACCGGCTGGATGTTGATTCTTCCCCGTTTTTTTTTTCCACCCTGACGCTGATCGGCTCGCTTGAACCCCCTCCCTGCCTCCCATAGATTCCCTCATTGCCTTTTTCCCCGGCATACCTGCTTGACGGATGTCCCCCCCCTTCGGATTTTGATCCCCCTTTCAGTCGTTGACGCCTCTCCTGCTTCTCCCCTACCCGAGCGATGGCTTTTGGGGCGTGCCGGCCCGTATTCTTCTTTTCTTCCGCTTGTGGGTGCGCGGTGTTGTTTTTTTCGCCTTCTTGGGTTCAACGTTTCCCCCCATGACCCTTTGGTTCCCACCTCTCCTTTCTGCGGTTGGATCTTTTGCCCCGTGGGTTCTTCGGTATTCAATACCCCCTTCCTCCTTCCCGACTGGGGCGTTTCTTTGGGTTTTTTTTTGCAGACCTCGCTTCGGTGATTGACCCCCACTTCTTATGTCGGCCTGATCTGTTGGCTTTTCCCGGATTTCCTCTTCGGTGGTGGAATCCTCCTTTTCTTTCGCGTAATAATCCACGCGGTTTTGTTTTCCCTGATTGATAGTCCTATACAAAATTCCGCGTTTTGTTCTCGGCCACCCTTCAGGCAGTTTCTCAAGTCCCCCCGTGTAAGGTGTCCTGGATCCGCCTCAGTACCCGAAGAATGCTGTTCTTTGCCGATGGTTTTTTCGTCACCACGGTCATATTTTTGAGAAAGGAGACGCGAGCGTCTTACGATGGCCACGAATGCTGGCGGCGGGCCTCCCCCCCAACTACCCCTTTTTTTTTCCACCCCTCCTCCCAGAACTAACGAGTTTATTGGCTTCAATCTGCGGGATTTTCACGCCCTTGTGGAGTTTTTTTTCCGAGTCCCCCTTTTTTCCTACCAGGACAGCCGTAATCTTTCTTTGCCGATCCTCTTTGTTATTACGTCCCGGGGTTATTTTTTCTCCCCCCCCCCTTTTTAAATATTCTCTTTTTGCTTAAGAATTCCCCCCCCTACGTGCCGGTGTTGCTCCGTTTTTGCATGGACCCCCCGCCCCGGATGTGCACGGAGGTACCTCTACTCGAAGGTTCGCATACGTGCCCCTCGTAGAAAGCCATTTCCCCCCCTTTTTTCTGGTATGAAGACCACATCCTCTATCCCCATTTCTCCAGTAGTTTCAGGAGAAGGGTTTTTCCGCTGAAGATTTTCCCCCTGAGCGTTGCCATGGTAGATTCGGAACGATTTCCGTCCTACCCCTGCCTGTTCGTATCTTCCCCGACTTTTCCGGCCGCCATTTACCCGCGTCGGTGGTTTTTTTTTCCCCACCGCCCACCACCACCAGGGCCGTTTTTTTTTCTTGGTTTTGTAGAATTACCACCCCCCCCTTCGGTTTTGAGCTGTTTGACCCGACCCCTTTCGTCAAGAACATTGCAATGCAAACCTATTTTTTTTCGTTTCGGCGCCACCGACCGTTTTCGACAAGGGAACTTTTTGACCCTGACAAAAGGGATCCAAACCTTCTTTTCCCACTCCACTTGGTTTGGCAATCGATTTGCTCCCAGCTTGGGATTTTTCCGGTAAGGCCCCTGCGCCGCTACCCCCAGACGTGTATAGTCCCGTCACGCCCATTGTTCCCGGGCGCCCCCTTCCACGAGACTTCTCCCTCGTCTTGTCTCATCGCGAGGTTGGGGTCGCGCGCGCTCTGCTTTTTTACGCGGTTTTTTGACGGTCAGTAATATTGCGTGTAACTCAGTGCCGGAATTGGAACCCCTATTTTTCGTATTTCGACTCCCCCCCTCACGCGCACCCCCTGAGCGCTTTAATGCCGTTTGCGTGGGTCTGGTTATGTCCTACCGACCTTTTGCAGCTAATCAACATCCCTCGCAGGCCTTTCTCGGTGTTTATGAGTCCTTTTTTCCTTTTTGAGTTTCCAATTCTTTACGATTCTTCCCGTTTTTAGACTTTGACTCCGAGGATCGATCGCGAGACAAGTGCCCCCCTTATGATTACACTTTAGGTCGGGTCCATTAATTTGTGAATTGGAGGTTGGTAGCGGTCAGGTGCTTTTTTTCAACCCCCGAGCTCTTTTTCCCAGAAGCCGTTGTTCCCCTGTTAGCGATGGGATAGCGGACGCCCCTAGAATGATACTGCCCGTACAATCACATGCAGCACCCTGACGTATGATAGAGTTTGTTATCGTGATCTCTCCTTAGATTGTTCCCCCTTTTCGTATTGTCCCCCAACCTTTCTGCCGACCTTATCAGGTCCCCTACTTTCGATCCTTTCCATCCCCCCCCATCCCTAGAAACACCTAGAGATTTAGATGCTAGTTTGTACAAAGGCATCTGCGGTACGGCCGGGTTTTAAAACTCCCCAAAACTCACCCCTAATAATAGATCCTTAGGGTGGACTTTCCTTTTTCCCTTAGAAGGATTCAGTATTCATTTTTTTTCCTCTTCCTTAAAAAGACTTTTGACTCTGGACCTGAGTAAACTTCTGCTATGACAACACCCAACAAGTCATCCCCACGTTGCCCTTGATTAGCACACCCCCCCCCCCCCCCGTCCAACTTTTTTATTTTTAATTTTCCCGTGTATTTTTTTATGGAAAGGCATCATGAGAGGGGAGTGTGAGTGGTGTCTGGTGGGTGCTTGTGTGTTTCTGAGTGTTTTTGGGTGCGTTGTCTAGTTCCTTTCGCTCGGCCGCATATAACCCCCAACACCTTCTCCTCTCCTCCCTTAGGCGGCGGGTTTGTAATCCCACAAACCAGGACTCCATTCAAACAGAAAAAAACAAATGAAACTGCAAGCTCGTCTCTCCTTCCCCCCATTCAAACACGCCCTTCCCCCCCAACACCACACTCCACCCATAACTCAATCTTTCGCCCCCCCCCCTACCCCCCCCCCATTCCCACCGTACCCACCCCCCCCCCCTCCCCCCACCCCCCACCCCCCCCCCCCCCCAGCGCGCCCCCAACACCCCCCCCCCCCCCCCCCCCCCCCCCCCCCACTCCCCCCCCCCCCCCCACCCCCCCCACCGCGCTGTTTGGGGGGTTTGGGGTCTGTTGTGGTGTGCTTTTTGTTTCTTTTTTCAACCCATTCCTGTGTTGGCTTTTTTTTTGTTTGTTTTTTTGTCTTTTTTTTCCCTTATTCACTTATTTTACCAAGTTCTATGGCTTTGACCCCCTTATTCATTTCTTGGATCGCCTTCTCCTTGCCCTAAGTCCTTTACCCGCGTCCTGCTTTTGCACTTGTCCAGGCTTGAGTTTTCCCTTTGCCCCCAGTGCCGTTCCCCCCACCCCCATTTTCGTTCGCCCAGTCCCCCGGTGTCGTCCGCACCTTTTTTCTTGGTTTGCCTTTGATTTTATTGCGCCCCGTCGTTGGTGACTTGCGTCAATCCGATCGGTAGGATTCTGGACTCTACGTAAGTCCACAGACGGCCTTGGGGTGCTTTGTGACGTATTGGCTATCCCCTCCGGCTCTGGTACCTTTTTCAATGCCCGTTCATTACGTTCAACCTTTCCCGACACTTCGAGGTCGGAGCCTCCCGCCGTTCGTTCGGCTCAATGCACGCGCCTTGGCCCGGGCTTTGTGCCCTTCCCTCCTGGAAAATCCTTGCGCCACTAGTTTCCATTTTCTGAGTTTCCGCGTGAAACTCTGATGTCTTTCCCTTCTGTCTCCTTCTTCTAGATTTTGATTTTTCAATTCACTGTCCCACCTGCGGGTGATTCTCACTGAGGTTAGCACCCGAGCACGGATTGTTCTTTGCTCAGCCCTCTCGCGCATGCCGCAAGGGGGTAGCAAACGGGCAATCGGCTCACGGCATCGCTTTGGGGTAGGATTTCACGAATACCACTAATCCAAACAACCCCCTTTTTTAGTGAAATCCCCGCAGATGGAAGTTTTCCGGTAAATTTCCTGGCCCCACTTTGTGGCCCCTGCATGATTGAGGCCCCCCCCAAGACAGCCCTCGATGGAAGTCCGTACTGGATTTCGTTCGGTTCGTGGATTCCTCTGCACAATGGGCTTTTTTCCTTCCCCCCAGCTTTCGTACTCGGGTATGAAGCTCACAGACCCTTCCTTTCTTTCGACCGTAAACCCAATGAAGTCTCTTTTTCGCCTGCATTTCTTCCAGGGCGCTTGTATCCTGACGTCCTCCGCCCGAAACATTTTCCGCGACGATACGCAAGGCCGGCTTCAACCCTAGTCGATGAGTTCCCCCCCTCCCCTCTGTGAAATGTGACCCCTGCCCCTTTGCAGGCTCATTTTTCCCCTTCTCCCTCGGCCGCAGGAAGACCCCCTCAAGTAGCTAGGACTTTCCCGATTGTCCAGCCAAGTTTTTCCCACCCCCCCTTGTCTCCCCGCCCTGAACCCAATCCTGGGAAGGGGTTTATGGTTTGTGAACACTCCTTCTCACTCCACAGAGGCACCACACCTAAGCCTCCTATATTCGGTTGAGTACCAATCGAAACACACCCATCTCTCTAGTTTTCCCATGAATGCTAGTCTCCCCTGCCCCTTCTTTCCTTCACACGAACTTTGGGTGACTCCCCAGGAGGTACCCAGCCCATGTTACCGATTTTATACCCCGATTTTTCTTTTCGAGGTTTCCATCATTCCGAGCATCTCGGCGTTTCACGAATTCTACGCCTGGGCCCATCTGCCGTTTCCCTAAGTCTCTGGTATTGTCCCCTCTGGAATTATAGCCATGTCCCCCCCTCAGGATTACTACTTATACTAAATACGATTCTGCTTTCCCTTAAATTTTTTCCTTCTTTCCCGAAAACGTACCTTTCCTGGCCCGCGACCGCTTCGCGCACTGATGGCACGGGTTTCCCTTTGGGGGTGTTATCGACTACCCCCTTTTTTCTTTCGCCCGATTTCCCTCCAGATAGAATTTTTTCCTCTTATCATCCCTTTTTTTGTCCTACTGATTGTTTCCCTCTTAAGGACATGTCCCCCGGTGATCTTCTTTCGTTTTTCCCGGTTCATGGAAGTCCGGGCCTCTTCCCTTTTCAGTCCCTGATTATCCGCAACCTCCCCATGCCAGCTTCTTCATTAATTAGCTAAGTAATTTTTTCTTTTTTGCAAAAGGTGTTCCTCTTTGAATCAAAATCCAATCAGTCCTCCCCCCCCCGGAAGTGGGAGGCTGATGGGCGAGATACGTTCCCTCAAGCAGTAGGACTTGCTTTGAAAGCCCCTTGCCATGGTACGTTTTATGGTTAAATTCATAGCCCTTGCCTTCTTATGTCCAAAGTTTCGGAATGTCTTTTCTCGTAGTGGCTAGCCTGATGATCACCCTGGTTTTGTGGTGCTTTGAAGGTTGCGACCTATTCGGAGGTGTGGTTCCCCTCTTTTGAGCGGACGGTGCCCCCCGCAGCCTGTCCCCGTTTTTGGGCGGGGGGGGTTGTGTCTTTTTGCTCCCAAGTTTTTTTGCGTATCCACCTTTCCTCTTGGTCGGTTGCTGTCCTGGTGTTCTTCTCTTTTTTTTTTTGAACCTCTTCTTCATCGGCTTGGGCTGTGATTCGTTTTTGGCTGTCGCCCTTCGGATAGGAGTTGGATAACCTTTCTTTCGTCCCGGGCTCAGGCGTTTACCCAGCGTCTCTGTCTCCCCGTCCCAAAGAAGTCAGCTGCCCCTTTTTTTTTCCAATCCCCCCGGGAATCCAATGGATCCGAGCTCCCCTTTAGCCTTTTTTCATCTGACTTTGGCATTTTCTCCCCCCCCCCTGCTATGAGGATACATCTCATCCTATGTTTCTTTGGAATTCCCTGATGGTTTTTGTTTACTCAACCTTCCCCCGCCCCCTTTTCCCCTTTTTCTGCCCCAGAAGGACCGCATTGCTTTTTTTTAACTTCCCCTTTTCTGTCATGATTTTCCGGTTTCTTGCGCGTACCTCCCCCGGATCCCAAGCGCCTCTCCCCCTGATACGCGCTTGAGCAAAGCCTTTTTTTTTTGTTCCTTTTCTTCTTAACCTTTCCTAACGCCCCCTCCTTTAAGTTGGGCGAACCAGGTCGCGCCTTTTGATGGACCCCTCCCTCTTGGCCCCTTCCTCCCCCCCCCACCTTCTCCGGCTTCGCGGTCTTTCGAACAGAATTCCACAAGCCTTTAGTTTTTTCCCACTTTTTCCGCACTTTTGCACTGAGTAGCACACGGTCTTGCCGGCCCGTCGTGACGTGTCAGTTACCTGCTTTTCTCCTCCCTTCGATCGCCTGTCTCTCCTCGTTGAAGTCCTTCATTTTACCTTCGCTCTGCCTAAACCCACAACCCCGCCGTTTTTTCGTTGCCGGACGTACAGATCCCCCCAAGATCGTTTTCGATTACCCGCCGGTCTTTGCCAGCACCCCCCCAAATGAAACACCCCTATTACGCTCGTGAGCTCACCCGTGGAGATACTCCCCCACTGTCCAGTGTGTTTCCCTGTCCACAAGGGTTCTACCCCCCTCACTGGACGACCCCGTCAGGGTGTTGGATGGATCGGCATTTCCCCGATGGATATGACTGTAAAGCCTCCCTGCCTTTCAGCAAGAGGTCTTGCCGTTCTCCCCCGAACTTTAAGCGTCATCGAATTTTTCTTTTTTCTCCGCTCTCTCCCTGGACCTGCCCCTTTTGGCGCCGTTCCGTCCAAGCATCAGGCTGGCTTCCCACCGAGCACCCTTCTGACCTCGTCCCCCCTCCCGGAGCAGCCCCCCCGCTCCCCCCCCCTATTCGAAGCGTTGCCTTCCTTTTTTTTTTGTAAGCTTTCGCTTCGCAACTTCCCCCCTCCGGACTCTTTGAGGGTGTCTATACCCCCTAAGCTCTCATGCTACTCCCTCTCAGAATGTTTCAATTTCACCCTCGCCCGTCTTCCGCCTCAGTACTGCGCATATCTAATTTCTCTTGTCACTTGGATTTCCTCAAAATTCCTCTTTTTTCTCCTCTTTTTTGTTTGATTGAACCCCCAGAAATTCCCGCCCCCCCAGCCACCTTGACATTCATATAATCATGTACTGGCCTTTTTCTCTCGCGATCGAACCATGTTCAAATTCCCGTATAAGGTACAGCGAATTGGACGCTTAGCTTCTGCTTGCATGCAACACCAGCGCATGATTTTTTTTAGTCCCCCCTCGGCCCCCCCCCCCCCCCCCCCCCCCACCCCTATGTAATGGGCTGACATCCTGCAAAACTGCTTAGATACTGGTCTCCCCTGTCCCTGGTAGTAGAAGACCGTTTATGACAGAACGTCCCCCCTCCTTTTTCTTCATCGGTAAATCCCCATCTCGGCGTGCCCCTTCCCCCCGGTCCCGCCTCCGCTTTTTCCTTCGGTGCAAACGGGGCTACGTCCAACCAGTTCTGGATTTCTTCTTTAATTGAACCTTTCCGAGATTCACCCCTACTATTATTTGGTCTTATTTCCCCCCTTATATCGCCGACTCCCCCGAATCTGAGGCCCCCCCCGCCTTAGATGTTTGTAACACTGGTTCCTAAAACCCTTGTCCCTTTGGATACTCCTTATCGGGGAGCCGACGCGCGATCCTTTTGATTGACCTTCTGTTTTTTCATTTAGAAAGTCCTCTTTTTCCTAGTCCAGCCTTGAGTACTTCCTTTTCCGTAGTCCCCCCAGTCCACTTTTGTTGTTTTGGCGCCCCCCCTTGCTAGGTCCCATTTTTCACATTCATGCCTTCTCGTCCCTGCGATCTTGCCTGAGATCCCAACGCGGGATTCTCAATTCTACCTCCTCTGTCCTTGGTCCCTCTTTTGCACTTCTCCTCCCCGGTCGCAACTGAATTTTTGAGTTCGAGTTTTTTTTTTTCCAAGTTCTTGTTCTCTGCTTTTGGAAACTCCCCGGCTGCTGGCCGCTTCCCTGCCTAAAGACTAGGCCACCCCCGGGGTTATCCACATTGCTCGAACCTTGCCACCGGCCTGTATTTTTGCGTAACTGACACCTCGCCGCATAGCACCTTGTCCCAGCAAAAAGGACGCCTCCACCTGCGCAAGAGTCTTTTTTTCGAGTTTCTGGAGCTCAGCACCCCCCCACCGGGTATATCGAACTCCTTTTTTTTTTTCAGGTTTCCCCGAAGGAATTACTTTTTCTTTCCTACCAGGGTTTTCCACGCTGGATTTCTTTCGCCATCACCGGACTGATGGCCGCGTCCGTCCCAGCTTCGCGGTATACTCTACCCCCGTTTGTCTCGCGCATAGTTTCCAACACCCCTCTCGTACTTGGTTTCCGATCCCTTTTCGAGCTGCACTGTACTGCAAAATGATTTCCCTTTGGGCGGCAGCCGTGCCCCTCAGAGTTTTGTCTCGATCCTTTTACCCGACCTTTTTTGGTCGCCGACGCTCTTTATTGAACCCGCACCCTCACTCCCAATGCGGATCCCCATTCCCCGATGGCAACACTCCCCCTTTCCACTTTTTTTGTTTTTTTTCCATTCCCTACGACTCCTGTCATGCGCGACCAACCCCTCCTCCACCCTCCAACGTCAGCGGTAATTACAATGTGTCATCCCCCGCAAACTCCCCCTTTTTTGCTTATCCGCCAGTTCTCCACGCTTTTTTTTTTCCGTACACGAAGGATCAGCCCCCACTTTCCCCCCCAAAGCCCCTCAGAAGGATTACGCAGAAGGCTTGCCATTTCCACAATCGCTCTTCGCGGGAGGCAGCCGATATCTCACGGGACGTCTTCGCCATGATTTTTCCCTCCAATTTTCCCCGTAGTTGTTTCACCCTCACGGGAGATGGGCTAGATGTTGCTTTCCGGTTTCCCCCCCCCCCAATTGCTCCTAGAAAGGAGGTTTCCGAAGATAGTCCACCCACCTTCGTGCATCTGATGCAAACAGCGGGATATGAAAAGTCTTGCTCTCCTTCCCCATATAAATGCTACTTTTCCCATTACTGACCAATTTCCCGCCTTGCGCCCGCAGCTTCTTCGGTCTTTTTCTTGAAAAGGGACTTACTCCTTTTGTTCTGCGTGTAACCCTGGTTTTTTTGCCTCTCGCTCAGTTTTTGGCTCCCGACATTGCCTCGAGGAACAATG
>Ga0179593_1612074_pt1 | contig 11351 bp, 17 predicted proteins | sample CZODoug2_1_08_16_FD_185931 | JGI IMG/M metagenome (GOLD analysis project Ga0179593, IMG submission 185931) | Vadose zone soil fungal communities from Angelo Coast Range Reserve, California, USA - CZODoug2_1_08_16fungal (PacBio error correction) | ecosystem: Environmental > Terrestrial > Soil >... | reverse complement strand
TTTGCAGTACATTGCAGCAGGCGCGGCCGTTGGTCTCCCCCTTTTCTTGTGTAGCGGTTGTTTCTCATTACCGCGAGGTGCCAGCACCTTTTCTGGCACTCGAAGCCGGGTCCACTTTTTTCTGGGCGGCTGGTTTCCTTTTTCCGTCGCACATCCTTTTTTGATTACGGACCGCGCTCTCCTTTTCTTTGTGGAGCAGGTTTTCTCCGCTTCTTATCCGCGGACGGCCTTTTTTTTCGGCGGGCGATCCCTTTCCGCGCAGGGTTTCCGCTTGGAACCTTCTTTTTTTGATTTTCTACCACCCGTGCCATTGACAAACAGAGCTCTGCGTGATTCCCTTTTCCCTGAAATCTTTTTCTTTTGGTTTCCCTAGGTGTTCCTGGACCAACCGTTTTTTTTTCAAACGTGACGGGCGGATCTTCTGCTCTGCGGATGCTGATCTTCCTTTTTTCGATTCTCACCCGCTTTGCCCGCCGTAATGTGTTTACAAGTTCCAACCTTCTTTTTCCTGGTCGTGTTTTTCCTTTCCCTTTCTTTCTTTTTTGAGAATTACCCCTCAGGGCCGCCCCTGGGACATTCCACACGGGTGCTGCTGCTGCCTTTTCTCCTATATGTCCTGTTGCTGCCTCTTTCCTGTGTGGGCAGGGTCACACCGGGCTTTTTTTTCGGCACGGAAAGGTCCTTTTTCGTTTTTTTTTCGTGGATCGGGCGTCCCCCTTTTCGTGAATCGTGTTTTCGATCCGGGTTTTTTTTGTTTTGTGACCAATGGTTTTTTTCCCGTGACGGAAATCCCAACCCTTCCGATTAAAAGGCTCTTGGGGTGAGTGACGGGTCAGCCAGCTTTCCCGGCGTTCCTGAAAACAGGGGTTCCTTTTTGGGGAGGCGCGCCGCTTTTCCTCAATATCGAGGAGGGAGTCTTTTGGCGATGTGGAGGGTCCCTTCCTTGCGGCCTGGTTGTACGTTATCAAACGTTCTGTTTTTTCCGAGTCGGCATGCTGGCCAGGCCCCGGAGACTGTCGTTTCCCCTTTTTTGTTTTTCCCCTTATTTCCCTTCTTTCTTTTCTTCCCCCTAAAGGTCGTGGCTGCCCGCCCTTCTTCCCTCCCAGGGTCACCCCGATAACGGTTTCTTTTTTTCCGTCTGGCCAGCGCCCTTCCACTTGGTCTGGAGAAGTCCCCCTTTTTTCTCGGAGATTTCGGGCGGCTTTTTTTCCCATGTCGTCGATCGCCTGCTTTTTGGCCTGTCGATAGCCTTTTTTTCATTGGTCCCAGGGTTTAAAGCGCGCCTTTCCTTCGGGGCACCCTGGTCCCCCTTTCTCTAACAGGATCGAAAACACCCCTCTCCGGCCGAATTTTGTTTTCTCCATGCGAATTTTTGTTCCGAACGAAATTTTCCCCCTCCCGGCCGGGCCGGTGTGGCCCCTCCCTTTTGGAGCGCTCTCTTCCCCCGTTCAGCGTTTTTTTCCTGTATTCCCCCCCTCCCCAGCCACCGGGGTTCCTTTTCCAAGTCGAGTCGGGCGGGCCCTTTTTGTAAGGCCTCTCATTTTTTCAATCATTTCCTCCTTTTTTTCGCGATATTGGAACAAACAGCAGGGTCCCCTTTTTTCTTTTTTCTCAGAGGGATGATCATCTTTCCAGCACCCCCCTTTTCCCTTTTGTTCCCCCACATCTCTTTTGCCACGGCACGTTTTTTTTTTTTTTGGTGGTCGATTTCCCTGCAATGTTTTTTACCCCCTTTCCCCCCTCAGTGAATTCCCTCCCTTCTTCCCCCTCCCGTTCTCCTCGGTTTCCCTTTCTTGCGCGGACCATTTTTTCTTTTTTCTTTTTCTGCCAGGCTCCGAAGGTCCGTTTTCCTTTTGCCTTCGCGATAGTTCTCCCTTTTTTTTTTCTGCTCCCCCCCCCCCGGCCGTGTAAATTTTTCCTCTCGGACACGATTTTTTCTTTAACAGCCGTCTCAGGTCCGGCGTCCTTTTCCGGCCTTCTTGTTCGATTAGGCCCTTTTTGCTGCCGGGCCAACCGTCTTTTTTTTCCCACAGAACGGCGCTCGGGTTTTTTTTTTTCCTTCCCCAGGCCAACCGCGAAAGTTTTCTTTATATTTTACCAACAACGTCGGCTTGGGCACGTGGCCTCCCCTTTGCGGGGCCATCCCCCCCCTCTTCCCCCCGGCCACCTGACATCTTTCCCCTCTTTTTCTCCCTGTTTGTGGGTTTCCCTCCTGAAACGTCCTTTTCATCATGATCTGGTAAGGCACGTCTGTTTTCCCCCTTCCAGAGCTGCACCACCCCTTTGGGCACGGGCCGCCAGCAGTTTCCCTTTTTTCTTTTTTTATTTCTTCGGATTTGCCAGCTCACTTGGCGCGCCCCCACCCACGAACGGTGTACTTTTTTTTCCCCAGGAGCACACAGTTTTCTCCCCTTTGCCCCACGGTCCATCCCTTCACCTTCTCTCTCTTTTCTTCCCCCCCTCCGTTGTTGTTGTTTCTCCCTTCTTTTTTTTCGGCAAAGGGCGATGTGGTCGCCGCTGGTGGTTTTTGGCTGATCGTTCCCTTTTCCTTTACCGGTGTGGACACCATGATGTGAGTTTTTAGCTTTTACGCTTTCTCCCCCTTCCCCGCTGAAGCAGCCCATCTCCTTTTTGTGCGCCTTCATGATTTCTTCGGGTTCTTTCTTTTTCGGAAGTGCTTTACAATGCATTACCAGGGCGCCCAGTTTGTTTTTCTTTTTGAGGTTACGTGCCCATTTTTTTTCGGTAACACAAGGGAGAATCTTTTTTTCTTTGTTCCCTTCAGGTCTCGTTGCCTCTTGCGGGAGATGGGGACGGTGTGTTTTCCGGCCGTGCCCAACTTTTTTTTTTTTCATTTCCCGACCATTCCTGCGGTATGCAGTGCGCGCCCCCCCCCCTCTTTTTTGCCAGGGTTCGTCCCCTCTTTTTCGCCCAAGGGGCCCCCAAACGATTTGGAGCTTTGTCCCGGGGCGCCCCCTCCCTCCTGCTCCACGTTCGTTCGAAGCCTCCTCCTCTTTCCCTTTCTCGGGGGCATTCCTTCTTCTCCCGTAAACGATGTCCCGAGATTCCTCAACGGGCGCCTTCCCCTGTGTTTTTTTTTTTCCCGCGTATGTATATCAGCTCCTTTTATTTATTTTGTTTCAGACGCAATCGGAATCCGGGAGACCCCCTAAAGGACGCGTTCTTGCGGGAACCCCCCTTTTTTTTCTGAAACGCTTTCCTCCCCTTGACCACAACTTTTTTTGCTTGAGTAACTTCTTCCCTTTTTAAACGGGGATTCTCTCCCTTGGTCCCTTCGTTATTAACCCCACCTTGTCTGAAAAACTTTCCTCGCTCTTTGTAGTTAAGCTGTTCCTTCTGCTGTCCATGATGATTTTTTTTTTTTACTGATTGGGAACTGCTTTCCCCTCTTCCACTCTTTTTCTGCTTTGGCCGCTTTTTTTTTATCTTACCACGTTCGCCGCCAAGTCCCTCCAATCTACGCGACATTTACCCCTTTTTTCCAAAAGTTGATGCGATTGTCCTCTTTTTGGGCCTTTTTTTTTCCTTCCCCTTGACGCATTTTTACACAGGTCCCCCCTCTTAGGCGGGCACGGGGCCCCCCCCTTTTTCGTGTGACAAATTTCACGTGATTGTTCACACCCTTTTTTTTTTTCCGGCCGTCCTTTTTCCTGGTCGTAGATAACCCCGGGGTTTGCCGACGGCCTCCCCCTCAGTGGCTTCTTTCTACATTGTCTGAAGTTGTCCCTTCATGATGGGCGATAGTCCCTCTTCCCGGGAGCGATCGACTCTTTCCGCAAGAAGCCTTTTTTCCCTCTCCCTCTGATGCGGATTTCTACGGTTTTCTTCTTCTCCCTTGTCCCGTCGCGAGTTTTACAGCTTTTTCTTTTCATCACTGATCATGTAATCAAAACTTTTCCTGGCTGCTTTTTTTTTTGCATCCCCTACTGTCGTTCATTCTCTTTTTTTCTTTTTTTTCGTTATGAACGACGTTCCGTTTTCTCTGCCGATAGGAAATTCCCTCCCCCTTGATAAGGGTGCCGTTGCGAAAGAACATTGCTGGCGTCCTTCCCTTATTCAAATCAGACCTTGGCCCTGAGGCTCTTTTTTTCGCGATCGCGGAAGGTTGTTTTTCTCCCCATTCTGGATTGACACGGCATTCTTTTTATCTTTCTCTTTCCTTCTCCACTTCGCTGCCAGTCCTTTTCTTGTAATGTGCCTCCTCCCAGTGATAGGAAACCCCCCTCTTGTTTTCAGTTTCCCCCGCGAAAGTGGAAGACCTCTTAGCCCGTTTTGACTCTATTCCAATTGCCTTCCCCCCCCTCCCCCCCTAACCCCCTGGTGCTTGCGAGTTTCTTTTTCCCAGCGACAATCCTTGGCAGCTTTCCACCTTGTGGGAAAATTTTCCTTCGGCGTGTTCCTCTCGGCCAATCATCTCCTCCTTTCTTCGCGATATTGAAAACTCCAGGTAACAGGAACTTTTTCCTCTTGTGATCATCCCCTGACGATTTGGCAGTCTTCTCCCCCGCGATCGCCCCTTTTTTTCGCAGAAGAGGGTCCCCAAAGGCGGCCCGCCTCTTCTTCCATTCCTCAGTGAACCTCCACCTTTTTGTTCCCCTCATTTTGCAAGTCTTCCCTCCTCCTTCAGGCCCGCTCGGGGGATGTCGACCCTTTTCCTTCTCTTGCCGCCCTGTCTTTTTCCCTTTTTTTTTCCGCTGATCCATCCGCGGCACCGGGTTCTTTGCGCGGCCGGCTTCACCAGTTTCGACCCCACCTTTTCCCCCCCTCCCTTGCCGCGCGTCCCCTTTTTTCGTTGAACACGTCGTGGTTTAGAGGGAAAGCCTTCTTCCCCAAGCTTACCATGGCCCCTTCTTCGAGGAGGTGGTTCTTTTTCATTCTTCCCTGGCCACGCTCCCTTTTCTTTTTTTCCCCCCCTTGTGCCACGTTTGTCCGGCCCTCAAAATTAAGTTGCGGGCATTTAGCGAGAAGGAAATCAAGGGATCGTCCTTCTTCCTGGAGTACCTTTCCCTTTTTCCTGTTGCTGCCGTCCTGCCTTTTTTTCTTCTTGTACGGTCCTTCAAACACGGCCAGCGTTCCCTTTTCCGCCAGAGAAATCTTTCCCGTCTTTCTTCGGTCAGCCTTCTTTTCTCGCTGACCTCCCCCCCCCCCTTTTTTTCCAAGAAGGGGTCTTTTCTCCTTGGAGCACACCAGGCGCTCTCCAGAGGAACTTGCCGAACCTCTTCTTTTTCTTTTTCCTCCTCCTCCTTTTTTTTTCGGATTTTCCTTTCCCTTTCCCTAGATGATGGAACACCTTGTTTCCCCCCTTTGTCTCCCTTTTTGGGCTCCTGTTTGCCGGCAGTATCCCCCTTTTCCCCTTTGAGTTTTTTTCTTTTTCTTTTGTCCCAAAGGGACCTGCCTTCTTGCCGCAGCCCATCTTTCCCGCATTACACAAATTGCTGGTGGCACTTTTGTCGGTTACCACGCCAGCCCTCCTTTTAGTTTTTTTAAGAGGAGGAAAAGGAACCCCCTCTTCCTCTTCTCCCGTATCAAATTCCTTTTCCTCCGGATTTCGGGGATTTTCCAAACGGATGATTTGTTTTCCCTTCCCCAAGGCCGTCCTTGTCCAATCACTCCTCCCCCCCCCACTTCGGCGGTGGCCTTGAATTGAAAAAATCCCCCTTTTTTTTTTTTTTGACAACTTGTCATTTTTGGTTGGTTTTTCCTCTTTTCCCGCGCGATGGTCCCCCTTGAAACACGGCGTTAGAGGTTTTTTTCCCGAATTTCTCTGGTTTTGAGTTTTTCCCCCCCGCATTTCCTTTGGTCAGAGATTCCTTTACGAGCTGTTGTAACCTTTTTAGGTTTGACCTGTTTTTCTTATCTTCAGCTCCCCCCATTTTCTCGCCGGAAGGTTTTTTTCCCTTAGGAGAGGGGCTCCCCACCTCCTCTGCGCGGAATGTCCCCCTCCTGGTCCACGAAGGTTGACCCACTCTCCTTTTTTCTTGATTCATTTGACACTTCAGGGATGGAAGCTTTTTCCGCCTGCTGCTGCTCCCCCTTGTTGATCGTTTATTTTTCCTTTCGACTGATCTTAATTTTTTCTTTGGATGAATCATTACCGCTGCCGTTTTACTTTGGAGTTTTTTCCCCCCTTTCTCCGCTGGCCTTGTTTGAGTCTACTGTGCTTACAGTCGGACGACTTCTCCTTCGCGAAATTCCCTTTTGGTTTGCTGCTTCCCCGATTGCGATTGTCGCTGAATTTCCGCGCGCCCCTTGTTCCGGGAAACACCTTTGTCCGTATGCCAATCTGTGGATCGAGTTTTTCTTTTCGTGATGGGATCGGTTAGCGCTTTTCGCTTCCTTTTTTGTCCACTTCTTAGTTTGGTTGTGTGTCTCGGATACGACGGGACCCTGTCCCGCCCGGTTTTACGAGTTTTTTCAAAAAAGGTTCCTTGTGGATCGCCGCGAAACCTTGGCCGACAAGGGGAGTCCCCTCCCTTTTCCCCCTCGGCCGACCCTTCTTAGTTTCACCGGGACGTTTCCCTGCAAGTCCTTTTTCTTTCCTTGTCCGGTGGCGGCATCCCCCGTTGATCGGGGGGGGCCCTTCTTTTCTCCCATTGCTGTGCAGCCCCTTTCACTCCATTTTTTTTTTTCTAAGGAGATGAACTTCCCCCTTTTTTTTTTGTTCCCCTTTCGATCGTCCTTTATTACACATGATAGGATGGCCGGCCTTCCCGGAAATTGATGGCGCCGTTCCCTTTTTACCTCCTTTCTTTCTGTCTTGCGGAGGACGTCTCCCCTCTTTGCGCCGGTTGTTCAGGTCCGGCGTTTTTCAGGCATTTCGCTTTCCTTTTTCTTCTTTTTCTCGGGCCGGCCCTTCTTCGCTCGTTCCCCCCAAACCCATTTCTGACGACCAGTGATTTTTTTTTTTTTTTTTTTAACACACGATAAGGCTTTTCCCGTTGCCTCCCCTGATTCTTTTACCACCTCCTCCTCTTTCCACCTTCCTTCCCCCTTTTTTTTTCCCGGTTTTCCCCTGCGTCAAACATCGGAAACGTTTCCCTCCCCTCGGGCCCTCCCTCAGCCTTTTTTCAGCCCCCCCTTTGTGAAATTTTTTCTTTTTTTTTTCCCTTTTGAGCGGCGGCGGCGTTCTTCAATAAAGACCCTTTTTTTTCTTTTTATATGCCCTGAATTTTTTTTCCCCCCATGGACATTACCCCCCTTTTTGCAGCGGGCCCGAACAATGGAGATCCTCTTTTCTTTTCTCCACACTCCCTTCCTCTACGGCATTTCCCTTTCCTCTGGGTGGGTCGCACTTTTGTGGCCAGGGCCCCTTCAGTGAAATTGAAGCAAAGCTTTTTTCCCCCTCTTTTTTCCAAAGCGGTTTTCCATTGCCCTTTTTTCAGCTGTCCCCCCTCCTTTCTTTTTGCCGCATGGCGTGTTTTCCTGTCCTCTCTTTTTTTCTGCTTATATACATACGTTCTTTCCCCGCAAGTGTAAAGGAGAGGCCTTTTTCTTTTTTCCTTTTTCGTGGACCTTTCTGTTTCCTAGCTTTGCCCCCCTTTTTCGTCCTCTGTCTCGTACTTTCGCTGGCCTCTCGGAGGATTTCATGCAATTTGGCGACCACTTCCTTTTTCCTTTTTGGGGCTCGCCCTCTTTCTACCCCTGCACTTTTCCTTATTCGGGACCACCTCTTTCAACGGGCCGCCCCCTCAGGTGTGAGGGAACCTCTCCTCCTCCTCCACATGCATCTTGATCCTGGTCTTTCCTCCGACTTCGTACCTTTTTTTTCTTCTATTCGTCCACTTCCCTCCTTTTCTTTCTTGACGGCACCGTTCGAAAGAGGGAACAAAAAGGGCATCCCCTTTTCCTTTTTTCCCCGAATAGGAGGTCCCACTTTTTTTTCCCAGAAGCGTTCTGCCCCGCGACAGTACTCTCCTCACCTCATGGTACCGACCCTTTCGCAACAGGGAGCCCACCCCCTTTTTTTTTTTTTTTTCCTTTGCCCATTCCTCTTTTTTAACAAACCTTCCTCTTTTTAATCCTTTCCCCCCCTTTTTTTCCTTGTCCAGAGATTATTTCGGCTCTTGTTCTTACTTGTGGCAACCGGGTCGCGCGTTTTTTTTTTTCTCGTGATCTCCGAGTACAACCGTCGGCGTGCCCCCCTGGATGTTAGAGTGTCTTGGTAGATGGCAAAAGTTTTTTTTCCTCCCCGGACCATATCTTTCCTCTCCTTTTCCTTACTTGTGTTTGCTGTTCTTTCCGGGGCTGCCGTTCCGGCTTTTCCGTCCGATCCACCCCCCCCCCTTATTACCTCGCCCATTCTTATGTGATGTTAGGCCCCCCCTTTGAAAAAGCCATGGTTTTCTCCCCGGATCAGATTGTCCAGATTGAAGGTGAGTCTTCGATGGGAGGGATCGCCCCCCCCACTTCTTGTCTCCTTTTCACACTTTCGTTGGGTTTTTCCTTAAAACACTTAGCGGTTTTTTGTTCAAGTACATGGGCCCCTAGACGGTTAGTTTCCCTGGAATGGTGGAACATCCTTCTTCGCACTTCCGCTCTCCCTTTCCAGCGAAAAACTTGTTAACACAGGTCTTCTCCCTGTTTCTTTTTTTTTCTGCGTAAACACCTTCCTTTTCACCTTTTTCTTTTCCCGGCCGAGCTGGTACACCATTGTTCTTTTTCTAGTCTGTTTTATCCTCCCCCTCCTATATTCGCGGACATTTCCCAGGCGAACTCCTCCGGAAATTACAGATTTCCTTCCCCTAGGGCGACGGGCCCCCTGCTGACTTCTTCATTTTCTCGTGATTCACTTGCGGACTTTCAACTGACAGGGGAGGTTTGGTCGTACCCCTTATTTTTTTTCTCGGCTGCCGTTTTTTTTTTTGCTTTTCGCTTTTTTCTTTTCCCCTTTCTTAATGGTGCTCCCCCCCGCTGCCGCCTTTTTTCTGTTTTCATTTCTTATCGCTTTTTTTGGCCCGCTGGGTTTCGCGGCTAAACGCGCCTCCCTCGAATTCTTCTCCCGGTGTTTTTTTTTTTTAACCAAAAGTTTTCTCCTTGTACGTCCTTTCCCCAAGTCGACTCGTCTTTGTTTTTTTTTCCCCACCGGGGCCGGCCGTTTGGGCCGGCACCCCCCGGGGTTCTCCCCTTTTTTCACAACGTTTTTTGATGACTTCGCGTTGGCCTTTCTTTGATCCTGGTCGTCATTTTGTGGAAAAAGGGTTTTCTGTATGTTTTTCCATGAGCCTTCATTTTCTGTAACGCAGTGATTTTTCCTTTTTTTCTTTCCCCTTGAAAACACTTCTGGAGAGGCGCCCGACGCCGCCTTTCTTTTCTGCGGATTTCTACAGGGGCGATTTCAGCAAAAGTTCGTTCCCGGGACCGCTTTTTTTTTTCTTTTTTTTCTTTTCCATTGTTCTTTTCATGGAGATTAGGGAATTTGCTGTGTCCCACTGGTCGTTCCCCTTCCTTCCCCCCTTTTCTTCAGTTTTGTGTTTTTTCCCCGACAGGTCGTGCTGCAGCATTTTCCCTTTTTCCCCCCCCCTTCCCCCCGCTTCCCCGTTGATGTTCCCCCTTTCTTCTTGGCCACCGCGGTCGCCTTTTTTTTTCCCATCGCCCCGTAATGACCCTTTCGAATTCGTTGCCTCTCCCTTGTCGGTCGATCCCCCTTTCTTCTCTCGATACGCCCTCTTTTTTTTCATCGCGTCCAGCGTGAAGTTTTTTCTATCAGTCAGGAACCCTTGGTTCCACCCCCTCTTTTTCTTCCCCCCCATGATCGAAGAAAAACGACTTTTTCTCCGGGACTTTTTTCCCCCGTGTCCTAAAGACTCCTTCCCGCCGCCGGCCAGTTGGTTTTACTTTCCAACAGGTCTGAGGGCACGTTTTTTTTTCTCCAATAGCATCACCGTGGGTTCATCAAAGTGGGAAATTTCTGTTTTTCTTTTTGCGTCGGAGAGTGTAAGCCCTCCCTTCTCCCCCCTCCACAGCGCCTTCTTCCCTGCACGTGAACAGCAGGTTAAGGCGGCATTTTATTACTTCTCACAGAACCATGTCCTCAGATTTTTCTTCCCCTCTTTTCCCCGGCACGGTTGCGTTTTAAACAAGGCGGTCCCCTTTTTTTCGCGCCCCACGCAAAGCTCTGGTTGTCCCCATTTCCCTACCCCCCTTTTTCAAGATTTTTCCCTTTTTTTTTCTCGGGATGTTCTTTTTAGAATGGCAGTCCCCTCTCCCCTAGATTTGGGCCCCTTTCGACAAAAGCCGTGTACAGCCTCCCTTCCTCTTTTTTTTCGGCCCCCGATTCCTTTTTTACCCCGCGCGCCAAGGAGGGGCGGGTCCTTTTTGAAAGGCCGTGTTCTTGGTGCCATTTTCTTCTTTGCCGGGGGGCCCTTCCCTTCCATTGTCCCCGTACCACGACAGGCGCGGGGCTCCCTCTCTGTACTCTTTTGAAGTGGGTCGGGTCTCCCCGTCGGACTTTTTCCCTTCCCCCATCCATCCGTTTTTCTCTTCAAGCCATCGCGCTCCCCCTTCCCTGATCGGGGATTTCTGGGCGTACCTCCTGGTTTTTTTTACTGGGCGCCTTTTTCCTTCTTTTCTTCCACGTCGACGGCAGCCGATTCTTTACCAGAATCAATTGAAGGCCGCCCCACTTCCTCGAGAAATGGTTCAAGCGACAAGCGCCGTCTTTCCTTTTGTCCCCCCCCCTCCTTTTCCGTCCTCTTTCGCCAACAGGATCTTCCCCTTGAAAGGGTTCCATCATCCTCCTTTCTACCCTTGGATCTTCATCCGTTTTGTCTGTTTTCGTTCAAAGGGCTTGACGGCAAGGTGCTTTGGTGGGGTTTTTTTTTTCTTTCGAGTAAACCGGTTCGTGGTTTTCCTTTTGTTCGCGTCGCTGTTCTTTTTTTCCCCTCCCCTTCCTGCTGCACCGGCTTTTTTCTGCTGGCGGGAATTCATTCTCTGGGTGGAGCCCGCTGGTCTTCGATTCGACGTGCTCTTCCCCGCGCCCAGTTTGCTCCCCTTTTTTTCCGTTCCAGGTTCTTTTCTTTCCAGGAAAGGCCAAGGGCGATTCCGGCTTCAAGATCGTTTTTTTTTTGCGGCGATGCGGGATTCCCCGGGATGGATGGTTTCCCTTGCCCTTTTCCCCAAGTAATAGAGGCAGAAGCTTCTCGTGTTTTTTTTTACCCTCATTTCCCAAAAAATTTTCCTGATTTGGACTTTTCCTTCCTCAGGGGGGGCTCCTGGCCCGGCTTTTTTTTCTCCAAGGGGCCATGGGTTTCTTTTCCCCGGGGGCCTTTCCTCCGCGGGCAAGCGAACAACCTTGCTCCCTTCTTCTTCCGATGGTTGCGGCGCTTGTTACC
>Ga0179593_1584701_pt1 | contig 11351 bp, 9 predicted proteins | sample CZODoug2_1_08_16_FD_185931 | JGI IMG/M metagenome (GOLD analysis project Ga0179593, IMG submission 185931) | Vadose zone soil fungal communities from Angelo Coast Range Reserve, California, USA - CZODoug2_1_08_16fungal (PacBio error correction) | ecosystem: Environmental > Terrestrial > Soil >... | reverse complement strand
TCATGCATAAAGTTTGTTTCTTTTAACATTTTTCCTGTTCGTGTTCCTTCATACCATCCTATGTGTACCCAACCGTTTCCTACGGCTGGGCGTGCCTCTAAAGTTGTTCCCCCTTCCCTTCCCCCCCTCTGATGACCTCTTCGTCCTCCGGCCGGGGGTAGTTCAATTTTCTCCCTCCTGTTATGCGCCAGCTCATACCCCTGTCCCCATTTGACTTCCCTTTTTATTCGTGCGTTGACGGGCCCGTTTTTTCCCTGACAGGACCTTCTTCGGTCTTCTTTGCGCAGCTTCGGTTGCGAGCATGACCCTTCCTGTATCACACCAGAGTAGAGAAAGAGCTTTTTCCCTTTTTTAAATACAGGCTCTCCTCCCTCTCCTCATGACGAGCTCCCCCGGTCTTGTTTGTCTATCTTTTATTTTTCTCTTCCCTCGTATAAAGTCGAGCGTTCCTTTTCCATGAGCCGCACCCCTTTCTATCGGTCACAGCCTCCCCCCCCTCGAGTTCGGGTCACCTCTTTTGCTGTATCCACAATTATTTGCCATGCCCGAACACAGGTTGCACCCCAGCCAGCTATTCCTCTTCTTGGGTCGAGGCCATTGGAGACCCGGAACCCTCGGTGTATTCCCTTTATTGTCTCCTTTTTTTTTTGTAAAGATCGCAGGGGTTTTTCTACCACTCCGTATATTACTGCGTGTCGTCAGTGAATATAGAAGCTTTCTTTCTTACTGACAGCCCCATGCCGACCTCCTCTCTCCTCCTTGTTCGGCCCGAACGGAGTCATTTTCGGCGATTTGTATACCATTGCGTTACTGTGTGGGGAAGCAGTGTAGGTCCTTCCCCCCCACATTTTGCGGCAGACAGATTGTGGTGGTGCCCTTTTTTTCTCCTTTCCTTTATGTTGTACTGCCCCCTCTGCTCACTTTTTTTGCCCCCATTCTAGCTTGTCCATCGAGGACAGAAAGTCCTTTTTTTTGTCCGAGTGTGTAGGAAGAGCTTGCGGCTCTTTCGGCAGCTCCTTTTCCCTCTTAGAGATAAACCCTTGTGATTTTCCGCTCTTCTGTCGAGAAGTATTCCCGCCAGCCTGTGTATTTTTGGCCTTCTTGCACGAATGTAGGCCCCCCCCCTCCCTCTTACCCACATATTATGACCCCCTTCCCTAGTATATCTCGACTCGATACGAGTTCTTTTTTTCGTGTTTTAGAAATGCGTTAAAGAGGCCCTTTTTTGTGTACCGCAGACGCGCCTTCCCCTTCGTCGGGCAGCAGACGAGTCGGAGGTTCATCCTTCTGTCGCTGACAGTGCAGAACGCGCTACTGTCCCTCCCCTCCGAGTCTAGGTTAAGAAGTTTTTATTACCTCTCGACAGTTACCACTCTTTCTTTCCTGGTGGAAGTCCCAAGTCGGCTTCCCCACCTTCGGGGGATCGCACACTGATGAGACTTTTTTCCCCCCCGTCTCCAGCCCCTTTTTTTCGCAGCTAACTCCTCCTGTCGTGTTTCGACATTTTCAGTCTCTGGGTTATGCCTTTTTTCCCCCCCCCCAGGCCAGTGAGTAGGTACTATTCTCGAAGGCTGCTTTTCGGACGTTTCCCCTTTTCGCGCACTATGCGTATTTTTTTCGTCGCCCCTGACCGAAGCTTCGGTGAATAGAAATTGGATCTTATAGCTGACTTCTCGGGTTTTTAGGTTCCCCTACGTAAGAAGTTTTCGGTCTACGTTTGCCTTGAGTTCAACAGCGTTTTGTCATCATGAGTCCGTTTTCGATTTGGTGTCGGCCGAAGTTTTCCTTTCTTGAGACAAGGCCCTCTTCCACTCCCCTCTTCGACTGCCGTGTGTTCTCTGAACTTTGCGCCCAAATGGTCTCCTGTAGCTCAGGATGCCTTTTCCCCCCTATTAGTATGTCGGAGCGTGGGTTACCGTCCTTCCTCGCGGAAGGTGTCATGATTGTTTTTCTTCTTTTCAGGGAGTCTCTTTTTTTTATTTTAGGTAGTTCTGGTCCCGAGAACTCCTTAACAGTGACACATGATTTCCTCCCCCATTTATTTAAACGTCCCCTCTCTTTCTGCGCTCAGGTACTGCTGTATCTCTATCCCAGTGTACATCGTGATAGGTTCCCCGCCGCCGTGCCTCTCTTTTGCGCTTTAGTATACTTCCGACTATCTCCCCCAATCAGACGCTTGCATGCATTTCTTCCCAGTCACCCGGGCTGCTCCCTTTGACTCTCCCCTCCTTACGATTTTGGTTTCCCCCCTTTCCCCCACACCCCGCGTCAGCCGTCTCCCTCCCACAGCTTTATTTCTTTTTGGGTCCCGTTATTGTCTTTTTTTTTCTCTTTGCAAGCCCCCCTTACGAACCAGCACCCTGACCAACAAGCTTTCTTCTATGTTCCCCCAAGGGCGGGCCCTCCTCCCCGAAACTGCCACCATTCTTTTCGGTGTCGTACGGAAGGTTTCTTAAACGCCTTTCTTTCGGCGTGTCCCTTTTTTTTTTCTTCTTTTCTTCTTCATGGCCCACGTGAGTGTGTAGGTTCCGCCTGGGCTTTTTCAGCGCTATTTGCTTCTGACCTCCTCCTGTGTTGTCGATGATCCCGTTTAATAATTTCCTTTTCCGGATTCCAGAGGAAAGCCTTTTTTTTTTTCCCGGAGGCCGTACTTTTTTTCTTTTCCCCAGGAACTTTAGCCTGACTTAATTTCCCTACAGATCTATACCCCTTAAATGTTTCCATGACGGGTTATTGAGACCCTTCCTGTAACCCTTTTCTTCTTTAAGAAAAAGTCTGCAGTTCTCCCCCTTTTAGAGTTGAGAGCGGTCTGTTCCTCCGGCGCACTGCTTCATGGTGATCTTTGCGTGATTGAGCGTAGGTCCTCGAAGTCCCTTCTCATTGGAGTGTTGCCGCCTTCTCTGTTCTCAAACCTTCCCTAGTTCCGCGAGCCGAGTATCACGATTTCTCCCCGGAAATCTCCCCATAGAAAGCACTCCTCTCCTTCCCAGACGAACTGGTAATGCTGCACTCTTCTGCGGAAGGAAACCCCCCCCGGAGGCCTCCAGTCTTGTCATGGGGGATCACCCCTCCAAACCGCCAAAGAAGTCCGGGGGAGGTGCCCCTGCAGTACCCCCCACTAAAGAGGAGATTTCTGTGTGTCGCCCCTTCCAGGAAATCCCTCATTAGAAGTGTATGTAGATGGTAACCCCCCCCCCCGGCGTTTCCTCTTCACGTGCAGGATTTGGCCCCTATACAACTTGAAACGTCCAGGCACAAATAGGTCCCCCCCATTCGCAATTCTCAATACCCACTTTCGCAGAAGAGAAGGCCACCTCGAAAAAATCTTCCCCCCCCACATGTCCTTTTAGTTCGGTCCACCCGAGTGTCGCGCAACCCACTGTTAGGTTCTCTCCCCTACCCCTTTATCTCTAAGGGAGCACAGAGAGAGGAGCCATTCATTCGACCCTCGGGAGATCCCCCAACGCCACGCCCGCGCTTTTTCCCGAAGCCCTTAGGACCGGACTGACCTATTTGACGCGAAGCGCCGTCCCCGCCCCTTTTCTAATGAAGACTTTTTGTTGATCCTTCGAGGGTTCCGAAGATATTTTTCCTCCCTGCGCGCAGCCTATCGTTCCGAACCCCGAACCATGGTACCTTTGAGAACGGTGTTAAAGTTGATGATGGACAGACAATAGAGCACCCACGAGAGCCCACTTCCTCCCCCCCCCCGCGCGAAGACCCCAAAGGTCCTGAGGCTCCAAGAAACTTTCCCCATTACAAAGAGTTCCAATTTTGTTTCGAAACTTTTTTCTTCGGTCTCGTTTGAAGCCCAATTTTCTTAGGAAGAAGGCCGCGGTTTCGGGAGAAAAGGACCAGGGGTTCTTATACGCGTTTGCCACTAGAACAAGGTGAAGGAGAACATATTGGGGTATAATACCACACGGAAGCCAACGTATCTTTCCCCCTCACGGTACGGACTTCGAGGAGAAGGAGGAACCCCTCCCCTTAAAGTGCTTTAGTTGACAAGGGGTTTAGGGGCCCCTCGTCTTCCCCCCCCAAGACCCCTCGCTTTAATTCTTGTCCACGAGAAAACAGGTTACACACCGGACCCTTGCAAGTAAGACTGACCGGTAGATCCGATCTCTTTTTTCAGGCCCAGCCCGTACATTTGCGACCCTTTCCGCTGGGTTTTCTGCGATTAGGGCCATTTGGTGGGAGGATTTTCCCTCGTAGCGCTTTATATAAACCTTTTTTCCCATCATTTCTAAATCTCCCCATGGCGCTCCTCTGCAACCGCCTGTGGTAATGAGTCCGCAAACAACTCCCATTACCTCTGTGTAGTGAGGAATCCGGACCGGCGACTCCCCCCCTCCCCCTTCATGGTTAAGGAACGCCCCCCTTTTTTTTTGTTCACCCTTTTTTCTTTTCTAGTTGTAAAGGTTTGATAAGTCTCGGTGGTTCTCCTTCTTAAGGTTGCGCTAAGACTTGAATTAATCTTTCATGTGGAGGTATTTCTATTCAAATCTGGTATAGAGGTCGTTTCCCCTTTCTGGCCGCCCCCCCCGTCCCCCTTTTAGGCAATGAGAACGACTCAAAACTATCCCCCCGCCACTCAGACTTTTTTTAGAGGTTATAGGTTCCCCTGCCGATGCATTCCCCGATAGCGGTTGCCCCCCTGCCAGCCCGCTTACGGAGCTGCTTTCTCGAAGGCAGATTGCGGAATTGGAAGGCGAGCACCTCTTCGTTTCAGCTAGCGTTCTTTCCCGCGGCACGGAGATAGACCTTTGTTTTTTTTTCTACCTTTCGCTATCCCTTGACTTTTTCGCGATGTCCATGATCAATTTTTTACCTTCCTTTGCTTTCTCTTCGCTCGGAAGGCCCTGTTTTATCAGAAGAGCCGCCTCCCACCTGCGATGTCACATGTTATCGTGTTCAAGAATCCCATTGATCTCGGCGAAAGTTTTTTAGCGAACACGACCTCCTGCAACCTCCTTCTAGAAGCAAATCTTCCTCCCCCTTGAGGCCGCTTCAACGTGAAGATCTCCTCTCGTTGAAACTAGACTAATGATCCCTCCTACAAATTCTCCAGGCCGTCAGATTCTTCCAAAGAGGACCGAGCCAATCGCGTGCCTTTTTCCGCTAATTTATTGTATGGCGAATTTTTCAGAAGGAAGAATTTTTTAACCCCACCCTTTGAGGATATTCTCTAATCACCCTTGACCTCTATGAAAGCTTTCTCCCTTTTTGAAGGGATTTTCCTTCAGATGTTTAGGGAAACTTCCAGAGGAGATGGTCCCGTTCCGCTGATCGCGTGTTTCTTTGGAGACTCCCCAGGAAGCCTTCTTTATTCTTAAAGCCCCCCACTTTATCCAATAGAAGGCTCTGTGACTTTTTTTAAATTGCTTTCATCCACCCCTGAACCGAGAAAAAGCGGACTTCTTCCTTTACCTCTTCGGAGGGAGCTGGCTCCTTTTTCTTATGTAGGAGCCAGTTGCCGATTAACGAGAAAAGATTCGTTCCGCGGACCGTTTTTGTCCCCCTCCGCGGTCGGTGGACGTCTCTTTTTACCGTGGACCTCGCGCACGAGTCCTGTGTTATTTTTAATATGGGGGATTGATTCATGGTGGCAATGTCCCCCCCCGGGCCCCCAAGAACTGGAACAGCAAAACGTGTTGCCTTTTTTTTGATTTCCAATCTGTGTGGAGGGGAGACCCCCATTATCCCCCCTTCCCCCCCCTGACCTACCTTTTTCTAACACTCCTGGAGACATACGACAAGCCGCCCGCCTCCCATTTTCTGCCCCCACGCCTCAGTACACGACTTTCCCCTGATGGCTATTTTCTTCCCCTCAAGGCCCCGGGCCACATTGGTTGGAAGTTCTCGAGTCCGCTCGCTGCTTTTTCCCTCGTGATCCGACACGCTTTTTTCTCCAATGCGCTTCCCTTCGGCCGAAATCTCCCTCCCAAAAGCCCTTCTTCTTTTCTTCCTTTCCTGCCGCATCCGCCCGTCTCGTCAGATTCTGACAAACAGCAACAATTCCCCACGCGGCGCTCCCCCCCATGATATTTTTTTTGACGGTTTTATCAAAACCTTTAAGCACGCCACCCCTAAGGCCTGACGACGTCTCGATGATGCGCGGCCGTGCATCGGCCGAGTACACTTTTTCAAGAGAACCCCACGTCTTTTAACGATCGGAGACCCCCCCCCAATTCCTTGACCTCCAAGGTAGAAAGTGGAATGATCTGGTTTCCTCGATGGCCTTGGTTGTCCTTCTCTCAAGAGGCCTTATTTTGAAATAGCTTTGCTTGACGCAGTGTCGCTTCCCCGGGGCCGGAACGCCTTTCCCGCCCCTAACACTTTTCTTTATATTCGGGAGGAGCTTCTGTGTGTGCTGTGTCCGGTGCTGTCTTCCCTCTGCTCGCTGGCGCTTTTTTTAGGATCGAAAAGGCAAAGTTCACCAAGGACAAAGCGCCATGAAGGAGATACCCCCCCCTCTAGTGCCTTGCTGCCATTCGGACATTGAAGGATTGGAGATAAATCCAGCCGCACCGATCTCCAGCAAATGTTCGGAAATGCTCCGAAACCGATCCCTCTGTGCGCAGTTTTTTTCCAAAACCTTTTTAGAGACGGGTTCCGTTTAAAGTAATTTTCAACCTTTCTAGAAATTTTTCTTGACATTAATTGCTTGCCAGTCTCTTTGTTTTTCACTAACGACGCACTCGCACCACCCCCAAGAGGGTCGGGCTAACGAGTCTAGACGCGTTTAAAGACCCTCTCCTGTTACTATGCTTCTGTGGATGACGGCTGCCGCGTCCCGTGTTTTTTCGTGAATCTATTCCGCCTCTTTTTTCCCAGCTTTTTATTGGTCTCTGTTTGGGTGAGGGAGGTGTTTTCATAGCGCGCTGTCAACGATTTTTCGTCCGAGGATGTTTGTGCGATATTTGTTCCTCCAGTTGTTCTGTCCGTTTGATGGATCTGTGCCGACACTTGCTGTCCCTTTTTCACATCCTTCCCCTGACTGAGGCTCATAATTCACGCGGACCTCTGAGCAGCTTTGCACAACCGGAAATCTTTTTTGTTGGGGATGCCATGAGAGAAGACTTTTTTTGTCACCTCGACGCTCCCTTTTCCGCTAGATCATGTCAGGTAGTCATCTTTTCTTCGCATAAGTTTTGAGAAACTCCCCTTCGAACCCCGCATTGATTTTCCCATGGTAGGATCCCAGCGTCTCTTTCACCCAGCTGAACGGCTCTTCCCCTATTTACAAACCCTCTATTGTAGTACGGGTCATGGCCCGAAAGAGTGAAGCAGGTTTTCCCTCTGGGGCTGATTCTGACCAAAGCAGTTTCTTTCTTCTAGCATTGATAGGTCCAAAATTCCCGCCCCAAAGGAGTCGAAGTCCTCTTGAAATGGCCCCCGTACGGGATCTTTTCGATTAAATAATCTCCTATGGATCGCCAATCCCCAATGGGTGTTCTGCTCTTGAATAAGCAGGATTTCCCTGTATACTTCCCCTCCTTGAGATAACGGTCACCCACCGGTGCCCTATTCCTATGCGTAGCCTTGACTCGTGGATTCGCCGAGTCGCCTTCTATGGGCTTTTCCCCTGTTTTTAATACCCCCCGTATAAAAACGCGTGTCTTTTTTTTTCGTTATGATCCCCCCAGCCCCCTTTTTGAAGTACATTGTTTCCGTTTGTAGTTGCTGTTCCGTAACAACCTCCCTTCCGATTTTGTCTGGTAGTGGTTGCTTTTTTTAAGTGGGAACTTGTTTTTTTTTGGTTTTTGCTTTCCCTTCTTTTGTTGTTCTCTGGTAATGGTTTGCCGTCAGTTGATTCATTCTTTCTGCACGACTATTTATCCAGGTACACACCTTATACTTAATTCCGTGATTCCTACCTTAGGGCGTCGTGCACTAGCAACCTAGGGTGCTTAAGAAACGACAGTTTTTCTCCAACTCCCTTTCACACGCCCGAGAAAAACCGTCTCCCATTTCCCCGAAATCGTTTAAGGGATGTCCCCCTACACCTAGGATATCGTTCTTTGTTGAGTCGGTGTTCTCTGTGGCCCCCCGGCTTTGTTCTTTTCTTCCCCTCTCACCCCCCCCAGACTCCCGGTGATCGATCCCGAGTCCGTTTTGTGGGGTCGACCGTTTTATGTTTTTGGACCTTAGAGTCACTCCCCCACCAAGACCGACCCTGTATCCCCCCACGGAGTTGTGGCACGAAGTTCTTTTCCCGTAATACTGGATACTTCATTTTCTTTTTCTTGGGAGAGGGTAGTCCTTTTTAGCCCGCAACCTCCTTCCCCAGTGTGATGAATGATTTCGCGGCTTCTGGTGCAGCGTCTGAAGACTCTCCCCCTTTAAGAGAAAAAACCCTCTTTATTCGAACCATATCGTCATTTCTTTTTTGTTTTCCCCTCCCCTTTCCGCTTCTTTGTTTACCCGGGTGGACGAAACTCGCCCTGTCTTTGATTTATATCATAGGATCCCTTTCTTCCCTCTTTATTTCTTCCTTTTCCCCCCCCCCACACTCCTCGGTGCTTTCTTTACAATTGCCCATAATTTTTAAACGCCTGTCTTGTTCTGATCTTTGTGTCCCCCCCCCCCCCCTTCCCTGTTCGGATGTAAGTTTAGTAGGAATTCATCCCTTTTGTCTACTTGATGATACGCCCTTCCACTTCACCATCATAAGAGAGGGGACGTGTTCGGCACACTTTCCCCTCCCTCCCCCCCCCCCCCTCAACCCCCTGGCCTTTTTTTTTTCCCTTCGCAACCCACTTTTCATACGCTTTGAAGGGTCTTATCTTACACGTTTCCCTTTCCTTTCTTCGTCTGTTTCCTCCTTTTTTACATCTTCCGGGAAGAGTTCCAAGCCCGCCCCTTGGAGAGATTTATCAGAGAAGAACAGCTCTAAGTAGAGGGCTTGGAGGCTGTTTTCGGAAAGGATTTCGCTGTACCCCCCCCCACTCTTTCGACCCCTGGAGGTTTCCCCCCCCTTTTTGATCGTAGCCTCCTTTTTTTTTTTTTTCCCCCCTTACTGCATTCCCCTTTTGTGCATTCGGCGGTTCCCACCTCTTTGATAAGAAGAAGATCTCTTCTCCGAGTCTATTTTGGCTCGCTTCTTTTTTCCCTGCTAAGAATCAAAAGACAACCTCAAAGTACAAGAGCTGGCTTGTTTTCCCATCTCGCGAAGGCCTCCCCTTTCCGTAAGGAATCGTGTTTCTTTCTTGTTTGAACCCCCACCTCCTGTCAGTAAGTTGGGGTGGAAAACTGCCCCCTTGTTGCGGGGGTTGGTTTCCCTGGTGGTACAATTAAGAATCTTCTTCCCCCCCTTTGGGGAAGAATTAGTGCCCCCCTCATTTTTTCACCTCCCATTCCCTGTGACTTTTTTTGCTGTAGGATGGTAGATGTGTGTCCCCTTTATCAGAGCGCTTTCTTCAGATTAACCTTGTTTTTCTCCGATGACGCCGAGAAAGAAATTGGCTCTATTATCTTGGTTTAGCCGCCTCTCAATGGGTTTGCGTTGAAAGAATCTTTTACATTTGCGGGCCACCCTCTTTGTCCGCGTAGCAGACCACTACCTACTTCTCCCTAATAGATTCCCCTTTTGGAAAAAGCCTCCCCCCTCCCTTGATTATTAAGACACCCCCCTGTGCATTCACTCACGCGGCGGTTTCCTTTCTCGTCATAAAAGCGTTTTTTCTCAACGCTACTGTTTTCAGACAGCTCTATTCCCCCCTCTGTTCCTAGGGGGAAGGCCGCAAAATTTTTTCATTTCCCTCTCTGAATAAGGTGCGAGGAAATACCCTCCAGTCGTAGCCTCGGTCGCACTTTTTTCCCTCCTCCCTTCCTCCCCCTCTTTTTTTTTTTGAACACTGCGGTCGTCCGTCTAACAAATTTCCTATTCCATTGAGTGAAACCCCTCCCAGATTCTGCGTCAGTTCTGTTTGCCAGAAAGTCCTTCTCAGCAATCCTTTTCTCATTCGAGGTTCATTTCGAGTCATTGGAACTTTTTCTTTTTTTCTGGTAACTTCCCCCCCTCCCTTGTTGAAGAGCTCCTTGACGAGGCCGTTTTTTTCCCGATTGAGGATTTTTCCTGGTTGAAAATTTTCCTGTCCGAGACCTTTATCTGCCCCCCTCCAAGAAACCCCTCACCCCAAATCCTCGCGTTTTGTGAACAGATCCGGTCCCTTTAGAGTTCAGTGCTTTCTAGTGGAAGCATAACAGCACTTCATTCCAGGATTTCCGTGATGGGCCACTCGCGGTCGTCACCCTGGATCGAAAAGTCACTGTGCCGCTCTCCTGACGTCGGAAGGGAGTCCCCTGGGCCCGGCCCCCCTTGAAGGAACGTTTCATGTTGCAGCAGAGCCGCCAATTGGCCTCCAAAGGCGCTTTTCGATAGATTTTTAGAGGAAATGCTTCGCCCTGCCATCCGTTCTCTCTTCGCCTTGTGAAAGGACGAAAGTTTTCCCAAACGTCCGACAGAAAATGAACCCCCCTCCACGTCTTTTTCCCCTGTTTCGGACCAGATCTCCCAATTCCCCGGCCCCCATACTTTTAGATTTCCCTGTGCTGAAGATCAACTTTCACATGAATCTCCCCCCCCCTCATCAGTTGAACTTCATACCTCCCCCCCGTTGAAGTGTTTGAGTCGTAGTTTCCAAAACTCTAATGTTGCCTTTCTCCTCCGCCCTCCCTCTCTTTACGGGTCCCTATACATTCGCCTCAGCAATTACCCCCTTTTTTGTGATTCCCTGAGCAGACTTGCGAAGAGGCGTCCCCCCCCTTGCGTTTTGGCCCAGAGAGAATTACGTTTCCCTTTATAAGGCACCCTTTTTCCTTCTTGTTCGGTCTCCTCAAGTAGACATTTATTTCCTACTCTCCCCCTTCAGCTAGGTATCCTTTGGTCCGCACCTCGCTATCCGGTAGGGATGTAAACCCTCCTCTTTGGCGATGCAACTCCTCCTTTTTGCGGAGGGCCTGCAAAGTAGTCTCTGAATTCCGCTCCTTCCTTTTTGTGACTCGTTTTGGCCCTCAGGAATAGATTTATACCCCCATCCGGATTATCGTTTTCACGCGTAGCTCTAAGTGGAAAACATTGTCTCCCTGGAGATAATATTTTTCTCGGCTTGTTAACAAACATCTCCACCAACTGAAAAAGTTCACAGATTGGTATTCCCCCCCCCCCCCCCCCCCCAAAAAATGTTCCTTTTCTTATTTTACGGAACCAGTTGCGCCTCCTTTTTCCAAAACAGAGTGATGAATCCTACCCAAGGAAATCCCCCTATTTAGTAGATCCCCTTCTTTGTTACACTTGCTCGACGGTGCCGATTCAGCTACCCCTCCTTTTTGACGCAGGAGACGCG
>Ga0179593_1540852_pt1 | contig 11351 bp, 10 predicted proteins | sample CZODoug2_1_08_16_FD_185931 | JGI IMG/M metagenome (GOLD analysis project Ga0179593, IMG submission 185931) | Vadose zone soil fungal communities from Angelo Coast Range Reserve, California, USA - CZODoug2_1_08_16fungal (PacBio error correction) | ecosystem: Environmental > Terrestrial > Soil >... | reverse complement strand
CTCCCTTTTTTCCACGAGAAAAATTGTGCTCTGTATCTGTGAACCCAACAATGAGTTTGTCTCCGGCGGCTTGGCGGAATCGACACCTTTCTCTCCTCCGGACGCGAGGGATCGGTTTTCCCCCTCACAAAACTTCGCTCCCTTCCGGCTTCCTGCATTTTTCTCAGTCATTTCGCCCCTTGAATCCACCATTTGTTGAGAAGCGCCGCTTTTGGGTTTTCCTTATACCCATCCCTCCCCCGCGACCCCGGCGTAGTGGTTTTTTAAAATTGGGGTTCCTCCACCATTTTTTTTTTCTGTTCGTTCATTTCTAGCGGCCTTTCCCGTTACCAGCTTGAGTCTTTTCCTGACCTTAAGGGCGCGTTCCTTTCCGAGAGAGTTCCCCTGTTCGGTTATCCCCTATCCTGCAATATCGTTCCCGAAAAGCCTTTTCTTTCGCCTGACGGTTCGCGCTTTCTCTGTGTATGCCAGCCCTTTTTTTGAATTTCGACCCGTCGTATTAGATAATCTTCGCCAAGGGCTTTCTTCCTTCTCTAGAATGCGGGGTTTCTTTTTTCCCTCGCTTGCTCGGATTCTTTTGTTACATATATCTCCAGGTTCCTTGAAGTGCGCACCACCGCTTAGCCGCGGAAGAGTCCTTTCTCACCAGGCTTCGCGAGGTTTCTCACTCGAAAAGTAATGCTTCTTTCTGCCGATGTTTTCCCTCATTGCGAAGCGCAACCCTCGAGCAGATGACTCCATCCGAACTGGAGTAGAGTCTTCTCTCCCGCAATGCCGTCCCTCGAGCCTCTTCTGTGAAGGGCCTTCCCCTCTGACTATAAAGTCTTCTCCACCAGAAGTCCTTCACTATAACACGATAAACGATCTCAAACCACGGTCCGAGAGCGGTATAGAAGTCGACGACGAAACCTCCGCCTTTGAGAGTCCCCTTTGTGCTGGACGCTATTCCCTCATTTCGAGATGCTCTTCCGGCCCATTCCCCCCCCCCGAATTTGCAAGCCGCTGTGCCCCGTAAATCGAGACCCACGCCCCCACCTGCGGGTTCCCCCTTTCTTGGGATCAGTGCGTCTTCCCCTTACCCCCTGCTTCTTTCTGCTCTTTTCAGAAAAATGTCCCCTTTACAAAATTGCCCCTTCTCTTGCTTCGTGACCGGCGTGGGTTTCGGGCCCAGCAATAGGGCCGCAAATAGGGCGGCGTCAATATCGGGAGCGCGAGGATCCGTCCTCTTTTTTTCCGGTCCGAGCTGACCCCCTTTCTTTTCCCCGCGCTTTTTTCGGCTGGTCTTTTAACTTCCTTCATTTGACGAATTAAATCGGCCATGTACACGAAATGATTCAGACTATCTCGTCTTCTTGCTGTCGGATAGTCCCCCCCTCGATCGACCAGAATCTTATCCTTCTTTTTTCCTTTTCATCGAGTTTTTGATATCGCCAAGTACAACTCCCACGCCATTTTCTCTCTTCAATTCTTCTGCTGTAGCCCGATAATCATTCCCTGTTTACCTTCCGGAGCGCAGCGGATAAAAGATGACCTTTTCTTCTTTAGTCTGGTGGCTATGGCGCTCCATACGGATGATCTCTTTTTTTTTTTCTCCCGGCGAGCATCTTTCGTTTTTTTCTAATAACGATTTCCCCTCGGACCAGCAGAGATGATTTCACCCCGTAGTGGCACGGCGTGACACCCCCAGCAATGAGGGTGAATACTTCTTTCTAGAGGTGTCCTTCTCCGCGGCGCGATGTTTTTAATAATGATCCCCCCCCAATAAGACCTTCTCTCGCTCCCTCTCCTCCCTTTCTCATCATAAGTTGTGTTGTTGAGATCACTCTTCTAGACGCTCCCCTCTTTTCGAGTTTTTTTTTCGGATTGTCCCCCCCCTCAGAACCCCAGAAAATCCCCCAGGTCCCGGGGCGAAGTGACGCTCACTTCCTTTTTGTTTTTTTCTTTTTTTTTTTTTTTTTTTTTTTTATTGCCACAGAAAATTTTTTCCCCCCCCCGCTGATTTTCGGACCACTACTGTCCGTTGAGGACATTTTCCCCGCGATGGTAGAGGAAACTTTCAGAGTTCAGAAGGATGAAAATGCTAGCTTCTCCTCCTCCCGTCGTTGAGCATACCTCTTTCTGACACCCCCGTCCTCTTTATCCGATGGCGCCGGATTTTATGTTAAAAGGACCTTTGGATACATCACTCTTTTTCTCGAAACTAGCGATTTTTTCCGTTCTAAGTTCTTTTCTCCTACCTTAGATGAAGAAAGGAGAATCTCGCGATCTGGGCGAAGCCTGTTCTCGATCCTCAGAATTAATCTATGTTCATCTGAATCATTTTCGTGATATCATCCCCCTCCCCCCTTCTTCCCGTCAATTAAACTTTTCTTGAACAAGACCCCTCTTTCCATCGGCGTTCTCCTTCCCGTTTTTCTCGAGAACGTCCACGCCTTTTTCCGATCATAGAACTTTCCCGATATTAGACGAACTCTGCTACACTTTTCCTACAAAACCATTTTTCCCCTCAGACCTTCCCTTCTTTTTGTTGAATGGATCCGCCTTTTTTCCAGTAGATTAAGCGGCTAGTCTTGCGCCCCTCTTTCCTACTGAGAACCCCCCCCCGTTGTCACGTTTTCTTTCTCAGTTTTTTTTTTCTTTTGCAATCTTTGGCGTCTTGGCAGCTTGATCATCTCTATGCCTTATTTCTTTTCTTTAAAGCACATCCCCTTCTTTACTCGCATTGCTTTCCTTTTTCTTCGTCGATTTTTCCCCCCCCTATACAGTTACTTCCCGTGTTCTCTCCAGAAGTTATCTTGATATCTTTCCAGGCGGTTCGGCAGCAAGTGGTACTTGTCTCGTCTGAAGCTTTTTCATCACCGCAGCTTTCCCTTTTTCTCTCTTCTTTCGCCGCCTCTTCGTTTATGCGTCATATTCTGTTTTGTTTATTAGCAATGATGTTCTTATTGATATAGTCCCTTCCCCCCCTGAACGGCCCTTCTTGTGACGTTCTATTTCGCTTCTCTCCGATTCCTGGTTCCCTTGGCTAAGATCCCCCTTTCTCTACTTGGAAGCTTTGGCTCTCATTTCTTATGGGGATATTCCCGAGCAAGGCGAGGACTCCTTCCACATCTCCCCGATGATAGCAGCTCTTTTCCTTCTGAGCCGTTGGTTTTTCCCCCTTTCCTCTTTTTCTCGGCATATTCCCCCTGCTGGCCCCTGCCCTTCGCGAACAGTCCTTTGCCCCCCGGCAGCGCTTTCCGACGAGCATGTTCGGCGTTCCGTCGATATTCAATGTCGGGACGAACCTCCCCTCCCCCTTTGCCCGTTACAGGTCTTTCCTACTCCCGCGCCGTCCTTGTACCTCGCACAATCCTGCGCCCTCCGACGACTTCCCCCATTTCCAATCTCCGGTGGTGGATTCTGGCCGCCCCCCCCCAATTCACGAACACCTCCCGTTTCGCTCGTTTCCTTCCCCGAACACCCTCCTATGTCTTTTGGATCAAGTATATCACGTTTCGAAAATGCAGGAACCGCCGCGTTTTTTTTCCCCGATTCAGTCCTCTCTTTCTCGCGCAGTTTACGAAACTTCGCCGTGGCCACCTCCTTTTTCGAATTCGAAGGTCTTATATGGAAAATGGATCTCTCTATTTTCATCACTACCCTTTTTTTTTTGTTCGCTTGATCACAGTTCCCAGACCACCTTTGACGTCTTCGATTCGGAACACCCTTTTTTTCCTCTGCGATCGCGGACCCTTCTGGTCTTAATCCCTTTCTCTCTTGCTCGGAACTATACAACCAAACAATTTTCGTTGGGGGTGGTGTTGACGGGTCCTGCGCTCTTGTTCCCTCTTCGCTTCCTTTTTCCTCCTTCGATCGAATCTTCCCCCCCCTCCCTTATCGTTCTGGAAAAGTTTTTTTTTTTTCTGAGATATGATTCCTCTTCGAACTGGCGTCGTGTTGTTGTCCAATGGTTCGGCCGACTGTCCCTCCACACCGCGATGGAAGTGGTCTTTTCTTTCCCCTCTAGATTCTTTTGTTTCCGGAAGCACCTTCTTTCCTTTCCCTTTTGCCTCCCTGCCTTCCCCCTGGCGAGCTGTCTGCCTCCGTAGGTTAGATCCCGCGCATAGCGACGGCGACTCCTTTGCACCCCTCCTCGGAAAATCTCTGAAGTTGTTTGAACGCGTTCGCGACGCTCCTTTTTTCCCCCCTCCGGAGAATTTCTCGAGATTCTTCTCAAAAACGGTCCCTGCTTCCCTTCAGGCTGCGGTTCGCGGGGATCATGCTTGTTTCTCTCTCTCCTGGCTCGGAGTCCCAATCAGGACATATAGTTCCTTCCCCCTATCCTTCCCGCGTTTCCCTCCTCCCCCACCCTGCTTTTTTCCTGGAAATTGATCCCCGGAATCGGTCTCCGATGCTCCTCCATCTGAATTCAGACTTTTCCGCGTTTGATATACCCCTTGTAACATCATTGCGCCTCGACACCTTGCAGATGACGTCACCTGCCGAAATGTCGCGTGTAGGCGAGCTTAACGCCGTAACCCTCGAGCCTTTCTCCAACCCTCACATCTTAGTCATCAGGTCGATTGCTGCCGACTCCGCGGCAAGACCTAATAATCAAGATAAACTTCTTCCCCCCCCCACCCTCGGTCAGCGCTCTCCCTGTTTTTGGGTGCGGTTGTGCGACCCATAGATCCCTCTACTCCAACGATCCGCCTCGTTTTCCGCCGTTTGTGCGGAAGCCCCCTTTCCTCTAGCGATCGCGCTCCCCCTTTTAATTTTCAAAAGACGCTTTTTGAGATTCAATCGAGAACCCCGCGAAAGGTGGAAAACGTCTCCCTCCTCAAGCGAGCCCCTACCCCCCCCCCTCTCTCAGCTGACGTTTTCAGACCACCTTCTTTGGTCTCCCTTCCACATTCCGTTGCGATACCATTTTTGTTGTAGGACAGCAACGTTTTAAGAATTAGGGCTTGCATCGGGAGCGGCGTTACTTTTTTTTCCTTCGTGTCCTCGTGGACTTACCTCCCCTCTATAACGCCGATTCCCCCCTTTCAGGATTTCTTTTCTTTGAAGGAATTCCAATCCTTTCTTGAGGATGATACACGAAAATTGATTCTCCCACCTTAGATTATGCTGCGTTCAGTAGTCCAGCTCGCTCATCTCTGACGAGTTCCCCCTTTTCTTCTAGAAGGGTTTTCTTCCCCTTCCAATTCTCCCCCCTCGAACATTTTCTCCACCTCCTTGTGAGGGAGCCGATACTCCAGTTTCACATAACTTAGGTTCCTCCTCCTCTTTCCCTGATGGACTGCCTGATCCCCTATCTTGTGGCGATGGCGTCGAGATACATTGAGCTTTCTTCTCTCCTTTCTTTCTGCGCGGCGATCCTTTTTCGCTGAAAGTCCTGTTTTCTGTTCCTCACCGTCAGTGGCCGTTTAGTGACAAGCCTCCACAGCATCGCGGTTTTCTGGGCATAGCGCGTGAGCGCAATCCTTCTCTCTTTTCTTTTTTCTTCGCGTTTGACTCTGTGTCACTCTGAACGCGAGAACCCTTTCTTTTTTCCCTGGTCATCTCTCTTTTTTTCTTTTTTTCTATATGAGGCTTTTTCCCGGCGTTCTTGATTGGATTCCCCTGTCATTTCAGGCGAAGAATCCCATCGAGCCCTTCAGGCGCTCAGGATATGACCATCCTCCCCCCTCTCTTTGGTGGAGTCTTTCCCCCCCCCACGCCGGCACTCCCTCTTCCCAAAAGCTTTTTTTTCTCCCTCCCACTTTCAGCGTTTTCCCTCCTTCGCAGCCAAGCCTTCGCATGCTCTGGATTCCCGCGCGCATCGCCACATTCCTGAAGGCATCTTTTATCCTATGGCTCCCCTCTTTTTTTTTCCACGGGAATTTCTCGGCTACATCCCCGAATTATTTTTGAGACTCTTCCCTTTTCTGTTATCGGCGTTCGGGTCCCTTTGATGAGAAAGGCCCGAAGCCTCTCTTTTCTTCTTTCCTAGCTGGCGCCGATCCGTCTGCCTTAATCTCCCTGTTCTTATATGAATTTCATTTTTCTCCCTCAAAGCCGTTTCCTTTCCCATTAAAAGGAGTCCCCTTCCCGCATGGCACTGGCCCTCGGCTTCCCTCCGTGCCGTTGAAGGTCCCGCGCGGCCCTCCGACCTTCAACCGAAAACTTTTTTTAACAATCTCTTCCCCGATTTCCGCCGCAAGATTGTTTCCCTCTTTTCGCCGCCCAAAACCACGCCGTCAATCCTTTCGATCTGGAGCCCGTAGGACAATTTTTTTTTTTCCTTTTGATCCACGGCCTTTTTCCTGTCTCCTCAGGGCGGCAGGTTCTTTTTTTCCCCTGCTCTGCGCTTTCTCAACTTCCCCTGTTTCGCTCTTTACGTTTCTGCGGTGTTTTGCAATCATTCGGTTGGCTGGCTGGTCCGCGCGTCATCTCTCGCCGTGCTTCGGCCAGAACCCGAAGTATTATCGCATTGTCTCCTTTGTTCGTTTCGAGCTATTTCCCCCTCGATACCATTTTTCTTTTTCTTTTTCCCCAGATTCGTTCTTTTCCGCGCCCCTTTACGGCGTGAGGGGATAGTCTGGAAGCTTTTTCTCCCTCAACGAACCGCACGGTCCTTTTTACGGCTCTTTCGGCTCTCACGCCTTACTCTTTCGTATCTTTTCGAAATGTATGTTCCCTCTCCCTCTCAAAAACGACATCCGTTCCCTGATTCCTTTCTCGTTCATTTATTTCGAGTCTCCTAGAGACAGGCTTCTTTTTATCAATTCTTCCGCGGATACCTCTCCTCTTTGTTGGAAATTCCCTCTTCCTTTCTCCTATATTTTCTCCCGAGCCAGGGCGGCGCTCCACCGCCAATTTCCCGCATTCTAGCACCCTTCTCTCTCTGAGCCGTTGGTTACCTTCAAGTGCGGTTCTCGAATACGATTTCTCCCCTTTCCCCGCTGGCAGACCCCCCCGTTAATTTTCCTCGAGCTGTTCGGTTCTTTACGATAAGGAGGGCGACAGGGACGCAGGCTCGCGCTCGGCAGGTTAGAGTCCCTTTTCCCCTTTCAGGAATCAGCGCCGCCCCTTGCTCCGGAACAATTTCTTCCCCTCGACCTCCCCGGTTTTGACACGTTTCGGCGGCCGACCCTTTTCAAGACCCCCGACGGACGTTTTCCCGCGAGTATTTTATAAGACTATCCTCCCCCGTCGCTTACAAAAGCTATTGTTTCGCCGATTCGAGAAATCTCTCGCCGATCATCGTCTTTTTCCGCGCCTCCGATCCTCCCCTGTGACTACATAGTGTTGTCAGATTCCCGCCGTCCAGCCGTGGACGACAAACTAATTTTTCACTACATTAGAAGCGTCACATTTTTCAAAAGGATCCTCTCTTTTCATCCTTCTTTCTATTAGTCTTCCCCGTGCGCTTCGATTCTCTTCCTTTCGATTCTTTCGGGATCGCACCACCCCCGATCTCTTTCTTAAGGAAGAGAGGGATTCTGCGTTCGCTACCAATCGTGGGCCTTCTTTCTCTCGGAGATTCCTGAATGTTCTTTTATCTAATCCTGATACCCCTTCCCCTTGTTTGGACCGCGACGTCCTTCCAAAATTCTCCCGCAGTCGTTGTTGAGGAAAAAATTGGGGCGCCGCCGCAAGTCACAACAATCTGCTCCTCTTTTGATTCTGAGTTCAGCGCGTCTTTTTTTTTCCGGAGCCCTTTTTTTCTTCCCCCTTATCTACTGCCTCTTCACCGCCGTGCGTTTTTTCTTCCCTGAGTCCCCTGACTTCGACGGGCGAACAACAGCCTAGTCGGCACGCGTTCCTTTCTCCTTTTTCCCGGTTTTTTTCCCCCCCCCCAGAGTCTTTTTCCATCCGGAGACCCCCTCGTCTTAGAGTCCCTCCAACGGCTCAGTCTCCGGCTGCGAGATTCTTTGATCCTTGCGGTGGATCTACTAGACTTTGTCGCGAGGCCTTCCCCCCTCGGTACATATAGTTTCCCCCCCCCTCTGCTTTCCCGCGAGACACCAGACCGCTGAAGAAATGACCCCATATCCGGTCTGATGCTAGTTAAATATAACGTCAGCATTCGCGCTTGCACCTTTTCCTCTATAAAACGCTTGCGCCTTCTTCTCCCCTCGATCAGATGACTCACCTCCCCCCCCCTGGAGTAGCGTGAGGCGCGTCCGCCGTAAACGCGAGACGCCCTGCGTTTTCCTTCCGAAAAGTTTCAGAATATCAGTTTCTTCCCGACACCGCCTCCCTCTCCCAAGCTTCCAGATAACACCTTCTCCCCCCCTCCTTTCCGCGCCCCTTCTCCATCGCTCGACGTCACCCCCCACGTCCGCCAATGCGATAATACGGTCTTCCCCATATCACGGCATATCTTCTGACGCGTTCCCAGCCATCAGCCCCCCGTTGATGATTTCCCCCCCCCTGTGCGAAGTATTCCCAACCCCTTCGTTTCTCAGGCGGCATGCTTTGCAAATTACCCGTCCGCCGCGGAGCGACGTTCCCCACCCTTCCTTTATCAATTCCAAAATTGTCTTTCCGTGCGCTCCAGATTCCTCTTCCCTTTCTTGTCGTGTTTTGTTCCCCCGTAAGTTCTTCTGACTATCGGGTTTTCGATGATCCGTTTGAAGGCGATGACGCTCGCGGAATTCATTTCTCCCCCTCAAAAGGTCAACCGATGCTTCCTTCCTGATGGTCTTTTTTTCATTGATTTTGTTGCTGATACCCCGAAAATCTCGATAGGACTTATTAATGCTGGGATCGTCGCCCCTAGAACAGAATCGCGTATGATTTTAGCCTTCATCGCGGTTTTTCCCGCGCCATTAGCCCCCTTCCCTGTCGAACCGTTTCCTTTTAATTTTCTCCCTTTATTTAGGCGTTAATTATGTTTCCAATAAACTTAAGGGACGCGCAGGCGGAAACCTTCCTGATCCGCGGTTGCCCCCCTCTCCTATTCCCCTTTCTTATTTCCCCCCCCAAGTTCCCGCCTTCTCCCCTTCTTCCTTTTCCCCCTGTCTACCTTTCCCTCCTCTCCCCCCCTTCCCACCCTCCCCTCATTTCTACTCTTTCCGTTCTATTTGTGCTCCTGTCCCTTATTTTTCACCCCCTCCCCCATTTATTTTCTCCGCCCCCCCTCGCCCCGAGCTACTTCCCCTCCCTCCCCCCTTTGACCGTCTCCTCTTCCGCCTCCTCACTACCTTGATTCTACTTTCCCTTTTTATTCTTTTCTCTGTTTTCTACCTCCCCACCCTGCATCCTCCACTATTCCTGAAGGTGAATTTTTTTTTTTTTTTTTTTTTAGTGGCGAGCTGCCCTTCTACATAGAGGATGCTAGACGGGCTGCGCCGGCGTTTTGCCTTTTCAGCTCGCTCCCCCCCTCTCACTTCAGTCTTCTTCCTTTTTTTCCTCACCCCTTTCTTCCCCAGCCTCAACAGCAATCGGGTCCGATTTTTTGCATAGAGCGTGAGCGTCACATGGCGATGGAGATTCTTCGCGTTCTGAACTCTTTGTGATCCAATTTAAGCGCTCACCTTTTTTTCTTTACGCATCTCTATCCTTTCCCTTTTTGTTGTTTGTGAGAGATTCTCGATGGTGAGATTTTCTCTCCTCTTCCTCACGCGCAGAATCCCATCTCGGCTGTGCAGTGAAGCTCAAAGCTATGCACGAACATCGTTCCCACCCTTCTTGGTGTCTTTGGGAATGTTACCCCCGCAGGCATACTTAAGGTTTTACCAATAACGTTTCCCCTTCTTCAGCGTGATGGCTTCTCTCTTTTCTCCAATCCGTCGAGCCCCCGCCGTCGGCGCGCATAGCCACCATCTCCTTCTGCACTGCATCTTTATCCGCTGGACGACTCCAGGTCCTTCATGAGATATTTTTGATCCCCTCCGATGTGCTGGCTCGTTCTCTTTCTCTATATCGGCGCGGTCCTTTCGATGAGCCTTTCTTTTCTCCGCGCGCGATTTTTTCTGCCGATCCGCCTTCCAGGTTCCTCTCTGAATACTTGTTATCATTCCCCAAAGGGTGCTCTCCGTCAAATTAAAAGTTACATTGAAAAAGACCCTCCTCCATGGTGACTCCCCTTCCTTTTCTCGCTTTTTTCTCTTTTAAGTAAGCGCGGTTTCCCCCCGATCCCCCCTCCCGATCTTCCCGTGATGCTACACGAGTGTCATTTCCAAACCACGCCCCCTTTCCTACGATATGTTTTTTTTCCTCACCCTTTTGTGGACACCTTTTCTGAACGTCGCTCCGGCCTGAGGGTATTTGCGCTCATACGCCATATCAAATTCAGGTGCCCTGTCTTATCCCCTTTTGTTATCGATTTACGCAGAAGCGGTTTTGCACTCAGTCCCCGGTTTTTTTTCTGTTTTTCGATCTCTCGATGCCTTTATTGGGCTTCGTACCTCCGTCTTAATCGCCCTGCGGCCGTTGTCGTCTTTCGTCTCTTGCGCAACCCCGCGCGCGGACATCTCTTTATCCTGGTATATTCTTGCCGTCCCCTTGGTTTCGGAAGAATCCTTCTTCTTTCCTGAGCTCCTTCCATTCACCGCAAGTTTTCCTCGTTTTTTACGTTCTTTCTTTTTTTCAGTGATACCTTCTCTTCCCCTATGCCTAGAGTTTTGATCTTCGCAATGATGTTCCCCCGTTTTATACTCTGTAAAAACGCAATTAGGCCTTCCCCCCCTTTTTCTTCAGTTTATATTTTCCTCTCGACGCCTTTCCCTTTCTTTCTTAACTTGTTTTTTGCCGCACTTTCTCTCGAACATACGGCCTATATTGTCCCTATTATATGTCCCGAGCCAGGGTCTCGCTCCACCGTCAAAGATCCAAGCATTTCCTCTTTGAGTCTAAGCTGAGGCCGTTGTAGACCTCTTTTTCTGAATACCCTCTTTCCTACACCTGATAAACGACCCTTTCAAGGCGAACTGCAAGCGCGTTGCGAGCTGTTTCGGAAGTAGCCTTTTCCCCTTGGGATCTTCCTTGCTCTGGAAGAAACGACTTCCCTTCCTTGTCCCCCCGCGCTCTCTTTGTCTCGCAATCTCGCCGCAAGCTTTTTTGGAACAAATACGAGCCTATTTTTAACGACCGCCTAAAAGCTTGCCATCTCTTTTTTGGGACGTTTGGCCTTTGCCCGACAACCCTTTTTTCCCCTCTACAGCCCGACTTCGCGTATTTTTTCTCCTTGCGCTTTTCAAAACGCCTTGTGGGGATTCAAGGATTCCCCGCTTCTCCTCCTAGGAAGACGCGCGTCCGCAGGACGTCCACGATTTGTAGAGTTCCCTTCCTCTTCCTGATGAATTTGTCTCTTTCTCCGCCGAAGTTGTCCCCTGTGTTCCAGAAATCTCCTTTCATTTTTTCTGGAAAATGGATCT
>Ga0179593_1449714_pt1 | contig 11351 bp, 9 predicted proteins | sample CZODoug2_1_08_16_FD_185931 | JGI IMG/M metagenome (GOLD analysis project Ga0179593, IMG submission 185931) | Vadose zone soil fungal communities from Angelo Coast Range Reserve, California, USA - CZODoug2_1_08_16fungal (PacBio error correction) | ecosystem: Environmental > Terrestrial > Soil >... | reverse complement strand
TCCTCCCTCCTTTCCTCCGGCTGATGGAGAAACCTGGCCCAACGAATGCCGTCGGCTTAGTCCTTCCCCCCAGACTAGTACCTCCGACAAAGGATTTCCCCGTCGCTCACACTGTCCCCCCCCCCGACTTTTTGAGTGGAGCTTTCGTCCCCCTTTTTTCCCTCCCCCCCCACAAGATAAGGGATCGCACCCTTCCTCTCGGCCTAACGAACAAAGAAATCTTAGTTTCCCTGAGGGGAAGCCGTGGCCCTTCTTTGATTTTCCCCGGGTCATGCAAGGTCTAGCTCACGGCCGCGCCTTTTCAATTTCGCGGAGTTTCCTCCTTATTTTTCATTTACACGGATCCCATGACCTCCTCTTATCGAAGTTGTGGAACCCCCTCCCCCTCTTTTTTTCAAATGGAACCCCGCACGTATCGAGCCGTCTTCCAGAGCCTCTTTTGTGACTTTTTCCCCGAGATTGGATTTTTTTCCTCACTCTCGCCTGGAGTCAATGTTTTCCAAGTCCCTTTCTCTTCTCTTGGTTCGTTCTTTTTTCCTTTCGTTTCCTGGTGTATAGGTCGGGCATTTCGTAGCAAAACTCCTCCCCCCCTGGAGCGAGAGAATATTCCCACAGGCTATTTAACCTCGAGGTCTGGACCCCCCCCCCCATGACCTTTTCATAACAGACGCTCCCTTCTCTCCCCCGTGGTAGCGCGCTCCGAAGATGCTTTCCTTCAATTTTAAAGAGGTGCCCCTCGACATTTTTCCGATCCCAGGCCCCCCAGTAGGTTTCCGGCAACTTGATTCGCGATCCAACGCCCATGGCCCGCCGGGGCTCTGCCCATCACTTTTCTACCTAAGGCTCGTTTCAACCCCCTTCATGACCGGAATCCCAATCCTTAACTTTCCCGGCCATTTCCAGGCACCACTGTCGGAACGCACGTAAATCCCGGTCCCCCTCCCTCATGGCAACACAGTGACTAGTTCTTCTACTGACTTTTATGACAACCGTAGGAAGAGGCCCCGTCTTGTACCAGGGCGAACTCCTTCCTCCCCCCCTTTTTTTACGCTCTTTCACCAAGCTACAACTCCCCATTCCTCCTTCCTCAAGGACAACTCCCCTTCTTGTCGTGATATGGTTTACCCCCCTCAACCCTCCCTCGTTCTTAAAGCAGTCCGCGTCCCCGCCCCCCAAGGAATTTGAGTAAGAACGGTACTAAAGCTTGATCCCCTTGGGTGTTCGAACCCCCACTTGGAACTCCCCCTGTTAGAACGAGCAGTTCTCCCCCAACCTTTTTAGATGCATGCGACCGACCTGCCCCAGGATCGGCTACTGCCTCCCCTTCGTTCCAACCTCCCTCAGGGTTTCCGCGCTTTTTTCGTGCCCCCGATAGGCTACCCCCAGGGCAAGCCCCCGGATGTTGCCCCTCTTTTTTTTATCCTTTCCCATTGGAAGGACGAGTCTTTCCCTAGTTATAGTCGGGTGGTGCCCTCACCTTGCAAATCGTTTGGATTCTTGTATGACTTCTTTCCAACATCGAGACTCCTTCCCTTCCCCTTTCGTTTCAGTGGATGAATGACTCAGTCAAGTGCGGACCTGCATCTTTTCTCCTGTGCCCTTTTCTTCTATCCCCTAACCGAATCTCATCTACCCCCCCAAACTGGGTTTTCCCCCGAGAGATATGCGTGTAGGATTGAGCCCTTTCACAGGATCCGCTTCCAGGATCTTTCCCCCTTTCGTCTTATCTTCCCCCCCGTCACGATCTCCCTTTGAAGGTTTTTGTGGGGATTCCTCTCTTTTCCTCTGTATCACGAAAAAACCGATGTTCAAGGGATTTCCCCCTGTGCGATCTTTCCTAGATACGGCTAGCGTTTTCAGGCCCCGGTGCCGGCTTATTCATCCTTTTCTTGCCCCAAATCCTTGATATGGCAATTTTCCCGATCGATTCCCCGCCTCCTATTTTTTCTGCGTGAGTTCCGCTCTTTTTCTCCGTCTCCGACCGATTTGTTGGTCCGAGCTCTTTCTTGAAGGTAAATTATCGGCGATTCTTTTTGTGGTGTCGAAGACCCCACGTCTTACCGCGTTTCCGTTCGTACTCGCCTTGTTGCTTTCCCCAACTCTCCCCTTGCGTGTTGCTTTTGTTATAGAACCGCAGAAAGTATTGCATTTTTCTTTGAGTCTTGAAATTCCTTTGTGATCGAGTAAGGGCCCCTCCCCCCCTTTCCTGGGGAGAATTAGTTTCTTCCCTTTTTTTCCCCCTCCTGGAGGGAATACTCATTCAGTTCTGCCTTCTTCTTTGACCGCGAAAGCAGCTATGGTTCTTCTCCTTCCGGTTTTTGCGGTTCCTTAGCGAGTGGCCGAGCTGCTGACAGTTTTTTGCCTTCTTCTTGTCTCTTCCCCCCAGTCCTGAGAGGGACAGGTAGATAACTGTGTAGCCCCTTTCTGGGAATACTTCCAAAGGAGACCTAAGTTTCTTGGTTTGATCCACTTTGCAGACCCTCTTTTTTCGACCCCTCCCCCCCCCCAGAGTGTATTACGGAGGTGGCTTTAGAGTCCTTTCGATTTTGGAAACCTCTGGAAAACTTAGCCCCAAAACCGGACCCCACACTTTTTTTTTCGATTCGAGGACCGTGATCGAGGCTTCAGGCGCTTATGGTTGGGAACCATATATCGTATAGACGTTTGATTGTAAGCCTACCTGATCCCCGACCTTTCAGGGGTAAGCATGACCGGGCTCTGACCCCCCCCCCCTGATTTCCGGATTTTAACGGCCCATTGAAAGGTCGAATGGTACTTCCCCCCTCCCCTTCGCCTCGCGCTGGTGAATTCCCCCTCGCTCCCTTCACCGACAATCCCTACTCTGGCGCCCTTGACCTCGTTTTTTTTTTTTGCCCGTTTCTGCAGATGGCCTGAGCGAGTTAAACGATCCGAGCGACTAGGTCCTTTATCCGTTTTTTGGAGAAATGAACTCACTATCGTTGCCGCCCGCCTAGAAGTTCCGCTTTTTCTCCTTTTGCTTTTTTAGCCTTCCCTTCCCCCTGAAAGTAGGAACCCCGCCCCTTTCCTTCCTCCCCCGCTCTCCTTCTGGTCTTAGAGAGTAAAGCTCTGTTCTTGGGCTCCTCCCCTTCGCCTTCTCTGTGCACCTTTTTCCCTCTCACCCCCCTTCCTCCGGAATGTTCTAATGGCTTACTCTCCTCATAGGCTTTCTTTATAAGGGTTAGTACCTTGACGTCGGCGGGCCTTTTTTCCCATCTTGCCCGGGTCAGGATATGTCTTTTTCCCAGGTTCCCCCCCTCCCCCCCCTGAGTCATGAGGTGAGGAATGACGACCTTTTTAGACTTTTTTTCTGGCGATTATCTTCCCCTCTGCCCCCCTCGTGCTGTCCCACCTTTTTCATTTTTGATTCTCATAGTTGACTCAGTTGAACGGTGATGGTTCTCCTCTCTGCCCTGACCCTTCCCTTTCCCCCTCGACTTATTCCTTCCCTTCCCTTGCTCCAACTGAAAAGTTCCGTAGTGCCCCCCCGGGTCGTAGTAAGAAGCTGATGTGTGCTGTCTGTGTCTTTTCGACCGGCCCTCCCGCGACTCTTCCGTGAGTAGCTCTCCTGGTCTGACCTCCCTCTTCCTCTGAGTCTCTCTTCAATTTGGTCCCTGTCCAGCGGCCCAGGTACTACCTTCCTTGTAACGTATGCTCGTACATGGGCAAAAGAAATATTGAGATTCTGCTTTAACGTAGGACCTGATAGTTAGAGAGGGCCAGCAGGATTACTCTGGTTTTCTGGGATGCAAAGGCCCGGGTTACAAGTGCTTATTATCAGCGCTTTTCCCTTTAAGGTTCATGAGATTGCCCCCCCCTCCACTCTAGTGGCCTAAGAGATTTCTCTTGCCATCGCGTCTCGCTTACGGATGCCAACTCCCCCCCCTTTTCTTTTTCTTTCCAGCCAGTTCTGCTCTTGTCCCTTTTTTTTCATCATCTCAAAAACCCAATTTGGGTTAGTACACAATTCCCTTCAACCCCCCCTCCATAGAGCCACTCACGTGCTTGTTCTCATTAGGAGAACTTTCCAGACGACCTCTGTTCCTCTCTGAAATTGGAAAGTCGATTGATAGATATTGGGGCTTTGGATGGCGATATAAGGCTCTTATTACTGTTGAACTCAACGTGCGAGTTTCCTTTCCTGTCCTTTCCATCACCCGGGAACCTACCTTTCTGCTGGACGCTTTCTACGCCCTTTCCCCGTTACGCTACCCACTGGTCAATACAGCCTTGCCCTCTCTTTTTCCCCCCCCTATATACCTGACCCAACGATCATTGAATGCCCTTTCTTTGTCCCCTACCGAGGAGAATCGAGAAGGTCGGTCCCCCCAGGAGATATACTTTTAAGACACCTCGACCTCGTGGCTCACAGACCCCCCACAGCATCCAAATAACTTATTACGCCCTTTTCTTTCCCCCTTAAGCCATGGGCAAGTTCCTTGTGCAGATTTGTCGGACGTCGGGTATCATCGAATTCGGTTCTTCCTGGCGTCCCCCCACCGGACCCCCCGTGAGTCTAAATCTTCTTAGAAGCCACTGTCACGCTCCCCGGTTTTAAAGTCCTTTTTCCTTTTGCTCAGACTTTAGGATTGTGACGACTTTCCTTCGCTGGACAAAGTCTTTGGCTCACCCTCCGCAGTATTCTCAGACCTTTCGTTTTTGCGCACCTCATGGGATAACGTTTGGCGTTTCAGGATGGAGCAGACCCCACCTTTTCCCCCCCCGGCCAACGTCTTTTCACCCCCTAGAAATACGAGTCCTTTCCCAGCTTCCCTAACAGTAGCCCAACTTCCTGCACTGGTGGGAGCCTGTGCGTCCAAGCATTTTTTCTTCCCGAGACTTCCCCCCCTTGATCGCAATCAAGTTCCTCTTGCGCTCCCAGTATTTTTTGAGGTTCACCCTCGGCCTCTTTGGTTCCGTTGAGGTTCTCTTTCGGATCCCCCCCCCTCTACCTTATCGGCGCAGTCGGGTCCGTCCTCTCGTTAAATGTCGCCAGTTCTCCCCCGTATCCATTTCTCTCCCTCGTGGAACGATATCCCTTTTATCTCCCCTTCGCACTCCCAACTTCTCAGAGTCCTTAGGTATGACCATCTTTAGTTGATGGCGTCCTCCTCGATGCTTTCTGATCCCTCTCCCCCTAGAGGATGCGTCCATGGTTCGTCCTTTCCATGTCTTTCGTGAGCCACAGGGCCCCCCGGGTTTTCTCAATTTCATTGCCCTTTTTTTCCCACCTGGAACTTAGGTGCCCTCCTGCGCTTTCCCTCCACCCCGGCTAAGCGCGCGGTAGGTCCCACCATGCGATAAACGCTTAATTCCCCGGATCCAGGTCCGTCACCTTTCTTAGAGACAGAGATTTGGTCTTCATTCTGGCGTTTTTCCCCCCCCAGCGGTCAAATGAGAGACGATCCCCCTCCAGGAAAATAAAAAGATGGTATTCCCCAGAGTTGGCGACTTACGAAACTTCCATGGTTGCGCCGGGGAGGATTCCCCTTTTTTACCACCCCTCCGGATATTGAACGAACCTCTACGGAATATTCCGAGACTCCCCGGACTTTTACTTCATCGCGTAATGATAGTATATCCCCTAAGCCTGTCCCAAACCCTTAGCATGACCCATAGTGACCCCCGGGTTCCTTTTCCAGAATATCTCCCTCTGAACAGACTTCCCATGTCTCAAGGACCGGTGAACCGGTCCCCCCTGAATCAACATGACCCCCTTTTTCCTCTTTAACCTTTCGAGATCACGGCCCCCGTCACTCGTCCATAACTGGAAATCCTTTCCCTTTCCGCGTTCTCCCAACTCCTCCTCCGGGTCCACGCCGAGGTTGCGGGTCCTCGCAGGAGTTTTAGAGTAATAAATGCAAACGAGGGTATCCTCTTTTTTTCTCCCTTTCCACACGGAAAAGTCCCAATTCTCCTACCCCTTACTTTAACGCGATCTGCGCACCCGACGGTTTTTTGAACTCCGAATCCCCCCCCCCCCCAGAGGAACCGTCAGAAGGTCTGCGCAGAGTTTTTCAGTTGTGATCGCTGGAAGGCAAGACCCGTTTCGGTCCCTTCAATGGAGTCCGTCCCTGGCCAGAGTTAACTTAAACCTAGGCCCTTATTTGGTTTTTTTCAGTCAACTTAATAAGTTAACCGGTGGGGTTTTTTCCACTAATTCCCTCAATCTCACTTATCTGGGAATGCTCCTGCTGGGTTCATGCCTTCTCCCCACTCCTAATTCCCCCCCCCCCGTCCCTCCCCCACAAAAAACCGGTTCTGGAGGACCAGCGCGTGAGGTTTGGAGTCGTGTCCTTTCCCTTTAGAGATTTTTTCCCCTCCCTCGACTTAAATGTTGCCCTCCTAATCTCGCTCTGAGGTCATTTGGATTGCGTTTTACTTTTGGCTGTTCCACGAACCACCCTCTCCCCCCCTCTCTGAAGTTTTCGAGACTTCAGCCCCCTCTGTCTTGTGATAGATATTTTGGTCCTTATCCCCTATTCTTGGAACTCCCGAGTGGATCTTCCTTTTTCCCGATCTTCCCACGCTCTTTTTTCCTCTGGTTCTCTCCCCTTAATCCGAAAATAGGTGGGTCGTTCTCTGCATCCCCCAAGTCTTTAATAGACATGAAATGTTTTAATAGTGAGATAGTTGAGGCGCCCGATCCCAGATTCCTTTCTCTCCCTGCAGAGATTCCTGGACTTCCATCCCCTCCCCTCTCTCATAATCCTAAGTTGTTTGTTGTTCTCCCGATTCGTTTTGCAGGCTTCTTTCTTTGATTTTTTTCCGGCCAGGATAGTCCTTCCGTCCCTTAATTCTAAGAGCGACTCCACTTTACTTGAAGTCCCCTAGGTTGTCTCGATGTTTTTTCCCCCCACACAAACCCCCCCCCAATTTTTCCCCACGAAACCCCCCCCAGAGGTTAAACACAACCCCAACCCCCCCCCCCCACCCCCCCCCCCCCACAACCACAACACCCCCCACACCCCACAACCCCCACTTTCCCCCCCCCCCCCCTTTTCTGAAGGTCCGAGAGAACAACTCCGGATATAGAGTTTTTTCTCGGACTCCCATTTAGGAACCATCTTTTATCTAATCTCCTCAAGATCCATCACCAGAGACGAGTTCCTGATCTCTTTCTCGGTGTCGTTGAGGAAGGAGGCCCCTATGGTAATGTCTCGCAGAGACAGGGACGTTTCCCCCCCCCCACCCCCCAGTAGAAGATTCTGTAGTTCCGGTTTTTTACCCCCTTTTTCCCACAACCCAGGATAAAACTATCATTCCTACTTTGCCTTTTTCTGTCCGCAATCCCCCCAGTTCAACCCTGGAGTTAAGAACATTGCGTCCGTATTTCCAACCCTATCACCCACTTTTTTTTTTCCCTATCAGATCTAAGCGCTTTTCCCTTCTTTTTTCTAGTCGTGAAATAACTTCCTTCTCCCAGGTTTTCCGAATAATGGTACCAAGCAGTTTCGGGAACTATAATACGTGCGTCTCCCCCTGAGTTCCCCCCCTTTGAAAGCCGGGAACCGGTGAATCTCTGCGCCTCTTCCCTCCGAGGTGATGTCCTAGAGACTGGCCCTATCACGTCTTTCCCTGGTACCGCTATCTTTTGGACTATTCCTTAGATGCCGTCTCTGAGCTTTTCTTCCCCCAAAAGTTTTCTTTTCAAATCACCTGGCACTGGTAGTGGGCTTTCTTCCCCTCTAGAACTTTTTTCCCTTTCAACCGAAGATTTCTTTTGCCTCGATAGTAGAGGGGTCACCTGGTGGACACGTAGCCCATTTATTCCCCGACATAGGTGCGTCACGGAGGCCAGCTGCCTGGGAGTTACTTATTATTCATTTTTTGCGCCCTCAACCCTCTCTCTAGACGTTTCTTTTTCCCCTGGCTAGCGCCGCGCTTATCTCCTGACGGCCGAGCCCCACCCCGGTCCCTCCCGCTTTTCCCTTTCAGAGCCTTAAACTGATGACGGACTGACACCTACTTTCCCGTCGAGCCTCTATAGCAAAGCACAATCAGAGCCCTTCCCCCAATAAAAGTAATCTGGCCTCAGACGACTCCTTTTTTCGTAGTTGGGCTGCGAGGGCCAGGAGTTTAGTGAGTTCTACGATCCCCCTTTTCTCTCTCTTTTAACCCCCTCTTCCAAGGGAGACTTACCCCCTACTTCCTCCGAAGGAGCCGAAGGTCTATCGTGTTTCGGGCCTGGCCTCATGAACTGCCCCTGCCATGTCCACTTCCCCTAAGACCCTCTCACCAATCAGACGAAAGTATTGTGAGCAACCGGGGTCTTTCTTATTTAAGTTAGAAGGCTTGTCCCTTCATTTTTTTGACAAGATAAAAAAGCGTAGGTAGTTCTTTCTACATGGGACAGACATACCCCTAGATTTTCCCCTCCGGAGTTTTTATACTTGTGATCCCCCCCCAGTTCCTTGCTGGCTTGCATCAGTTTCCTCCCACCTGGCGAAATTCTCCCCTGATCCGTCCCAGTGGCCCTTCTTTGTTTCCCTTTTTTACCTGATGTTCCGGTGAGCAAGACTGGGTCTCCGAGAAGGTCTCTCGTCAAACGGTATGGATCTCCTCGTTCCCTGGAGAGGTATATCGTCGCCCTTACCTTTCCGTTATAATAATGTGCACGGGCGTCGACCCCAGACCTGCTGTTCTTTTCCTTCGGGACAATATACTTTCCCGTCTTCTTTTCACCACCCATTGCCCTTCCCCCTTTGCGGCAATCTTTTTTTTCTTGTGCAAAGTACAGGGCTTCCTCTTGGTTTTTTTTTGTAATTTTAGGTTAAGGATCTTCCCTCGGTTGGTCGTCTTCTTTCATGTTCTTCCCCAGACAGCCTCGATCCCCTGTTTTTTTTTTCCTCCTTAAAGTCAGGGATCGACGAGCGTTACTAGATGTGATTTTGACCTTCCTTCCCCTGATATTTTTCTTCCCTGTACTTAAAGTAGGACTTGTATCGTTTCCCTTTCCCTACCGAACTGTCGGTCCGGGTGATCAAACGTAGGCGACCGTCTTCCCCTTTTTTTGACAGGCAGTGCAGAGTCTACGATCCCTTTCTTGCATTACCCAACCCCCCCTCCAAGAAGCTACCTTTGGTCCTTCTCTATTTCTCTTTCCCCATAGCTCCCGCTTCTGGCGTCCCATACCCTCACTTCCGGGCGCTTTTTAGTTTCATTTCCCCCCCTACTCTTTTGTTGAGGCTAGATGCCCTGACTCGCGGGCACGCCTTCCATAATTTATGTTCCCTGTATACGCCGTTTCCAGTCTCCCAGTTCGAAATCTCGGGTTTTATCCCCGACAGAGGATGCTTTGGGGCTATGTCAAGGATATAATGGGACTATCCCCAATCTCCGGAGGTAGAACAAAGGGTCTCCCTTGCGTTTGCAATCCCATCCCCTACTTTATTAAGTTGACGCTGAAACATAGTTCCCCCTTCCCCATTCTCCTGGTTTAATAAAGTTTCCCCTAGATTTTTATTTTCCGTTTCATCCCCCCCAGATATACGCCCCCCCCCCCCCGTTCTTACTTCAAGATAGATTTACATCTTCGCTTCCGAATCGTCTTGCCCCCCGGAGCTATACGAACGTGCCTCTCACCCTTTCTGATACTGAACCGACACTTGAACCCCCATCAGCTTCGGGCATACTTACGTGCACTCCATAACGGCGCCTTGACCTTTTCCTAGGTGGGATCCTTTCGCTATCCAATCCGCTTCTACGGTCCGGGCGTTCCCTTTCTGGCTTTTTTTCCCCCCTGAACCCGGAGTTTTACGATGATGATGGCCCTACACCCTCCTCCCCCAGTTTGGGACCCGCAAGAGTTATGCGCCCCCCGGGAAGAGTGAGTTTATATCCCCCACGTCTCGACAAGTATGGCATAACCCTAACCCCTCTTTATAATCGAAATCGGGACTACTTGATCCTTAACCTTTAGGATGATCGGGCCCCTTCCCACCTTAAGCACTTAAGGTTGCATTCTTCCCACAGGAACTCAGAGAACCCCCCTTTCGCGAAAGTCGACCCCCCCCTTTCCCGTCCCTTGCTTTGGTTCCAATTTTGCAGAAAACCCCATCCCTTCTCTCCCCTGCTCGAACGTAGATTGTTTTTGCTTAACCCCCTCGCTTAGTTTCAGAGCCTCGATTTTAGGGCCTGAAGGGAGGGATGCCTCATTTCCCCTCCGATAACTTCGTGCGCCGTAGGGGACGCTCTATACCTTAATTTCCGCCCCTGGATCAAATGACCTAGTTTCTTCTTATTTTCGACGTGGAACTCTGATTTCCCCTTCTGGCTTGTCCGAAGCGATCGGGTAGGTTTTTACCGTTTTTCCGCCTAATATTGCGGTTCTCTCTTTCAGCGACTCCGGTAAATGGTCATTTCCTCCCCTTTTTCCTTTCTGCCCCACAGGTGTGAGCTCTTCAAGTGCATGGCGGACAAAAGTATCTTCTTTCAGCGTTTACCATATCACCAACCCTCTTTGTTTTCCCCCAACCCTGCAGATCCGCCGCACCCCAATTCCTCTATCTGGTGATCGTAGCGACAAGATGTAGTTTCATACTTTCCTTGTGTCACCCTTTGTTCCAGCGAAATTCCTCTCCTCTCCCCCCCTCAGGATCCACGCGGGGCTCCTTGTCCGAAGGAAGCCAGCCATTCACGCGGTTTCCTTCCCCTTCACGCTCCTTCTCGTTGAAAGAACTTTAACCTTTCCCCCTTGACCGAGCGATAGTGCCCTGGACCTCCGGACGCTCGTCCCTCCAGCAGGAACAACTTCGCCTGAACTTCATAGGTTGTATTTTCCCAGCCTCCCGATCCGTTGACCCCTTCTTCATAGGAAGCAACTTCTTCCACACATGTCTTCCCCTCATGCAACCAAGGAGCCATCGTCCTCTTTTCCCGGACCGCGACCCACAACGCCCCTCTTCAAGCTCGGACATCAGGGCCGACGTTTCCTGGTTCCCGCCGTTCATGAAAACGCCGATGTTGCGGGGTTTTTCCCAAGGCCTAGTAACCTAGTTCCTGTCCACGCTGGGGGTTCGTTCGCCAAACCAGAACACTTTCGCGAGAAGTCCTTCAATTCTGCTTGCCGCCCAGCCGTGACCCTCTCTGCCAACGCGGACACCGACGGGACGAGTCCTGGCGGTTATCTAGGGGAATTCCCCCAGGCCTTTTACGGATGAACGTGACTGCCCTTCCGACGTCCCTTTAATTTCCCGCAGATAGAGGGAGGGCCCCCGGACGTCACATTCCACCATCTGCTCTCGGACCCCTAGTGAATAGCCCCCTCCCCGTTTGAGGCCTGCTCTGAAAGTCTCTGGACCTCATTCATCATGGCAGGCATCTCACCTCAA
>Ga0179593_1429478_pt1 | contig 11351 bp, 11 predicted proteins | sample CZODoug2_1_08_16_FD_185931 | JGI IMG/M metagenome (GOLD analysis project Ga0179593, IMG submission 185931) | Vadose zone soil fungal communities from Angelo Coast Range Reserve, California, USA - CZODoug2_1_08_16fungal (PacBio error correction) | ecosystem: Environmental > Terrestrial > Soil >... | reverse complement strand
TAGTCTGGACTTTCAGTCCCCCCTTTAAAGATTGGGGAGTTTGGTCTTTTCATAAACGTACACCGGGCCGCCCATGGGCCTCGCTTGCTCGTTCCCCTGATGACTGCCTTATTCTTTCGTTTCCCAAAATGCCCCCCCCCCCTATGATTCCTTCACTGGCTGGACGGGAAGAATGATTTAGTTTGACCTAAATTGAGAAGTCGCTCCACGCCAGTCTTTAAACGACCTTCGTCCGCCGGTGCCCTTTTTTCTCTTCCCCCAATTGAGAGGCCAGCGTTGTCCCTGATTGCTGATGCTTGGGACCTTTAAGGCTTGGCTGTGGTTTCCAGAGATCATCTCCCTGAGCTGTTGTCCCGGCGTCTTCGCCCCGGTTTTTTCTGAAATAACGTTGAGCTGTACAGATGTGCAGGGATAGAGATGAAGCAGGCTGCGCCCTTTTTCCCGCGTGTGTCCTCCGCGGAACGGACTGCCTTGAGACGAAGGTTTTCAGTTTTGAATGGCCGCGTGTGTCAGGATAAGTCGCTCTTGGGCATTCCGCCTGCATTGAGATCTGATTCCGGGTCGTCCCGTACAAGACGGGCTCAGCCCCATGCTTGGTGCCCTCCCCCCCTCGTACGCCATTCTTCCTTCTCTTGATCCAAACGTGAGGAAGCCCTCGATGGCTTTTCTTTTGAAAGCAGTCTTCCCATCATCCCCGCCTAATTGACACTTTGTACCGTGCGCCCGCCGGCGTAGGATTGCCCCCCCAAGAAGTATGCTTTCTCCTTGGAGAAGACGGCTGCGCTTTCTCTCTTGTGATAAGGGTCCAATTTTGCGTCTGTTTGAGGGTCAATTCACCCATGCCTTTGCCAAGATGTGGTGTTACGCATCTTGGTTTGTCCGCGTTTCTTGTGACGTTTTCTGCGGCTTCGTGGTGAGTTTTACATTTAATATTTCGAAGGACCTGCTGGAACCCCGCCCCACTAAACCAGAGACCCCCAACCTTGTTCGTCCTGAAGCTTTCTGCGGATGAAGAACTGCCTCGGGTTCGACTATGCAAAATTGAATTGACCCTCCCTCCCCCTTCTCACCCATACTCTTGCTATGGAATTGAAGAGAGTCTGGTTCTTTCCTTATTTACTGACCAGAATAGGCGATTAGGGTGATTGCGATTGCCTAATTTCTTTCGATTAGTTCGTCTTGATCTTCTGTCCCTATGGCTCGTGCGTTCCCTCGAATTTCCGTCTGGTATTTTCCGATGTGATTGGATTGGCGTTTGGTGCCGTCCCTTTCCTATCGGCCATCCCCCCCGAGTACTCAGTGGAGTGGTCTTTAATACACTTCCTAATGTTTATGGTCTCGAGAAGCCCTTTCGTTGGGTTGAGTATGGTGCTTGACCACTCTCTCCCTCCCCTCGTTGTGTTTTGAGTCTTTTTTGTCAACGCCAACGTCCCCTTACAATAATCTAACCCCCCCCCTCACCAATCTTCAACGTGTACTCCCTCTATACCAAACGGCTGCCGTTATTGCACAATTCTCGCAGTCGCAACCATTATTAATCGATGCGCAGACCATATAGTCCTTTTTCCATCCCACGTGCCCCCCCCCCTCGGTAGTAAATACTTAGCCGCTCACTCCTCCTGCATGTCCGTCAGCCGAGATAGAACAGTCACTTTCTCTGAGCAATCCTTAATTTTTTTCTAATCGACCCTCAACCATCCTTTATTCCCCCCTTATGCTCTATAGCAATTCCCCCCGCCTCTTTAGATACTTGCAGTGAGTGTTTCTTGTGCCCCTGTGCGAGAGCTACCCCCTACTTCGTTCCATAAGCTCAGTTCTCCCTCTCCTTACTCTTTCTGCGCCCCATCACGGTTGGTGTCCCCGCGCTTTTCTTATTTGATCTTCACCGCCGTGTCTCCTTGAACCTTTCCTACCCAACGCAACACCGCTTTCAAGTAAACTCCGTCCAACCCTGCTCACCCAGGCTGTACCACCACTTTCTCTTCCCCTTTCCTCAATTGGACCCCCCTTCCCGACGCGCATCCATTCCGATCCCTGGCAAATTCTCTCTTCCCTGGTAGCCTGAGTGTCTTTGGCATATCTTCTTTTGTTAAAAAGCTCTATAAAACAGTCTTCGCCCTCTCGGCGGTTTCTGCAAGTGTCTGCCCTTCCGATCCGCTCCTCGAGGTCAAATTCTACCTCCAGCTGCTCCACCCCGCAACACCGCAACGGCATAACGGGTTCTGCTAGCCGTCTTTCGCACTCCTCCTCCCATCACGAGACTCCGGTTCCCGCTATGCCCCACTCCTCGACCCCCCACCCACCAGAATCCCAAAATCCTCAAACAACTTCGTCATCACCGTCTGTTCCGTTAGTTTCTTTTGTAAACACTGCGGCGCAGCCCCTGCTTCCACCATAGCAAGTTCCGTCTGTACCTCGTTTCCCGTCATCCCATCGGTCCATGATTTTAAAGATAAAGCCGTTCCCCTCACGTCCATTTATACCTATATCTTGCAACGCCAGCCACCGTCCAACGCCGACCTTCCTCTCGAGCCCCCCCTCTACAAATAGTCGTCCCGTTTTAAGTTGAATCTTATGCTCACCCGTTTGACGAATTTCAGCCGGTCCGTCGCGCCTTCAGCTCCCAGTTTCGTTCAGCTCCCGATGATGTCCCCCCCTCCCACGCCCTATCTGAACGCTGCCCTACCCCCCCCCCCCCGCACCCCTGCGTTTTTCACTAACTTACCACAAATACTTCATTACCGTAGCCGGGCACCCTCCGGTCGGCATTGTAGAGATAATCCTGATCACCGCACTTCCCCCCCCAATCTTTCCGATTCTTTGGAAGCCCTGCATCATAATGCCCCCCTTCCGGTCTTAGATTATGCCCTGACATTCCCGAAATCGGAAAATTGGTTGGGAAATATCCCTAAGCTTCTACCCGGAGACTGTTTGAAATCGCTTTACTTCCAACGTATTGAGCATTTACTCGCATTCGCGCCGTGCCGTTTTTTCCATGTGCATGCGTTCCGTTTTTCCGTAACCGCGGGAAGCTGCGGGTCTCTGAATGAGTCCCCGAAAAACCTTTTGAGTGAATACCCAGCCGCTTCCCTCGTCGTGACCGAGAGGAACGGCCCGGTGCATTGCAATTTTCTTACTTTCATATTGAGAAGCCTGTTAGCCCATAAGATTTTCCCGGAAGTGACAGATCTTGGATGCGTTTGGGTCCTAGTGTTCGGCCCGGTGACAGTCTTTCTTCTTCGTCTCGTGACTCCACCTTTTTTTTATATTTCGTACTTGCCCGATGGGGCTTTACGCCACAGCTTACCAATCCCGGGCTGCCCGCCGTGTTCGCGTGCTCCCCGAATCAGGAAAATATGACGTGATTTTCGCTTTCTTGTTTGTTTGGTTATTTGCGTGTTCGTTGTAGCCTAGGTTGTTGATCCGGCACGTGATTTTCCCCCCCCGCCTTCTGTGTTCCAAAGAAGCGCTATGCATTTTCTGAGGGCACATTGCTTCCCCCCTTCCTTGTTTATTTAACACCGTGTTTCTGGATCTCCCGTTTCGATGGAGCAGATTCTTTCTCCAACGAAGAAGAGATGTTTCTTCTGTTGAGGGAGGGGAATGTTCCACGCCTCCTGTTTCGGTGCCCTCTAACCACTATCGTTTCGTCCCCTATGCGGAGAATCTTCTGGATTACTTCCCAGACGACAAGGCGGTCCAAATTGTTTTAGTGGTGTAGGGTCCCCCCATTCCCCTATTAGAGAATTCCTCCTTTTAAAGTTCGCCCTTCCGCCGTGCTTCTTTTATTACGTTGGTTGTTTTTGGATGGATATTCGAAGGAGGCTGGCGTTTTTTTTACCGTCAGCCCCAGCGACCCACCAACCCCTCGGCCTGAACGAAGCGATCGGAGCCTTGGACAGATTAAGCTCTCGTCCGATGCACCCACTTTTTTATTCTCCTCCTTTGTTTATGACGTTGCTCTCGTATTAAAATGCGCCTCATGAACTTGTGGATTATTCCCTCTGATGCGTTTTTCGAACAGTTTTTTCATCTCTGCTGACCCCATCTGCTTGCCGTATGATACGCCTTATTCCGGGCTTTTCTCTTTCTGTTCTCAAGTTTGGTTCCCAGTCGAACTATTTACGCTTGCTCTCCCGCGGAATTTTGCAGACGTTGTCCCCCCCATTTTGCAATACCACTGCGCCCTTTGTTTGTCGGTATTCGCAGAGACGTTGCCGATGGGGGTTGAGTCGGTTGGATGCTTTTCTTACTCCTACTTTTTCTAAGTTTTTTCTAGTAGACCTCTCCACGCGATCCCACCAACACAACCCCCCATTTAACGTGGTCTCCCCTTCCCCTGACCATAACACACCGTGGTCATCGCGTCGCAACATTAGTCTGATGTTTCACCCCTCCCCCCACCTCGCTCATCTGTTCGGACATGCACGTTGCCCCACACAATTACAGCCATCAACTCCCTCCGCAGCTCCTCGGCCGCGCTTCATTGTCCATAACCGCCTCGGACTCCATCACTCTCGCCTGCGCCGGTGATCAATGTGCCCTAACTGTCCCCTCTGAGCTTTTTAGTCTTGGCATAGCTTATCCCTCTTATCCGAGCTACTTCGGATTGTTGGCAGGCCCTACCTGGGCGAGAGGATTACAATCACTTTTCTTCGTTCCCGTCTCCCCCTAAGCCACCCACATCGTTCGGACAATCCCGTTTCCTCCTCCCTATTGTCTTTCAAGACATTAACATCCTTGATCCTTCGATCAAGTTCATTCCCCCCTTTCAACACCGCTTCTCCGCACTCCCACTGTTCCGGCGGCCTTTTACACACCCCCCTTTTGCGCTTTCAGAGGTGATGGTCCCTCTGATAATTTTCCACGCCGACAGCTCAAAGTAACCCGCATCCTTTCTTCTTCCCTCCGCCGCCACCCGCCCATACTGGTCTTGGAGAGGCCCTCTCCCCCATCGCCCTTGGACATTCCACCGGCAGTCCTATACCAAGTCAATCTTCCTTATAAAAGGTTCAGCTGGATTGATTCCCCCCTCCAGCCTATTCTTCCCTTTGCAAGCTGTCCCCGTGCCGTGACCAACTGTCTACTCACCAACTCCCTTTGGCTAGAGTATTTTTCCGACTGGCCTTCCGATCCATCCCTATTCGCGCCACGAATATCCCCAAACGCATTAGAACTCATCAACATCCTCCCAAAACCACTCGTCCTCCCCGCCTTCTCGGGATGGATCAGCCCTCAAAACTTAATGCAGATTAAACTCCCTTCCGTATTTCGTGTTCCCGCGCAATCGACTCTCGGGCAACCCGATACCAGTTTCTTTCATCTTCCCTCTTTGCAGATATCTGGGAAACAACGCCCTCCTGCCTTAACTTCTTCCTGTCCTCCCGAACTCTCCTTGCTCAATCGATCTTTCAGACTCTCCCTTTCGAAGTTTCCCGTTGAAGCCGTTTTGTTTTTCTTCAGCTCCCCTTAGTGTCCCCTATTCTGCTCTGCATCCTTTGCCGCATCAATTCACCTTGGGCTGGTGCGTGACTTGTTCCCCACCCCCGTTTGACTCCCGGCGAGTGTTGCCCCCCCACTCCTGTAGAAGCTTCGGTACCGTATCAACGCACCAATTCTGTTCCATTTGATTCTAAGAGATCTTTCCTTTTTTGTTTGATAGAGATATTGCCCCTGGTGCGATTTTCAAATCTTTCCAGATTGTGGGGTTACGGTCACATTGAATGCTTACGGATGCCGGATTTCCTCGTCCCTCAAACTTGATGCGCGTTGGCCATTCACATGTTGCCTTTTCTTTTCCTCGTGAAGGATATTGAAGATGCTGTGTTGAGTAGCATCGGTGTTTCCCCCCTTCCCACCCTTATCTGAATAAGAGGGTCAGGGAAACGGAAATTTTGCGGTGCGGGTCTTGGCTACTTCCCTAAGCATATTTTTATTTTTCAGCCATTCTATGTTCGCCCGGTTAGCCTCATTCATGATTATGTTCCTGACGCGGCGGCCGGTTATCTCCCCTAGTTAAGATTGTTTTCCTCCCCGGCTTTTCCTGTACTTGTGCCCGTTGCTTTTCTTTTTCCCCCGTATTAAAGATTGTCCTGCTTCTTTTGGTCCCTTCGCGCCCGCAGTTGTTTCGCTGTGACCATCACAGAGCCCGGACCATCTGCTGGTTTTTCTGCAAGTGGAGGATCGCTCCAGTGACTTTGTTTCCCTACGCTTTCATCGATGGTCCTTCGATGAGGATGGCCTTGCCTTCCGAGCCCCCCCGGAGTTGGGGGAGTCCCGGCGGTATGGACGTCACTTTTGTGTCTCTCTTGCATAAAAACGCCGTGTTCCCCTCATCTGTTTCTCTTTTTAGCGGATCAGATCAGACCCGCAATTCCTTCCGGCTGATTCGACTGGGTTTCTCGCTGCGTTGTCCCCCTCCGGCTCGCGGATCTTTCCCAAAGACAGTAGTCTGGTCTGTTTTTGGCGCTTCTGCCTCCTAGCTAATGGTGTAAAATTTTCGCCCCGTGCTTCTCCCCTTTGCATTGTTTCCCCATATCACATATGAGCCGTGTCTCCAGAAGAACAGTTTTCCTGTTGTCCGTGTCATCGGGGCTTTTGACTTGTGTTTGCGTTTCGGTATCTTTCCTGACGGGGCAGCTGACGCCATTCACCTAGTATCCTCTAGACCCCAACCCCCCCTTTTGTATTGGTCCTCCTTCCCGACTTTTATTGATTCGTGTGACTAATCCACTTCTTCTCACAGCCCCCGTACTCTTCTCGGTTACAATCTGGCTACTGCTGACATTCATTGCAGCTAGGATTTTTCCTGTATTTATGCACAATCTGGCCACGGGGGGGTCCGGCCCCCTTTGATGGCTCTTGCCTGAGCAGTTTTTCTTTTCCTGCTCGTATGCCCAATTTCTGCGCGTTACGGATCAGCGTGGCTCTTGTGCATTATCGTGATTGGATAATTTTCTTTCTTCCCTTTCTCGAACTTATTTTTTTACGATGGTCTTCCCTGAAGTGTTCGGCTCTTTGCACTCCACGCGGGTCACTGGTATATTTGGATGAGAAGCGCGTTCATATCATTGCTTTGGGTTTATTGTGGGATTTTTGAGATCATCTCTCTTTTCCCCCTCCCTTTTGTGGTTTTTTACGCTGTGGTGTTTTTTTTTGTTGGGGGTGTTTGGGGGTGTGATGTCACCCACGCGCCCCCATCCTCACCCCCATCCCCCCTCTTGCAACTCGTCAATTTCTCTGATACAACGTACCCACCGCTCTTCTCCACCCCAATGCTCCTTCGACTGCTGATGCCCCTCACCCACGTAGTTCCCCCCCCCCCCAACGCAGTCAGACGCCGTTTAGCCTTTTTCCCTCTTCTCCCCCTTCCGAATGTCGCAGAACGATGCATGGAAGTCATCCGCCGACGAGAACCCTCCGCCGATATTTTCCAGTGTCTTGCCCCCCCCAGACTAGCTGCAACCCCGCCGAGTAGCCTTTTCCTGAGGCGACGTAAGGATGTCGTGCAAAGGCCATGGTGAGCTCCCCTTATTTTCAGTGTCACGTATCACAATCATCCCCCCTTCTTTTCGGCTGAGGACCAATAACCAAGGTGTGTGATCTCTCTTTATATCTTAATCTTAATCATGATCATCTCCCACCCCGACCTTCCCGCACTAATCCAGCACCGGACACCCCAGGGATGAGTACAACCATAATCTATTAACCAGGTTCGATCCAGGTTAATTGGACCCCCTTCCTCCCCAACTCGACGCGAGCTCCACTCTCTTCCCTGCCACTTAGCAGCACGTTTCTCTAAACTGAATAATGTAGGAAAAGACACAGTACCTAATTCTGGAACATTCCCGCACCTAGTCTTTAGCGTTATACCCGGCTTCGATGTCTTTATCCTTCGTCCCCTGTTCCCCGGTTTTTGCAAAAATTGCTCCAAGGGCCGCCCCTCTAGTCGACCCAACCCAGTTAGAACGTCTTTTTATTTCCCCGCCGATCCATCACTTCTTTTCCCTAGGCCCTTTTCCCCGCGATACGTCCGCCACTGTAAGAACCATCAAAATCCAAAACACACTTCTCCTCACGTGCTTTTTCCGTTATGCGCGGGATGCTAAAGCGAAACACTCTCGCCTTCAACAGTTTTACCAGTTTTCTTCAATCGTGCTGTGACCCTTATCCCTGCCCCGTACCAGTGGTTAAATAATCCCTCGCTATCCACCTTTCATATCGCATACCTTTCCCCCCCTCCCTCCCGATTAAACTATTCAACGAGAATCCGAAATCCGGGTCTTCCCTCTTTGCTCGCTTTTCCCATTGCGTCCTTATCACTCCTCGGGATTCTTCCAGACGTATCGTTCCAGCTTTTCAGTTCCCACTTGTTTCAGTGCCCTATTCCCCCCCGCATATCTGGCCCTCACTAAATTTGCACGCTCGGAACTCCGCCCACCCCTTTACCCTTTTGAGACGCGCATCAGTGTGCACCATACCCTTTCCGGTAGAAATCTTTTAAAAAAGCAGGAGCACCCCCCCCACAATGTTCCGTCAGTCCCGTGCCTTTTTCCCCTCCTATGTGTTGTTTGAGACTACTTGCAGAGTGCGGTCATTTTGAAATAGGACCACACCCCTATGGTGCTTTTGTAAATGACTTTACCTCGAGCTTTATTCTGTAAACGATAATCAAATTTATCTCGGATTTTGATCGATTCGCTCTGCCACCGGCACTGTGGAAGCGTTCTTAGCTTCCTTATGTATGAGCTAAACTTTTTCCCAACTTCCGAGCGACCACAGAGGAACCCGTCCAAATCGCCGCCGCGGGTGGACCTTGTACGCTATTTCGTCATTTCGCTCCCGGGTTTTTTGTCTGCGTGATGGCTTTCGACTTTGAAGTTTAAGGCTTGCGTTCTTCTTTTGTTTCCTCTTCTCTTTCACTGAGCGCGTGCTCTTCCCACTTACTCCTTGAGGTGACTTTGCCTGTGCAGGGAACTTAGTTGTTGAAGTCAGGCTGTTCGCCGCTTGTTCTGTGTATCCAGATCAACGTTCACAATCTGCCAAGTTTTGTCTTCTTTCGGTCCGGATAATTCGTGGCTTCGGACGGACTCCCTCCTCATCGTGAGGGATGCGGTTCGTCTTCCTTTCAACTTACTCATGCCCCATAGTTTCGCCCCCTTTCGTTTGTCCACGGATTGTTATCTTTCCATAAAACGCTCAGTGACCCTCGCTGGCTAGCTTGACGCAGATCCCACTGAACCCGCGAGATTTATACCGTCGACTTGGTGTGCGGATGAAGTCTCTTTCTATGCTTTTGCACTCACTTCTTCTGCGCTGCTCGAGAACGCTTTTTGCCCCCCGATTACTTTTGCAATGTTCTAATAGGTCTTTCCCTGTTGCTTTTTCCGGATCCACTTCGCAGAGACCTTGGCGAAAGTCTTGTGTTTGTCGCATGTTGATTCTTGGTCTCGCGTTTGTCGGGATCTTTCGGAAGTTCTACGTCGTTCGCCAATGACATATTGCCCTTTTTGAGCTCGAACGACGATGTTGCTCTCGATCAGGAGCGATGGACGACCCCTTTTGGGTTTTGTCTGCATCGTCCCATTCCCCCCTCTGCCTTACAAACTGAAAGTTTCTGCTTCCTCCTTTTGTTTCGCCGTCGTACTGGTTTCAAAAATGTTGACGTCTTGTTGCACTGGTGATGCTATTCCCCTATCTGCCGTCGAGGACGTCCCTTTGACTTCTGCGGCCGAGGCCTTTTCTTTTCGTCTTTAATGCCGCTTCGTTGTTCTGATTGCTACTTGAGGGTCTGTCATATGCACCTCCTATTTTTTGTGACGGGAGATAGCCAATACACGTTTGCTACTGGTTCCTTCTTCGAGGATTGCAGCCTCTGTCCTCTACTTTTTGCTGGGGTGAGGATTTTTTTTGATCGCTTTGCGATCCACACTTCTCCTCATTTCCATTCTTCAACCTCGCTGATCCCCATCCCCTCCCCCACACCTCTCTTCAACGTCGGCCTGCAATCAGCCCCGCCCGTGAATCCACACCAAACGCTCCGGCACGCGTTAGCAACCGATGTCTATGCCCCCCTATCTTTCCCCAGCCATTTATCAAAGAATAGTCACTTTCCCCCCGCCGCGGCAGAAGAAAATCTCCGTCATCCTTTCGTCAGCAACGACATTTTCCCACACTCTTCAATCAGCAGGATCAATCCCCATCCCAGCCGACCGTCAGTTTTCACTGTTATACCAGATTAGCCACAGTAAAACTTCAATTCGAGATATGGATCCTCCCGGATTTGTCGGTGGCAGGCAAGTCTCGTCTCTCCCAAACGATGTTTTCAAAAGCCTTGCTGCCGCCCCTCACATCCCCTCTTCGTGAGACACCTCACCCCCTGTTTCCTAGCTTTCTTATATTTCTATTCAACCGAGCCTGTAAATATCCCCCCCCCCCAGCATCAACATCCGTCACATTCCTTTTTTCCCCCGGCTGCCCCACTTAACCTTTTCAGGTTCTCTCAGAGTTGACACTCACTCGACGACTGCCCTGCCTATCCAATGGCAAAAAACAGCCTTCTTCTCCCCCTCCTCACACGAGCCCTGCACGCTTTCCCGCTCCCTCGCACCCCCCTCACGGCTCACCAGTAACCCCGACCCAATCGGCGGTTCGTGGTCTTCCGCTAGAAAACCCCCAGCAGGTAAATTCCTGCAGATTCCACCAAATCCGTTTTAGCGTTTCTGAGCCAACTCATGGCTCCTTCCCTTTATTACGACGCAATCCACTCTCAGAATGTCCGGTCATTTTCCACGAATCGCTTCAACACAAGAAACTTCACCCATCAAACCTTTTCCTCCTCATTCTCGATGCAACGACGACCCCCCCTTCGGTTCAGAATGCAATTCAACTCTATTTACCCCTTCCCCTACCATCTGTACCGTTCAAAGATATCCCATGTAAAGCATTTTCCAGTCAGATCATTCCTGCTCCTTCGTGCATATCCCCCTGGAAACCCCTCCTCCCCTCCCCTTCAACTCTATATACACTTTACAGCCATTTCTCCGTTTTCACTCGCTGGCTCGATATATGCTTCCCTGTCAATTCCAATTCTCCTCCCTTCCCCTGAATAAGTTTACAGCTTTCTTTTTTTCGAGGCTTGAGATTCTACTCCCAGTTTAGTTAAGCTCCATTCATGTTTCCCCCCCATGCCATCTTACACCTGCACTTACATCATGCCCCCACATTCCGTTGTGGCCCGGCGCCTCTCAATCCCCGGATGTTAAGCTTGCCCCCACTTTGTAACGGTAGAAGCTTCATGAATGCAGTAGTCCCTCACCCCAATCTGTTTCCCGATTCTGACCGCATCTTAT
>Ga0179593_1355229_pt1 | contig 11351 bp, 9 predicted proteins | sample CZODoug2_1_08_16_FD_185931 | JGI IMG/M metagenome (GOLD analysis project Ga0179593, IMG submission 185931) | Vadose zone soil fungal communities from Angelo Coast Range Reserve, California, USA - CZODoug2_1_08_16fungal (PacBio error correction) | ecosystem: Environmental > Terrestrial > Soil >... | reverse complement strand
GGGGCCCCCCCCCCAACTGCCCCACTGCCCGACCAGAGTGTTGGTCGGATCTTCCTAGTATGGGATGTTTAGTCGGTTGGGGTTAAACTTGGTGAGCAGGTACGTTCCCATACTTTGTTGACCGAGTGAAGGAAGAAGAGCACCCAAATCTCCCTCATGCGCCAGTTTGTCCCCTTTCATTCTGAAACCCCTTTGCCATGCGGCCTATTTCATTCGCCTGCTGCGATTGGTTATCTAGCGGCCCCCGCTAGTGTGCAGTAAAGGAAGCATTGTCCCACCAGTGATACGGTCCCTGGTAGGGGAAGAAGACACCCAAAACCAACAAAACAAAAGTGGGGTGCTGGGGGGGGGTTGGTGGGGTGGGGGGGGTGGGGGTGTTGGGGGGGTCTTGGTTGGGTTTGTGGGGTGGGTGGTTTGTGGGGGGGGTGGGTACTGTAAAACTATAGGTGGAGGATTATGGCGCAGGGTCGCTTTCACTTTCTTTAGGCTCCTGCGCAGCTCTCTCCCATCTTTGCTTTTGGATTTCCTTTGTTAGTTTTGACCCCCGATTAGACATCGGGGATACCCCTCAATTTTATGAACACCCCCTCACCACATCTACATCACCAATGCTAGGCATACCCTCCTCCCGAACGCACATCTGATAGCCCCCTTTCTCGGCTATCGTTTTGCTCTTGATCCCCTCCATCATGGCTTTTTCTCCCCGCCCCCCGGTTGTCCCTCCCTTAGTTGCGGAAATTTTTTTTCCCACCTAACCCAATTCCTAGAGTTCTGGATCAACTATGGTTGTTGGCTCGCTCCACACGGACTTCTTTCGACACCCCTGAACTCATCGAGAAGCTGAAATGCAGTTGAGCCCTCTCCTTTTTCTCGCCAAGGGCTGAGCACGAAATCTTTTTTCCCCTGCGATCTCAGTGTGTGAGACTACTTTCCCCATCCACTCTCAAAAGCTGAAAACGGACAAGATGTTTCAACGTCCTTTTTTTTTTTTTAAAATAGGTGGCCTCTTATTTTCTACTTTTGTCCCTTTGTCAGGCCCCCACTCAGATCTGCGGGTTTTCTTCCTGTTGCTCATAACATCTTCCAGGGTTGCCTGTCTTCGATTGCCGGGTTGGTTGGCCTTCACTTCCGTGTCCTAGTGTCTTCCACCTTTTCTTCTCCAAGTGTCTTCTTTTTATTCGTGAGTTTGCTAGCCCCTGCAATCCTTTTCCCACCGCATGGTAAGACTCTGAGCATTGCAAGCAAGTCGCATTGCGATTTTACGCGTTTTCCATTTTTTGAAGCCGCGATACCACTTCTTGGCTTTGCTGCCGCCCCTCATTTTGCTGCTTTTTCCCCCCCCCCCGTCCCCTACCCTTTTTTTGCCCGGGAACGTGTTTCGATTTACTTCCACCCCACGATCGCCGACCCAATAGTTGCTGGATGTGTCAGAGCTGTTGTGTTGCGGTGTCCCCACTTAATTTGACTTTGCTTCCGCTTCCGTGGAGCGTTCGGCAACTCCGCGTGGGTTTCGCCCCCCGTTTTGCTTGTCATTATTCGGTTGAGCCATTGGCTGGGGCCGTTCCTTTTCGACTCTCAATGGTATGTTCGCGGTTGGCGCACCAACTGTCGTAGTGTGTATTTTGACGCGACCCTTGACCACATCCCCTTTTGTTAGTGTGTGTGCTAACCCTTGCGATCCACACCGTTGTCCCCCACCCCTTTCGATCCTTTCCAACTTTTTTCTTATACTCCCGTCCGCCATCTCCCTAGCTCACCAATGCGGCATTCGCTGGACGAGATCCGGAAAATCCATCTCCTTTTCCATCATAGTCCTTATGTTATTTTTTTATTGAGTGTCTGCCAGGCTCGTCCCCTTCGTGCCGGAGCGGATTGTGTCAGCGTCCTGCCCCATGTTTTAATGAAAACCACTCGACGGGGAGGCTAGCAGATAGCCCCGCAATGTTAGTCTTTCCTGATCTACCGTGTATCAACACTGGTAACCGTGGCGTGTCCCCCCGTCGCGTTTCCCATTCCAATCCTACCCCTTGCGGTTCCCCACTTATTCGCCTGCCGCCTTCCACATGCCCCCCTGCATAATCTCTGTTTCCACAGGATATGTTCCAGCCCCTGGTCCCAACCATCCACGAATCAATTGGAAGCAGACCCTTATAACTTCACGCTTTCTTCGTGTTAGTCTCCATACAAGGCGGAAACTTTCACCCCCCCTTTGCACTCGTTTCCATGGTCATGTCTTCGAACACTGATTTTGGTCGGATCTGTCGTGGGAGGTTCTCCATTCTCTGAAACCCTTCCCTTGTTTCAGACCCCGTAGGCAAGACCCTTTGTGGGACAAACAAGTCTTTCCCGGTCAAGTTGTCCCATTGGGCAGTAAATTTTTCCAAAATTTGATCGTCCAGGCCAGAGCCCGCCACAAACAAAAGGCCCATGACATTCTTTTTTTCCTGGTCCAACTCCTCGATATGACTCTGCGGAGGTCACACCTTTTACACAGAAGCTCGACCCGGGCCTCGTTTTGAGTTGTACCGTTTGGGCTAACACTTCCGGACGTTCCCGCCCACTCCCCTGTGAGCTCTCCGCTCCTTCCCTCCTCCCGCCTTTTTTTTTGAGGGGTTATGTGTGGCTGTCCCCCCCACGGCATTTCCCACATTCTTCGCTTTCATTCCCTTGAGGTAGGCCTTGTTACCTCAAAGTCGTAATCGGAGTTCTTCGTCCACGTATGTTGTAACCCACAATTTAGCAGTTGCGTTTTTCTCTTTTTTCCCTTTTACTTTTTCTCCTAGCCTGGTTGCGTGAAAGGTCTCAACCCCCCCACCCATCTTAGGGCGTTTTGACCCCCGTTTTCATTTCTCTTCCCTTTGTTTTCGCGACGATTTTTTTTTTTGGTAAATGCCCAATTTCAGCTTTTTCCCACCCCTGATTATCTCTGTGGGTATCGCTGGAGTTCACTTCCTTTGCCACCTGGAATTACACAATATTTTGATAATTTTTTTTTTGCTTTTTCGCGCAGCGGCTCTTTTGTTCACCCTTCGACTGTTGTGCTTTTCCCCTCGCCGCTGGTACCCGGCGGCTTCCCTCCTAGTTAGTGAGAAGCCCATGAGAAGTTTTTCTTTGGTCAGCGTGCGTGTTGTATCGCGATGCCTCTGTTGTCGACGGATTCCGGCCTGGGGAGTTCCCTCTTGCTCTGATCCCCTACTTTTTGGTATCTCTGGGTTGCAACATTGCACCGCGCTGGTTCGTTGAGCTGGTGATATAGGTTTTTCCAGGTTTTTTAACAATCGAACGCAAGCCTTACGTTGCCACATTGCTCCTCTTTTCTTTTTTCTTTTCTCACAGACCCTCCCCTTTCTTCTCCCCCTCTTGCCCTGCTGCCTTTCCCTGTTTCATTCCCACCCGGACCAACGTCCAATGGAAATCCGAGCCGATGCTGCTGTCCCGGCGCCCGCAGTGAGCATCCATCAGGCCGTAAGAGGGAGTGATTTTGCCGCCGCATTCACTGGATTTCTCCCCCCTCTTGTGGCCTCCTACGCACACTTCTTGTTTCCCTCTCATGCGTCTCTTTGATCATCTCCCCCACTTGGTAAAAATAGATCCCCGCGGTAAAACCCTTTCCCTCCACCTTGTTTTTTTCCTGAGCCAGGGTAGCTCCCCTTTGACCACTTCGTCTAGCATTTCTTGATCTTCCCTTTTTTTCTCTCCCCTTCTCCTCTCCGTTTTTTTATTGATTAACCCAAAAGGCAAGATCAGCTCCCTTTCCCAAATCAGGCTTCACTACGGGGGGGGCAGCTCGAGTTTTCGGGTCGTTGGTTTGCTGGAAGTGACCGTGTGGATTCCTTCCGGTGAATTAGGTTGTTGTGCTTCGCTTCTTGTCCTGTCAGCTCATAGCCTGAGCCACTAGCTGCACATGCGACCGGGGAGAGTCTGGATTGGTGTTTTTTGATAAACACCCCCGATGAACCAGTCTATCACTTTAAGCAGTCAAGGAATATATGGTACCAGATTTTGATTTTCCATTCCCCACCCCTCTACTTCCCATCTCGGTTACAAGCGCCTTACCAGTTTTAGCAGATTCAAAGCCCAGTGGAACTTCCAGAGGCCACGCTTTCTTCGCCCTTCCCAGTCCTTCTCCACCAACACCAAAACACCTACAATCTCTTTCCCCCGCCCTGCGCGACCTTGGACATTACTTGATGTCCTCTCCCCTCTCCCCGATTTTTTTTTCGCTTTTCGTGTCCACGCGTTACTTTCGTGTTTGACCCCGATCTTTCCGTATTAGGTAGTGAACTATTCCTGCTAGTTAGCCCTACGTTGCTGCATCGCGCTGGCTTGCACATTATGATAAGGATTGTTTTTTCCTTAACCTGTTTTGCCCATTTTCACCAGCGGTACGAAAGAGCATGTAACTGCCCTCCCCCGGGGTTGCCCCCCCCCGCCTTATCTTTGAACAGTTCTTCCCTCAAACAATTGCCTTAGGGGTTGTTGGATCTTCCCTTGTTGGTCGCTTTTTTTTTTTTCTCGTAGCTTTTACACCACAGCGGTTTACCCCAGTACCACTCACGAGAAGCTGAAATTGCCTTTGCCCCTGTCTTCGCATTTCCTCCCCACCTATTCTCGTTCGTTCCTCCACTTCGTCTCCCCTACCTCTCCTCCTTAGCGCCGATAAGGCAAGGGTGGGGTTTTGTTGTTCCTTTCCAACCCGATGATTTTCAAGACAACTGGCCCATTCCCTGGGTGTCCCCCCACCCCCTGAGTTGGGTTAAAACATATTGGCCTGTTGCCCCCCATCCCCGTCTTTACGACTGTTTTTGTCGCCGTAACACTTCGTGTTTTTTAATTTCCCGCAAGTAGGTTGTCGAGGTTGTTGTCGGCGTTTTCCTGGGAGAACAAAGGGTGTGTCCTGCACCCCCTGGCCCGCGTCGATAGTAGCGTGGGGTCTGTGTTTCCCGAGGTAATACGCCCTGTACGTTCACCCTTTGACGGATCAAGTTTTTTTTTGATTTTTCCCTTCCCTGCTTGTCGAAGCCTTTCCCCTTGTGACGATCTGTACAGAATTTTGTCATTATTTTCGGATGCCATACTTACCGCATTGCCTCCTCCAGGGCCGGCGCTATTCCCCTCTTTTGTTCTTTACGGCTTCCTTTTCTCCTGCCGTCCGCCTTCCAAACGATCTGTACTAAAGCGAAATTTTCTTGACGTTTCGGTTGCATTTTCCTCCCACGCCATCCCCCCAAAATTAAGTTGCTGCCTCGCTTCCTTCTGGCGAGTGTTCCCCCATAATTTTCCTTTCCCCGGGTTTATAATGCCAACGACCGACTTCTCGCTTCGAGTTTTTAGCTTCTGCTCAGAGCCTGCCTTCTTCATGGTCGGCGTTCCCTTTCGGCCCACACTTTTTGTCGGTCGGAGGGAATTTACCCTCGCCTTAACCCTTTTTCCCCGTTGTCCCGCCCCTTTAGCTCATTTCACGTGAACATTGATAGGAAAGTTTCTTTGTTTTCATAATCGGGCTTTTGTGTTGGTTGTCTTGAGCGCTTCCTTTTTTCAATAATTCGCTTTCGCTGTTGCCTCGCGCGCTCTCCTTTTTTGGGTTGAGATCAGTATGGAGCCCCTGATCGTCCTTGTGCTCTTGCCTACGGCTTCCTAGCTCATTCATGTCAACCCAGGCGGGGTAATGTGCCTGTGCTCCGAAATGTCCTGACGTTAATTTTATCTATTCGATTCCCCCCCCCCCCACTGCGACCCCCTGCTTGGTCCCCTAGTCGCAGTTCAATTCCACTTTCTTCCCCGGCAAGAAATGTTTGCAGAACTTGCCCTTGTCCTGTTCTCTTCGATGCGGTCGTAATGCATCATGTGCTAAACCTATAGCATTGAAGCATGCACGTTGCGTCACTTTCTTTCGTTTGCGCTCTGGGTGCGTTAATTACGTATTTGACCCCGACCATGTTCTTTATATTTTTAAATCAAAATTATTTTTGCTTCTCTGTCGTTGCTTCCAATCCTGCCCCCACTTTTCTACCTTTTTTTTGCCACATTTACACATTTTGGCCCCCCGTGCGTTAGGTGCCCTTGCGAGCTGCCGTACCCCCCCTTGTCGCACACGTGGCGGATGTCGAGATCCGAGCCACTTCCACCCACCCTGATGCGCGCGTACCCCTGGGACTTGCTTGCTTAGAAAATCTCCTTCCTCTTCTTTACATTTGAAATCGCCCCTTCGGCTCTGCCAGCGACACCCGACATAACAGCTCCCCCCATTTTTATTTTTCCACGTGGTTCCTGCCGAACCTTTCCCGTTACGCCTCTCCTTAGCTATAGAATGGGAAGTGTTCGCGCCTGAAATTTCTGTAGCCAAACGCAGTGTCCACCCTTATTCTTTGTAATTTCTGCTAATTTCCAGGATCGTGTAACTCAGTCATTATTAAGGCCCTGTTTAACCCACACTTTTCGCAGTTGCTCACATCTGTCCGGTTAAGCGGGCGGGAACGTTAGGGGTTAGGGCCTATATCCCCCCCCCCCACAACTGGCCTTTAGCCGCGGTGGTACCCGCTTTCTCCTTCTCCCTTTTCGACGAGTCCGTTTGGCGGCTGCTCGGCACCTCCTGCAGTTCGTCCGTGCTGCATTCGTTTGGTGTTATCCAGTGATGTTTGGTTGCTGCAGCACAAACCTATCGTGATCACGTTGAATAAAAACATCGATTGAATGGTTGAGTCCACCGTAAGTCAAGCTTTTAGAAGCCCGTCCTTTTGGTGTAAACCCGGGCGTGCCCCCATTAAGGAGGCGCTTGCGTTGTCAGTGTTCCCACGCTTGTGACAAATGTTCTGGAGTCGCTTTGGCAGCGCTGTTCGCGTGCTGGGGGTGTAAGGATAGGAAGTAGGTCTCGCGCCTGGATGCTATGTTCATCGCTGCGGCTTGTGTCGCATGCAGTAATATGTGGCCCAAACCAAGGCCCTTGGGATCTCCGGACTAAGTTGCGCGAAGCCACCCGTACTTCCCCCACCGTAAGTACAACATCTGTAGCCCCTACATGGATAGTTTTATGATCGACCACCTATCCACTTTCCCAGCACCCCCTGCTGCGCCTCATTACTCCATGGATCCTCCACTTTCCCTAGAGGCCTGCCCCTTACTTTCGAATTCCCATCCCTGAGCCATCCAAACAGCTTAACCTTATGGTCATTCTTCTAGGCCACGGATTTCTTGCTCCCGCGGAACCCGACGACAGCACCTAGAAATATAGGTCTGGATACTTTTCCTCCCATCCCGGCAAAAACCAAACAGAGCTCAACACATCTGCCCTCAACCCCATGTAACCCTTAAACCAGACTTCACATACGTCCCTTCTCCCGTTTCATAATAACGTAGACCCCCCCATAATCTCGCTACCTTGAGACTTCGCCTTTGGGGTTACCTATATATCCGATTGTCCCATACCCTCCCCCTCCTTTTGTCCTAAACATTTATTAACTATTAACCCCCCGGCCAACAAGCTAACCCGACCGAGACGAGAGCTTTGTGCTGGGTTCGGTACGCCGGTTTTTCCTCTCCGTGCTGCCTGATTAGGTTGGTCATGAAACTGTTTGGAGCACTTTAACTCTATGTTTCACATCTTGAAGTTGAAGAATATCACAGTCAGTACCGCATACTTCGCCGCCGCATTTTTCCTTCCCTCGTGCTTCATCCAAACTCGTGCCAGTTTTTCGTCTCCCTGGCTTTTTCCAGATTTGGTTTGATTGCGGTGTGGTTTAGAAGTCTCCAGAAAGCAGGAGGGTCCCTCGCCTCTTTTTTGCTCTATAAGTACCCGGGCTGCCAAGTCAGGTCCCGCGGGAGACTTCCCTTTTTTTTAGATGGCCGAAAACGAATCCATTGTTCGCACTTTTGCTCCCGTTCATACTGTTCTTTCGCCACCTTACTGTTTTCTCGTCCCCATCGTGCGTGTTGTGCAGTGTTGAAGTTGACCAAGAGCGCCTCCGGTAGGGGGTATCTCAAGAGGCCGCTTCCTCCGTCCTCTCCTTCATAAACTGTTGCCCCCCTCTCCCCTGAAGTCTCCACATCTTCTGCCTTTCTTGCTCCTTTATGCCAATGCCTTCTTTTCTCCTTGTTTTACTTCATTTTTTGGGTGACAACAGACAGTCCCTTCCCTTTGGAGTGAACCCTCTTGGGTCCCCCTCCTTGTGGCTCCACCTCTTTGATTTCTTGCCGACGATAAATCCCCAGCCTTCTGTTCCCTGTCACACCCAGCGTCCTCGGTCTCTCCTGACGCCGTCCGTGGTTAGTGTTTCTAGCCGCCACCCTTCTTTGCCGCTTGGATGGTGCGTTAACGACCAATTTATGACCGAATGTTCGATAAAGGTGCATTTTGTTTGTTAGCCCCTTCCCCTCCCCGTTGTTGGGCTTCGTGGTCTTTCAATTCCACTTGGCTCTTTTTCTAGGATCCCCCGTGTTTCACGCACTGCGATTTTTCCCATAGTGGGAATGGCCTAGGCTCTTTTCAGCCTCCATTTTTTTACATGCGGGGCAAAGAATGATTGCAGGTTTTCCGGTTGCTGTTTGTGGGTCGTTCTCCATTACCCCGCTTCGGCCGCGTGACGGCGTTGTTACTTAGGGCTCCCTGGCTCAGTTTGGGCACCCACACCAACCCCACCGTAGTTTTTCCGTGAACCCCTCAGTCCACAACTATAGCGAACGTCACCCGTACCGACTCACCCAGAAAGTTCTCGTTTCTCTTGCAGTGGTTTAAGATCCCCGGTTGGTGAGTCTTTCAAATAGTTTCCTCCTTTCTCCTGTCGGTTCATATCTGTGTAGCTTCGGGCGCCCCGTGAGCAGTCTCGCAGTCCTCTTTTTTTAGCGGCATCGTGGGACTGGGCGTCTTCCAAGTCTGTTGTGCTCCTGCCGCACTAACATGTGGCTGCACGTCCTGCCTTGTTGCCCCAGTTTGTGTCCTATGTTTGACAAGCGCGATCTGTCGAAATGGTTCTTTTTGGGCTCTCCACGACAGCGGTCACCCCCAAAAATTTAAGTTTTGGCCTCTCTCCCGGTGGTCTCGTCCCACCTTTAATGTCAATTTCCTCCTGTGAAGCTTCTCCCAGTCTCAGTGACTCCTCCTTTCCCTTTCTTTCTTGTTGTTCCCATATTTTTTTATCTTCAACTCGGAACCTGCCATGGGTGTTGTCTGCGGCATTTCGGCCCACATTTCCGTTTCCGATTTTAATTGAACGTCTCGTAAATTGCCCCCCCTTTTCCAGTGTTTTTTTTCTCCCCTTATCTCTCATTCCAGTCCTCCACTTTATTTCTGAAAGGTTTTTGAGACCCGTTTTCCCCCCCCTTTTTTATCCTGCATCGCTTTCCTTTCTTATTGTGCCCTAGGGTCGCTGTGTCCCCCCGTTTTCCCCACAATCCCCTTCTATATTGTCCTCCCTCTTCCTTTTTTTTGTGCGGAGTCGGCTGTTGCGTTGGCCCCTTTTGCGGCGTGCTTCTTTCGCTTCGCCGGTGCCGGCGGCCCGCGCCGGAATGAATGCCAAAAACGGCCCTGGCTGCTAACCTCTTTTTCTTCCGCTAAAGTTGTACTTCGAAAGTTTTTTCGCCCTTTCGCTGTCCCCCACGTTTTTCTTTGGTTTCACTTGTCGCGCGTTCAGAATTCCACTCCCTGACGGGTCATGCTCGCTTGTTGGTCTGGACGCTCTCTGCTGGCCCTGAGTTGATGAGGCTCTTTCTTCCCGCGCTCCCAGTGTTCAAGATATAGAATAGGGAATGCATATGAACGGTGGTAGTCCCGTCTGCGGTTTTGGAAGCTTCCTCGGTGGTTGCGAACTTTTCCCCGTGTTAATTTTTGCCACTTGAAATCCGTCTGCTTCTTACAGCAACCTGCTTGTTGTTTTCGCTGTCGTTGGGGTGAGGCGCCATCCTCCGGTCCCCCCCGGCGGGTTCTCGGCCCCCCGCCGGTTTTTTGGGGGTTTTTGAAGAGGTCGGGCAATGTCCGTTTGGGACAAAAAGTTGGTTGTTGTTGCGCCAATTGCTTACATGCCGTATAAAGCACCGCCGCCATCTTTCAGTCATCTCCCTTTCCGCTCTGCCGCTAACCCCTCGTGGATGTGCGAGCTTTTGCTTTTCGCCATCGTTCTCCAAAGTCATATGAAGCATGCGGTTTTGGACTTTCGCCCCAGTTCGACCCTGAAGCCCGCCTTTCTTTCCAACCTTTTTGGGTCTTCTTTTTCAAGGTGACGCCGATTCTTTGATCGTGTGTTCCCACTCCCCCCGTGCGCTGAGCGCATCTCCGTTGGTTTCCTCAGCCGGGGGCGTTCGCCCGCTTTAGCCAGATTCCCCTTTCCTCACTGTTTCCCTTCTGACGACTACCCGTTCTTCCTAGGCTTTATTCTGCCCCCCCCTCTTTTTTAACCCCCTTTTTTGCCAGTTGATCCTTGGGCGGTATTTGCTTTCAATCCAGTTTGTTGTGGTCCCCTTCCCCAATGTTCCTTATCGTTCCTTGGACTCTTTCGTCTGGAGTCCGACTGGTCCTTGGGTGGAGTTTCCTTTGGCCCACCCTTAAATTCTCCTTCCCGATTGCTTATCTTTGGTTTTTCCAGAATTCTTTTTGTAGTCCGTCACTCATCACCCAACTCGTTTTTTCGCCCCCCCTGGAATTCCCAACCCCCTCGATCCCTTTTTTCATGCCGCAAATGTGAAAGAACAGCCGTATGTTGGTTGCTATCAACCCCTTGCTGCCTTAACCCTCGATGCTCCGCGTTCTTTTCACACAGTACTCCTCCCTTTGTATCCTCATGTGTCGCGTATTTAGGATGAAATTTTCTTCCTTCTCCGGTTCGTTTTCTCTCTATTCGATTTAAATCCCTCTTCGATTTCTTGAGTAAATGCTTCTCTGTCCCCCACCAATCCCTCTTGGATTCTCAGTCATTTCCTTTTTGCTTCGACCCCACTGTTAACTTAGCGCGTGATCCTTGATTTCTTTCTGTTTGTGGTGTTATTGCCACCTAAATTTGAGCAAGCCCGGCGTTACATGCTGGGCATTGTTCTTCCGTTGGCCTTTCAGCTACCTCTTTTGGCAGTCGCGTCGCTCCGTGTTATCGCTGGTGTCTTTCGCTGAGGTTATAAAGCTGTCAAAGGGAGATGGGCTGTGATGCGCGCCTGGCCCTTCTGTTTTCTGATCCCTCGGGTCCTAAGAACCGCTTGTTGGCGCGCTTTTCTTTTTTTCTTTTGTTTTCGGTCCAATATTGTCCCCCCTTCTCTTTTTCGGGTTTCATGTCTCAAAGGGTTAACTCACTTCCTCGGTTTGACACGTTTCGCGGGGTTTATCCTCCCGCCCAGACGCTTCTGCTGGGGCGTTTTCGTCCCCTTTTGTTTTC
>Ga0179593_1328338_pt1 | contig 11351 bp, 16 predicted proteins | sample CZODoug2_1_08_16_FD_185931 | JGI IMG/M metagenome (GOLD analysis project Ga0179593, IMG submission 185931) | Vadose zone soil fungal communities from Angelo Coast Range Reserve, California, USA - CZODoug2_1_08_16fungal (PacBio error correction) | ecosystem: Environmental > Terrestrial > Soil >... | reverse complement strand
CCCCCCGCCTTCCCATCAATCAGTTGTTAACCTATTTTCTTCGGCCCCCCCCCCCCAACTCCGCGTATTCCATGAGCTAATGTCCCCTTAAAGAACGTCCCGCCTCCTCTTGCCTGCACTCCCAGCTCGGCCGGAGTTGCCACGGGAGCCGAACCCACGCCTCGGCCGCACCCAACCCCGATTCCTTCACCACTCCCCCAAAGCCTCTGATCTCCCCCCCCATGCTTCTGCGGCTTCGAGCCACTGACTCGATTCTCAGGTTTTTATACTTTCCCCTTTTGTATATTCCCCACAGAGTCTGCTCAAGGGGTCGGTTTATCTCTTTTACCCTCGTCCACAACCTTCCCTTTATTTCCGCAGATATCCTCCCTCGAGAACACCTCCCCATTTGGATGCGTTCACCCCTATCCGCCATTCGCTTTCACACCCCCCCTATTCTCTTTTCCTCGTCTGTGTCCCCCCCAATGTGGAGGCCGATTATGGCAAGAAGATGGACCTTCTTTTTTCCTTCCCTTCCTCCCCACGGTCCTACGACACAAGAATTTTGGAACATCTACGGATACATTGTGCAAACTCACTCAGGTAGAGGTTCGGGTAGTCAAACTTCCCTTTCCTCCTTGAGCGAGGGTTTCCTTCCAACGGCCAGGCGTCATTTTCTTTACGCGCCCCTCCTCCCCGTATTTTTTTTCGGAGGTGAGGCTCCGGCTTTTTGATTCCCCTCCCTCCTCCAGCGTGCGGTCGTGGTTCTCTTCTCCCTTTTCCCTCTGTGCGTTCTTTTTTTTGATACCCCTCAAAAGTACTTCCTTTGGCGCACCATCGTGCCCGACCGCTTACGGCGACTGGTCGTTGAGATCTCCCCTTTCTTCTATCACCTGCTCGCCGAGTCCCTATTCCTCTGCCTCCTTTCCTGTTGTTTCGCCTGCGCCCGCTCCTGCTTTTTTTAATCATGATCCCCCCCTCCTCCCTGCCTTTCCGTGGCAGCGCTCATAGAGACATTTTTTTATGGCTGAGATTTAATCAGTTTTTTTTGGTTCCCTCTCTCTTTCCAGCTACTTTCGATATCTTAAACGTCCTTTTTTCCCCCAGATTTGGACTGTCTCCTTGCTTCTCTGATCAAATCCTACCGGTCGATTTGCTGTTGGGTCCAAGGACCGACTTTCCGGCTTTTACCATGTCCGAGCGGCTTGAACGGTCTCCTCTCGCCTGCTGTATTCCCGGCTTGCATGCAGAGACTCAAGTGGTGTTCTGTCGTGATCAGTACTCCTCTTTTCCTACTTACCGAGTGCTAGGACAGTTCCTACCCTGCTCATCTGTGACATCCGTTCTTAAGTACGCCCCTCGATGCTGCTTCTCTCCCCAACTCCTTGTGAGATGTATTCTTTTTTGTCGTACTCTCTCCTCAGTGGTTTTTTTCGAGACTTTTTTGTTTTCTTTTTTCTTCTCAAGTACCCCAACACTGGAATACCATTCCCCCAGCCGTTTCTTTTCGTGCCTGCTTTCTCCTCTAGTTCTTAGACATGCCACTTATTTTGGCGACCTGGCCAACCTTCCTAGCACGCTGGTCTGTCCCCCTGCTTGAGGCTTACTATCACGACTGCGACCCCCCACTCCGCTCCTTCGTCTTCTCTTTTCCCTGAGGGCCTGGGGGAATACAGCCTTTTTCTCTATTGCTGTCTTCATCCACAAATAATGCTTCTTCGGCACATTTTTTCTCGGGCTGTTAGACGTCGTATGCTTCTTTTCCCCGCGCAGCCCTTTCTCTCGTCCCATTTTTTCTCCGTTTCATTCTCGGACAAGTGCTCTGGCATGAAAACGCTGCTATTCTCGGCTTCGCATACCCAAAGTCTCCCTCTTGAGCCTTTCCCTTTCCCTTGCCCTTCATTGTGATCATTTTTTCTTTTAGTTTTCCATTCTATGAGTGTCAGGACAATGATGGAGGTAAGCGCGACCCCTTCCATCGGCGATAGGGTTCTCTCCATTTGTCGATTTCTCCCCACTCTCTTTCTTCTTCCGTTAGCTTTCTGCTGAGGTTTTAATGTCTCCGGGGATTCCCTTCAAATTTGGATTTAACCCTTCCTTCGATGGCCTTTTGGCGACTCGCCATTTGCCCTCCTCTTCTCCGAGAAACTCCCCCACGCCGCTCACCCTTCCGAACGTTCCGAAGACCCAAAACCTCCAGAAAGCGGTCCCAGACAGTTTCCCTTTCTTGGACTTACCCTCGCGGCTCGATCCTCTTACTCCTTCTGGATTGTACTCTACTGCTTTTTTCTTTGCAGAATTCTCCTTCTTGTTCTTGTCTACATTTCTTCAGTCTGTAGGATACGTCTTGTTCTCCTTCCCCCTTTGTTGCATCCTTCTAAAGCCTTTTTTTCTTTTTTTTTTTTTCCTCTGCTTGGAATCCCCTCATCTCGTTGTTCTCTCTGGCGGATATTTCGTCTTGCCTACGGAGCGTGTTATCGATTCTCTCTGACCTTCCCCTTTTCCTCCATTTGGAGTGACGAAAGTCGAGAACGCCTCCCCGTCTCTTGCTTCTCTCAGCCATAACCTTTTTTATTCGCCTCCCTGAAGACCGCTTCCAATGGGGCTCGCTTTCCCATTGGATAGATAATCTCGGTCCTTTTCGTTTATCCTTTCGGTCTCTCGTTGTCCATCGGCTTGCAGTTGCTTGTTGTTTCTCCTCTTGCTGTAGCTAGAAAATCAATTATGTTGCCCGGCTGATTTTTCTCTCCTTTGTAATTTCCCTTTAAGGCCCCCTGCCCCTTGTTCTTTTCATCCCCCTGGTCGGTTGTTTGCCCCGACCCCCCTTTAGATCTCTAAAGCTTCCCATCGATTATTCGCCCTTTTGTTGTCGTCTTCATCATTGGAGTCTCGCCAACTTCCCCTCTACTTTTGCTTTGTCCGATGGAAGAGCTCGTCCTCCTCCTTCTTTGGTGCCCATTGGTTTGCGATCTCCCGTTTACTCCTCATCCCTCCCGACGAAAAACTTGACGGTAATGAATCAGCTTCGCACCCCGCTTCTGCCCTCCTTGTTTTTCCTCCCCACCTGTGTCGTCAGTTCCGTTTTTCCTCTGCCACCCCCATTGGCTCGATCTCCCGATGTTGATACAAAGCAAAGAAGGCATACATTGCGCCTCTTTCTTCCCATTTCGTTGTAGGCCGCTCTCACCCTGCCGGCTTGGTTTCCCTTTGCCATTTCCAGAACCAGTCACCATTGTTGATCGTTCATTCTTGGAATTTCTTATTGGACGTAAGAGCGGGGGGGCGCGATGACTTGCTTTTTTCTCCCTCTCGACCCCCCCCCCATGCCTAAACGCGCCGCTTCCGCGGGCGTTCTCTTCCCCCTTTGTCAGTCTTGCTTTGGCAATGTAATGATGTGCCCTGAGTAGAATGACGGCTTATTAGATGCGAGTACAAACTGTTCCCTCCATTTCGGCTGTTTCCCGGCCTCGGTGTAGAGAGCCTGGTTCGTCGTAGATTAAGTCACGCCTTCAGCGGGAGATTCCTTCTCGAGCCCATTCTTCCGACTTTTTTTCGGGATTTCGAAGCACATCAATGCACTCGTATCCCTGGTCTTTCCTCTTAATTTTTTTTCTCTCTCTCCGCCTTGTGATAAGAATGGCAGGGTGTTTTGTTCTTCGCTCCCTCGTCCACGCCTTTGAGTCGCGTACCTTTGCGCTAGAAGGATCTACCCTCTGAAGGATGGATGACATTTTCTTCCGTTTACTTACGAACCGCCTGGTATACAACGTCTTCCCTTTCCATAGAAAGCCCTGTTTCATTGGCTCCTCCCTCTGCCATCAAATTACCCTTTTTTTGCCGTGTTACATCTTCTTCCCCCACCCCCTCTTCACCAAGAGTTGACCCCCTTTCCCACGTCAGCTCCCTCCCGCGTTAGGCATGGTTCTGAAACAAGTGTCACTCCCACATCTTTCCTGATTAGCATCTCGGACGAGGCCCCCCCCTTTTTTCTTTTGCTTGCTCTTCCTGGGGCACCGGCTTTCTGTGTACTAGTCTCACCCCCTCCTCTTTCTTGCGTTTCTCTCTTCTGGAGTGTCTCTCCAGTTTTTTTTTTTGTGCTCCCACAGGCATGGGATCTCACGCCATTTTCTAGAACCTTTTTTTCTTTACTGAGCATTTTTTTGCAGGTGTTCCTCACGCACATTTTGCCTGATCGGGTAGGAGAAGCTGAGTTTTGGCCCCAAGAAGGCGACGGCCTTTTTCTTCTTTTCTGAAGGCAGTTCGCTTTTTCTTTCTTCTCGCGGGCTCCCCCCCCCATTCCCTCTTTCCTGCGAGGTAAAGTCTTTCTCAGGCACCTTCCTTAGAGTCTGAATCCATTCCCTTCTTTCCAGCTCCTTCGTCCCACAACCATTTAGTGCGGCCCCTCTCCCTCTTTCCTTCTCTCTTGTTTTCGGCCCCACGCAGTTTGTTTAAGCCCCCCCCTTCGACAGTAAAGTCAACCGAGCCAGCTCCTCCAACCGCCAAACATTTTTGGTCTCACGGGTTTCCCTAACAGCCTCCGTAGACGCCCCCCTCCCTCAACTGCAACGCTTTCAAACACAAATCCGACGCCCTAGGCTTTCTGGATTTGCGTCTTCTCGCCAATGGTTGCACTCGAGTCCTGGTGCTTTTATACCGGGTTTCTTATGAGTCTACCAACGTCAGTATGCTGACTTTTGGCCCGGCTGCGGGCTCTAGTCCCTCCATTCCAATCCAGTAGCAGTTCCTATCCTTCCTCTGAGAACCCGCTCTTCTTCGTAGCGTTCACCCCTATCCGCCATTGCTTCGCCACGGTATTCGCTGCACAAGACGACGTTCGTAAACTGCTGTTTGACCGTTATTGAAATTTACCGTGCTTCTTTGCGACCCTACCCTCCAAATCGGTTCCTACCGACTCTGAAGCCTTACGGGTCTCCCGCTCTCCCTTTTCTACGACATTGCTTTCCAAAAGACCAGAGGTAGTCACCGGGTCAGGACCCCCCGTCTTTTGTATAATCCTCCGGTTCCTCCCCCCTTACATTGTATTTTTATACTCAAGCTTTCTTCTTTTCTTTGTTGTGTTGCATTCTCGGCTTTTGAGTTTCTTTCATCGATGAGTTTTTCGGGGCGCCGGGCTTTAGTCTCAATCCTTTAGTGCCGGATTTTTTGAACCCTTCAGACAAAAGAGACCTCAACAGGTACTGCTTCCCCCGCCCCTTCCCGGCGATGTAATGGTTTTCGCTCTCCAATGTGAAGTGTCCCTCCCCCTTGCTAGCCTGTCTTCTATTACGCTTTGCCTCCAATATGGTTTCCGGCACTTTTCCCCCCTTACCCGGAGTATGCCCACCCCTTTACCAGGCGTTTCCCTCTCTCCCATAGTAAGTGCATGTTTATTGCGCTCGTCTTGAGATTCCTTGCGTTTGCTCTGGTTTCCTGCCGATAGCTTTGCATTTCTCACAGTGCCTACCAAAAAGATGGTCGTCCTCGCACTTCTTCGCTCGCCTGAAAGAAAGGTTCCTTTTTTTTGTGCGGAAACTCCCGCTGCTTCTTCACCTTTTTTCCGAGCTTTCAGGGAAAACCCAGTTCCGCATCGATGTATTTTCTTTGTCATATGCAGTCCCGCGGAGGCTATCTCTTCGTGATATTGATACGCCTTACCCCCCCCTTTATATCTTCCCGATGCACGTCTATACTGTTTTTGGCCGACGAGAACTCTGGTTTACTAGGCGATTCCTTACGACACGCAGATGTGCCGCGTTCGTAAAGCAAAACGGCTTTGGAGCTGTTTTAACGTGTGGGTAAGATTTCTCTATATTTTTAATCCTACCGTGTTTCTCGATAGAATTCGTACACCGGACCCATCGTCCACCTTCGTTGCTTGGTTTCTCTCTCCCATGCGTGGTCTTCTTACTTCTCTATCCAGGAGCTTTTCAACGTTCTCCTAGGATAGGATATACAGCGGGATTCCGTATCGTGATCACTCGCTATCACCGAGCGTTAGTCTTCTCCCGAAGTTACCCCATGAGGACGCTACCGCCCAGGTTTTTTACCTGGCCGTTCCGACCGCTCTGCAACAAGTTTTCTTTCATCCTTGATGGCTGTTCTTCTGCCCGCCTTGAATTCTGAAATCTCCTATTCTTCGCGCTCCAGTCTGCTCCAATTCCCCGATGTTTGCGAATGTTTTATAAGCTTATCTTTTTCAGCGTCTGGTTCAATGGTTTCTGCCAAACAGCCCGCCTCTTAAACCTAGGCCGACTTCACACCCCCCTGCTCTCTATTGGAGTCTCCCTCTCCCTAGATTGTTTATCAGGATGTTCCTTTCCTTTAAGTGCCGCCCATGGTCCCCCATGATGGAGGCGCGTACATCGGAAAGATCCGGAGATGAGTTTTTTAATGAACGGTGGTTCTGCGCCAACTATTCACTTAGAAGTTAATTCTGGCTTGCTTTCCTCCCGTCAGCACCTGTGAGGACCCGTTAATTGTTGCGTTCTCTCCCAACCAACTCCTGGCAAAATATAGATTTCATTGCTCACTCTCCTTCCCCACACGAAGAGTGTATTTATGAACCCCCCCCGATATGCCGACCGTCGAACTGCGGACCTCCCCACCCAATCCTTCCTGTTTGCGGTGTTCCTGGCGGGGTTTTCGTCTAACCTCCCCCGCCTTGATCGATTCTCCGGATATAGTCTTGCGGATCAGCCCCTCAACATGCTTGGCTTTTCTTCGTAGATGGAGCGAGGTATCTCCCTTTGGCTTTAAGGGTATTCGTGTCTCCCTCTGCCTTTAGTGTCAGAATCAACTGCGGTTCCCCTTATTTCCATTTCTCACGTCTCTTTTCTCTATTCGTTGTCCCCCGCTCGCTTTCTTAGTTCTTTACTCCGACGTTTCGAGGTTCCGGCTTACTTTCTACTTTTTAGGTTCTTGGTTCTGTACCTCTCAGCTTTCCGCCCAGCTTTCCCCCTCTCAACACTCTTTACGTGGTTATCCAGACCGACTCCCACCTTCTCTCATTGGCTCCTCCCGCCTTCGCTCGACTGCCCTTTTGCTATTTTCCCCCCCCCCCCCTTTTGCGTTGTGTCTTTTCCTCGGATTTCTCTTGGGTTATTTTCGATTTGCTTTTCTTCTACGTTGGCCCTTTCCCTTATTTATGCAATTCTAGTGACTTCCTTTACTTCCTAAGCTTCTTTCAATTTCTTGGTCATACCACTTCCCTCTTTTCTAAGCACATGATGCTTCATTGGCCAGTGGTGTTGGCTGGGGTGTTTCGGTTGCCTGAATTATTGCTTTTTTCAGCGTCTGAATACGATCTCCTATGTTCTTGTTTCCCGATGACTCACATACTAAGGATTTCCTTGGTAGAGATCCTGGCCCCCTGGACTGAAGGACTCCTCCTTCCGCGCCCTCTTTCTGTTCTTTCACTAAGGTTTTTTTTATTGATTCGCCTTTCCCCCCCTCTTTTCCCTTTTCTAACTGCTTCTGCAACGTTGAAACCCTTTCTTTTAGGAAGTTCCTCCGAACCCCCTCTTTTTCCTGCCGGTGGTTCCTGGCCCCCGCTCTTGGAAAACCCCCGGGACGATGCGGGCCCCAAATCGTCTGTTTTTCTTCCTGATTACCGGCTGCCGGCATCCCCCAAGAACTTTTTTTCCTCGAATCAATGGCTTTTTTTTTTTTTCTTTGACGTTGTGTTCCCATCCGCCTTCTGTCTGGCGCCGCTATTGCAGTGGTTCGATCCATCCCCTCTAACGGCTGCCTCCTTTTTTGTTTTTATTTCCCTCTTGTTCAGATTTTGTCTTTCCCCACCGGACTGAGTTGACAACACTGTCAATCTTCGTAATTTTTTCCTTGCGTGCTTTATTAATCCCTGCTAAACCTTTCCGAACTCGCGATTAAGTTTCATCTTTTGTTTTTTTCGATAGAAGGCTCTCGGTACGATCCCTCTTTCCCCTCCTTTTTACCTCTGAGCCCCAATAGAGAATCGACGGCCCGCGGACCTAAGCCCCCTCCTTCCTCCACATTCTTGCAGATATCTTCCTTTCTCATACCTTTTTGTTGTGAAGTTTGTCCCGCAATATACTACTGGCTTGATTTCCTCTCCTTCCCGCGTCGTCCGCGTCAGAGAGTACTATCCTCCCCCTTGCCCCGGAGTTTGTTCCATGTTATCGTCCTAACCGAAAACGCCTTTCTTCCCACAGATTGACCCCCTTTCACTCTCGTGTTATAACGCAGTTCCAATCCCCTTCTTACCCTGTGCCGTGTCCCCATCATTATCTTTCCACCTAAACAATAGTGACCACGTCCACCCTCTCCTCCTGTTCTTTTTTTTTTGATCTCTCCCACGCCAAATAGGCCGCCCCCCCCCCCTAGGCCTTCTTCCACACTTGCTCCCCCATATCAATTTCGAGGACACAGTGCTTTTTCTTTTCCCTGACTCCTGCTCTGGAGACGCGCGTGTTTTTCTTCTCTACAAACCGCCGATTTATGAGGCGAATTGAGTTTTTCCACCCTCTCCCGTCCTTTCTCTTGCCCCCGATGTGTAGACCCCCTCGCATGTTTGGATACCTTCCTGACTCACGTTCCCTTTCCTTTCTTCCAAGCACCTTTGCCTTCTCGGGGTCGTTTGACGAAGTTTCTTCTAGATAAAAATTTTTTCAGCCCCTGGGTCGTTGTCTGTTTCGGTACGTCTTTCGGTCGGCCGGCCGGCGAGCAAAAATGCCCCCGTCTCTCAGGAGGTTCCACGTTTTCGCCCGACGCCCAGGGACCCGTATTTTTTTTACCTCGTTTTACGCGCACTAAACCCGCCTTCGCCCACACATGTTTTCGCTTCCATCCCCCTTCAGTAATCTTTTCTGCGTCTAACACCCCTCTCCGTGATGCAAGCAATTAGACCGCTAAAGGTTTCCCCCTACCCAGAAGTCGAGTCTTTTCTCGCAGCTACCGCCCAAATTTTCCTGGTTCTCCCCCCTTTCTCCTCCCCATCCCTTCTGAGACAAAAAACTCACACCCAAGCCGAGTCCCATAAGCGACCTGGCCCCCCGACCGTCCCTCCCCCCTCATGGAGCCTTTCTTCTCTCCAAGTTTCTCCCCTGATAAGAAGTGTCGATAACGGCGTTCGGCAGAATACCCACATTTTGGCGCCGCACCAAGATTTTATGGCGGAGCCTTCCCTTTTTTCGTTTCACCCTAGCAATACAACGTAGTAAAGGTAAGGCGCCGATTCAGCCCTCAGAAACGCTTAGTTTCGAGTAGTACACAATCCTCCCCCCTCCGCCTCGCACCTCTTATCGCTGCCACGGACCTGACAGAAATTGAGAGCTTCTGCAGCATGGGCTTCCCGTGACCCTCCGACCCCGGTTCTCCTCTCCTTCTTCCTTGAATGATACGACCGTCCATCTGATCAAGCTGAAAGACCAGGCCGAGAGGGTCTTTTCCCCCCCTTCCAATCCTTTTTTTTTCTTCGGTCCTTACAAACCGGGCCCCTCCCTCCTTCCTTCTCCTTTCCTTCTGCTTTCTTTTTTGTATGTTGCGAGTTCTGGAATTGATTCATCTATCCAGCGTGCTGGCGGGCGAGGCCATTCCTCTGCCAAGGTGACCGGCTGTTTGTGATCACATAGTCCAAAGACTCATCCCCCGGGCGTCCCATCGCCAGCCGCCCTGTAAAGATTCAGATCGTTTGTCCCTTTGCAGGCCACCCCTGATATCCTATTATTTACTTGTAAGTTTTCCAACTCCCCATTGTTCCGGCATGACCCCTCTTCTAAAAGTTTCATGATCAAACCCCTACTGGCCCGGAGGGAAAATCATCTTACCTCCCATTTGTTCTCGCTCCTCCCTTTTTTCCCCTCGTTTTTTGCTGTTTTGAAGCGATTCTTTCCGCAGCTCTGCAGATATTCAAGCTACACATCTTTTCTTGAGCGACTTGATGCGTTCGTACTCTTCGCTCAAGAAACGTGGACTTTCGTAGCGCCAATATCCTGTTCCCCTTTTCCGAGATTTTTGATTTCCTTAATCCGAACCTTTTAGTGCACCGCCGCTTTTTGCATTTCTAGGAACCTCCCTGCTTCTTCTCTGTCGTTGATTACTCCCCAACCTGTAGATCTCGATGCATAGTGATTAGGGGACGTGTGTCGGCCAATTTTTCCTTCCGTCTTCATTCCTATCCCCTGATGCGGCGCGTCTCGATCTTCTGTTATCGGTGGTGTTGTGTTGCTCCTCCCCTCTCTTTTTCCTCCCCTCATTTTTTTTTTGTTGAGGTCCTCTCCCCCCCACCTTCCATACCATTTCCAAAAGGATTTTTGGCCGGAGAGCGTGCATGGAGGGTCGTTTACGCTGAATGCATGATTCTCCCCTTCCGCCCCAAACTGTTTATCACTGGCTCGGTCGTCTCTATCCTTTTCGTAAGTCTCATCAAGCCTCTCCTCTGCGGTCTTCGAAGTCATTCAGTGATCCCGGGAATACAGCTTTTTTTCCGTTTTTCGTTCGGTCCCGGCTCGTTCCCACCAAGGTGAACCTCTCTTTTTTCTTCCGCACCGCCTGTCGACCGGTTCTTCTTAGATCTTATGCAAGTCTCTCAGGCCAAATGTTGAGACTTTTATTTCCATTTTTTTCGTCCATCTGAGCCCCCTGACCCAACCTGCCGCTGATAACTTTCGTTCTCAATACCCCACTCTTTTTTCATCCGTCTGACGGCTGGTGATCATTTATGACTTTTCGCGTGGCGCCATTGTGGAGTCCAAACATTGTTGAGTCCCCCCCTGTGAATTAGTTTTAGCATTCTTTTTGTACTTCCCTTTTTTCCCGATCTTCCATTTCCGTTAGCGTGGTGTATGCCGGGGGCCCAAGTGCTTTGACGAGGTTTCCCCCAACTCCTTGGCCTTCCCCTCTGGTAAGGTCACTCTCCCTTCTGCCTCTTCCTCTTAACTCCAAGCCCCTTCACCAGGCCCCGCGCGAGCCCAAAAAGTAAAGCCAAGACGTCGTTCTCCCTTCCTCTTCGTCCTGTCGTGTTCCCTTCCCCTCGAAGCCTAGTCTCCTTCATCTTGCTTGGATCCAGACCATCACTGTTGTCTTTTGCTTTTGTAGATGGCGGTCGGAACCCTCCCCCCCCCCCCTTGCTCAGCTGTCTTCGTGAACGTTCCATTGTTTTTTTAAGATCCGTGTCCATCTGTTCCCCCCTCCTCTTCCCTCCCCCCAGCAACGTAGATTGGCGACAGAATACGGGTTGAGCTTTCGTGTTTTAGTGGAGTTAGTTTCGGTTGCCTCCTCTCGTGTTCTCGCGGGCGAGAGATATGAGGTAATAATACGTTTGCGTTGGCGTTGTATTAAATCTTCTCAGACACCTCTGGCAGCTCATCCATCCCTGCCTTGTATCGCTCATCCGC